>OAVR01000047.1_pt1 | contig 84617 bp, 97 predicted proteins | sample 1476451 | NCBI WGS metagenome assembly OAVR01 (sample SAMEA2580105, study PRJEB22360) | human gut metagenome | biome: human gut; feature: human-associated habitat; material: faeces | place: Denmark | collected 2008/2010 | reverse complement strand
TCTTAAAATAAAAAATAGTCTATCAAATTTGATAGACTATTTTTTATTTTAAGAAACCAGGACCGTACGTATCTTCAATTTCTTGTCTTAATTTATTTGGATCATTAATGCCCTCATTCAGAGCTCTTGCAAGTATATTAGCTCTATCATATGGAGCCATCCAAGAGAATATACCACCTAAGCAGTTATCTATTACATATTGTGATTTTATATATATAGAAAGTAAATCATCATAAGACATAGCAAGTTCACCTTCTCTTTCTAAGTAAGGAGCTTGAGCATCTTTATCAAATTTATAAGTGTAACCATTTTTATTTATATAATCTCTTCTAAGTTGATCATACGATTTTGTAATTGTAGCACCTAATCGACCATAGAAAGGAACTCCTAGTAAAATTTTTTGAGATGGCATACCTGCAGCTATTAGATTTCTAACCATAGCATCTACACTATAGCCTGGAATAGATAGATTAGAATCATACAAGTTTGATTGGTGTTTTTTAGCATTAGGGCCTGTTTCTCCAGCTGTAAAGTCATAGCTCATCAAGTTAAAGTAATTAATCAAAGGTGCTATGTTATCAATTTCTACACTTTGATTTATATAGGCCTTATCTCCAGTACCTGCAACGCTTAACCATTTATCATAGCCTATTACATCTCTAATTGCAGTTAATAATAAAGTGAAGTTTTCCTTATCTTCAGGTCTTGACTTTATTCCAGCAGCACTATTTGCTGGATATTCCCAGTCAATATCAATTCCATCTAAATTATATTGTTTAATAAGAGCATTGATTTCTCTTGCAAAATTATATCTAGAAGATGGTGTTTGTGCAGCATCTGAGAATCCATCTTGCCCCCACCCGCCAATAGCTACTATAACTCTTAAATCGGGATTATCTTGTCTAAGAGCTAATAATTGACGTAAATATCTAGGTGTTGGTATGAATAGTGTTCCATCGGATTTTATTTCTGCAAATGCATATATAACAAAATCAAGTAAAAAAGCATCTACATTTGAAGGATCGCCAAGAACATATGTTCCAACTAATCTATCTATATCTGGGCAATTAGGATTTTGTGGTACAAAGTCTTCTGGAGAATTTATTTGAGGTCTTGATTTAGTACTTAACTTTTTTTTATTTATAGATTTATTACTTTTTATTCCTAAGTTTTTATCAGGAACAAAACAAAGGTACCAATCAATGCACTCCTTATTTTTTTCGCAATTAGAAATCCTTTGTTTTAATTCTTTGTAAGTTTTAGGAGGAGGTAGTATAACAGGCATACCTGGTAACCAATCTGCTGGAGTAACAACTTTTTGTCCATCTGATGTTTGAAGAGCATCTATTATTCTTACTATTTCAGGAATATTTCGACCGGTAGTTAAAGGATAATATAAAATGGTTCTTAGAATTTGGTTAGGGTCGATTATAAATACAGATCTAACCGTTGAAGAATCACTCATAGGCTCAGAAATCATACCGTATAGTTGTGAAATTTCCATCTTTCTATCATCTATTATAGGAAATGGTATTTCAACACCTGTATTTCTATAGATATTATAAACCCATGCCAAATGAGAGCTATTACTATCAACACTAAGACCTATTAACTCTGTATTTCTTTTTTGAAAATTGGAATAGTATTTAGCAAAACATAAAAATTCTGTAGTACATACTGGTGTAAAGTCACCTGGATGAGAAAATAATACAACCCATTTTCCTTTATAATCGGATAATTTTATAGGGCCAAAGGTTGTATTAGCACTAAAGTTAGGGGCTTTAGTACCTAAACTAGGAAGACATGGCAATTAAATCACTCCTTTTAAAGTTAGTCTTAATTTAATTTATTAATTAAGTTAAATTAATGTTACTAATAAGAATTGCTATTTTAATACAAATTTGGTATATTTATTATATGAGAATATATGTATGATTTGTTGTTATTAGGAGGCGAAAGATGAAAAATAGCCGAAAAACTAAAAAAATGCCAAGATTTATGAAGACATTTTCAGACATTTCAAGAATATTTGTTTTATCATCTGCAATATCCGTAAGTATTACTAGTATTTTATTAATAATTAACTCAGTAACTGGGGTATTCATAGGATTTAGATATTATATTATGTTAGCTTTAGGAATGATTATTATGTTGACTCCATGTTGGATTTTATGTGATTGTAAAAGAATCTTTGGAAGACAGCCACGTAGAGTTATTAAAAGCAAAAGTGTTAGAAATAAAAGGACTTCGAGAAGTAAAGAACCTATTAGACGAAGAAAAATATCATAAAAAGTACAGCGTATGCTGTGCTTTTTTTTTATTATAAACAATATAATAAATATGGGATGGGGGGATAATATGAACTTTGAAATTTTTTATGAAAGTGTAACTGGATATAAAAATAAAGTTAAAAATAAGGAGTCACAAGATTTTTTAAAATATAAAAAATTAGATAAAGGTATTATTTGTTCAATTGGAGATGGACATGGAATTAATAGGTGTATGTATAGTCAAAAAGGATCAGAACTTGCTTGTAGTGCATTTATAGATGTAATAGAAGGCTTATATGAAAATATTAAAAATGATAGTGAAGAAATTCAAGTGAATAGGGTTAAAAGTATGATAGAAAATAAATCAATACAAAGAAAAATTCAAGATACTTGGAGAGATTATGTAAAAAACCACTTCATAAAACATATTCCAAATGTTTACAATATTGATTATATACTTTATGGGACTACTCTTATAGGAGTTTTGATAACAAATAAAATGAAATTGTATATGCAAATCGGAGATGGAAATATATTAGAAGTTTCCAAAGATATAGAGATTATAGAATATAATAAAAAAAATAAAGTAAGAGGGGTCTTAAATTCAATGTATTTAGATGATGCATACTTATATATTGATATAAAATTTAATATTTTAGAAAATGAAGATTTAAAATCAGTGGTTTTATTTTCAGATGGATTTACAAATAGTTTTGGAAGTTTAATTAATTTAAGTGAGAGTATATCAAATACTATTGAAGGATATAAAAAAAGTGTATTTTCAAGATATAATTTAAAAAAACAATATAAAAATTACTTAGAGTATTTGACTTTAAATAAAAGCAAAGATGATATTACTATAGCGTTTATATTTTAAACAACATTATCTAAAATGTTGTTTTTTTGAGTTGAATTACAAAATATGGTTAATACTCTTTTTATATGTTATAATAAATCGTAAAACATTTATATTACTGTTTAAGAAAGGTAAGATAATGATTATGAAGGATTTTTTTATAAAAATAGTAGAATTTGTAGATAAACACAATAAAGTTATAGTAAAAACAGCTCTTGTGATTTTAGGTGTTATCTTATTGAGTTTGACTATATTTTTTAGTGCTAATAGTTTTAGTGTAAGTAGTGAAAGTAACAAACTTGTAGATTATATTGAAAAAAGAAACTATGGCGAAGCAACATCTTATTATAATAAAGTCAAAGAGGAATTTTCTGAAAGTAAGATGGATAGGTTTAGTAAGAGTTTATCTAAAAAAATTAATAAAATACTTGTTAATTACGGAGATAGATATATAAAAGGAGAAATAGGCAAAGACTATTTTATATCACTTATAAACATAATAAATGAATTAGACACAGTATATATAGATGCAAGCAATATAATAGATCAAGCTAAAAGAGTAAATGATTTATACTTACAAGAAAAAATAAGTTACAAAACAGCTATGGGGTATATACAAGCAGTATCAACTCTTAAGATATCTAAAAATGAAATTTATGTTTATGCAAAAAAAATTGATGTAATAGAGGACTCTAGAAAAGTATATAATTTAGGAGTTAAAGATCAAGAAAAGAAAATGTATAAAGAAGCAATTTCAAATTATGATAAAGTTATGTCAGAAGATAAAAAGTATTATGATTTAGCTCAAGATAAAAAAGAAGAATGTATAAAGGATATGTATGATTATTATATAGAAAAAGCAAATACAGAAAATGAAAACGGAAATTATCAACAAGCTTTAGAATATATAGACTACTTAAAACAATATTACTTAGATGATGATTATTTAAATGAATTATCAAGTAAATATGAGAAAAATTTAAAAATGTACTCTATGACTAATGATGAAATAGTTGCATTAATATCTAAAAAAAGTGGAATGGACAAAGCTGATATAAGAACAAATATATTCCAACAAATGGTTAATGGAAGTAAATATTACTATGTTGAAACTTTTGTTAATAAAGATAGAGTAGATGAATTTTTAATTAATCCTAGAAATAAAAAATTATATTCTTATTTAGATGAGAAAAAAACTTATAACAATAATTATAGTGATGGTTATTGGAGAGCGACAAAAGATGGAAGTGTAGAATTTACTATAAGCAAAAATACTGCAATTAGCATTCTAGAGAAAAAATTAAAAGAACATAGTGAAAAATATAAATACGTTACAATTGAAGAAAAAAATAATGCATTAAAATATATCGAAAATAAAGAACAATTAGATAAATTTATAGGAAAAAACAATGATATTTACTATTATGCTGTTGTAAATAGAGGATTTTTTAAATCAAAAGAAGTATATTTAATAAATCCATATACTAAACAAATATATAAAGTTTCAGAAGATAAAATTAGTAAGATTTAATAAAAGCGTGATTAACACGCTTTTTTTTTATAAAAAATTTAGTAAAAAATGTATAATTTTGACTAAATTAATTTAATATGGTATTCTATAGTACATAAGAAATTAATGAAAGGGTGATTATTATTTTAAAGTTAAATATAAAAAATGATATAAAAAGCTTACATAAAAAGATAATCGATATAGCTCTTATAAGTGAAGATAGTAACGACATTACCTTTTTTAATATAGATGATGAAGAAATACATGAAACTTTAAAAACTTTAAAAAAGACCTATGTAACATCAAATAGTAAAGATGAAACTATACTTAACTTAAAGCACAAAACAAAAAAACAAATTAAAGATACTAGAACATTAAAACTTGAGTCATACAAGAAATTTAATGAAGCTTTAAATATGATTGATAGAGACTTTATAACAAGTGCTACAGAAATAATAGATGAGGCTTTAGAATTAAATCCAAAAGATGTTGATATACTAAATTTAAAAGGATTATTAAAATTTTTAAAATGTAATTTTGATGAATCTTTTGAAAGTTTCTATAAGAGCACATGTTACGATAATAATGTGCTAGCTCAGAAATATGTAAAGATTTTAACATCTGAAGAGTTTGGAATATTTTTAAGCAGATATAATCATGCTATTAGATTTATAAATAATGATTTAAATCAAGAAAGTATACAAATTCTTGAAAATATAGTTAATGAAGAGCCGGAACTTATAGAGCCATATTTAGTTTTACATTTAATATATGAAAAATTAGGAAACAATGAAAAAGCAAATGAATATTTAGGTGCATTGAGGAAAGTTGATAAAGATAATCCTTTATTTGAAAAAGAAGCAAGTATTCAACCAGTCAAAGAAAATGAAGAAAAAGTATCACCTAAAAAATCTAAGAGTCATAAAACACTATATGCATTAATTGTAGTTTTAGTAATTGTAGCTGGAGCATTATACTTAAATAATAAAAAACAATTAGATAAGCTTTCTAACCAAATTACTAAAAAGGATGAACAAATAGATAAAACTAATAAAAAGCTAGATAAAACAAAAAATGAATTAAATAAAGCTAAAGATGAAAAGAAAAAAGAAGAATCTAAAGATAATACGGAAGTTATAGTTGGAGATGAAGAAGATTTATTTAATAAAGCTATGGATTTAAAGCAAGAAGGAGATAACCAAGAAGCTATAAAATATTTAGAGTTAGTTGTATCAAATGGTAAAACTAAAAAATATGTTTCAGAAGCTATTTATCAATTAGCTTTACTAAATGAAAATGAAAAAAATAATGAAGAAGCTATAAAATATTATAAAAAATATATAAATACTTATAAGCCTTCTGACAATTATTATGATGATAGTTATTATAATTTAGGAATGCTTTATTATAAACAAGGGGATTTAGAAGAAGCTCAACAAGCATTTTATAGTTTAAGGGCCGAAGATCCAGATAGTATGTACAATAATTCACAAGTAGAAGATATATTAAAAGAAAGATAAAAGAGCGGATACGCTCTTTTTTTTATTAAAATTTTTAAAAATAGTATATGAAATTAAATTTTATAATATTAATTATTAATATAGGTATTATTTTTTAAGGAGGTAAAAATGACAAATAAAAAATTATTTCTTCCTATATTAAAAGATGGCAAATATGGTTTCATAAACAATAAAAATGAAATAGTAATAAAACCAAAATTTAAATATGTTTCAGAAAGATTTAAAGATGGATATTGTGTTGTTACATATATAAAAAGAATAAGAAAGTCTGTAAAATGGGTTTTTGGATACATAGATGAATATGGATATAACAATATATTTCTACACTTAGATAGTGCTTCAGATTTTAGCGAAGGTTTATCTAAGATTAAAATTAATGGAAAGTATGGATTTTTAGATTTGAATTTAGATGAGAGCATAAAGCCTAAATATGAAGGGGCATCTAACTTTAGTGAAGGTATGTCGGGGGTGAAGATAAATAAAAAATGGGGATTTATAAACAGTAATGGAGATATGATTATAAAACCTTCTTTTAGTTATGTAAATAAATTCAAGGAAGGAATAGCTTTAGTTGAAAGTAAAAATAAATATGGATATATAGATAAAAGTGGAGAATTTATAATAAAACCTAAATATGATATAGCAAATGATTTTTCAGAAGGAATAGCAGGAATAAAAATCGATGATAAGTGGGGATATATAGATAAAAAAGGAGATAATATTATAGATTTTAAATATGATAGAGCAAAATCATTTAGTGAAGGGTTAGCACCTGTATGTATAAATGATAAGTGGGGATATATTAATACATTAGGAGAAATGGTAATAGAACCTATATTTGATTATGCATGTGAATTTTCTGATGGATTGGCAAGGTTTAATATAGGATCAGATTCTTTATCAAGAGGAATGTGTATACCAAAAGGAGGATTATGGGGTTTTTTGAATAAAGAAGGAAAAATTAAAATATTGCCAACTTTGAAAGCGGTTTCGGATTTTGAAAACGGATATGCACAGATAATTGAAGGAGATAACAATAACTATATAGATAAAAATGGAGAAATTTTAATAAATTAAGCCAAAAACATGTGAAAATTAAGTTTGAAAAAATAAAGATATAGTAGTAATATATATAAGGAAGTTATAGGGAGTTAAAAAACCTCCCTTTAATTTTGCAAAAAAATAAGTTTAGGAGAAGGATAAATGAAATTATTAAGACAGCTAGCCTTAATTCTTATAATATGGGCTATAGGAGAGTACATAAGCTCGTTTTTAAGCCATATAATTATTATACCTGGAAGTATAATAGGTATGATTTTATTATTTGTACTGTTAAAAATTAAAGTTGTAAAAGTGGAATCTATAGAAGAACTTAGCAATTTCTTTTTAGATAATATGGCCATATTCTTCGTTCCAGCGGGAGTATCACTAATAAAGTCTTTAGGATTAATAGGTTCAAATGTAATTGTACTTGCAGCAACTATATTAATTAGTACTACTTTAGTTATGGTTGTAACAGCTATAATAGTTGAGAAAATGATAGAAATAAAAAGTAAGAGAGGTTAATAACATGTATAATGTATTACAAACACCAGTATTTGGAATTGTAGTTACTATATTATTTTTTAATTTAGGATTATATATTCAAAAGAAAACGAAATTAGCTATATTCAATCCACTATTAATAGCTATTTTAGCGATAATTGTATTTTTAAAAATATGTAATATACCATATGAAAGTTATAAATCAGGTGGAGATACAATAAACTTTTTCTTAGCACCAGTTACTATTGTACTTGCACTACCTTTATATAAACAATATAATTTATTAAAAAAACATTTTTATGAAATTATAGTTGGAATAACATCAGGGGTAGTAGTTTCATTTATAAGTATAATAATTATAAGTAAACTAACTAATTCTGATAAATTAATAATGAACTCATTATTAGGTAAATCTATTACTACACCTATGGGAATTTCGCTAACATCTACATTAGGTGGTATTGAATCCGTAACAATAGTAGCGATTATATTAACAGGAATTATAGGTGGAATGATAGCAACTCCTGTTTTTAAATTTATAAATACAAAGCATCCTGTATCAAAAGGTATAGCATTAGGAACAGCATCACATGCATTAGGAACTACAAAAGCTCTTGAGTTAGGAGAAATTGAGGGTGCAATGAGTGGTTTAGCAATAGGTATATCAGGAACTATAACAGTAATTCTTGTACCTATACTAATAAATTTTATGAAGTAATAAGCTTAATTATTTGAATGGAGGATTATAATGAGCGAGGTAAAAAATACTTTGGATGAGAATATATTCTTGAGGTACATTGTAATTACGGCAGGAATAACAATATCTTCAATAGGCATTAATGGATTTTTAAAGCCAGCCCACTTATTAGGTGGAGGTGTAGCAGGTCTATCTGTTGCACTAAACTATGTTAGTAATATGAATATTGGGGTTTTATCGTTTTTAATTAATATACCTATATTTATATTAGGATTTATATTTCTAGAAAAGGAATTTTGCATAACTAGTTTAGTGAATATGCTTATATTCTCTACAGTATTAGGATTAACGCAAAATGTAGGACATTATATACCTGTAAATGATGTATTACTTCAAACTGTTTATGGAGGTATACTTGGAGGAATAGGATTAGGTTTAGTATTTAAAGCTAAGTCATCATTAGGTGGAACAGATATAATAGCTGCTATACTAAAAATAAAGAAAAATATTCCTATGAAAGATACAGGTCTTTTTATGAATTTTCTTATAGTATGTTTAGGATCAGCACTTTTTGGACTTGAATTAGGATTATATACCCTAATAGGAATGTTTTTAAATGTGTATTCTATGAATATAGTTAAAGATATGATGAATACACAAAAATCTGTAATGCTAATATCTAGCAGAAGTGATGATATTTCAAAATGTATAATGAAAGATCTTATAAGAGGAGTAACATTAATTGAAGCTGAAGGGGCTTATACACATGAAAAGAAGAAAATAGTATATTGTATAGTTGCATCTAATGAAATTCCTAAAATAAAAGAGATTGCACTAAAGTATGATAAAAAAGCGTTTATATCTGTAAACGATGTAAATGAAGTTAAAGGTAGAGGTTTTAAAGAAAAATATTTATAAAATATGAATAAAAATTAAAAATTTAGATAATATATTAAATGTGATAAATTTTATCACATAAAACAAAATCTAGATTTGTTAAAAAGGCATCGATTAAAGTACATATTAAATTGGAAATTTAATATATTATTTTGTACGGTAATTATTTAGAACGGAAGTGTTAAAAACAATTAAACGGAAAACTTATTACAACAATAAAGCATACTATATAGTATGCTTTATTGTTGTAATAAAATAAATTTTATTGAAAGTATGGAAAAAAAGTAGATTTTTAATATATAATAGTATATAAACTTATAATTTGAAAGTAGTGGGGTAGTTATATGAATGCACATCAAAAAAACAAAGATTTATTAGATATGTATAGGAGAACTATACATAATATTGAAAAAGAAATTAAACGTATAAGTCTTTTTAATAAATTTGCTTCTAAAAAAATGATTAATTGCGGGCAAGAACAGCTAGCATTAGAGAATGGACAAAGTATAACTGTTTCAAGCAAAAAAGACTCTAGCAGAATTCATACTTTTTATAATGGAGATACATATATTGGAAAATTAGTTGATGAAAAAATGAATGGTAAAGGTATATATATTTTTCATCAAGATAAAAAAGAAGATTTAGAATATATAGGAAGTTTTAAAGATGACATGAAAGATGGCCATGGAATGTGTGAATTACCCAATGGTTGTATTTATATAGGAGAATGGAAATGCGATTTAATGGATGGAATAGGAAAGATGGTATATAAGAGCGAGGATGAGTATCTAGGAAATTGGAAGCAAGGTAAAAAAGAAGGCAATGGAGTATACATATGGAAAAGTTCAGGTATGTATATTGGAGACTTTAAAAATGGAAAGATGGATGGAATAGGAACCTGTTATGATGAAAATAACAATGTCATATATGAAGGTGAATTTAAAAATAATCTTCCACATGGACAGGGAACTTACATATGGCCAGATAACAAAAAATATATAGGTGAATTTAGACATGGGAAAAAACATGGACAAGGCACTTTCTATATAGATAATGAAATTTCATATCAAGGTAATTGGAAGTTTGATAAGCCGAGTATATTCAATCGAAGCTTAGATGAAATCCTTTCTAGTATAAAATAAGCCAACCTAATTTTAGGTTGGCTTATTTTATACTAGAAAAAGAATATAAATATTAATAAGTGTATATAATTTAAAAAGCTTTAAAAGTTATATTAATTGAGGATGTGAAGATTTGAAGAAAATTATATGCATATTATTATTTATAGTTTTATCTCTAGGATATGTATTTATAAATGAATACAATGAAAACTCAAATGAATACACAGAAACTATAATATTAGATACAGAGAATATAAAAAGCTATGAAGATATTAAAATTGGAGATGACAAAGAAAGCGTAATTAGTAAAATTGGACTACCAGATAGAAAAGATTTAAGTGAATATGGATTTACGTGGTACGTATATAATAGATTTAAAAATAATTTTATTATGGTAGGAATAGAAAATGAAAAAGTTGTTGGGTTATATAGTAATTCTTTGAACTCTTGTGAAACTAAAGGAATAAAGATAGGAGACAAGTTAGGTGATGTAAGAGAAAAATATAAACCAATAGAATATAAAAAAAAGGGAAATATTAAATTTGTAGTTGAATCAAAAAATCAATTTGATATCTTGTTAGAAGACGATAAATATATAACTTTATTTTATGATATCCATAATAATTCTAAAGTAAGATCATATCAAATAATAGATAAAAATATAGAAAATAAAACAAGTGATATATATCCAGTTTTCAATGAACAATTAAAATATAGTTTTGAAATGCAAACTATAGATTTAATAAATAGTGAAAGAGATAAAAATGATTTAGACAGGTTAACTTTTAGTGAAAAGGCGAAAATAAGCTCTGAAAAACACAGTGAAGATATGAAAGAAAATAATTACTTTGATCATTTAAATAAGGAAAATGAAACTCCATTTGATAGGATGAAAAAAGAAGATATAATATACAGCATTGCTGGAGAAAATATTGCAGCAGGGCAAATAAATTCAGTATATGCTCATGAGGCTTTAATGAATTCATTAGGGCATAGAAAAAATATTTTAGGGGATTATGAGAATGTAGGAGTAGGAGTTAGTTTTGGTGGACACTATAAAATATATTATACACAAAATTTTTATAGTAGATAAATTGACAAAATGAAAGGACGTATAATTATGAAGAAATCAAAAAAAAAATACTCACTAGCTCTAATTACATTATTTTTAATGGTATCTATGGTTTCAGTAACAGCACTTAGTAAAAATGAAGAAATTTTTATTAAAAATGGACCTAGAGATAAAAAAAAATTAGCAATAACATTTGATGATGGTCCTCATCCTAAAGAAACTGAACAAGTTTTAGATGTTTTAAAAAAACATGATGTAAAAGCAACTTTCTTTGTGGCAGGTAAGCATGTGAACTGGTATACAAAACCTTTTATAAGGGCTAGCAAAGAAGGTCATGAGATAGGAAATCATACATTTAATCATCCGGATATCTCAAATATGAGTCCTTTGGAAATAGAAAATGAAATAATTAAGTGTGAAGAGATTATAACCAAAATAACTGGGAAAAAACCTACTTTATTTAGACCTCCTTATGGAAGCTATAAAGAAAGTGAACTATCAAATATTGCTAAAAAACATGGATATAAAGTTGTTTTATGGACTACTGTTGATACAAAAGACTGGAAAAATCCAGGAGCATCAAATATAGCTAATACTATAATAAACAATGCTAAAAATGGAGATATAATTTTATTACATGATTATGCAACTAATAACACTGTAGAGGCTTTAGACATATTTATACCAGAAATGAAAAAGAGAGGGTATGAATTTGTAACTGTATCTGAACTTTATAATTAATTTGAAAATAATTAAATTTTAGATACACTTTTCCTTAGAAATTAATATTATATAATAAGACTATTTCTAAAAAGGGTGAAGTGTATGTATAATAAAATATTTGAAAGAAAAGAGTTTATAATATTTCAAGTAAAGGAAGGTTATATAGCTTATAATACAAAAAAAGATTTTAAGGAAGGACATACACACCTAAAGCACTTTGATGCAGCAAAAAAGGCTATAGACTTAGTCATAAGTAAAAAGATACCAAAAAGTACAAATGTATATTATTTAACTAGTTTAATAAGGCTTACAAATGATGAAAATTATATTGAAAAAATAAACGAGTTAATTGAAATTAGAAATAAAAAAGGTAAGAAAGAAAAATATTATAATGTTGGTTATAGATGGACAAAAAGGAGCTCATAGGCTCCTTTTAAATTTAATTTTTTAGAGGAGTTAAATTTGCATATTTTTTATCATATATTATTAAAGATGATATTCCCTGTTTTTCATAAGTTTGAATTTTTTTTATAGCTTCTTTTTGAGACATGGGAAGAGAAATTGACTTTGTGTCAGATCTTATTATAATATATTTATTCATTATACAACCTCCTAAGATATGTGTTACTATTTATATTATTATAGATAGTATTTTTTGATTTAATTAAATAAATATACTCAACATATTCTTGACTATTTCATCAAAAATGACTATGTTGACATTAATTTCTTAAGGAATATATAATTAATATATACTAAATATAAAAAATTTAAAGAATAATGATTTTTTGTGTAAAATGTTAATTTTAAGGGGGCAGTTTATGATACTAATGATAGATAATTATGACTCTTTTGTTTATAACTTAGTTCAGTTTTTGAGTGAATTAGGTGAAGAAGTTATAGTTAAAAGAAATGATGAAATCAAGATAAAGGATATTATGGATATGAATCCAGAAATCATTGTATTATCACCAGGCCCATGTTCACCTAATGAGGCTGGGATATGTATAGATGTAGTTAGATATTTTAAAGAAAGTATTCCTATACTAGGTATATGTCTAGGACATCAGATAATAGGACATGCATTTGGAGCAAAAATTATAAAGGCTAAAGAGCCTGTACATGGTAAAGTTCATCCTATAAATCATATTAATAAAGGTGTATTTAATGAACTAAAAAACCCTCTAAATGTAACTAGATATCATTCTCTTATAATAGATGAAAAAACATTGCCAGAAGAAATTGAGGTCACAGCGAAAAGCAAAGATGGAGAGATAATGGGAATTAAATGCTTAAATTATAATATAGAAGGTGTTCAATTTCACCCAGAAGCAATTTTATCAGAGCAGGGGCATGAACTTTTAAGAAACTTTTTAAATCAGGCAAGATTAACTAAGGAGGAATCAAAATGTTAAGAGAATTGAAAACAAACTTAAACTCCTTTGAAATATATACAATATTTAAAGATGAAGAGAATAGTTTTATACTAGATAGTGGTATGGATGAAGAAAAGCTAGGTAGATATTCATTTATAAGTTCTAGACCATTTGAAACTGTTAAATTAAAAAATAGTGAAAAAAATCCTTTAGATATTTTAAAAGAAAAAATGGAAAAATATAAAGTGGATAATAACACAAGTTTACCTTTTATAGGTGGGGCTGTAGGCTATTTATCCTATGATATAGGTAATTATATGGAAAATCTTCCAAGAACAGCTGTAGATGACACTGATGTATATGATTTATATTTTGGACTTTATAATTTTGTTATAGTAGTTGATCATTTAGAAAATAAAAAATATATTGCGACTCCAAATTTGAATAAAGAGTTAGAAGCTAAGGTAGTAGATGAAATAGAAGCACTTATAAAAACATTTGAAAAATGTAAAACAAATACAGATGAAAAAGAAATTATAGAAAAAATAAAACTAACATCTAATTTTACAAAAGAGGATTATATAAACTCTGTGGAGAAAGTGAGAAAATATATAAGACAAGGCGACATATACCAAGCAAATTTAACTCAAAGATTCAGTGGAAATATAAACTTATCTAGTTATGATTTATATAAAAGACTAAGAAATGTAAGCAAAGCTCCATTTGCTGCATTTTTAAACTTTGAAGGGCATCAAGTTTTATCTAACTCTCCTGAAAGATTCATAAAATGTATTTCTAAAAATATAGAAACAAGACCAATCAAAGGTACTAGACCAAGAGGAAAAACAATAGAAGAGGATATTTTACTTCAAGAGGAACTTAGAAATAGTGAAAAAGATAAAGCTGAATTATTAATGATTGTAGATTTAGAAAGAAATGATTTAGGAAAAGTCTCAAAAGTTGGGACTGTCAAAGTTCCTGAACTATTTGTTATTGAACCATATGCAAATGTTAGTCATTTAGTTTCTACAGTAACAGGAGAGCTTAAAGATTCTCTTGATAGTATAGATTTAATAAAAGCAACTTTCCCAGGTGGATCTATAACAGGAGCTCCAAAAATTAGGGCTATGGAAATAATCGATGAGTTAGAACCCACTCAAAGAAATGTATATACAGGATCAATAGGATATATAGGATTTAATGGTGATATAGATTTTAATATAGCTATAAGGACTCTAATCAAAAAAGATTCTAATATACATTTTCAAGTTGGAGGAGGAATAACTTGGGATTCTAATCCAGAAGATGAATATCAAGAAACTTTAGATAAGGCTAAGTCTATAATGAAGGCTATAAATGGATATTATGAATAATAGTGTAAGTTTTAATAGTGATTTATGTAAATTTGGAATTGGATTATTTGAAACTATAAAAATAAAAAAAGGCAAACCTATTTATTTAGATATGCATATAAATAGAATTTTAAATTCAATAGAAGAACTAAGGTTAAATATAGATATAGATAAGAAACAAATAATTAATATTATAGAAAATTATATAAAAGAAAAAAATATAAAAGATAAAGCTTTGAGATTAACTTTATTTGATGAAGGGTATAACATAACGACGAGAGATATAACATATGATAAAAGTTCCTATGATAGGGGTTTTAAACTGACAGTATCACCTATTATAAGAGGCGAAAGTATATTGCATAGACATAAGACAACAAATTATTTTGAAAATATATATAGCAGAGATTACGCTATTAGTAAAGGCTTTAATGATTCTATATTTATAGACTATAAAAATAGAATTTTAGAATGTTCTATAAGTAATATATATTTTGTTAAAGATGATAAAATTTACACTCCTAACAGCAATCTTCCAATTCTAAATGGAACGATGAAAAAAAGGGTAAAATCAATATGTGAAGAATTAGATATCAAGATTATAGAATGTGATATAGAAATTACGGAAATAGAAAAGTTTGATTTTTGCTTTGTAAGTAATAGCTTGATGGAAGTTATGAAAGTTGTACAAATAGACAGTTTTAAATTTAAAAATTATAGTGAGGTGTTTAAATCTATATGGGAACACTTGCAACTTTAAATGAAATTTTACATTGCTATAATGAAGTAGTTGAGGTTATAAAAAATGATAAAAATACTTTAGCTATATTCTTAGTTGGATCAAGTAAAAATATTGAAAACATGAAAGTAAAAAATATTAATGACATTGATATATTTGTAATTTGCAATCAAGAAAACAATCAAATAAGATATATAAAAAAAATAAAAAATATAGAGTTTGATATTAATAAATTTTCTATAGATTATACAAAACATATGATAGAAAATGGCGAATATTTTTTTATAAATGAAATGAAAGATGCAAAAGTTATATATGATAAAAGTAATTTATCGAGTGAACTTATAAACTCATCAAGTGCTAAGTATAATGAAGGTCCAAAAAAAATATCTGAAGAAGAAATAGATATTATGGCAAACATTTTATATGGCAATATATCTGGATTAGAAGAAAAAGATAGTTTTGAAAATTATGAATATGAGTTTTTGACTAATACATATCTAAAAGATATAATAAAGGGATACTTTATAAAAAATAGAAAATGGATACTAAAAGATAAAAAAATATTTAAATATTTAAGAGAAAATGAAAAAGACTTATTTAAATTAGTGACTAAGGTATATGAAAAACATGATTATAGAGACTTAAAAAATGTATACGAGTATGTATTTTCTAATAAATAAAAATATTAGTTGAAAAAATTAAGGGGGTTAACCATATGTATAGTGTAGATAAAAGTAAAATTGAAAATGCGATAAGAGATATCCTAGAAGCAATAGGTGAAGATCCAAATAGAGAAGGCCTTTTAGATACTCCTAGTAGGGTTGCTAAGATGTATGAAGAAATTTTTTCGGGAATACATAAGGATCCAAGAGAACATTTAAAAATTCTTTTTCAATCTGAGGAACATGAAGAACTAGTTTTAGTAAAAGATATACCTTTTTATTCATGCTGTGAGCATCATTTAGTTCCGTTTTTTGGTAAAGCTCATATTGCATATTTACCTAAGGATGGTAGATTAACTGGGCTGTCTAAACTTGCTAGGGTTATAGAAGATTTAGCTAAAAGACCACAATTACAAGAGAGAATAACAAAGGAAACTGCAGATATTATAATGCAGGAATTAAAACCGTATGGAGTAATAGTGGTTTTAGAAGCTGAACATATGTGTATGACTATGAGAGGTGTAAAAAAGCCTGGATCAAAGACTATAACTTCTGCAGTAAGAGGAATATTTGAAAAAGATATAGCCGCTAGAGCTGAAGCGATGAGTTTAATAAATATGAGATAGGAGAGATTACATGTTTGACTATGGCAAAAAAACTTATTTAATGGGAATTTTAAACGTTACTCCAGATAGTTTTTCAGATGGAGGAAGTTACACGAGTTTAGAAAGAGCATTAAATCATGCAAAAGAAATGATAAATGAAGGTGCGGATATAATTGATATTGGAGGAGAATCAACAAGACCAGGGCATGAAGCGGTTGATGAAGATGAAGAACTAAGAAGAGTTATACCTGTTTTAAAAGCGTTAAAAGAAAAATTGAATGTAAAAGTTTCAATTGATACATACAAGGCTCAGGTGGCAGAGGAAAGCTTAAAGTTAGGAGCGGATATGATAAATGATATTTGGGGGCTTAGAAAAGACCCTAAAATGGCAAATACTATAGCTAAATATGATGCCTATGTTTGTATAATGCATAATCAAGATGGAACTGATTATGAAAAAGATATAATGAAGTCTATAGAGGAGTTTTTTATAGAAAGTATCAAAATTGCACAACAATCAGGTATAAGTAATGAAAAAATAATACTAGATCCAGGAATAGGTTTTGGAAAAACATTTGAACAAAATATTGAAGTTATGAGTCGTTTAAATGAGTTAAAGAAATTAGGATATCCGATTTTATTAGGAACATCTAGAAAATCTATGATAGGAAATATTCTTAATGTAGAACCAAAGGAAAGAGTTGAAGGGACTATAGCTACAACTGTTTTAGGTATAAATGCAGGGGTAGATATAGTAAGGGTACACGATATAAAGGCCAATTTAAGAGCTATTAAAGTAACAGATGCTATATGTAGAAAGTAGGTGCTTTATGGATAAAATACTATTAAACAACATGGGATTTTATGGATATCATGGTGTCTTCAAGGAAGAAAGCGTGTTAGGTCAAAAGTTTTTTGTTGATATGGAACTTTACTTAGATACTAAAGAAGCTGGAATTACAGATGATATGGAGAAGTCTGTAAGCTATGGAGATGTTTATGAAGTGGTAAAAGATATAGTTGAAAAACAAAGATTTAATTTATTGGAAGCATTAGCTGAAAATATAGCAAAACAAGTTTTTGAAAGATTTGAATTAATAGAAGAAATTATGGTTAGAGTAAAGAAGCCAGAAGCTCCAGTGCCTGGAATATATGATTATTTTGGGGTTGAAATAAGGAGACGAAGATATGAATAAAGTATATCTAGGATTGGGGACTAATATAGGTGATAGATTAAATTATTTAAAACAAGCAATATCAAAATTACAATCTAACAAAGATATAAAGATAACTAAAAAATCTAAATTATATGAAACTAAGGCTTGGGGTTATACAGAACAAGATGATTTTTTAAATATGTGCATTGAAATAGAAACCAACTTATCACCAATTGAACTTTTAAATGAGTGTCAAAAGGTTGAACTAGAATTAAATAGAGAGAGAAAAATTAGATGGGGGCCAAGAACTATAGATATTGATATATTATTTTTTAATGATATAATTTTACAAGAAGAAAAATTAGAAATTCCTCATCCAAGAATAAAGGAAAGAGCATTTGTATTAATTCCATTATTAGATATAAGTAACAATTTAAAAATAAATGATGTGCATATAAATGAATACCTAGAATCTTTGACGGCTGAGGAAAGAGAAGAAGTAAAGGAGTTTATAGGTAATGAAGAAAAACCTATTTAATAATAATTTAAATATAAAGATAAATGAAAATTTAGAACTACCAAAAAATAAAATAATTATGGCTGGACCATGTGCCATAGAAAGTTATGAACAACTTTTAGAAACTGCTAAATTTATAAAAAAACAAGGTGCTAATATGCTAAGAGGTGGAGCGTATAAACCAAGAACTTCACCAAATTCATTCCAAGGATTAAAAGAAGAAGGCCTTGAAATTTTAAAATCTGTAAAAATAGAAACAGGATTGCCTGTAATAACAGAACTTATGGATGCTAGAGATTTAGAAAAAATATATGATGTAACAGATATAATTCAAATTGGCTCTAGAAATATGCAAAATTTTACTCTTTTAAGTGAAGTAGGAAAACAAGATAAGCCTGTTATGCTAAAAAGAGGGATAAGCTCTACTATAAATGAATGGATTGGAGCAGCTGAATATATCGCAATAGGTGGTAATTCTAATATAATAATGTGTGAAAGAGGTATAAGAACCTACAATGATTATACTAGAAACACTTTAGATATAGCTGCAGTGCCTATAATAAAAAAAGAGACAAATTTACCTGTAGTTGTAGATCCAAGTCATGCAACTGGTGTTAGATATTTGGTAAAACCTATGTCTATAGCATCCCTTGCAGCTGGAGCAGATGGTCTTATGATAGAAGTACACCCAAATCCAAGTGAAGCTTTATCAGATGGGCCACAGTCGCTTAATTTTGATGAGTTTGAAGACTTAATGAATAGTATAAAAGGATTATATTAGTATTTAAGAGGCTAAAAGCCTCTTTTTTATTTTTATATTTTATAAAAAAAGGTATTGAAATGATAAATATTATACAAAATAATAAAGTGACAAATTTTTAAGTAGAAATTAATTCAAGTAAATTATACAGTAAAAAAATTTAGATAAAAAAGAAGGAATTTTATAAAAAAAGTCGAAATATGTATAATGAACATTTGACAAATTTCTAATATATTGTAAAATAGTAATGTTAAAAAAATTACACCAGAAGGTGGTAATATGATTGATATAAAAGATACGATAGAAGAAATCAAATCTAGGTCTGATATAGTAAAGGTTATATCAGATTACATCAAAGTACAGCAGTCAGGATCTAATTATAAAGGTTTATGCCCATTTCATGGAGAAAAAACTCCTTCATTTTATATAAACACTTCAAAACAAATTTATAAGTGCTTTGGGTGTGGAGAAGGTGGAGATGTTATCAACTTCATTATGAAAATTGAAAATCTTGAATTTATGGATGCAGTCAAATTATTAGCAAAAGATTGTGGAATTGAAATAAACACAAATATGGACGAGCAATCTAAAATTAGGATGGAAAAAATAAAGAAATTCCAAGATATAAATACAGAAGCTGCTAGATATTATTTTTCAAATCTAATTAAAGATAAGAATTATGGGTATGAATATTTAAGAAAAAGAGGTCTTGATGATAAGATAATTAAAAAGTTTGGATTAGGATATGCACCTAAAGCATGGACTAATCTTATGGATTATTTAATAAGCAAGGGTTATGATAAAAATACTCTTGTTGAATGTGGTCTTGTTACATATAAAGAAAATGGAAATAAGTATTATGATAGATTCATCAATAGGGTGATTTTTCCTATATTTGATTATAGAGGAAATGTAATAGGCTTTGGTGGAAGAGTTTTAGATGATGCGCTTCCTAAATATTTAAATTCACCAGATACATTAGCATTTAACAAGAAATATAATTTATATGGGCTTAACTTTGCTAGAAAAAATATATCAAATAGAACAATGATCCTCGTTGAAGGATATATGGATTTAATTTCGATATATCAATACGGTATAAGAAATGTTTGTGCTACACTTGGAACAGCCCTTACTTTAGAACAAGGGAAATTATTAAAAAGATATGTAGATAATGTAGTAATTTCTTATGATTCAGATGACGCAGGAGTTAAAGCCACTTTAAGAGCTATAGATATATTAACTAGCGCAAATATAAATGTTAAAGTTTTGAATTTAAAAGATGTAAAGGACCCAGATGAATTTATTAGAAAATATGGTTTAGTTGAATATCAACAAGCTATAGAAAATGCAGTTCATTATATAAAATACAAAATAGTTCAATGTAAAAAAAATTATGACTTAACAAAAGATGAAGACAGACTAAAGTTTACAAAAGAAAGTACAAAAATAATAAAAACTTTAAAAAGTGCTGTAGATATAGATTACTATATTAAATTTTTAAGCTTAGAAAGTAAAATTAGTGAAGATTCATTGAAAAAAGAAGTTTACGGAAATAACTATAAGCCAAGATATAATGAAAAATTTAAAAATCAAAAATATGTAAAAAGAGACGAAAATGCTTATAAAAAACCTTCCATAATAAATAATGGAAACGAGTTTATAGAAAAAACTCTAATAAGAATAATTTTAGAAAATAAAGATTTAAGAACTTGGATAAATTTAAAGTTTGATGAAAATGACTTTATTTTAAAAGAAAATAAAGAAATTTTAAAATTTATAATTAAAAATGAAGATTTGGATAAAATAACTATTGACAAATTGAAAAGTTTAAACTTATCCGAAGAATATCTTGAAAATTTATATTCTATTAAAATTGAAAATATAAATTTAAATGATAATAAAAGTATAGAAGAAGTAATAAAGAAGGTAAAACGAAATAAACTTCAATATGATATAGATAATTTATTGAAGATGCAAAAAGAATTAGAAACAAATAAATCTAATGATAATTCAAATGCGAAAGAGGTAGATGTACAAGTTATGGAAATTGCTATAAAAATAGTTGAATTAAGAAGATTATTACAACAAATATAAATGAAGGGAGGATTGAGCATGGAAACTAAAACACCAAAAAAAGAATCAAAGAGAGTAACCGCTAAATCTCTTATAGAAAAAGGTAAAAAGCAAGGGAGTCTTACATTAATGGAGATAATGGAAGCTTTTTCTGAAACAGAACTTGATAAAGATCAGGTTGAAAATTTATATGAAACATTAGGAAATTTAGGAATAGAAGTAATACAAAAGAAAGAAGAAAAGGCTGATGCAGATATAGAATTTAGTGTAGAAGACGTAGATATGTCTAGTCTAGATATAGATGACAGTATTGATGAAGAAAGTTCTAAAGAAGAAAATACCATGGAAATAGAACAAATTGATTTAACTCTACCTAAAGGAATCAGCATAGATGACCCTGTTAGAATGTATCTTAAGGAAATTGGTAAAATACCTTTACTTAAACCTCATGAGGAAGCGGAACTTGCAAGAAGAATGCATGAAGGTGATGAAATTGCTAAACAAAGACTAGTAGAAGCAAACTTAAGATTAGTTGTAAGTATAGCTAAGAGATATGTAGGAAGAGGTATGTTATTTCTAGATTTAATCCAAGAAGGTAACTTAGGTCTTATAAAAGCTGTTGAAAAATTCGACTACACAAAAGGATTTAAGTTTAGTACTTATGCTACATGGTGGATAAGACAAGCTATAACTCGTGCTATAGCAGATCAAGCAAGAACAATAAGAATACCAGTTCATATGGTTGAAACTATAAATAAATTAATAAGAGTTTCAAGACAATTGCTACAGGAGTTAGGTAGAGATCCAAAGCCTGAGGAAATTGCAAAAGAAATGGATATGACAGAAGATAAAGTTAGAGAAATTATGAAAATTGCTCAAGACCCAGTTTCATTAGAAACTCCTATAGGAGAAGAAGAAGATAGTCACTTAGGAGACTTTATACCAGATGATGATGCTCCAGCACCAGCTGAAGCAGCAGCTTATTCTTTATTAAAAGAACAAATTGAAGAAGTTTTAGGATCTTTAAATGAGAGAGAACAAAAAGTTTTAAAACTAAGATTTGGACTTGAAGATGGTCGTGCAAGAACTCTTGAAGAAGTTGGAAAAGAATTTGATGTAACAAGAGAAAGAATAAGACAAATAGAAGCTAAAGCTTTAAGAAAACTAAGACATCCAAGTAGATCTAAAAAACTTAGAGATTACTTAGATTAATATAAAAATTCGTCTATAATGGGCGAATTTTTATATATGCAGAATATATTTGAAAGGAATTAAAACGTTGAAGTTAACAGATAGATTATTAAAGATAGCGAGTCTTGTAGGAGAAAATAAAAAAATAGCTGATATAGGAACTGATCACGGTTATATACCAGTTTATTTATTAAATAATAATAAGATAAATTATGCAATACTAGCAGATGTAAATAAAGGGCCCTTAGAAAATGCTAGAAAAGAAGTTAAGAATAATAAATTAGAAAATAAAGTTGATTTAAGATTAGGTTCAGGGCTTGAAGTATTAAAAATAAATGAGGTAGATGAAATAATAATAGCTGGTATGGGTGGTATATTAATAAGCGAATTATTAAATGTAAAAAAAGATGTTTCACAAAGTGTTGAAAAGCTTATTTTACAACCTATGCAAGCTCAAAGTGAGTTAAGAAAATATTTATACAATAATGGGTATGAAATAATAAATGAAGTTTTAGTTAAAGAAGATTTTAGAATATATGAGATAATTGAAACTAAATATACTGGTAAAAACACAGAAGTTACAGATGATATATACTATGAAGTGGGGAAAAAGCTTATTGAGAATAAAGATGACTTATTGGAAGAGTTTTTAAGTAAGAAAATAAATGCATACAAAGGATTATTAGATAAGTTAGATGGAAAAATTGGAGAAGGAGTAGAAAGAAAAAGAATAGAAACTATGGAAAAAATAGACAAACTTAAGGGGTTGATATAATGAAACTTAAAAGTTTAATTAAACAAATAGAAAAAAAGTATCCTTTAAATTTAGCTTATGATTGGGATAATGTAGGACTTTTAGTTGGCGACTATGAAAACGAAGTAAAGAAGATTATGGTAGTTCTTGAAGCCAATGAAGAAGTTGTTAATGAAGCTATAGAAAAAGAAATAGACTTAATAATAACTCATCATCCGTTTATTTTTTCAAAAATGAAAAAAGTGACGACTCAAGATTTAAAAGGAAAACTTATACATAAACTTATAAAAAATAACATATCAATATACTCTATGCACACAAACTTTGATATTGCATTTGATGGATTAAATGATTATTTTGTTGATTTATTAAATTTAAAAGATGCGAAGATACTTGAAAAGACTAATAGTGAGGTTTTATATAAATTAGCAGTTTATGTTCCTAAAACTCATTTAGATAAGGTAAGATCAGTCTTAGGAAATGCCGATGCAGGTCATTTAGGAAATTATAAGGAATGTTCTTTTAGTATAGAAGGTGAAGGAAGATTTAAGCCATGTGAAGGAGCTAACCCTTATATAGGGGAAGAAGGTGCATTAGAGAGTGTAAATGAGGTTAAAATTGAAACTATAGTTCCTCAAAAAATTTTAGGAGGAGTAATCAATGCTATGATTAAATCTCATCCTTATGAAGAAGTTGCATATGATCTTTATAAGTTAGAAAATAAAGGTGAAGCTGTAGGGCTTGGAAGGTATGGAAAGCTAGAGGAAAAAATGACTTTCAAAGATTTAGGTATGATTCTTAAAGAAAAACTAGATATAAAGCATTTAAGAGTAGTTGGAAATTTAGAAGATGAAATATCTAAAGTTGCAATAGTTACTGGATCAGGAGCCGATATGGTAAAAAAAGCTTTTAAATCTGGATGTGATGTATTAATAACCGGAGATATGAAATATCATGATGCACAAGATACTTTAGATATGGGTATGAAAGTGATTGATTGTGGACACTTTGATACTGAAAAAGTATTTGCAGATATAATGTTTAAATATTTAGATGAAAATTTTGATATGGATATTATAAAAAGTGATGTAAATTTAAATCCTTTTGATATAATATAGTTATGAAAAATAGCCTTAAGATTTTCTTAAGGCTATTTAAGCTATGGAGGAAAAATATGAATTGTAATAATTGCGAATTAAAATGCTCTAATCAGCAAAATTACTGTAAATTATATGGAGATGATTTAAAAAAATACAATACTAATACAATTAAATTTTATAAAAATGATTTTTGTGAAATTTGTGGAGAAAAACAAAATAAAGGTAATAGATATTGTAGTAAATGTGGAAACAATTTGAGTTTTATTGATAAGGATAAAGAAATAAAGTGGAATTTTAAAGACCCTGATAATATAAAAGCTTTTATAAAAAGTCGTTTTAAAGTTCCAATAGTCTCTATTTTAATGTTAATTTTAATATCTATAATAATTAAGTGTATTTTAGGATTTGTAGAATCGGATATAAATAAATACTTAAATGTTTTTAATATACTAATGGGAGTTAATTTAGTTCCAATTGATATATCATCATCTTCGAATTTAGGATTTGGAAAAATAAATATAAACTTAGGTATAATTTTATGGATTATTATTCCTGCTATATGTATAACAATTTCAAGTATTATTTTTATAAAAAAAGATGAAATTGATAAAACAAATATATTAAAAGAAACTTTGATTATTAGTATTATTTATGGTGCATTTATTGCATTTGTATCTGTTTTAGGAAAAAGGACTATTTCTTTATCTATGAATGAATACTATAATTTATCAATTATTTTAAGATATAGTCTTTGTAAAAGTTTCGTAAATGGAATTTTAGTTTGTTTTATACCTACATATATAATACTTTATAACAAAGTAAAGCCAAAAGAAAATATTTATAAAATTATTAATAAAGTATTAAAAACAATAGGAACTTTATTAATAATAATTTTAATAACCTTAATTGTTTGTTTTGTTTTTAATAAATTATATTTAAATAGTAAAGGTATAATGACTTTGGTTATGTTGGTTCAAATATCTACTTATATAATTCATTTAGCTAATTTAATACCTATGATAATTATAAATTCTATAATATCGATTTTTAGCATGAGCAATTTAGTTATGTACATAAATGATAATATGCTATTGGTTATATACTCTATTATACTGTTTAATGCTATTTTACTTATAGTTGTAGGATATGATGTGAAAAATAAGTTTAAAAATCAGAAATACATAAAGATTTTTAGCTTAATATATTCTATAGTCATTGGAGCTAGTATACATCTAACTAAAATAGATACAAATGGAACAATATCTTTACTTGAATCTAAAAGTTATGAAACTTATTCTTATATAGGTTCAAGTGCAATTTTAGGTATGATGATTTCTTTTTTATACTGTTATATAATGTTATTCATAGGATATAAACTAAATAAAGAATAGTATTAAGGATTAGGAGAAATAAAATGAATAGTATAGTGAATATTATAAATAAAAATAGAGAAAAGATAGAAGAAGTGAAAGGAATATCTAAGTTAAAGAAGATAATAGAAAAAGCTGAAGATGAAAAAATTAAGATTTTTTTAAATTCAGGAATCAAAATATATGAAATGATTAGACGAAACGAGGTAGAAAATAAAAAAATTATTGATTTATTTGATCATATAACTGATTGGGATGAAATAATATATGAAGCTAATTTAAATATTAATGATATCAGTCAAAAAGAGAATGAAACTTGTGAATGTGGAAATATATTAATCAAAGGAAGTAATTTTTGCTGTAATTGTGGAAAGAAAGTAGATGAAGAAATTACTTTAAAATGTGACCATTGCCTAAACTACATAGATGAAAATGATGTTTTTTGTGGGTGTTGTGGAATAAAAATAAAATAAGTACTTTATCAAGTTATAATTAACATAAGGAAGAAGGAAGTATCGTATGTCAAATGCTAAGAAGTCAGCAGTTGTTTTAATGATTATAACGTTTATATCTAAAATAACTGGTTTTTTAAGAGACATAATATTAGCTCAACATTTTGGTGCAAGTATTGTAACAGATGCCTATATAACAGCTTTAAATATACCAGTAGTATTATTCACCGGAATAAGTGCATCACTTGGGACTACATATATACCTATGTACTTTAAAATTAAAGAAGAGCAAGGTCAAGAAGGAGTTAATAAGTTTACGAGTAATGTTTTAAATATAGTTCTCATACTAAGTTTTATAATTATAGTTTTAGGGACTCTGTTTACTCCATATATTGTCAAAGTATTTGCAATGGGATTTAAAGGTGAAGAATTAAGAATTACAACTGAGTTTTCAAAAATTCTTATGCCATCTATAATGTTTATTGCAGCTAATGGATTAGTTTCATCTTATCTATTAGCAAATGGAAGGTTTTATATATCAGGAATTGTATCTATACCATTTAATATAATATGCATATTAGCTATAATTGTTGGAAGCTTTACTAATTCGTACACTATGGTATGGATAACATTATTTGCATATATGGCTCAATTAATCTTTCAGATACCTTTTCTAAAAAAAACTGGATATAAACACAATTTAAAAGTTGATGTTAAAGATAATAATGTAAGAAATATAATTTATTTAATTATACCTGTGTTTTTAGGTTCATATGTAGATCAAATAAATAACGTTATAAATAGAACTTTAGCATCTACACTAGATACAGGTAGTATAACTGCACTTAATTATGCAAATAAATTAAATGTATTTGCTATAGGAATTTTAGTTATATCCATATCCACTATAATGTATCCTATACTTTCCAAATTTGCTAGTCAAAATAATATGAAAGCTTTTAAAGGAAGTTTAATACGATGTATAAATCTAGTTATAATTATAATGTTACCGATTATGGTTGGTATGATGGTATTTGCAACACCTATTGTAAGCCTATTATTTGAGGGTGGATCCTTTAGCAGTAGAGATACTTTCTTAACATCAACAGCACTTTTGTTTTATGCTTTAGGAATGGTATCTTTTGGTATAAGAGACATGCTATCTAGAGGATTTTATTCTTTACAAGATACTAAAACACCAGTTAAAAATGCTGTAGCAGCTGTATTTGTTGATATAGTTTTTTCTATAATTTTAGTGAAGATAATGGGAATAGGTGGACTAGCATTATCTACATCTATATCTGTTACATTTGGAGCAATACTACTTATGGTTGCTCTAAGAAAAAAGATAGGAAGATTAGGAATAAAAAGCAGTGCTATAACATTTATAAAGGCTATAACTGCATCTTTGATAATGGGACTTACAGTTAATAAGCTATATAAATTTATTATAACAATAGGAGATAGTTTTATAGATGAAAAAAAACACTTAATATTTTTAGGATTAACTATAGCTACAACAATAGGTGCATTAATTTATTTGATTTTAAGCGTGATTTTCAATATAAAAGAAGTTAAAGATGTATTAAAACAATTAAAATCGAGAATATTAATTTTACTAAAAAAGTAAGGTAATAAATCTTACTTTTTTATATTTAAAGAATAGTTATGATATAATTAAATATATATTAATTACTTAAAAGAACTAGGGGGAAAAAAATGAGCTTAGAAGTGTCAGAAAAGCTATGCAGAGATAATATAAGATATTTAAATTTGCTTTCTAAACAATATCCTACAATATCTCAAGCCGCAAATGAAATAATAAATTTAGAATCAATTTTAAATTTACCTAAAGGAACAGAACATTTTTTATCTGATATACATGGAGAAAGTGAGCCTTTTGTCCATGTATTAAGAAATGGATCTGGAGTAGTTAAGAGAAAGATAGAAGAACTATTTGGTGATTCTATAATGGAAAGTGAAAAGAAAACTTTAGCAACTTTAGTTTATTATCCTGAACAAAAACTAGAAATAGTTTTAAAAGAAGAAGAAAATATAGATGATTGGTATAAAGTTACTCTTCATAGAATTGTTGAATTGTGTAGATATGCATCAACAAAATATACAAAAGATAAAGTTAGAAAATATCTGCCAAAAGATTTTGCATATATAATTGAAGAACTTTTAAATACAGATTGTAATATAGATCATAAGAAAAAATATTATCAGCAAATTATAAATACTATAATTGATACGGATAGATCAAAAGAGTTTATAACAGCTATATCTAAGCTAATTCAAAGGTTAGTAATAGATAGATTACATATCATTGGAGATATATATGATAGAGGGCCAAGACCGGATATAATCATAGATACTTTAATGGATTATCATAGTGTTGATATACAATGGGGTAACCATGATATATTATGGATGGGAGCAGCTGCAGGGCAAAAGGTATGTATTGCTAATGCACTAAGAATTTCAGCTAGATATGCAAATCTAGATATTGTTGAAGATATATATGGAATAAATATTCTTCCTCTAGCAACTTTTGCATTAAATATTTATAAAGATGATCCTTGTGAGGCTTTTTTACCTAAAATATCTGAGGGTGAATATAATAAAAGTGAAATTTCATTAATAGCTAAAATGCACAAAGCTATATCTATAATACAATTTAAATTAGAACATGAAATTATAAAAAGAAGACCTGAATTTAATATGAACCATAGATGTTTATTAGAAAAAATAAACTATGAACGTGGAATTATAACTTTAAAAGGAAAAGAATATAAGCTTAAAGATACTAATTTTCCTACAATAGATCCAAAAAATCCTTATAAATTAACTAAAGAGGAAGAAGTAGTTATAGATAAATTGAAGTCATCATTTATTAATAGTGAAAAACTTCAAAAGCATACGTCGTTTTTATTCTCAAAAGGAAGTATATATTTAAACTTTAACTCTAATCTTTTATTCCATGGATGTATACCACTAAATGAAGATGGAAGTTTTAAAAAATTTACAATAGAAGGAATTGAATATAAAGGAAAAGAATTAATGGATAAATTTGATTCTTTAGCTAGAGAAGGATATTTCTATAGAGAAGGAAACTCACAAAAAGAATATGGAATGGATATTATGTGGTACTTATGGACAGGAGAAGCATCACCTTTATTTGGAAAAGATGATATGGCAACTTTTGAAAGATATTTTATAAAAGAAAAAGAAACCCATAAAGAAAATAAAAATGCATATTTTAAATTAAGAGATACTGAAAATATGTGCAATATGATATTTGAAGAGTTTGGTCTGGATAAAAAAGAATCGCATATAATAAATGGACATGTACCTGTTGAATGTAAAAAAGGAGAAAGTCCTATGAAAGCTAATGGAAAATTAATAGCTATCGATGGAGGATTTTCAAGAGCTTATCAACAAAAGACTGGTATAGCTGGATACACACTTATATATAACTCTTATAGCCTTCAGTTGGTATCACATCAGCATTTTACAACTACAGAACAAGTAATATATGAGGAAAGTGATATTTTGTCAACTACATCTATAGTAGAGAGAAATCTAAATCGAAAATATATAAGAGATACTGATATAGGAAAAGATATTTGTGAAAGTATAAAAGACTTAAAATTACTACTTTTAGCATATAGAAAAGGGCTTATAAAAGAGTCTTAAATAAAAAAGGATTAATACAATTGTATTAATCCTTTTTTATTTAAGCTACATCATTAGTTAAATCTTTTTTCGATTCCCAACATTCACAACCAATTAGACCTTCTATACTTGAAGATTCAAATTTAGGTTCTTTTATACCTGCTTTTTTCTGATTCGTATAATCCTTTAAGGCAAGGAAAGCAAATTTACTTAACTTAGCTATAGCAAATAAGTTTATAATAGCCATGAAGCCCATAAATAAATCTCCAAGGTTCCAAACAATTTCTACTGCAGTTAAAGAACCGAATATAACCATTCCTATAACGAATACTCTATATATATTTAAAAGGTTTTTACTCTTTGTCATATATTCTATATTTGATTGCCCATAGTAATAGTTTCCTACTATAGAACTAAATGCAAATAAGAATATACAAATAGCTATAAAATAATGTCCTATAGATCCTATTTGAGATGAAAGTGCATATTGCGTTAATTGAATACCTGATAGATTACTAGAACCATAGTCTGAACAAGTTAAAATTATAAATGCTGTACAACTACAAATAACTATCGTATCTGTAAAAACACCAAGAGCTTGTACAAGTCCTTGTTGAACAGGATGAGATGTTGACGCTGTAGCTGCTGCATTTGGCGCACTACCCATACCTGCTTCGTTAGAGAATAAACCTCTTTTTACTCCCATAAGTATAGTAGCTCCAATTCCACCACCAGCAATTGCTTTTATTCCAAATGCATTTTCTATTATTAATTTTAATATATCAGGAAGTTTAGTTATATTCATACCAACAACAAGTAGTGAAACTATTATATAGGCAACTGCAAATATAGGAACTATAACTTCTGAAATTTTAGCAACTCTATGAACTCCCCCAAAAATTACTACAGTTGTTAAAACTGCTAAGACTATACCTATAAACATTTTATCTAAGCCAAATGCAGATTGGAAAGCTTCGGCAACTGTATTTGATTGAATTGCATTAAAGACAAATCCAAAACAAATTGTTATAAGTATTGAAAACGTCACACTTAAAAACTTATTATTAAGTCCTTTATCTATATAATAGGCAGGACCTCCTCTAAAACCATCTCCATCTTTTACTTTATATATTTGGGCAAGAGTAGATTCTACAAAACTAGATGCAGCTCCTATTAAGGCAACTAACCACATCCAAAATACAGAACCAGGACCACCAAGAGTAATTGCTATTGCAATACCAGCTATATTACCAGTACCAACTCTTGATGCAGTACTTATACAAAAGGCTTGAAATGAAGAAATTTGTCCTTTCTTCTTATCTGTAGAAGATGCACCTAGCAACTTAATCATTTCTTTAAAATACCTAAATTGAACAAAATTACTTTTAATCGTGAAATAAATACCTAAGATTAATAATAAAGCAATTAAGACATACGACCATAAAATATTGTTTAAAGATGTAACTAAATTATTAAACATACTCAATTAAAATACCTCCTTAATAAAACTTAATTTATCAAATTCTTAAAAAAGAAATTTTTAAAATTTAAAATTCATTTTTTTAAATTATATAACAAAATTAATAAAAAATCAATATTAAAAACCTTGTAAAAACCTAGGAAAACATTTTACTGATGTTTTAATATGAATAATTAAAAAATAAAATTGCAACTAAAAGTAAAATATACTTTATAAGATAAGCTAAGTTAATAAAAATACTTAATAAAAGAATAAATATATTTACATTTAATGGAAAAAATAAATTGAGAAAAAGTTATCATATATTAATCAAAACCACTTGATTCTACAAAAATTTAATTATATAATAATATATATAATAAAATTAAATAAAATTTTATTTTGTTTATGAAAACGTAATTCAATACTAAGGAGTGTAAAATATGGGTCTATTTGATATATTCAAAAAATCAAAGCAAGAAGAGTCTGCTAAAGGAATAGTATCACCTACAAATGGAGAATTACTAGATATAAGTAAGGTTCCAGACGAGGTATTCTCAACTAAAATGATGGGTGATGGATTCGCTATAAAATCAACAGATGGTGTTATAGTATCTCCTGTAGATGGTAAAATAGGAGTGGTTTTTGAAACAAAACATGCAATAATAATAGAATCTAAAGAAGGTAAAGAAATACTTTTACACTTAGGTATAGATACTGTTAACTTAAAAGGTGAAGGTTTTGAAGTATTTGTAAATGTAGGTGATGAAGTTAAAGCTGGAGATAAACTAGTTAAGATGGATTTACCATTTATAGAGGCAAACGCTAAATCGTCTATAAGTCCAGTTATATTTACAAACTTAGAATCTAATGAATCTATAAAAGTGACAGAAGGTCCTGTAAATGTAGGAGAAGCTGGTAAAGTAGAAATAGTTAAGTAATTTAAAAGAGTCTAAATTTTAGACTCTTTTTTTATAAATATAGTAATTTTTTTGAATCTTAGTGCATAAATTTTAATATAGAATTTATTTTTATTTAAACTAAGGGGGAAAAATTATGAAAAGCCAATTAATAAGAGATTTACATTCTGTAAATGTTAGGAGACACCCGGTAACTAGAAAAAAACTAGAAAGTTTAAAAACATCTGAAATAGTGAATATATGGTTTGAGTATTTTAAAAAGGAAAGTAATTAAATTTAAAAATATAAGTCGCAAATAGCGGCTTTTTTTTATCTTAATAGGTTAACCTATTAAATTAAAAAGGTTGACTAAAATGAAAACAAATACTAAAATAAAGTTAACAATTTATTGATAAGGAGAAAAAATATGGTAAGTAAACTATATGAACTTATAAAAAATGGTTATGAAATAGATAAAAAAGAAGCTATAGAACTTTTAAATTTAAAAACATGTGAACTAGCTAAATATGCAAATGAATTAAGAAACTACTTTTTAGGCAATCAATTTGACACCTGTTCTATTATAAATGGGAAAAGTGGAAGATGTAGTGAAGATTGCAAGTTTTGTTCTCAGTCATCTTTTCATGAAACAGATATAGCGATATATCCATTATTAGAAACAGAAAAATTTATAAAAGATGCTAAATATCATTTTGAAAAAGGAGTTAAAAGATATTCTATAGTTACATCAGGTAAAAAATTAAATAAAGAAGAATTAGATAAAATTTGTAATTCATACAAAGAGATAGGAAAAAATGTAGACATAAAGATATGTGCATCCCATGGTCTATTAAGTGAAAATGAACTTAAAAAGTTAAGAAAATCTGGGGTTAAAAGATATCATAATAACTTAGAGACTTCTAGAAACTTTTTTAATAAAATTTGTACAACTCATACATATGATGAAAAAATTGAAACTATAAAAGCGGCACAAAGAGCAGGGTTAGAAGTTTGTAGTGGAGGAATTCTAGGGCTAGGTGAGACTTTTATAGATCGAATAGATATGGCTTTTGAATTAAGAGATTTAAATATTAAATCTATACCTATTAATGTATTAAATTACATTGAGGGAACGAGTATAAAAATTAAAGATCAGATAACTGAAGATGAAGTGTTAAAAACCATTGCAATTTTTAGATTTATAAATCCTAAAAGTTTTATAAGGCTTGCAGGAGGAAGAAATGTATTAACTAATTATGGAGAGCATGCATTTAAATCAGGTGCAAATGCAACTATAACAGGAGATTTATTAACCACTTGTGGAAATAGTATAGAAAATGACTTGAATTTAGTAAAATCAATGGGGTTTGAAGTATAGGAGGACATATGAAATCTAGAGGAATTTTTATTATAGGGACGGATACTGATGTTGGGAAAACGTATATTAGTGCAATTCTAATGAAAAAATTGATCGATAAAAATATTAATGCTACTTATTATAAAGCAGTATTAAGTGGAGCAATTGAGGAAAGTGATAATTTAATACCAGGAGATGCTAAATATGTATGTGAAATTTCAGGACTTGATGAAAAATATGAAAATATAGTTTCATATTCTTTAAAAAATCCTGTATCACCTCATTTAGCAGCAAATATAGAAAATATAGATATAAAATTTGAAAAAATAAAATATGATTTTGAAAATTTATATAAAAAGTATGATTTTATTTTAGCTGAAGGAAGTGGAGGAATAATATGTCCTATAAAAATTAAAGACGATGAAACATTAATGTTAGAAGATATAGTAAAAATGACTGAATTTGAAATAATACTTGTAGCTAGATCATCAGTTGGAACTATAAATCATACATTTCTTACTGTCAAATACTTGAAATCCAAGAATTTTAAAATTAAAGGAATTATTTTAAACGAATTTGATAGAGAAAATATTGCTCATTTAGATAATGCAAAAACAATAGAGTTGTTAACTGGAGTTAAAATTATAGCTTATGTTCCTAAGATGTATAAAGAAAGTCAAGAAATTGATATAGATATAAACAAGGTTATAATTTAATAAAAATTAGGGGGATTTATAAAATATGAATTTAGTAGAAAAAGATTTAAAATATATATGGCATCCATGCTCTCAAATGAAAGACTATGAAACCTTTAAACCTATAGTAATTGAAAAGGGAAAAGGCATAAACTTATATGATATAGAAGGTAATCAATATATTGACGCAATAAGTTCTTGGTGGTGTAATTTATTTGGACATGCTAATGAAAGAATTAATAATGCAATTAATAATCAAGTTAATGATTTAGAACATGTTATATTTGCAAATTTTACTCATACTCCAGCTATTGAACTTTGTGAGAGAATAATAAAAATTTCTCCAGATAGACTTAGTAAGGTATTTTTTACAGATAATGGATCAGCTTCTGTAGAATGCGCTCTAAAGATGAGTTTTCAATATCATGCTCAAGTTGGAAACACATTAAAAACTAAATTTGTTGCTATAACTGATGCATATCATGGAGAGACTATAGGAGCACTTTCTGTTGGAGATTTAGATTTATATAGTAAAGTATATAAACCTATAATGTTAGATACAGCTAGGGTTGAAGGGCCAGATTGTTATAGATGTAAGTTTAATAAAAAAAGAGAAACTTGTAATGCTGAATGTTTTGTATATATGAAAGAATATATAAATAAAAATCATGAAGAAGTTGCATCTATAATAATTGAACCTATGGTACAAGGTGCAGCAGGAATGAAAATTTATTCGCCTATATATTTAAAGAAGTTAAGGTTATTATGTGATAAATTTGATATACATTTAATCGCTGATGAAATAGCTGTAGGGTTTGGAAGGACAGGTAAGATGTTTGCTTGTGAACATGCTGATATATCACCTGACTTTATGTGCTTGTCTAAGGGTCTCACAGCAGGATATGTACCTATGGCATTAGTTTTAACAACAGATAAAATATATAATGCTTTTTATGATGATTATAATACTTATAAAGCATTTATGCATAGCCATACATATTCAGGAAATCCAATAGGATGCAGTATAGCAAATGAAGTTTTAAATATATTTGAAGATGAAAATATACTTATAGAAAATGAAAAAAAAGCAAAAAAATTTAATGAAAAAATTATTGGAAATTTAAATGATCATAAAAATGTAGGAGAAATAAGATCCATAGGTCTAATTAATGCTATTGAGTTAGTAAAAGATAAAACGAATAAGGAAATGTTTGATTCTAACTTAAGAATAGGGTATCAAATTTATAAAATAGCTCTTAAAAAAGGGGTACTTCTTAGGCCTTTAGGAAATATATTATATTTTAATCCTCCTTATATTATAACTGAAGAAGATATGGATAAGATGGTTAAGGTATGCAAAGAATGTATAGATGAGGTTATAAGTAAGCTGTAGCTTACTTATAACCTCATCTATATTTTACTGGAGCATCGTAGTTTACTCCTTTAGTATCTACTTTTATAGAAGATATCACAAATGTTTTGCCTTTTGAACCTAAATCTTCTATTTTATGAACTAAATCTAAACCATTTATAACTTTTCCAAAACTAGCATATTTACCATTAAGATGAGGTGCAGCTTTTGTTACAATAAAAAATTGACTACCAGCACTGTTTTTAGATTGACTTCTAGCCATTGATAAAATACCTTCAGTGTGTTTTAAATTATTTTTAAATTTATTCTTATTAAATTCTCCTTCTATTGTATATCCAGGACCTCCCATACCAGACCCTTCTGGACATCCACCTTGAATAACAAAATTCTTTACTATTCTATGAAATATTAATCCATTATAAAAATTATCATTTGCTAAAGATATAAAATTATTTACTGTATTTGGAGCTATATTAGGATAAAGTTCTGCTTCTATAACGCCAACATCTTCTACTGATATATATGCTATAGGAAGCATTTTAGGATCTATATCTACATTAGATTGTTTTTCTATGCTAGGTTTACTAAATAAATTTGATAATTTAGAAAAAAAGTTATTTTTACTCATTAAATTTACCTCCCAATTTATATATGAAAATAATTATATCATAAAATAATTAAAAATATAAATAATGATAAAGTATAAATGAACGTATGTTTGGCTATAATCTTATTAATAATCTAAGAGGAGGCTAAGATTTTGAATAGTATAATATTATTAGGAAGATTAACAAAAGACCCAGAAATTAAATATATTGGAGAAAAAGGAATACCAGTTGCTAATTTTACAATAGCGGTTGATAGAAAATTAAAAAAAGAAAGTAAAGGTCAAAAAACAGATTTTATAAAAATAGAAGCATGGAGAGAAGCTGCAGACTTAGCTATAGATAGATTTAAAAAAGGAAGTTTAGTTTCTGTAACAGGAGAACTAAGAATAGATGAATATAAAGATAGTAATGGGAACAATAAGTATATGACTAAAGTAACTACATATAAGGTACATTTATTAGAACATAGTAAAAATATATTTAGCGGAAATGATGTATTTAAATTAGATGAAAAAAACAGTGTAGATGAAGCTACATTACCATTTTAAAAATAACCTTGTAAAGTGTTTGACTTCTATAAAGAAGCATATAACTTTACAAGGTTATTTTTATTAAATATTTATATTTTATGAAATTAATTAATATGAATAAAAAGATAAAAATTTAACAAAATTATTGAAGTTTATACTTATAAATAACTATAATTAAATTATAAGAGTATATGAAAACATATAAGGGGTAGATTCTATGTGGTTTATGCGTTTTTCAAAAGCAAATTGTAAAAATTGTTATGCCTGTGCTAGAGTTTGTCCAGTTAATGCAATAAAAATAAAAAATGAACATGCCCAGGTTATAGAAGAAAGGTGCATTATATGTGGTAAATGCTTTAAGGTTTGTCCTCAATATGCAAAAATAATTAAATCGGATGTATATAAAGTAAAAGAGTATATATCAAAAGGAGATAAAGTTATTGCATCTATAGCACCAAGTTTTTCAGCTATATTTGGAGAACACAGTAATAAATTGAAATCTTTATTAAAAAAGCTTGGATTTTATGATGCACAAGAAGCTATTTATGGAATTGATTTAGTAGAAAAAGCATATGAAGAGTATGCAAATAAAGAAGATGATTTATGCTATATAACAAGCTTTTGTCCTTCTGTTACAGGACTAATACAAAAACATTACCCAGAACTTATAAAAAATTTGATTCCTATAATATCTCCAGCAGTTTGTCATAGTAAATTAATAAAGGCTAAATATGGAGAAGATGTAAAGGTTGTATTTATAGGCCCTTGCTTATCAAAAAAAATTGAAGGAGTTGAATCTGGGTATATAGACACTGTATTAACTTTTGTTGAGTTAATAGAATGGATAAACTATGAAAATATAAACATAGAGGAATTAGAAATAGAGAATTTTGATTGTAATAACTCGCAAAAAAGATTATTTCCTATAGTAGGGGAACCCACTAAAAGTATAGAAAATAAAAATCCTAGAAAAACAATTATTCAGGTTGAAGGAAGTAAAGATTGTATAAAAATGCTCAAGGCAATTAAAATAGGAAAATTTAAAAATACTATTTTAGAATTAAGTTTTTGTAGACACAGTTGTTTAGGTGGTTCTGGTATGCCAAAAGATAATATAAATTGTTATGAACGAAGAATTAGAGTTAGAAATTATGCAAATAGTATGGAAAATAATACTGATGAGAAGATAGATGAAATATATCCATTAAATAATTTTAGTATAAATATGAATAGAGAGTATAAATGTTTAAAGAAAGATTTAAAAATACCAAATGCAATAGAACTTAGAGAAATTTTAAAAAGTATGGGAAAATATATAAAAAAAGATGAGTTAAACTGTGGTAGTTGCGGATACTCTACTTGTAGAGAAAAAGCTGTTGCTGTATATAATAATATGGCTGAGATTGAAATGTGCCTTCCTTATATGAGAGATAAGGCTGAAAATCTAGCAAATACTATAGTTGATGTAACTCCAAATATGGTAACTATAGTAGATAAAAACCTAGATATTGTAAAGATGAATAAATCTAGTGAAAAGTTTTTTAATACAAATGTAGAAAAGTATAAAGGATTGCCTGTAATTTTATATTTGGACGAAAAGCCTTTTGAGTATGTACTAGATAATAAAAAAAATATAATAAAAGAAAAAGTATTTTTAAAAGATAGTTCTAAAGTTATAATTCAAAGTATATTATGGCTAGAACATAATAAGGTTATGCTTTGGATAGCTGATGACATAACTGAAAATGAAGAACTTGAAAAAAAACTTATGGAAAAGAAAATAGATGCTATGAATATAACTCAAGCTGTAATAGATAAGCAAATGAGAGTTGCCCAGGAAATAGCAAGTCTTCTAGGTGAGACAACGGCGGAAACTAAAGTTACATTGAATAAATTAAAAAAACTTATTCAGGAAGAGGTAGTGCAATGAATTACTACTTTGATTTTTCAAGTTTTAGTATGAACAAATACAATGAAGAACTTTGTGGTGATAAAGTTGAATTTTTAAATAGTGATGAAAAGTTTATAGCTGTATTGTCAGATGGGTTAGGAAGTGGAGTTAAAGCTAATATTTTAGCTACACTAACATCTAAAATAGCTATAACTATGTTAAAAGAAGGAGCTGAACTACCTGAAGTTGTTGATACTATTTTAGAAACTCTTCCAGTATGCTTAGAAAGAAATTTAGCATATTCAACTTTCACGATAATTACAATAGATTTTGAGGGTATGGTTTATATAGCTGAGTTTGATAATCCAAGTATATTTTACCTAAGCAATAAAAAAGTTCAAGATATAAATTGGATAGAACTTAGTATAAACAATAGAAAAATAAGAGAGAGTAGATTTCAAATAAAAGAAGATGATATACTTATATTTGTAAGTGATGGAGTTATATATGCTGGAGGAGGAACAGTATTAAACTTAAACTGGAAATGGGAAGATGTAAAAGCATATATTGAAAAATTTATTACGGTTAATATGACATCTAGAGAAATTACAAGAACTTTAATTGGAGCTTGTGATCAACTATATATGCAAAAACCAGGAGATGATACTACTGTAGCAACTATAAAAATATCAAAACCTAAATATACAACTATATTTACAGGTCCTCCTAAAGATAAAAAGCATGATGAATATGTAGCAAGTGAATTTTTAAAAAATAAAGGGAAAAAAGTCATATGTGGGGGAACTTCTGCTAAAATTATAGCAAGAAAATTAAATCAAAAAATAGATATGAATTTTAATATAATTGATGAAGATATACCTCCAATTGCTAGAATAAAAGGAATTGACCTTGTAACAGAGGGAATGCTAACTTTAAAAAGGTCTATAGAAATATTAGAAAGCATAAAGGATGGAGAAAACACAAAGTTAAAGGATGATGGAGCTTCAAAACTTGTAAAAATACTTTTAGAACAATCTACTCATATAAAATTTATAGTAGGATGTGCTATAAATTCAGCTAATAAGTGTATGTATAGTAATGAAATAGAAAATCCCAAAGTAGAAGTTATAAAACAATTAGAAAAAACGCTTAAAAAATTTGGGAAAATAGTAGAAGTTTATTACTGTTAAATAAATTTTAATATTAATAATTAAGGGGAGATGCTATAATGAATAAGTTAGATTTTATTTATAATCGAGTAAGTGTAAGAAAATATAAAAATGAAGCTATACCAAAAGAAGATATAGTTGAAATTTTAAAAGCCGGAACTTATGCCCCTTCAGGGAAAAACCTTCAAAACTGGCATTTTATAGTAGTTTCAGATGTTAAAAAGATAAAAAGAATTTCTGAATGTGTTATAAACAAAGGTAATGAATTAATTAAAGAAGTAAATGACGATAAAGCAAAGGCAGCATTTTTAAAAATGTTGCCATACTATACAGTATTTAAAAGTGCTCCTGTTTTAATATTAGTTTACGCAAGTGAATACCCAAATACAGAGTATAATATATTAAAATTAGCAAATAAATCTGATGAATATTTACAAAAAGCTTTATTTTCAAATCCGGGTATTCAAAATATAGGTGCAGCTATGGAAAATATTTTACTTGCATCTAGTGCTATGGGATATGGAACTTGTTGGATGACAGGACCTAATTTTGCAAGAGATGAAATTAAAGAATTAATAGGATTTGAAAAAGAAGGATTTGAATTAGCATGTATGACTCCTTTAGGAGTACCTACAGATGAAAAACATCCAAGAGCTAAAAGAAAAGCACTAGAAGAAGTAGTAACATTTATTGATTAATAAAGACGTAATAAGGAGAGTTTGTAATGAGCAAAAGTTTAGAAATATCATATTCGTTTGGATATGTATTTGATAAGAGTAAATTAATAGTTATGTGCCCTGTTGGGGAGAACACTATGAGTGAAGAAGAATATGAAATGGAAGTAGAAGTTGCTTTTTTAGAAGATGGGATAGAAAAAGCATTTGAAGAAGCTGATATAAATGAGGCAAATGATATTATAAAACCTTTAGAAACATTTTTAATGAAGCCAAATAAAGTAATTCCATTTGTAACTTCTATAAAAGATGGTGAAACAAAACAAAACTTAGATAAATTACTAGAAGATTTTGATGAAGAGTATGAAATTAAGAAAAGCTATATAAAAAAAGGCTATGAAATTTGTGATATATATGATGTATTTCAAAATGTTATTAAATACATACCTAAAGAAAACATAGAAAACTTAAATATACTTAAAATAGAAGAAAGTAAATTTAATTTTAACTTATTTTTAGAAGAAACTATAAAAAATTTAGAGGAAGAAGTTGATTCTAATTCTATAGTTTTAAAAATGAGAAAAAGTAATTTGACAGATAGACTTTTTGTAAAGGAAAGTACAGAAATAGACCTAAGTAATTTAAAAGAACAATCGATTTTAGATATATTAAAAACTGATAGTATGTATGTTTTATTTGGATTAGAATCCGATTCTCAATCAAGGGAGATAATGTGTGCCAATAAAGAAGTTATTACTGACATAAATGTGGATATGGGAGATTTAGATGTATCACAAACTAAAGATTTTGGATATATTATAGAAAAAAATGATAATGAAATTTGTTTTAAAATTGCTAACTTTAATTGGGAAGCAGCAAATAATCAACAAATTGCACAAGTTGTTGATTATAGTGGAAAGTTTAAGTTAATGATGATAGATTTTATAAATCAATTTGTAAAATAAGGGCTACTATGGTAGTCCTTATTTTATTGAAAAGGCTAACTTGCACTAATATACTATATATGTTAAAATTCAAATGTTAATTTAATAATATAAGAAACAGGTGATAAAATGCTAAATGAGACAAAAGAATTATTAAAAAACTTTTATGAATTGGATGATGAAATTTTCAACTTATCTAATGAAGTTATGGATGATATAAAAGGAAGATTTGAAGAGATAAAGGAAATAAGAGAATACAATCAATATAAAGTTTTAAAGGCTATGCAAGAATCTAATTTAAGTGATAATCACTTTAACTGGACAACAGGGTATGGATATAATGATATTGGGCGTGAAAAAATAGAGGAAATATATTCTAAAGTATTTAATACTGAGGATGCTATAGTAAGACCGATAATAGTTAATGGAACTCATGCATTAACATTATGTGTACAAGGGATTGTAAGACCTGGGGATGAAATTTTATCAGTTACTGGAAAGCCATATGATACACTAGAAGGTGTTATAGGTATAAGAGAAGAAAAAGGATCATTAAAAGAGTTTGGAGTTACATACAATCAAGTAGACTTCTTAGAAAATGGAGAGGTAGACCTAGAGGGAATAAAAGAAAAAATTAATGATAAAACTAAATTAGTAATGATACAAAGATCTAAAGGATATTCTTGGAGAAAATCTTTAACGATATCAGATATAAAAGAAGTTATAGAGACAGTTAAAAGCATAAAACCAGAAGTTATAGTAATGGTTGATAATTGCTATGGAGAATTTATTGAGACTAAAGAACCAACTGATGTAGGTGCAGATATAATGGCAGGCTCTCTTATAAAAAATCCAGGTGGAGGATTAGCTTTAACTGGAGGATATATAGTAGGTAAGAAAGAGTTGGTAGAACTTATATCATATAGACTTACATCTCCTGGAATAGGAAAAGAATGTGGACTTACATTTGGAACAAGTAGAACTGTTTTACAAGGATTTTTCTTAGCTCCATATGTGGTATCACAAGCATTAATGGGAGCAATTTTCTGTTCTAGGATGTTTGAAAAATTAGGATATGAAGTTTTACCCAAATATGATGATTTAAGAAGTGATATAATTCAATGTGTAAGATTAAATAATGCACAAGAAGTTATAGATTTTTGTCAAGGAGTACAAGCTGCAGCTCCAGTAGATTCATTTGTAAAACCAGAGCCATGGGCTATGCCAGGTTATGATAGTGAAGTTATAATGGCAGCAGGTGCATTTATACAAGGATCATCTATAGAATTAAGTGCAGATGCTCCTATAAAACCACCATATAATGTATATTTCCAAGGTGGATTAACTTTTGATCACTCTAAAATGGGAACTTTAAAGGCATATCAATATATGAAAAAGAACAAATAAAAAACCTCATTATGAGGTTTTTTTATTTGTTAAAATCTATTAGTTTTCCTTCAGATAAATCTTTATGTGAAATTTTTATGTTAAACTCTTTTGATAAAATTCTAACTGATGCTAGTTCTTTTGGAGTTATTATAGAAATTGCATCTCCTTGATTTAAACCTCTAGCTGTTCTACCTACTCTGTGTATATATTCATTGCTACTAACAGGGAAGTCTAGGTTAAAAACATGTGTAACATCCTTAATATCTATACCTCTAGCTGATAAATCTGATGAAACTAAAACATTAGCTTTACCTGATTTAAATTTATCTAAGGCATTTTTTCTATCCTCTTTAGTCATTCTTCCATATATACAAACTGAGTTTCTATTATGGAAGTTTAACTTATTATTTATTACTTCTATGCTTTCTTCATCATTTACAAAAACTATAGCTTTTTTAGGATTTACAGCAGCTAAAGATTTTCTAAGTAACTTAAATTTATCTCTTTTATCACCTAATAAGTACAGATGATTTATATTTTTATTTACGCTTACTTTATTTTCTGTTTTAACAATCTTAGGATCTTTCATTAAATCTTTTAAAATTTCTACACACTTATCATCTGCACTAGCTGAAAATGCTAATAATTGTCTATCTTTTAATGTGCATTTAATTACGTCTTTTACAGATTTTAAACTTTTTCCTCCTATTAAACTATCTACTTCATCTAATACAATAGTTTTTACAGTATGAACTTTTAATTTTCTTTGTTGGATTAAATCTAAAATTCTTCCTGTAGTTCCAACTACTATATGAGGCTTTATACTTTTTATATTTTTTATTTGTTTTTGAATATTAACCTCGCCTATTAAAGGAAGCGTTGTTACATTTATGCCTGAATTTTCAGATAGTAATTTAACTTGGTTTACTATTTGCATAGAAAGCTCATGTGTTGGAGCTAAAATTAAAACTTGAGTTTCACGCTTTGACGTATCTATTTTTTGAAATAAAGGTAGTAAGTAAGCTAATGTTTTACCACTTCCTGTTTGGGCTTGAACTATTAAGTCTTTGTGGTCTTTTATATCCTCAAAGACTAGTGATTGTATTTTATTTAGACTTTTTATACCTTGCTTTTGTAAAGCTTTAGATAAGTTAAAATCTAAGTTAATATCATAAGATTTATTCATTTTTTACTCCTTTTTAAATATATAATTTCTGAATTAGATTTATAGTATAACATTAATTTCAGTTTAATTCAAAATGTATTAGATTATACAAATAAATTTGGACTAATATGTATTGTTATACTATAATATATTTTATGAAATTCAAAAAGGAGTACGAGTTTATGAGCAACAAATCTAATGAAATTTTGTTAAGGTTAATTCTATGGAAAGAAGTTTTATATATACCTACCTATACAATTTTATATAACTATTTTAAAAAAGTATTTTGGATAGTTGTTATAATAGATAGGTTTATTAATTTGCTAATAATAGCAAATAACATAGACATAGATGAGTTGTTTGATAAGTTTTTAAAACCATATGAAGACAAAAAGTCAGAAAGCTTAGCCAAACTAGGGTTATTTACTATAATAACCACACCAATATTATACATATTAACATTTTTTAATAATAAGAAGTTATTTTTTATTTTAATAGCTTTAGAGGTTGCAGATTTTGTAGTTTTTAAGTTTTTAAGTAAGGATATTAAAAAATAGAGTAAACAAAATAATTATACAAAAAATGTGCATAATATAAGGTAAAAGTCTTTAGAGGTGAGATTATGCAAAAACTAGTAAAAATATTTTTTATACTCATAGTCTGCTTTATTTTCTCCAATATAAATGTATATAGTATAAATTACTATGATTTGTATTTTGAGAAAGTCAAAGAAGAATTTGAAAAAGGTCCTTTGCTAAACTTAAATAATGGTTTAGACTATAAAATTAAGTATAATGTAAATTTATCTAAGGATGAACTTGATGTCATAGGTCATTCTTTAGAGTTAAATTTAAATGAATATAAACCAATAAATAAGAATCAACATATTAAGTTAGAGGATAGTGTTGAGTTTAGATATATATACAAAGTAATAGAAGGCAAAATTGTAAAAGATTATGGAAGTTGGCAAAAAGAAAAAAAGGTAATTTTAAAAATACCTATTGATGTAAAATATTAACAAAATAATTAAAAGGGGTATCAAATTTGGATGCCTCTTTTAATTTACATATTATATACAATTGTGAAATTTAAAAAAATAATGAATATATATGATTTAAATTTACCTTTGAAGGGTAAATAAATAATACTAGTATAGATAGTGCTAGCATAAATAATATTTAATTAAATGGAGGCAATAAAATGAAAGCATTTGTAGATAAAGACGTATGTATTGGATGTGGAGCATGTACAGGTATATGTCCAGAAATTTTTGAAATGGAAGATGATGGTTTAGCAGTAGCTAAAGACGGAGATGTTCCAGCTGAATTAGAAGAAAGTGCCGTTGAAGCACAAGATGGATGTCCTGTAAGTGCTATAACTGTAGAATAAAGATAAATTATATAAAAAAGAACTCCTAGGAGTTCTTTTTTTAATTTAATTTAACAATAATTTTAGTAAGTTCGGATACTAAGTCACTCATTTTTAATAAATCTTCTTGCGATAGGGCTGTTAGCTGAGATAAAAGTAATTCTTTTAATTTTCTTTTATGTTCTAGTGTAAGATCATGGGCTTTTTGAGTTAAATCTATTCTAACGATTCTTCTATCATTAGGGTCTTCTGTTCTATATACAAGACCTTCTTTTAATAATTTATCTATGACAGGAGTCATATTAGGTTTTGAAATTGCAAGCCTAGCAGCTATATCAGATATAGATGATGATCCGTTATTATAAAGGTAGAAAATAACCTTTACATGAGACGGAGGGAGCGGCGAGCATTTAACCATTTTATCTTGATTGAATACTTTGCTATTTAATTGCATTAGCAAAGTAAATAGCTCATCAGTTATTTTAGTTAAATCTACATTACTCATAAAAAAACTCCTTTAATGTATAATTATATTACTATTATAAACCAAAATAATATTTTGTACAATTTAAAAAAGTTATTGACTTATAATTATTATAAAAATATAATTATTATTAAAACATAACTAATTAATATCTAAAAGGGAGAACGAGCGAAATGATTAAGCTGATTAAACATTTAAGAAACTCAATAGGTTCTGTGTTGCTTATTGTTGTACTTTTAGCAATTCAAGCAACATGTGATCTATCTTTACCAGATTATACATCTGATATAGTAAATGTAGGTATACAACAAAGCGGAATTGAAAATGCAGTTCCAAAAGTCATAAGAGAAAGTCAAATGAACAATCTTACTTTGTTCATGAGTAAAAGCGATAAAAATGAAGTAATGAAATATTATACATTATTAAACAAAGGTGAATATAAAGATAGTAATGTAGATGAAAAACTTTATGAACTGAACACAAAAGATAAATCAGTAATAGATAAATTAGACCCTATAATGGCTAAATCTATGATGATTGCTTCTGGAATTGAACAAAATAAAACACAAATATTAAAAAAAATTACACCGCCAGGAGCACCAGTAAATAAAAATACAGATGTTATGTCTGTACTTAGAACAATGCCAACTGAGGCTTTAGATAATATGAAATCTTCAGTTGAAGAAAAAATAAGTAAGATGCCAGAAAGTATGGTAAGTCAAAGTGCAATAAGATATGTAAAAGCTGAATATAAAGCTATTGGTATGAACGTAGATAAACTACAAACTAATTATATATTTAAAGCTGGAGCTATAATGCTTGGAATAGCACTTATAAGTATGGTAGCAACAGTAGCAGTTGGATACTTAGGAGCTAGAGTAGCAGCAAAACTTGGTAGAAATTTAAGAAAACAAGTATTTGGAAAGGTTGTATCTTTCTCTAACAAAGAGATGGATGAATTTTCTACAGCATCACTAATAACTCGTAGTACTAATGATATACAACAAGTACAGATGCTTATGGTAATGTTACTTAGAATAGTATTTTATGCTCCAATACTTGCAATAGGTGGATTTATAAAGGTATTAAATACAAATACATCTATGGCATGGATAATTGGGGTAGCAGTTCTTTCAATACTTTCTGTAGTTTTAGTATTATTTGGATTAGTTATGCCTAAATTCAAATCTGTACAAAAACTTGTTGATAAAGTTAACTTAGTAACTCGTGAAATGTTAACAGGGATGTTAGTAATAAGAGCTTTTAGTACTGAAAAGCATGAAGAAAAAAGATTTGATAAAGCTAATACTGATTTAATGAAAACTAATTTATTTGTAAATAGAGCAATGTCAATGATGATGCCAACAATGATGCTTATAATGAACGTAATAACAGTTGTAATTGTTTGGAATGGTGCTCATAGTGTTGATTCGGGAAGCATGCAAGTTGGAGATATGATGGCATTTATCCAATATACTATGCAAATAATAATGGCATTTTTAATGATATCAATGGTTTCTATGATTTTACCTCGTGCAGTAGTTTCTATGGGACGTATAGATGAAGTTATATCTACTGACTTAGTAATAAAAGATAAAAAAGAAACTCAAAGTTTTGATGAAAATAAAAAAGGTATAGTTGAATTTAAAAATGTAAGTTTTAGATATCCTAACGCAGAAGAAGATGTTTTAAGTAATATAACATTTACGGCAAAACCAGGTCAAACTACAGCTTTTATTGGTAGTACAGGATCAGGAAAGTCAACTCTTATAAATTTAATACCTCGTTTTTATGATGTAACAGAAGGTGAAATATTAGTAGATGGAGTAAATGTAAAAGATGTTACTCAACATGAATTAAGAGAAAAGATAGGATATGTTCCACAAAAAGGTGTATTATTCTCAGGAACTATAAACTCTAACTTAAGATATGGTAAGAAGGATGTTAGCGAAGAAACTGTAAGAAAAGCAGCAGAGATCGCTCAAGCAAGTGAATTTATAGATGTTAAACCTAAGAAATTTGAAACAGAAATTTCACAAGGTGGTACTAATGTTTCTGGGGGTCAAAAGCAAAGATTATCAATAGCTAGAGCAATAGCTAAAGATCCAGAAATATATATATTTGATGATAGTTTTTCTGCACTTGACTTAAAAACAGATGCAGCACTTAGAAAATCACTTAATGAAGAAACAGGAGATTCTACAGTACTTATAGTAGCTCAGAGAATAAGTACAATAATAAATGCAGATCAGATAGTAGTTTTAGACCAAGGTAAGGTTGTAGGAATAGGAACTCATAAAGAACTTCTTAAAAATTGTGAAGTATATAATGAGATAGCACTATCACAGCTTTCAAAGGAGGAACTTGCAAATGACTAATAATAAAAAAACTATGCCAAAAGGCCCAGGAATGGGTGGATCTAAAGGCATGCAAGGTGGAGAAAAAGCAAAAGATTTTAAAGGTACTATCAAAAATCTTTTCAACTATTTAAAACCATATAGATTATCTATATTAATAGTTATTATATTTGCAATAGGGAGTTCAGCTTTCTCTATTGTAGGACCTAAAGTATTAGGAAATGCTACTACAGAAATTTTTGAGGGAGTAGTAAGAAAAATTGGTGGAGAAGGTAATGGAGGAATAGATTTTAATTATATAGGTAAGATTCTTGGAATACTTTTAGGCCTTTATGTAATTAGTGCATTATTTTCCTATGTTCAGTCGTTTATAATGTCTGGGATATCACAAAAGGTATCATATAAATTAAGAAAAGAGATCTCAGAAAAAATAAATCGTATGCCACTATCATATTTTGATAAGAAAACTCATGGAGAAGTTTTATCTAGGGTGACAAATGATATAGATACATTAAGTCAAAACTTAAATCAAACTATGACTCAAGTTATAACTGCTGTTACTACTGTAATAGGTGTACTTATAATGATGATATCTATAAGTTGGCAAATGACTATAGTTGCATTATTAATACTTCCTATTTCAGGAATATTAATATCTGTAGTTGTAAAAAAATCTCAAAGTCACTTTAAATCTCAACAAGAGTACTTAGGTCATGTAAATGGTCAAGTAGAAGAGACTTATGGAGGACATAATATAGTAAAGGCTTTTAATGGAGAAGAAGCTGCAATAAATGAATTTAATGAACTCAATGATAAATTATATGAATCAGCATGGAAATCTCAATTCTTATCAGGAATGATGATGCCTATGATGAGTTTTATAGGTAATATAGGATATGTTTTAGTATCTATATTAGGTGGATACTTTACAATTAAAAAGACTATAGAAGTAGGAGATATACTATCTTTCATACAATATGTAAGAAGCTTTAATCAACCAATAGCACAAACTGCTCAGGTTGCAAATATAATGCAATCTATGGCCGCTGCAGCTGAGAGAGCCTTTGAATTTTTAGATGAAGATGAAGAAGTTCAAACAAGTGAAAATCCAACAAGCGTTGAAAATATAGAAGGAAATGTAAGTTTTGACCATGTAAACTTTGGATACAGTGAAGATAAAATAATCATAAATAACTTTACAACTAATATAAAAGCTGGTCAAAAAGTAGCTATAGTTGGACCAACAGGTGCAGGTAAAACTACAATAGTTAAATTATTAATGCGTTTTTATGATGTAAACAAAGGAGCTATATTAATAGATGGACATAATATAAAAGACTTCAATAGAAGTGACTTACGTAGTCTATTTGGAATGGTTCTTCAAGATACATGGTTATTTAATGGAAGTATAATGGAAAATATAAGATATTCAAAGCTTAATGCAAGTGATGAAGAAGTTATAGAGGCTGCCAAATCAGCACATGTAGATCACTTTGTAAAGACTCTTCCAGATGGATATAAAATGGAATTAAATGAAGAGGCTAATAATGTTTCACAAGGACAAAAACAACTTTTAACTATAGCTAGAGCCATTTTAGCAGACCCTAAAATACTTATATTAGATGAAGCTACAAGTTCTGTTGATACTCGTACAGAAGTACTTATACAAAAAGCTATGGAAAATCTGATGGAAGGTAGAACTAGCTTTATAATAGCTCATAGACTTTCAACTATAAAAGATGCTGATTTAATACTTGTTATGAAGGATGGAGATATAGTAGAACAAGGTAGTCACGAGGAGCTATTAGAAAAGGGAGGATTCTATTCATCTTTATACAATAGCCAGTTTGAAGAATGCGATGAGGTTTGTTAAATTTTAGTATAAAAATATTGTAAATTTAAGCCAATTATGGTACACTAAGACTAACATTAATAAATGTTAAATTTTAGTGTAACAAGGTTTTAGGAGGATTCAGAAATGATGAATGGAACAGTTAAATGGTTTAACAATGAAAAAGGATTTGGATTTATATCTGTAGAAGGTGGAGACGATGTATTCGTGCATTTCTCAGCTATACAAAAAGATGGTTTCAAATCTTTAGAAGAAGGTCAAGTAGTTAACTTTGAAATAGTTGAAGGAGCAAGAGGACCTCAAGCTGCTAATGTAACTATAGCAGAATAATTGAGTTTATATATAAAACACAATTAGGGAATAAAACTAGAGATATTTCTCTAGTTTTTTTGTTTTTTAAATTTATTTTTAAATTTATTTTTAAATTTTCATTTTTGTTACACTTATGTAACGAATTTGTCACATGATTGTGTTAAAATTTGCAATTGATAATAAAAAAAAGTAGAATAATAGATATAAAAGATGAGAAGAGGAGAGTTAGTATGTGTGGACACGTATTTATATACAATAAAAAGGGTAATGTAGACAGGCATTTATTAGAAGAGCTAACAGAAAAGATAAATCACAGGGGGCCAGATGACACGGGATACTTTGTAAAAGATAATGTTGGATTTGGATTTAAAAGATTAAGTATAATAGACTTAGCTCATGGACATCAACCATTTAACAAAAAACAAGCTACTATAATTTTTAATGGTGAAATATATAACCATGAAGAATTAAGAGATGAGCTTATAGAAAAAGGGCATACATTCTCAACGGATTCAGATACAGAGGTTTTATTAACTTCATATATAGAAAATGGAAAAGATGCAGTTAAAGATTTAAGAGGTATGTTTGCATTTGTAATATATAATGAAGAAACAAATACTATATTTGGAGCAAGAGATCATTTTGGTATAAAACCTTTATACTATACTGAAAATGATGAATATATAGCATTTGGATCAGAATATAAATCTTTAATACCTTTAGTAAAAGAAAAAGATGTAGATACTAAAAGCTTACAAAATTATTTATCTTTCCAATATGTTCCAAATTATAAAACTATGATGAAAGATATAAAAAAGGTACCTAATGGAACTTGTTTTACTATAGAAAATAATGAAATAAAATTTGAAAAGTATTTCGAGGCAAACTTTACAAATGAAAAAACAGTTACAAAAGAAGATGTATATAACATATTAAATGATTCAGTTAAGCATCATATGATATCTAATGTTGAAGTTGGAACATTCTTATCAGGAGGAATAGATTCAACTATAATAGCTAGTTTAGCGTCTAAAATAAATCCAAAAATAAAATCTTTTTCTGTAGGATTTGAGGTTGATGGATATAATGAGTTAAAAGTTGCAAAGAAAACAGCTGATGCTTTAAATATAGAAAATATACAAATAAGAGTAAACCAAGAAGATTATATAAAAGCTTTACCGCAAGTTATGTACAACCTAGATGATCCTTTAGCAGATCCATCTTGTGTTGGAATATACTTCTTATCAAAAGAAGCAAGAAAACATGTAACGGTTGTTTTATCAGGAGAAGGTGCTGATGAGTTTTTCGCAGGATATAACATATACAAAGAATATGACAGTGTAAAACCATTTTTAAACTTATCAGACAATATGAATCATGCTTTAAATAAAATATTTAAAAAATTACCTAATGTAAGAGGTAAAAATTATCTTTTAAGAGCTACTACTCCACTTGAAAAAAGATATATAGGAAATGCTAAAATATTTGAAAATAATGAAGTAAAAGAAATAGTTCATAATTTTGATAAAAATAATACTTACGATAAGTTATTAAAGCCATTATATGATGATTGTAAGAAGAAAAATTATGACTATGTAACAACTATGCAAGATATAGATATAAATACATGGTTAGAAGGAGATATTTTATTAAAAGGTGATAAAATGTCAATGGCATCATCAATAGAACTTAGAGTTCCGTTTTTAGATAAAGAAGTCTTTGAAGTTGCTAAAAATTTAAGATTAGATCAAAAAATAAGCAATAAAAATACAAAAGTTTTACTTAGAGAAGCATTTAAAGATGTAGTGCCTCCTCATATGGTAGAGAAGAAAAAATTAGGATTCCCTACTCCAATAAGAGTATGGTTAAAATCTGATTTAGGAAAATATGTAAGAAATGTTATAAATACTTCAAAAACGGATGATATTATAAATAAAGAATATGCTATAAATTTATTAGATGAACATATAAGAGGATCTAAAGATAACTCAAGAAAAGTTTGGACAATTTTTGCATTTTGTTTATGGCATCAAATATTTGTTGAAGGAATTAGTATAGATTCTTTATAAATGAAAGAAGGATATAAAAGTGAAAAGAATATTAATAGTTGAAGATGAAGAAAACATATCAGACATACTTTCATATTCTTTAAAAAAAGAAGGGTATGAAACGAAAATAGCAGGAACAGGAAAGGAAGCTCTTGAATTGACTTCGAGTTTCAGACCTAATTTAATAATATTAGATTTAATGCTACCTGATATGAATGGACTTGATATATGCAAAGAAGTAACTACTATGTATTCTATTCCTATAATAATGTTAACTGCCAAGTCAGACACTATAGATAAAGTTTTAGGATTAGAACTAGGAGCTGATGATTATATAACAAAACCATTTAATATAAGAGAAGTAATCGCAAGAGTAAAATCTATATTTAGAAGAATAAGTTTATTATCTGATAATATTAAAACAGATATAGAATTAGTAAGGCTAGATAATGGATTAGAGATAAATAAAAAAGAAATGAAAGTAAGAATAGATAATGAAATTATACATCTAACTAGTAAAGAATATGAACTCCTTTTATATTTTGTTGATAATATAAATACAGTATTAACCAGAGCTCAATTACTTGATAGTATATGGGGAATAGACTTTGAATGTGAGAGCAGAACGGTTGACACTCATATTCAAAGACTAAGAAAAAAATTAGGCGATTATAACTGTATACAAACTGTAATAGGCACTGGTTATAAATTATCTGGGAATAAAATTTAAGTATGAATAAGTCAATAACTAACAAAATAATGATGTTTTTCTTAGTTATAATTTTCTTTGTTATATTTTCTATCGTAATGTATAGTAATTCTTCTTTAAATAAAATAGTAGAATATTTAATTGGTAATGAAATAAAAGAAACAACAAAGAGTATAAATTTATATCTAGAACAGTACTTTAGATTTAATAAAATGGAATTTAACAAAATTGCATTTACAGCAGAAAGTAGCTATATTTCTAAAGATTTAACTTATAGATTAGGAAAAACCGTATATATATACAACAATAGAGGCAGATTAGTGTATCCTAAAGTAGATGCACATAAAATACCTAAGGTTACTAAAGATATGGAAAATGCTAGAAATGGAGAATTATCATATACTATAGAGTACAAGGATAATAAAGCATTGGTTTATGTATCATATCCTATTTTAAGAGATGATAAGTTTATTGGCATGATAAGGTTTGTAAGTGATTACACGCCTTTATTTGAACAGACAACATCTTTTGTTGATAAAACTTTGATTTTCTCAATAATGATATTTGCTATAAGTATGATTATTGCATATATAATTTCTAAGCAAATTACATTACCTATAAAAAAATTAGCTAATAAAACAAAAGAAGTCACAAGAGGAAACTTTGATGTGAAAATAGATATTGAGTCTGAAGATGAATTAGGAATACTTGCTTCAGATTTTAGCAATATGCTAGAAACTATAAATACACAAATAAAGACTATAGAAACTGATAGGGATAACTTAAAAGAATTATCAGAAAAGCAGAAAAAATTCTTTGATAATGTTACACATGAGCTTAAAACTCCAATGACAACTATAATTGGATATAGTGAGATTATAAAAGATAATGAGTTTAGTGATATAGAATTTTTTAATAAAGGAATAAATAGAATTATATCTGAAGCTAATAGATTAAATCGTATGATAGTTCAACTTTTAGAAATATCTAAAAATACTAATAAAAATTTCGACTACGAATTGAAAAAAATTGATCTATCAAAAATTATTATTAGTATGTGTGAAGATATGATACACAAAGCTAGAAAATATAATATGGATATTAAATTTGATGTAGAGAGTGATATAAAAATTATAGCTAATGAAGATAAAATAAAAGAGATTATAATAAACTTATTAGATAATTCAATTAAGTATGGACAAGTGAACTCTGATATATATTTAGATGCTCATAGAGATGGAAAATATGTTAATATATCTGTTTTAGATACAGGTGAAGGTATAGAAGCTTCGGAAATAGATAATATATTATCGCCTTTTTATAGAGTATCAAAGAGTGAAACTAGAGAACTTGGAAGTACTGGGCTAGGTCTAGCAATTGTAAAGTCTATAGTTGATAGCTATAATGGAAAAATATATATAAAAAGTGAAGTTAACAAAGGAACTCAAGTTATTGTAAAGCTTCCTACAATAAGTTAAGGAGACATATATAATGCTAAAAAATATAAAGCAAGATATAAAGAATATAATACTTTTACTTTTTATTGTAGGAATACTATCACTCATTGTATATGTAACTGTGTATTCCCACAAAGAATATACTAAAAATGTTAATTTAAACATAGAAACATATAACTATAAAAATAGTGAATCTCAGGTTAAAGATGAAACAATAAAATTAGAATCTATGATATCTGTAAAAGATTATATTTTAGATATGAAATTTAATGGAGATAAATTAATGGCTATAAGTGATCATATATCTAATAATAAGTCTGAAATAAATATATATGATATAGATATTGAAAATAAAAAAATTAAAAATGTAGAAACTATAAAAAGTGAAAATGATATTATGTATAAAATGGGAAGTATATCACCCTCAAGAGATATTATAGTGTATGATACTATAAGTGAAAATAAATCAGATCAATTTAATAATGTCAAAAGTATAGTTTATAATATGGCAGATGAAAGTAAGGTTACATTAGATTTTTACTTTAATATATTAGGGTGGATACCTGATAGCAGTGGATTTTATGGTTATAAAAAAGGTGAATTATTTGAATATAGTATAGATGATAATCAAATAAATAATAAATACAAATATAATTTAAAAAGTTATGGATATATAGATAAAATTGCATTTTCACAAGATGGAACAAAACTGTATAGTCTAAATATCTCTAAAAATGAAATTTGTATCTATGATTTGAAAAACGATACAACTAAGAAAATTAACTCTGTAAAAAATATATATGATTTTGAAGTTTTAAATGATAATAATATTTTAATCAAAGCATCTAATTCAAAACAAAATTATATATGTGTTTACAATATTCAAAACCATAAAAAAAAGGTTATAAAAGGGATACATCTAGATGATATGTATATTAGTAAAGATAAAACAAAGTTAGTTACAGTTTATTATACTGGAAATAGTGAGAGTACTATAGATGTTTACAATATAAGTGGATATGATTCAGATTTTGATTTTTATAAGCTTGGATCTATACCTATGATAAAAGGCATTCCATATATAGATATAAGTGATAATAATAAATTAGCTTATTTTGTAGACGGAGCTAGCTATACTGAAAGTAATATATATATATATGATATAACTAATAAAAAATGATAACTCGTTTGAGTTGTCATTTTTTTATATAAAAAAAGAGATTTTAGAACCTTATGTAGTTATATTACAATTATGTAATACATATTGCTATAAAAAAATATTAGGAGTAAAATAGTATTAATTTAAATACTGAATTAATTTAAAGTTAAAAGATTACTTGCGTATATTGAGGAGATAGAAGTATGGAGCATATAGAGACGTTATTTACATTAGCTAGAGACAATTATTTATTAGTATTTATAATAGGAACCTGTGCAAGTTTTTTAGAAAGTTTTATACCAGCCCTTCCTCTTATGGGAATCGTTGTTGCAAACAGCATGGTGTTAGGTTGGGGATTTGGGCTTTTAGCATCGACAATAGGTTCTTGTGGAGCAACATATTTACTTTTTTTATTATCTAATAAATTTGGACATCTTAAAGTTTTTCAAAAGATAGAGAAAAATAATGATAAAGTTGATAAAGTTATAAAGTGGGTTAAGTACCAAGGATTTGTGACCTTATTTATAGCCTATTCTTGCCCGTTTATACCAGGGTGTTTAGTTACGATTGCTTGTGGTATATCAGAAAAGAAAGCAGATAGTTTCGTGCCAGCTATGATAAGTGGGAGAATAGTAATGTTTTTAGTTGCAAGCTATATTGGAAATGATTTATATGGCTTTTTACATAGCCCTATGAAGATAATTTTCGTGTCATTACTTATAGTAGTATCATTTTTAATAGGAAGAAAAATAAATAATAAAATAGAAGCTAAACATAATAATTAGAATAAATAAAAAATCCTTTAATAATATATTATTAAAGGATTTTATTATTTTATGAAAAATATATTATTAAGTTGAAAAATAGGGGGAATTTTTATGATAAAAACAAATAAAGAAAAAGTAGTTAAATGGTCAGTACAAGGCAAAATTCATCATCCACTAGCATTAAGCTATAAAGTCACGCATGAAGGAAAACCTGTAGTACTACCATCAACAGGAGGGATATCTTATAATGTAAAGGTAGGCGATAGAGTATACGGTTTAGCTGGTGATCATGTTGAGCCAGGAGTATCCATAAGAAATGAAGAGAATAGAGAAAGCAATGCGCTTATGACATTTTCATGTATAGGTAATGAAGCAAAAGTAGTAAGTGGAGATGCAAAAGGTTCTAAAGGATATGTTACTGGTATGCATGGAGGGATAGAACATGTTCTTATACATTTTGAAGATGATGTTTTAGATAATTTGGCAATTGATGATAAGATTATGGTTAAAGCTTATGGGCAAGGGTTAAATATAGAAGGACATGAAGATGTTCATGTAATGAGTATAGATCCAGATTTATTTGAAAAATTAGGTGTTGAAGAAAAAAATGGAAAACTACATGTTCCAGTTGTAGCTAAGGTACCACCATATTTAATGGGTTCAGGGATAGGATCTACTAATGCTTATACAGGAGATTATGATATAATGACGGCTGATTTTGAAGAGATAAAAAGGCTAGGACTAGATAAATTAAAATTTGGGGATTTAGTTATGCTTGAAGATTGTGATAATACATATGGAAGAGGTTATTTAAAAGGAGCGGTTAGTATAGGTGTTATAGTTCATAGTGATTGTGTTACACTTGGACATGGACCTGGAGTAACAACTATAATGGTTAGTAAAACTCCTAAAATAGAAGGGATAATAGATGAAAATGCAAATATAGTTAATTTTATGAAAAAATAAAATTAAAACAGGTTTAACAAGTTAATAGGCGGGTATAAAGGAAGTATAATATTTTATACTTCTTTTATTTTGTATAAAATTAAGAATTAAGATAAAAATAAACTATAGGTATAGGAGGATATAGATATGAAAGTTACATTTAATGGAGCACCATTAACATTAGAAGGGAATCAAGTTAAAGTTGGAGACATAGCTCCAGACTTTACAGTAGTAGGAAATGATTTAAATCCGGTAAAATTTAGTGATATAGAAGGTAAAAAAATATTAGTGGCAGTACCTTCTATAGATACACCTGTATGTGATATGGAAGTTAGAAAATTTAACCAAGAAGCATCAAAATTAAATAATGTAAAGGTATATACTATTTCAATGGATTTACCATTTGCACAAGCAAGATGGTGTGGAAATTCAGGAATTGAAAATGTAGTTACAGTTTCAGATTATAAAGATAGAGAATTTTCAAAAGCATACGGGTTATATATAAAAGAATTAGGCTTAGTATCTAGAGCAGTTATAGTTGTAGATGAAAACAATAAAATTGTTTATACTGAATACTTAGACGAGATAACTAATGAACCTAATTATGAAAAAGCATTAGAATTTGTAAAATAATATGAAAAGATCTCAGTAAAAGTTTTACTGAGATTTTTTTATTTTTTTGCTAATAATCTAAAACAGTTATTACAACTTGGCAAAGAAGTTGTGAATATATTTTCATTTTTTGTTAAATCTAGATTTCCGACAAATGAGAAACCATTATTAGAAATTGAATTAATTAATTTTATAATATTAGTTGGAGGTACATCTGTTGTTAAAATTAAATAACCATTATTTTTTAATACTCTATAAAATTCTTTTATACAAATATTTAAATCAATATTAGATAGATTACTTATAGCACCTATACAAAATATTTTAGTGAAAAAATTATTAGGGTAAGGTAAGGAAATTAAATTAGCAACAGAAAAGTTGATTTTATCAATATACTTTTTTGCTTTATCAATATCATCTTTATCAAAAAAATTTGAAATTGAATGTAGTATATAAGATTTATCTACTATATTTGGAGATATATCAAAAGCATAAACTTCTGTAGCTACACTAGCTAGAAAAAATTTAAAGGGATGTGGTAAACCACAAGCCGAATCTAAACAAATATCATCTGAATCTATAAAGTTCATTGCCCATTTATATTCATATTTTCTACTAACCCAATTATAAGGAATTTTCATAAAACATATATTAGTTACTTCATCATTTAACATAATAAAACGTGAAGTATATATATTTGACATAAATATCACCTATTTATAAAATGTTGATAATTATATTAATATGTAAAAAAAAGAAAATAGTTCTAATTTGAGAAAAATATATTAAATAAGTTAATAGAATTAGAAGGAAAAAAGCTATTTTTAGCAAAGTATATATAATGTTTATATTAGCAATTTTTTTAGGGGGGATAAATTTGAGTGAAAAATTTGATATAAATGGTTCTATAATAATATTCTCAGAAGAAAAGGTTAGGTATAATAGTATTAGAAAAGAGTTTTTAAAACAAGCTAAAAATTATAGTGAAGGGTTTATTAAGGAGTTTGGGAAAAATTATAAAACTAAAGATTTAAATGAAGTTGGAATAAAATTATATGAACTTTATATAGGAAACTGTATAAAAAAAGGTGTAGAGATAATTGTAAACTATGGAATAATTACTTTAGATGTAAATCTTTTTACTAAAAATTATTGTAATAAATATGTGAATTTACAAAATTTAAAAAATAAAATAAAAGATTATTCAATACAAACAAAGTGTAAAAAAATTAGTTTAGGACAAAAATCCGTAGAAGATAAAAGGTTTATATATTCGTTGGGAAGTTTTATATATGAAGAGTGCTTTAAAATACATTATGCTGTAATAGATGCACTTTTAGATAATGGCGTAGATATTGTATCAAACTACATAGATTCAAATAGTGAAATGAAAGGGAATGCACTATTTAATAACTACACAGATGGATTTATAGATAAAACTAATGAATGTTATGTAATAAATCAAATAATAAGTTTAAATCCATATAGACAAGATATTTATGAATTTTTTATAAAAGAAGATGGAGATTTTAATAAAGAAATAGAGAGACTAACAGAATTTTTAGGATATGATATAAAGAGTTATAAAAAACTTTTAATGGATAAATACGTAGAATCTATTAATTTAAATCCTAGTTATGATATTGAGTTTGAAAAAGAGAAAGTAGAGAAGTACGCAAAGTATATAGGATATGATAAAAAAGATATATATACTGCTAGAGTAGAAGCTTTATACATGTATAAAAATGCATAAAGAAAAGACCTATTATATTTTATAGGTCTTTTTTCTTTTATATTGTAAAAATAGGAACTATTTAGTCTTTAAAATCATATATTAATTTAATAATTTAGTATAGGGGGATTAGGATGAGGCAAATAAAAAATACTAAATATTTATGTAATGAAAATGGTAGTTTAAACGAATATTCTATTGGATGGGGGAATATTCCATTTAAGGATTGTAGTATAAATAAAAATATATTCATAAAAAAAATATGGAATAGGTATATGTGGATTAGCAAAGAGTTTATATTAAATTTTTCTATATTTGATTTAGGATATATATCTATTTTGAATATGAATTTTTTTGATTTAGAAAATTTTTTAAAAGTTAGTAAAAAGTATAAGTATCCTATAAGTAAAAGTATTATTTTAGATGATAAAATAAACTCATATGTACATTTTAAAAGTAGAAATAAATTTATAAATATATTAAGAAGTTCTAATTATATAAATATAGATTTTAAATGGGATGATATGGATTTAAATTCTAAGGTATTTTTAGATTATGAATCTCTAAATTTAGTAGTCCCCTGGGACTACAAGTATTTTCACTATACATCTAAGCATATGAGACTTAAGACACAAGGCTATTTAAATATAGAAAGCAAAAAATATAATTTAGATAATAGCAATTGTTTTATAGATTATGGGAGAGGTGTTTGGAATAGAAAAGCTGAGTGGGAAGGATTAATCACATGGTTTAAATCTGATAAAAATGAAAATATATCAATAAATTTGGTAAATAAATATACTGATAACACAGGATTAAATGAAAATTGTATTAAAATAAATGATAAAATATATAAATTTAAAAGTGATATTTGCTTTAATTATGATAAAAATAAAAAATTAATAAATATAAAATCTTTAAAAAATGATGAAGTGAATTTATATTTTAAAATAATTGAAGATAATAATAAAAGTCATAACGCAATTTTTTTTAGATTTAAGGAATTTCAAAAAGTAGGTATTATATTTGGATATATAAAATATAAAGATAGGTATATAGAAGTAAAAAATACTATAGGGTGGTGTGAAAAATATTTTGCGAAATGGTGAAGAATTTAAAGAAGTAAGCTAAGTAGCCGTCAAATAATATGGACATATTATTTAGACGGCTAAAATTATCTCATCCAAGATGGGTTGCCTGGAACAAATGGTCTTTTGCCAAATTTTTTTGTATATTCTTTTAAAACTTCACTTATCAAAGGTAGATTATCTTTAAAGGTAGTTACATTTTTAATTGAGTCTAGTTGTTGAGAAAATGGACAAACCGATATACATACGCCACAATCAGTACCAAGATATCTCCATTTTATATAGCATGATTCAGCATTTATAGTCCAATTATAATTTTTATTTTCTTGAAACTTTTTATCAAGAGATAAAGATGAAGAAGGACAGTTATAGGCACACTTTTTACATATAGAGCAAAAATCATCTAGCCCAAAGTCTTTAGGTTCATCTACTTCTAACTCAAGTGTTGTAGTAACTACTCCTAACCTTATACAAGATCCATATTCTTTTGATGTAAGGATAGTATTTCTTCCTATACTACCAAGACCTGCATCTTTAGCTACTAAAACAGGCATTAAGAGATAGTTTGAATCCATGTGATTTCTGGCATCGTATCCTAAATTTCTTATATAATAGCTAAGTATCATACCAATTATTGAAACATCTACATAAGCTTTGCTAGTTTCAACAACTTCAGCCAACATAGGTCCCCTATTAATCATATTAACATCCATTGGGACAGCAAATGCTATAGCATATTTATGGTTTGATTTAATCTCATCTCCATAAGTATTTTCATTTCTACCTCGATGTGTATAAAAGTGATAATCTTTAAGCTTTGTTACTCCTACCAATTTTGCACCGTAGTGATTAGCTAGACCTTTTAATCTTTTTGTAATTATATATTTATCTATTTCAATTTTGTATGGACTTTTATTTCCTTCACAAAGGTGTTTAATATCACTTAGAAAGTCAAATGCTGAAGATGCCATTGGTGAATTAATTTCGTTATATGTCATAGAACCTTCACTACAAATATTTGGGCGAGAGCGTATACTATCGTCAATTAATTTTTTATCAGGATTATTCTTATAATAGTCATTATAAGAGGGGGATCCTTTTTTGTAGTTTGCTCTTGAAAATATAATATCTCTTTCATCAATTCTCTTCATAAAATATTCCTCCTTTGTTCATATACTAAGAGTATACTAGAAGAGAATAAAAAAAGGAAAATGTTTTTTACATTTTCCTTTAGAGGTATCCGCCTTTAATAAAATTTATTTTATATAGGTCGAATCCATATACATCAAATTGTATATATTAAATTATATTAAAGTTTTACTAAAATGTTACTAAAATAATAAATTATTTTTTATTTTTTATACTTTCCTTAGCAAAACTAGTATCTACTATTTTATCGTAAGGAGCTCTTTTATCTAATTCTCCTGCCTCTTCCATAACATCCATTAAGAGATTTAAACTTTCTTCTTCAAGTATAGGTGTATGAGACCATGCATCTATAGATTTATATCTATTTATAACGGATATTAAATCTTCTTTATCAAAATCAGTAAAAAATGGTTCTATAGCATTTGCTATATCTTCAGCTGAGTTGTTTTGAACCCAAACTTGCCCTTTATAAACTGCATTTGTAAAAGATTGAATAGTATCTTTATTTTCTTTTATATAGTTTAAGGGAGCTGAGTAAGCAGTGTATGGTATTAAACCGGATTCTTCACCAATAGAAGCTACTACGTATCCTTTACCTTGTTTTTCAAGTTCTAAAGCAGAAGGTTCAAATAACGCAACGTAATCTCCTTCACCTCCAGCAAATGCACCACTCATAACGTTGAATTGAATATCAGTTCTAACATTTATATTACCATTTTGAGCATCATTTCCTATAGTTAGACCGTTTTTTTTCATAACATACTCTAATGTCATTTCAGGAACTCCACCTTTTCTACCACCTAAAATCTCTTTACCTTTTAAATCCTCAAAAGAGAAATTATCAGTATTTTCACGGGCAACTAAAAAGCTTCCATCTTTTTGCGTTAATTGAGCAAAATTTACTGCATAATTTGAATTTCCTTTATTATATACATAAATAGATGCTTCTGGTCCCATAAGTCCTATATCTGCTTCTCCAGAAAGAAGTGCAGCCATTGTTTTATCTGCTCCCTGAGTATTTATAAGGTCTAACTCAATGCCCTCTTCTTCAAAAAAACCTTGAGTTATAGCTGCATATTGTGGAGCATAAAATACTGAATGGGTTACCTCTGCAACAGTTAGCTTAGTTAAATTTTTAGATTTAATATTTTGAGATTTAGGAGTACAGCCAATGAGTACCAAAGATAGGCTAGTAATTAAAGATATTAATATTGTTAATTTTTTTAGCAAAAAAATCACCCCTTAAAATTAAATATAATGTATATTATTAAAAAATAAATTGATTGGTGATAAAACCATTTTAGATATTTGTAAAAATACTATATTTACTAGGAAAATGTTTGCTTTGCATTGGTTTTGGGTATAAAAAATATAAAATAAAATTTAATATAACTTTAGGGAGGGGAAATTATGAATTACAAATATCTTATATCCAATAAAAGGTCAGTAAGGAAATTTAAAAATCAAGAAATAAAAAAATCAGATTTCAGAATAATAGAAGAATATATAAATATGTCTAAAAAACTTGTACCAGAAATAAGGACTGAAATTAAAGTTTTTAATAAAGATAAATTATATCCAAAACTTGATAAAATAGCAGGATATAATGGACATATGATAGAAGCACCAAACTATGTAATCATTTTATCTGATACAGATAAAGGATACATAGAAAATTCAGGATATATAGGAGAAAACTTAACTCTAAAAGCCATGGACTTAGGAATCGACTCATGTTGGGTTACCTTTAAAGAGAGTTCACTTATAAAAGAAAAGCTTGAAATTTTATCAGATAAGGAAGTTACAGCAATTATTGCACTAGGTTATGGAGATACTGTAAAAACTAAATCAGCTACTGGTGATTCATCTAGATTAGGTGTAGAAAAGATAGTTTATATAGATAAATGGGGAGAAAATGCAACCATAGAATTATTAGAAGAAAGAGGATTATTAGATGCATTTAGTTTTGCTAGAATGGCACCATCTACATTAAATAGACAACCTTGGAGATTTATAATTGATGGAGGCAAAGTGATTCTTGCAGTAAGAAAAGATGAATTTGCAAGTGAGTATGAAGGTAAAGTTGATGTAGGGATAGTTATGCTATACTTTTCATTAATAATTGATACAACTATGTTTGATTTAAAATGGACTCTAGAAAACGGCAATAGAAATTATGACGTACCAACAGATTATGAAATAATAGGATATTGTAATATATAAAAAATAACTGAGCTCAAGCCTGTTTATAACAAACTTGAACTCAGTTATTTTGTTTTTATATTAAATTTTATCTTTTACTTTTATAAATTTTTTCTGCTATATTTAAAACTTGATACATAATTAAAGCACAAAGGGCTAACACTATTACTCCCATCATTACTAAATCTAATTTGAAAACTTGGCCACCATAAACTATTAAGTACCCAAGACCATATCTAGATACTAAGAATTCACCTACTATTACGCCAACCCAAGCCATGCCTATATTAATTTTAGTTAAATTTATTAAATTTCCTATATTAGAAGGAAATATTAATTTTGTAAGAATTTGAAGTTTTGATGCTCCAAAACTTTTAAGCATTTTGACTTTTTCCTCATCGACACTTACAAAATAATTATAGGCGGATAATATAGTAACAACAACAGATATAGTAATAGCTATAACTATTATTCCATTTACACCAGCTCCAGCCCAAACTATTAAAATAGGTGCTAATGCTGTTTTAGGAAGTGCATTTAATACAACTAAAAATGGATCAAGTACTTTAGATAATCTTTCTGACCACCAAAGCATTATAGCTACTAATATTCCAAGAATTGTACCAACTGCTAAGCCAACTATTGTCTCATAGCTAGATATTAATATATGCTTAAATAGTTCTCCATTTTGAATATATTTTACAAAAAGATTGTAAATGTCGCTAGGTTTGCTAAATAGAAATACATCTATTATATTAAGTCTAGCAAGTAACTCCCAAAGAGCTATAAATCCAACTAATAGAAATATTTGATAAAAAAAGATTAGATTCTTTTCTTTTTTTAGCGATTTTAAATATTGCTTATGACCTTGTGATACATTATTTTGTTTCACTAGAATCAATCTCCTTCCACAAGATATTAAAATAGTCTTTAAAATTTTCAGCACTTCTTGATATTATAGGAGTTCTAGTTTCTGATATTTTTAAATTTATGTTATAGATGTTTTTTATAGATGCAGGGCGTTTGGATAAAACTGCAACCTTATCTGACATAGAAATAGATTCAGATAAATGTATTAAAGTTCCTATTTACCTGAAGCTATAGTATTACTTGAATTGATACCTATTAGGTTTACCTTTATTGTGTCTGTATCAGAGTCCCATGTCATGTAATCTACTACTGTAGATAGTAACAGTCTCTTCTTATTGATATCAGAGGTATCAATTTCTTTATTGAATTTATTTAAATTATCTATAAGCATATTTATATTAATATCAACTTGATTATTTTCCATAGACATAGTATTTAAAGATTCTAATTGTGATTTTAAATTAGATAAGTCATTATTTAAAGATTCTAATTTATTGATTATAAAAGTAGATGCAGAGCTTTCGGTAACCTTGGCTAGTTGCATAACTAAATTATCAATGTATGTTTCCTTTTCTTTAATTTGATTATTTATTGAGTTTATCTCAGTTTTTATATTTTTACTATTCTTAGAGTTTTCTAACTTGCTATCTTTATAACTTGACATTATAGATTTAATACTTTTATTTTTTAATTCATCTATAACTTTAGATTCAGCCTTATCAGATCTGATATTTCTACAATCACAAGCTGATACTCCTAAAGATTTCTTTGTTCCACATATGTAATAATAGATAGTGCCGCTTTTAGAGTTTTTATAAGTAATTCTCATATTAGAGCCACACTTAGAACATTTTAAAAGACATGATAATAATGCTTTACTTCCAGTTCCAGCTCTAGGAGCTTTAGCCTTATTTGCATTAAGTAGCCTTTGTGCTTCAATCCATTTATCCGAGTCTATAACACCTTTATGTTTAGCAACAGCAGCTATAGGACTATCTGTATTTTTAGCATAAGTTAGGATACCATGTATATTGTCTATATCTCCCATAACATCTATATTAGACTTTCTTAGATAATCAACTACACTTTTATCAGCTTTAACATATGCTGGATTTTTTAGGATTAAAGATAAGGCACTAGGATCAAGGTTACCTCCACGAGTTCCTTTAATTCCATTCTCATACATATATTTATAAAGTTTTGAAAGTGATCTAAGCTCTAAATATTTATCAAATATCAATTTAACAATTTCTATTGTATCTTCATCAACTTTAAGTTTATACATTTTTCTTTGGTTCATATTTTCATCATAGTAGTTAATTTGAGTACTAATAAAACCATATGGAGGCATACCTCCTAGCCATCTTCCTGTTCTAGCTAACTCATACATATTATCTCTAACACGTTCAGCTATAGTTTCTCGTTCTAACTGAGCAAATACAGATGATATATACATCATAGCACGTCCCATAGGAGTACTAGTATCAAATTGTTCTTTAATTGATACAAAAGATATATTAAGCTTATTTAGATCTTCTATAAGAGTAGAGAAGTCAGAAACATTACGGGATATTCTATCTAATCTATAACATATTAAATAATCAAACTTTTTATCTTTAGCATCTTTAAGCATTTCTTTAAACTTTGGTCTATCCATAGATTTACCAGAGAAACCTTCATCTTCGTATACTAAAAATTCATTAACTCCTAGGTTCTTAGCATAGTCCATGCAAAGTTGTATTTGGTTTTCTATAGATTCACCTTTTCCAGTAAATTTTGATTTTCTTGAATAAATTGCTGCAATCATAAGATTCCCCCTTCTTATATATAGTACAACAATATAGTAAACATATGGTAGGTTATTAATTAAAATTTAAGTGGGTAAACTTATAAGAAATAAACTCGCTAGGAACACCAAAGTATTTACTTAATTCATCAATTGTAATTAGATTATTTACCTCCATAATATCGATAAGCATATTATCATCTATCAATAACTCCGCTGTGAATTTATTTGCTTCATTTTCATATCTATCTGTAACTGAAAATGTATAGTGCTTTAAAAAGCAAACATTAAGATCTTTATGTAAAATTGCATGACCAAGCTCATGAGAAATAACACACTTAATCTCATGTTCATCTAAATTAGAATTTAAATGAATTATAGGAGTATTAAGTGTATTTTGAAAGAAGCCTTTAATATTGCCTAAAGGCTCATGAAGAATAGGGATGTTTAAGTAGTCACATAATTCAAATGGATTTCTTGTTTTAAACTTAGTTACTAAATTATTTACTGTATTTTTAATGCTACTCAAATTTAACACCTCCTTATTTCTTAGACTTTTGCATAGTTTTAGCTAATTCAATTCCATTTCTAATTGCATTTCTTAAAAGAACAAGGTCATTATCATCAACTATTTGTCCGTTAAGCATAAGACCTTTTTGATCCAAAATTTGAGACATAGTTTCTTCTAATAATTGTTCTACATCCTTTTCTTGATCATTTAGGATGACTTTATTATCTGAATTAATTTTTCCTAACATAGTTAACAATTCATCTAGAGATAAATTTATAGCAGTACTAATTTTTTCTAATGCATCTAGTGTTGGTTCTACTGGCTTTTGGCTTCTAGGATCAACACCTTTCTCTAATTTATCTATATAAGTATGACTAAGTCCGCACTTCTTAGAAAATTCTCTAAGAGATAAGTCATTATCAAGTCTATATTTTTTTATTATATCTCCTAAGCTTTGCATTATATCACTCCTTTATTAAGTATTTAGTTAAATTATATCAAAAATATGTTAACGATAGTTTACAAAAATAAATAAAGTTGTAAAACATAGTTGACTAATAAAAAGAAATGTTGTAAACTATGGTTAACAGGATAGATAAGGAGGATGATCAATATTAGAAATAATTTATTTCATATTAGAAAAGAATTAAAAATATCTCAAGAAAATTTAGCAAAAAAAGTAGGTATATCAAGAACATATCTATCTAAAATAGAAAATGGACATTCTAATCCATCTACAGAAATTACCTACAAAATAGCTAATGTATTAAATACAAGTATAGAGGATATATTTTTTAAGAAGCATGTAAACCATAATTAACAAAGAGGTGTTAGTATGAAGATACTAGATAAAAGAGAAATTTTAGGACAATATGTAACTACATTTGGAAGTTTAGTAAATCCATTATTTTTAGCTAAGGATGTAGCTAAGTGGATAGATCATAATAAACCAAGTGAAATGATTGCTAACGTTGATAAGAATGAAAAGCTGAAGGCGATAGTATCGATCTCAGGTCAGTCGAGAGAAATGTGGTTTTTAACAGAAGATGGGCTTTATGAAGTTTTAATGCAAAGTAGAAAACCTATCGCTAAGAAGTTAAAAAAGGAAATTAAGAAAATATTAAAACAGATACGACTTACTGGTGGATATATTCCAATATCTATCGAAGATGATGAAAAAATAATCTTAGAAAAAGCTGTAAAAATATTAAATAAAACTCTAGAAAGCAAAGAAATTCTTTTAAAGCAAAAAGAAGAAGAGTTAGAGGTTTTAAGATTGAGAAATTATATCAAAACAATTGTAATAGCAGAACAAAGAGAAGAACTTGAAAAATCAAAAGTTACTGTAAAAGTAGATTTGGAAGTTAGTAAATAAAGATAAATTGCATAGGACAATTTTCAATAAACATAAAATTTAGTGGGGGTGGTTGCAATGGCACCAAGAAAAAGCAGAGAAATAAAAGTTGAGGTAGTTTACCCAGAAGATCCATATTGGATTGAGGAAATAGAAAGAAGAAAAGCTAAATGGATACTTGATAGACAAAGAGAAAAATATGGGGATGAAGCATTGAGTATAGCTTACCCAATATGGATAAGAACAAAGGAATTAGAAGAAACTGGTTTGAGTTATGAAGAAGCTAAAGAAATAGCAATTAAAGAATATAACGATAAACAAGGAGCTTAGGCTCTTTGGCAATGAAAATTTGTACAAGGAGTGAGTTAAATGAGTATAAAAATACTTCAAAGTTTTATGAAAAAATATAGTTATTTAGGACAAGAACTAGATAATAAATTTGATGAATTAAAAGCTTATAGTAAGCAAAAAGAGGACAAGCAACATTGTTAAATACAGTATTTCAAAACATTAATTTAATGAAAATAAAAAAAGAGTCCAGAAGGACCCAATAAAAAATTCCAATTTAATTATATACGTAGATAAAGATAACTACAAGTAAAACTTATAAATTAATAGATTTAAATAAAGTGGGGGTGAGTTTCTTGGAGTATAGCATACATGGATTTAGCCAAGAAAAAGCAATAGAACTTGAATTAGATGATAGAGATCTATTGATACTAAAATGGTTTGTAAAATTTAAAGATAGTGAAAGAATGATATCAAAGATCATTTCAGATGATAAGTACTATTGGATTAAGTATGATGGTGTAACAGAGGATATACCTATTACAAAGATGAAGAAGGATACAGTCTATAGAAGACTAAAGAAAATGTGTAAGATAGGAATATTAAAACATAAAACAGTAAAAATAGGAGGGACATATTCTTATTATGCTCTAGGTAGAAACTATAAATTATTAATAGATACTAACTATAGGACATCGGATTTAAATCCGAAGCTATCGGAAATGAATCCCGAGGGTACGGATATAAATCCTTACGGTACGGATTTAAATCCCGAACAAAAGACCCTATTACCATATCCTAATACTATATCTATTGATAGAGTAACTAGTGTAAATTTATCCACAGATTTGAATAGTATAAAAGATATGTATAAATTATCTGATAGTGAACTAAAAAGTATAGTTTTAGCAGTAGATATATCTGTTGAAGATGGAACAATTAAATCACCAAAAGGCAGCGAGGGATATTGGAAGTATATACATAAAATATGCAAAGACAAGTTAAGTTCAAAAAAAGGAAATTAGGAGTGATATAAACTATGGGAATAATAGAAGCAGCTAAGATTCTTAGAGACATAGCAAAGCAGATTGCTAAAGATAGAGGTATAACAGAACAAGAAGCATGGTTAGAAGCTTTAGAGGTATTCAAAAGAGAATATAGAGTTTGGTAAGTTTATATTTAAGGTTAGAATAAAAAATACCTAGTAGAGATAGCATTGCAATTAATATAAGAAAAGCGAGAACCTACTGTTTCGCTTTTCCTATAGTGTTTCTCAAGGTTGATGAAGAGTTATAACCTAAAGAAAAAGAAGTTATTGAATCTATTAATCTATCAGCATCATTCTTATCTATATAAACCTTTATATTTATTATAGAAATTTTGTAATAGTTTAATATGACCTGCATGGATAGGATAACATCATTATCTTCTTTAGAAAGCTTTGAAGTTTTATTAGTTAGACTATCGATTAATGTTTCTATAAATTTAATATCTTTATTGGCTTTAGCAGGATCAATGTTTTTTGTAGCAACAGATTGTACCAATAAATACATATAATTATCTATTATTTCTAATTCTTTAATATATTCGTTTTGAATTGGATTCGGAGCTAGAGAATTAAATGCATATGTTGTATTTATATTTATTGTAAATAGAATTAATACAATTGAAAATACAATACTTAATTTCTTTATAAACATATATTCACCTCCTTTATACAACTATTATGTGTAGAGGAAAAACTATAAATTCAGAATATGTAATAAAAATTTATATAAAAAAGAAAAGTTAAATAGGGGTGATAAGAGTGAAATATTCTAATTCTTGTGATTTTGATTTTACAGATAACTATCTTGCTTTGTTAGCTTGCATATTAAATCCAAGTTTAAGTACAGGAAAAGCTATTAAACATATAGTACTTGATGATCCTAAAGATGATAAGGGAGGACATTATAGAAAGATTAAACCTAAACAGAATTATAATTATAAAGTTAAGGTAGTAGATGAAGTAGAAGAGAAAGAAATGGAGTTTGATGGATTAGATGATTGTTGTAAATTTCTAGATATGAGAAGGGCAGATATAACAACTTATATAAAGCACAATAGATTGTTTAGAAAGCGATTTAGGATACAAGCTTTAGAAACTATAAGAGAAGTTGAAAGAAAGCCGTTGATAGTTATAGACAAATTAAAAAATGAGACTATAGAGTTTGAGAGTGTTAATAAAGCATGTGATTATTTAAATGCTAGCAGAGGTAATTTAAATCAAGCAATAGAAGCTAAAAGACTTTTTAGAAAGAGATATAAACTTGAGTATAAAATAAGGGGTGATAAGAATGAGTAAATCAACAGAGTTAAAGTATGTTGAAATAGAACGTAGTATACCCAGTGTAAAAGAAACATTCTTTAAAGCAAGTGACTATAAAACATATCCAAATTATATGGCACTAGCACAATGTATATGTGGTAAAGAGATCAATGGAAAATTAAGGTTTCCAGAAAGTGCAGATAAAATACTGAGTGCTTGGGGGATCAGAGGTGGAAATAAGGAGGAATAAATTTATGGATTAAAAGAAAGATAAGTTATAGGTGGTGGAAAATATGAAAAATAGAGACAAACTATTTATATTAATTGCTATAGTTATAGCTATTACAATTTTAATTTGTTTTAAGCTATTTGCTAGTATAGGTATAAGTTGAGAATATTTTTTATTTAGAGTTAAAAAGGACTAGCGTTAACTAGTCCTTTTGGGAATTGGATATTGAGAGTTAAATTTTGAAAATAGTCTAAATAAACTGCATTTAAACTGTTAAAGGGTAAAATCTATTGATATCCTCAAATGTCAATTTTATTATTTGTCTATTTATTAAAAAATATTCAAAAACTCAGTAAATTTAAATATAAAATTTAAATTTATTATGAAAGTTTATATAAATTTTATTTTAATTAAGTAAAAATTAAGAATAAGGGTATATAATAATTAATCATATAGATATACAAGGGTTACCTTAGATGATAAATATATTTATATAGGTAGTTTTATTGATATAAATTGTTAGAAATATGTTAGGAGTGATAGTATGAATGGCAAAAATAATAAAGGCATTGTAAGAAATATCGATTCACTAGGAAGAATCGTAATACCAAAGGAATTTAGAAAAATGTTAAATATAAATGAAAATGATCCGGTTGAAATATTATGTGAAAACGGAACTATTAAGCTTAAAAAACATAATAATTCGTGTATTTTATGTGGATCAAAAGAAAATTTAAAAAACATCAAAAATATTTTTATATGTGAAAAATGTTTAGAGGAAATGAAAGATATTATTGATTAAAAGAAAAACGGGAAGTGACTGCCTATGGAGAAAAAAGAATTATTTAAAAAAGTAGAATTAAGATTGCATAATTATAAGTTTCTAGAAGCTCAAATAAATAATATAGAATTAGATATAAAGAAAGAGAAAATGAGATATAGAGGTTGTGGAGCTATAAATTATGATGAAAGAACAAGTGAAACTTATAATATTTCTAGAATTGTTGAAAAAGAGGTTATAGATAAAGAGAAGAAAATAGATAAATTGATGCAAAGTAAATTAGAAAAAGAAATAGAGAAAGCGAAAATAGAAAACTCATTAAGTTGCTTAGATGTGAATGAAACTAATTTCTTTGAATTATTTTATAATAGCAAAAATAAAAATAATATGAAATATATAAGCCTTAAGCTACACATGGATCGCAGTCATTGCTACACAGTAAGAGAGCGATTAGTTTATAAAATTATGGGGATGTTGTATCCAAACTATGAAGAACTACCATTATTTAATGAGAATAATAGCAAAGCCAACACTTTGGCTACATTTTAGCGACAAAGTAAAGATTTTTTATACATTCAGAGGTGGTAATATAGTAGTATAGGAAATTTAGATAACTCGATTGCTTATTTCCTAATACCCCCCTCTTTATATAATGGCTAGGGTATAAATTTACCCTAGCAACGTGAGGATATAGTTTAATGGTAAAATAGCTATTTATTTAGAAGATAAGAGGTTCGACTCCTTTTAACCCTCACCAATATAACTTTACGGCTCTTAAGAGCACTCTGTAGCGGTATGGAGTATAAACTAGGTACATTTATTAGATTTATTAACAACAACTTATTACGTTCAAAAAAGTCAGGACTTTCTCACCTGGCTTTTTTATTTTATATTTACTTTATTTAAATGAGTGTGGATATACTATAAATTATGTATAATTTAAATATAAGCTATTGAACAATAGTAATATATTATCAATATTTAAGTGGGGTAGATATTATGAGGAAGTGTTTAAGATGCAATGAAATTATGGTTGAAGACTACATGCTAAAAACTGAAAACTTTACAGCTCAAGCATCAGTAGTATTAGGAAAAGGAAGTGGGGTTTTTTCATCAAATAAAGGAAAGATAAAGGCTGCAGTATGCCCAAATTGTGGAGAAATTTCAATATTTTTTGATAAGCTAGATAAAATTAAATAGTGTATTCATATTAAAAGTATATGAATTTAAAGTGGACAATTAGGGTCCATTTTTTTTTATAGGTTTGTATTCAAATGAGATTTGAGGTGGTGAGATATGAACTATGTAGAACCTATTAGAAATTTAGATACATTAGAAAATATGTGTTCCTATTTAAAAAAGACAAATGAAAGAGACTACCTTCTATTTATGATGGGTATATATACAGGTCTTAGAGTATCCGATATATTAAAGTTTAGAATATATGATGTAAAAGATAAAAGGAAAATAGTCTTAAGAGAAAAGAAAACAGGGAAACAAAAATTCATAGAGATAAACCCAATACTGAAAAGAGCAATTAAAGATTATGTAGAGGACAAGGATCCTGATGATTTTTTAATTAAATCACGTAAAAACTACAATAGACCTATATCTAGAGAAAGAGCATATGTGATTTTAAAAGAGTTGGGAGAATTATTTGATGTTCCTTGTTTAGGAACCCATAGTATGAGAAAAACATGGGGATATCATTACTATAAACAAACTAAAGATATAGCATTACTTCAGAAGATATTTAACCATTCATCTCCAACTGTAACCTTACATTATATAGGTATAGACCAAGACAGAATGAATAAAGCTTATACTAGCTTTAGATATTTTTAATTTAATTTTATCTAGAATATAACATAAAAAGAGAATGTTATATTGGTTTATTTTACTTAGAAAAAATAAAGATTGAAATCATTGGAAATACTAAGTCTACAGTGGGTATATAAGTTGATAAAATGAATATAACACACTATTAGATATGTTATGTTCATAAGGCATTTATAATCAATTTAAACATCTAATAAATTATAGAAAAATTTGTATATTACCAAAGCTTAAGGGAAATTATAATTACTAATTATGATTTTGGAGGTATAGTTGATGTTTAAACATGATAAAAAATTGTTAAGAGAAGTAAAAGTAGAAAGACCAAATCCTCAATATGCAGTTTTAATGCAAGAGCAATTAGGAGGAGGAAATGGAGAGTTAAAAGCAGCAATGCAATATTTATCTCAAAGCTTTAGAATAAAAGATAAAGAGATAAAAGATTTATTTCTAGATATAGCAGCTGAAGAACTTAGCCATATGGAAATGGTTGCTCAAACAATAAATTTATTAAATGGACATGATGTTGATTATAAAGCAGTTGATTCTGGAGAAATAGAAACTCATGTATTAAGTGGATTATCACCATTTTTAATAAACTCTTCAGGAGCACCTTGGACTGCTGATTATGTTACTGTAACAGGAGACTTAGTTGCAGATCTATTATCAAATATAGCATCAGAGCAAAGAGCAAAAGTTGTATATGAATATTTATATAGACAAATTGACGATAAATATGTAAGAGAAACAATAGACTTCTTACTTAACAGAGAAGAAGCTCATAATGCTTTATTTAGAGATGCATTAAATAAGATTAAAGATACAGGCTCAAATAGAGACTTTGGAGTTACTGAAGACTCTAAACTATACTTTGACTTATCTAGTCCGGGACCTAACAATCATAATACAAAGATAGATATTAATCCGCCTTCTTTCAATGAACCAATAAAAAAATAGTAAATAAAAAAGAACTCTTTAAAAGGGTTCTTTTTTATTTAGCTAAAGATTTATAATACTTATTTAATTCACTAAATATTACGAATTGGTAAAAATAGGTAGATTAAAACTTAAGGTAACCGTATTATATACTTTGGAGGTGTATTAAAATGAAGAAAATATCAGGTTTACTTTTGATTGTTGTTATGATTGTTTTACTAGTTGGATGTGGATATAAGCACGAAGCCAAAAACGATAATAAAAACCCACCAAAAAGTAAATATGAAATAGATAACAAGGGGTCTATTTCAATGACAGACAAAGATTTTGAAAAATTCTACATTAGATCAAAAAAGGAAGCTTTAAAAACTATTGATACTTTAGATGAAAATGACTATTTAGAAGCAAATAAATCTGCAATGGTTATTTTCGAAAATAACGCAATGGCATTTTTATTGCATGCAATTGATAAGCCAGGTGTAAATGACAATACTGTTTTAGTAACATATGAATATGATAGTAAAGAAGATAAGTATGTAAAAGGACCTATTCAATATAATCACCATCTATATGAAGATATGTAAATAAAAAGTGTAAAAAGAAACTAAAATATAAAGTATTTAGATGAACTCTAGAAATAGGGTTCTTTTTTATTTTTAAAACTAGGAATAAGTTGGGTAGTAACATGAAATATATATTCATTAAACTGAAAACTTAATTAAAAGAGATGATAAATTTGTTAAAGAAGTTTTGTAGATGTGGGAAAATTATTCCCCAAGAAATTTTTATGTGTTCTGAATGTGAAGCTAAACTTAATAATAGACAACAGAAAGTATATAAGGATTATAGAAAGCGAAGAGTAGATTTTAAAGAACAGAAATTTTATTGTAGTAAAGAATGGAAGTTTACTAGAGATTCTGTAAGGCAAAGAGATGATGGTATATGTAAGTTATGTGATGATAACTTAAGTGATGTAGTACATCATATAGAGACTTTAAAAGATTGCTGGAGCAAGAGATTAAATATGAATAACCTTATATGTTTATGAGATAGGTGTCATAAGAAGGTACATAGAATGTACGATAAAGGAGAAGTATCTAAAATTAAGATGCAAAATGAACTAAAAGAATTGATAAAAGAAAATTATTAAAGGATAGGGGGGGAGTCAAAAAGTTTTTGGCTTTTGACGTAAGTCCACGGTTGCAGTTTTTTTCCGCGGAAACTCCCCACTGAAAAATTTGAACAGGGATAGGAGGGAAAATAAGGTGGCAGGCAAAAAACAACCAATTGAATTAGTAGTGGCAAATGGTAAGAAACACCTTACAAAAGCGGAGATTGAACAAAGAAAAAGTACAGAAGTAAAAGCAAATTCAGATAATATAAAACCTCCTACTCACTTAACAAAAGAAGAGAAAAAACAGTTTAAAAAGATATCAAAAGAGCTAATAGATATAGGCATAATGGGTAATCCAGATTGCAACTCATTAGCTACATATATAAAAGCTTATAGTAGATATGTAAAGGTAGCTCTTAAATTAGACTCATTAGATCCACAGGAAGATTTTGAAGAATATAATAAACTATCAATAATTGAAGATAGACATATTAAACAATGCAGAAGCTTTGCTTCAGATATGGGGTTAACTATATCTAGCAGATGCAGATTGGTTATACCTAAACCAAGTACAGATGAAAAGAAAAACAAGTTTTCTAAGTTTGCAAAATAGGGGGTGATTTTATGTGAATTTAGATAGGGTTACTCAATATGCGGTAGATGTAGTAGAAGGGAAAATTATAGCTGGAAGACCTGCAATCCTAGCATGTAAAAGACATTTAGATGACTTAGAGAAGTCTAAATTAAATGCATATAAGTATGAGTTTGATATAGAAAAGGCAAATGATATTTTAGATTTTGCAGAAACACTTACAATAGCAGAGGGTGAGGAAGAAATCCCTGTAAATTTAGAAGGATTTCAAGTATTCATATTAGGATGCCTAAATGGATGGGTTACAAAAGATACTGGCTATAGGAGATTTAGAACATCGTATGTTCAGCTTGGTAGACAAAATGGAAAATCATTTTTAAATGGTATTTTAGGTACATATTATGGGGCTTTTAGTGGTTATAAATATGGACAACTATATTGTACGGCTACTAAATCAGATCAAGCTAAAATAGTATTAAATGAAATGATTAAGTTTATTAACTCTGATGAAGATCTATCAGAGTTTTTTAAGGTTAAGGAACATGATAATACAATAATAGCTTTAAATACTAATTCTATAATAAGAGCATTAGGAAGAGATACAAAATCAATAGATGGTTTTAGACCGTTACTTGGTATAGTCGATGAATATCACGCCCATAAGAACAATCAAATGTATAAGTTGCTTGAAGGTGGTACAAGAAAAATGAAACAGTGTTTAATTTCAGTAATAACTACGGCTGGATTTGAATTAAATTGCCCTTGTTTTAAGCTGTATGAATACTGTAAAAATATTTTAGAAAATGTATTTACTAATGATGCTCAATTTGTATATATAGCTGAAATGGATGAAGAAGATGATATTTGGAACTCTAAAAATTGGATAAAAGCTAATCCATTAGTATGTAAAGATGCAGAAGACCTTGAAAATTTAAAAAGAGTAGGAGATTCTGCAAGAGACATGGGTGGAGATGATTTAAGAGATTTTCTAACAAAGGCGTTAAATATATGGATTCAATTTACAGATGATCAATATATAAAGCCTAAGTTTTGGAAGGAATGCGAAAGTGAAAGAACTCTAGAAGATTTTAGGGGTCAAAAATGTTATGCAGGATTAGACTTAAGTTCCGGAGGAGACTTAACTTCAATAGCATTGGTTTTTGTATATTATGTTGATGGGGTTAAGAAGTATTATATTCATTCTCATAGTTTTATACCAAAAATGAAAGTAGAGGAACATATCAAAAGTGACGATGCACCATATAATTTATGGATTAAAGATGAATTATTGACAGTTACAGAAACTTTAGGAGGTATTAAAACTGACTATAAATATATAATTAAATATTTAAATGATCTTATTGAAAAATACGACCTTAAAATTGAACAGTTAGGCTATGATCCCCACAATGCAGATGCTTTTTTAAGTGATTTATCAGAATTAGGATTTGATTGTATAGAAATTTATCAAACTCACAAATGGCTTAATGATCCTACTGAGGACTTTGAACTTGAGGTTAGAGCGAAAAATATTGAGTATAACAAAGAAAATGAGTTACTTTCATGGTCAGCCTTAAATGCAAAAACTGTATCTAATCCAAATGGAGAAATTAAGATAGATAAAGATAGAAGAAATAAAAGAATAGACCCAATAGATGCTATTATAGATGCATATAAATTAGCATTTAAAGAAGAGAAATTGGTGAATGTAAATGAATCGGTTGATAAGTATCTAGATATGATGGGATGGAATTAGAAGGGAGGTGTAAAAATGAACCTTATAAAAAGTTTAAAAAATCTAATAATGCCTAAACCACAAACTGTTGATATGAGAAGTGAAAAGTTATTAGAGTGGCTAGGGATAACAACTAGAAATAAAAATATCTTAAGTGAAGTTACTTATTTTACTTGCTTAAAAATGTTATCTGAGACATTAGGTAAAATGCCTATTAAAATGTATCAAGAAACGGAAAAAGGTGTAATAAGAGCAGCACCAAATAAAGCATATAACTTGTTAAAGGTTAGACCTAACCCTTATATGACACCCTCGATATTTTGGGCAACTGTAGAAAATAATAGAAATCACTTTGGAAATGCTTATGTTTATATACGAAAAGAATTTAAGCGTGAAAAATATGGAGCTACATATGAAATAAAAGATTTATGGATTATGCCAAGTAATGATGTACAAGTTGTTATGGATAATAAAGGTATCTTTGGAATTAAAGATGCACTTTGGTATATCTATACTGATAGATATACAGGCGAACAATTTGTATTTAAAAATGAAGAAGTATTACACTTTAAAACCTCATTTACATTTGATGGTATATTAGGTGAGCCAGTTAGCAAAATTTTAAAATATACACTTGAGGGTGGAGTTGAAAGTCAAAACTTCATTAATAACCTTTATAAAACAGGACTTACTGCAAAAGCTACATTGGAATATACAGGAGATTTAGATAAGTCAAAAGAAGATAAATTAATAGAAGGTATTTCAAGGTTTGCTAATGGATCTCAAAATGCAGGTAAAATAATTCCTATACCATTAGGTATGAAAATAACACCTTTAAATATAAAGCTAACAGATAGCCAATTTTACGAATTAAAGAAATTTTCATCACTTCAAATAGCAGGAGCATTTGGAATAAAACCAAATCAAATAAATAACTATGAGAAATCTAGTTATTCAAGTGGAGAAATGCAACAACTTAGCTTTTATGTAGATACAGAACAATTTATATTAAAACAATATGAAGAGGAAATTTGCTACAAATTATTAAGTGATGAAGAGAAAAATGAAAATAAGTATTATAAATTCAATGAAAAAGCCATTTTACGAACAGATGCAAAGACACAGGCAGAGTGTTTAACATCCTTTGTAAATAATGCTATATATACTCCAAATGATGCTAGAGCAATTTTAGATATGCCAGCAAAAGAAGGTGGAGATGTATTAGTTTGTAATGGTAACTATATACCTATAACAAAAGTAGGAAAGCAATATGGGTAAGGAGGCGAAAACAGTGAGTAAAATATTAAATTTACAAAATAAAGATACTGAAACTGGAGAATTAAAAAATGTTGGTAAGATAGAAATAAAAAATCAAACAGAAGAAAAAGCAGAACTTTATTTCTATGGAGATATAGTTTCAGACAGTTGGAGTAGCTGGTGGGCAGACGAAGATAAATGCCCTCAAGATGTAAGTGATTTCCTTAAAGAACTAGAGAATTCACAAAATGTAGATATATATATCAACTCTGGCGGTGGATCTGTATTTGGTGGAATAGCAATTTATAGTATGCTAAAGAGACACAAAGGTAAAAAGACTGTTCATGTTGATGGATTAGCAGCAAGTATAGCTAGTGTAATAGCACTTGCAGGAGATAAAGTTATAATACCTAAATATGCTAACTTTATGATTCATAACCCATTAACATTTTTATTTGGAGGATATAATGCGAAAGATTTAAATGAGATTGTAGGAGCTTTAGAAAGTTGTAATGAAAGTATATTAAATATATATATGGACCATGCAAAAGAAGGAGTAACAAGAGAAGAAATTTCAGAACTCATGAATCAAGAAACATGGTTTACTGGTGAAAAAGCTGCAGAATACTTTAATATTGATGTAGAAGAAGAATTCGAAGCAGTTGCATGTTCATCTAACTTTTTTGATAAATATAAAAATACTCCTAAAAACCTATTTGAAGAAAATAAAAAAAGTGATGAAAATCAAAAATTGGATATAGAAGAAATTGCAAATAAAGTACTTTTACATATACAAAATCAAAAAGAAGATGATACAAAAGTAGAAAATACAATTGAAAAAGAAAAGGAAGATATATTGAAGGATTTAGATTTATACTAAATCTTTTTTTATTGCCAAAATCCAAAAATATATAAAAAAGTGAGGAATAAAAATGTCAAAAGAATTATTAGAATTAATGAATAAGATAAAAGCTCAAAAAGAATTAGTAAAGAATTTAGTTAATGAAAATAAACTAGAGGAAGCAAAAGTAGCTAAAGAGGAATTAAAAAATTTAAGTGATAAATTTGACCTTCTTTATGATTTAGAAGCTGAAGCAGATGAAGCTGCTAAAGAAAATATAAAAAATAAAGCTAAAAAAACAGAAATATCAAATTCTAAAAAAGAATCAAATGCTTTTGTAAATGCTATAAAGGCTAGATTAACAGAAAGTAATATAAGTGATGAAGATAAGACGATATTAAATAAAATGAGCGAAGAAAGTCCTGCTGATGGAGGATTAACTGTTCCTAAAGATATGAGAACAGAAATAAAAGAACTTAGAAGAGGAGAAGATTCATTAGAAACATTAGTAAATGTTGAGAAAGTTACAACTTTAAGCGGATCTAGAGTTATAGAAGTAAATTCAGAAGAAACTCCATTTGATAATATAGAAGAGGCAGCAGATTTCCCGGAGGCAGAAACACCTAAATTTAAAAATATAGAATATAAAGTTAAGAAAAAGGGTGGAACGTTACAAGTAACTAGAGAGTTAATTCAAGACTCAGCTGAAAATATACAAGCATATTTAAAAAAATGGATTTCTAAAAAAGCTAAAGTTACAAGAAACTTTTTAATATTAAAGAAAGCTGATGAACTAACAAAGGGAAAAGAAAAAGATGTTGCAACTTTAGATGATTTAAAAGATATATTTAATGTATCACTTGATCCAGCTATAGCGTTAACTTCCAAAGTTGTAACTAATCAAGATGGTTATAATTATCTTGATAAATTAAAAGATACTGATGGAAAGTATATACTTCAACCAGATCCAACTCAATCAACAAGAAAATTATTATTTGGAACTTATCCAGTTGTAAAACTTTCTAATAAAACATTAAAAACAACTGAAAATAAAGCTCCTATATATTGTGGAGATTTTAAAGAAGCTATAACTTTATTTGATAGAGAAACTCTTTCTGTAGAAATGAACACTCAAGGAGATTCTTATTGGAATAAAGATTTAGCAGGAATAAAAGTAAGAGAAAGATTAGATATAAAAGACGTAGATTCAGAAGCTATAGTAAAAGGAGTTATAACTATAACCCCAGGAAAATCTAAATAAGTAAAAAAATATATTTTAGACTAATAATACGTTGAAATTACAAGGTATTATTAGTCTATTAAAGTTTTTGAGACACCTTAGAATCGATTTAAAAAGGTCGTTTTTTTAGCTATTTTTTAAGAAATGAGGGATTAAATGATTCTAACTTTAGAAGAGGCTAAAAAGTTCTTAAAAGTAGATTTTGACGATGATGATGAAGAAATTCAAGACTGTATAGATGCAGCTGAGGAATACCTAAAAGATGCTACTGGAAAAGAATTTACTAGCGAAAATAAAAGAGCTAAAAGATATTGTAAAATATTAGTCAATGAATGGTACAAAGATAAAGGACTAATGGAAGAAGAAAAAAGAAGAAAAAAAGTGAGATTTTCACTACAAACTATTATGAATCAGTTAAAGTATGGTGATTAAATGGCTGAGTGTAGATTAACAGAAAGAATAAAAATAGAAAAATTATCAGATTCAAATGAGACTAATGAAAATGGATTTGATGAAGAAGTTTGGAAAGAACATTATAAATGTTGGAGTGGCTATAAAAGAGTATCTGGAAAAGAATATATAGCTGCTAAAGCAAATAATAGTGAAAATATAGTCACATTTACAGTTAGATACTGTAAAAAAGTAGAAGAATTAATAAATCCAGAAGCTAGTAAAATATTTAGAATAGAATATAAAGGTTTTTATTATGATATTATAGGTGAACCTATAGACTTTGAAAATAGACATGAATTTGTAGACATTAAAGCTAAAATAAATTGTTAGATTTCCAATTATTACCTTTTAGGTTATAATATAGCTTGGAGGTGTCATAATATGAAAAAAACTGCTTTTATTTTAGGACTTATAGGAGGGATATTTGGAATCCTATTAGGTTGTATGCTACTATTTATTGGATTTAGTATGAAAGTAACTAATCCAGCAGGCGGTAGTACTTTAACATTTGCATTTTTAAGTATACTTGCAAGTATAGCTGGTTTAGTAGGTGCATGTATAGTTAATAATAAAGAAAAATTAAGTAGAATATTTATGATTATTGCTTTTATAATTAATTTAGCTGCAGCATTTACTTCAATTTCTGCTGATAGTCCAATCAACTTTATTGGTGGATTAGTTGTAGCGATTTTATTTTTAATATCATCAATATTTACTATGATAAAAGATAAAAAGGAAGCTATATAGCTTTCTTTTTTTATTTGGAGGTGTATATGTCAAGCACTATAGAACTTGAAGGATATGAAGAATATGAGGAGTATGTAAAAAATATGGCTTTAGATACAGTTATAAAAAGGCAAGCCGTAAGGTCAGGTATAAAAGTAATTGGAGAAGGGTTAGAAAATGATACTCCAGTAGGACCAACAGGAGAACTTGCTGAAATTAAAATATCTGTTAAAGAAAATGCTTTAGCAACAGAAGGAACTGCAAAAAGTAAAGCCTTTTATGACATATTCCAAAATTATGGAACAAGTGAACAAAAGGCTCATGTAGGCTATTTTGATAGAAGTGTTGAAGAAAACACAGAGGAAGCTATTTCAAAAGTAGCTCAAACGATATTTAGAAAGATGGGGTGATATTTTGGAAGGTAATATAAAAATAGATGCCTCGATTATAAAAAAGAAATTAAAAGAAGTTTTAAACGATAAAGATATATTAGATTTAACAAGTGATAAAAAAGTATATTTTATTCATGCTAATAATCCTAAACCTCCATATATAGAATATCAAGTTATTAGATCTAAAGGAAATGAATACAGTGAGGGTAATATAGATTATTTAAATCACTTAGTCCAAATTGATATTTTTAGTTTAGGAGATTATACAAACTTAGAAACAATTATAATTAATAAATTTATCAAAGCTGGATTTGAATATAATGCAGGGAGTCCAGATTTATTTGAGCCGAAAACAGGATTAAAACATAAACCTTTGAGGTTTAATATTGATTTACCAACTAGCTAATCTAAGCTAGTTTTTTATTTATAAAAGAAAGGAATGATGCAGAATGTCAGCACCACAAAAAATATTACCAGTTGTAAACGTAAGTAAATTATATGTAGCTCACTTAAAAACTGAAATTGATGGGGATATAACTTTTGATGACCCTCGATACTTAGAAGGGGTTAAACAAATAGGAATAAAACCAAAACAAAATAGTGATCCATATTATCACGAAGGAAGAAAAGTTTTAGAGGAACAAACTTTACAAGATGTAAAAGTAACTTTAAATGTAACAGATTTACAAGATGAAGATGAATGTTACGTTATGGGGCACAAGTTAGCTAAAACAGGCGGAGTAATAAAAAACGATAATGATATAGCTCCAACACTTGCTATTTTATATAAAGCAGAGAAGGCTCAAGGAATAGATAAATATGGGATATTATATGCTGGAACATTTGGATTATCAGATGAAGATTTAAAAGCTAAAGAAGGTAAAGCAAACTTCCAAGCTAAGAAAATAGAAGCAAGCTTTAGACCTTTAATAAATGGATTATGGCAATACAATGTATGCAGTGACTCTCCTA
>OAVR01000046.1_pt1 | contig 84620 bp, 82 predicted proteins | sample 1476451 | NCBI WGS metagenome assembly OAVR01 (sample SAMEA2580105, study PRJEB22360) | human gut metagenome | biome: human gut; feature: human-associated habitat; material: faeces | place: Denmark | collected 2008/2010 | reverse complement strand
AGCTATGAAAAAATCTATCGTCATAGATTTCTTCATAGCTAATCTTAGTATGTTTGTAATATAATTAAATTATTGTTCGTCTTGCATTAATTGTTTAACTCTTTTTGCTTCTTTTTCACGGGCAGATTTATTAAGTATTTTCTTTCTTAAGCGAATACTTTCAGGAGTTACTTCCACCAATTCATCATCATTGATAAATTGTAACGCTTCTTCTAATGTTAAAATTCTAGGACGATTCATCGTTTGTGTTTGATCTTTAGTAGCTGAACGTACGTTTGTTTGATGCTTTGCTTTAGTAATATTTACTGTTAAATCGTTCTCACGGTTATGTTCACCAACAATCATACCTTCATATACTTCAGTACCTGGTTCCATAAAGTTAACACCACGATCTTCTAAGTTAATAATCGCATAAGATGTTGCTTGACCTTGGTCCATAGAAATCAATGCACCGTTACGTCTACCACCGATTTGAGCTTTAACGCGAGGTCTAAATTCTTCAAATGTATGGTTAATAATTCCATAACCTCGTGTCATAGACATAAATTCAGTAGTATAACCAATCATACCGCGTGCAGGTACCATAAAGATTAAACGCGTCAAACCATTGTCGGTCGTCATCATATCTAACATTTCACCTTTTCGTGCACCTAATGACTCAATCACTGCCCCGGCATTTTCAGAAGGCACTTCACATTGTACACGCTCAAATGGTTCACTTAACACACCATCGATTTCTCTTAAAATAACTTGAGGTTTAGAAACCTGTAATTCAAAGCCTTCACGTCTCATGTTTTCAATAAGAATAGACAAGTGTAGTTCACCACGACCAGCAACAACCCATGAATCTGGTTGATCAGTAGGTGTAACTTTTAAAGAAACATCTGTTTCAAGTTGTTGATCTAATCTTTCTTGAATTTGTCGAGCTGTTACATAATCACCTTCACGTCCAGCAAACGGAGAGTTATTTACTTTAAAAGTCATTTCTAGGGTTGGTTCATCAATACGTAACACCGGTAATGGGTCACGATGATCATGTGGTGTAACTGTTTCACCAACGTTAATATCTTCCATACCTGAAACAGCTATTAAGTCTCCTGCTTGTGCTTCTTCAATTTCTTCACGTTTAAGACCAAAGTAACCAAATATTTTCGTCACACGAAAGTTCTTAACTGTACCATCTAATTTAATTAGTGATACATTATCACCTACACGCATTTTACCTCTGAACACACGTCCAACGCCTATACGACCTACATAATCATTATAATCTAGTAAAGCAATTTGGAATTGTAATGGTTCATCTGAATTATCCACTGGTGCCGGTACATAGTCAATAATCGTCTCGTATAGGGATTGCATATTTTCGTCTTGCTTTTCAGAGTCTAAACTTGCTGTTCCATTCACAGCTGAAGCATAAACAACTGGGAAGTCTAATTGCTCATCATTCGCTTCCAATTCAATGAATAAGTCTAATACTTCATCTACAACTCCCTCAGGTCTAGCAGCTGGTTTATCAATTTTATTCACAACTACAACTGGTTTTAGGTTTTGTTCTAAAGCTTTTTTAAGAACAAAACGAGTTTGAGGCATTGTACCTTCATATGCGTCAACCACTAGTACGACACCGTCAACCATTTTCATGATACGTTCAACTTCACCACCAAAATCGGCGTGTCCAGGTGTGTCTAATATATTGATACGCGTACCTTTATAATCTATCGCTGTATTTTTAGCAAGAATCGTAATACCACGTTCTCTTTCTAAATCATTAGAGTCCATTGCACGCTCGTCGACATGTTCGTTTTCACGAAATATACCTGATTGTTTAAGCAACTGGTCTACTAATGTTGTTTTACCATGGTCGACATGCGCAATAATCGCTATATTACGAACATCTTCTCTTAAATTAGTCATTTTATAAATTCCTTTCTTGTGTATACTCCCACTTTTAATTGCAACTGTTTTATTATATCATATATTATTGAAAAGATAAGTAAAAGGTGGGGTATGGGATGCAACAAAAAAAATCTAAAGGTATTTTCTGGATCTTCTCAATATTGGCTGTCATTTTTTTAACTTTATTTAGTTTCGCATTAGGTGCTGCTAATGTTCCAATGATGATTTTAACATTTATACTTTTCATTGCAACATTTGGTGTTGGGTTCAGTGTGAAAAAGAAATATCGTAAAAACAATTGGCTTTAAAAATTTATTTATCATTATATTGATTTTATTAAAAGCACACAAAGACAGTTATTAAACGTAATTGTATTACTGATAAGAACTTGTACTTTTAAATCAAATATTATAAAAGTCTTGGACACTATCTAATTTTGATTCACTAGATTTTAAATCTAACACTTTTCATAACAGTGAGTTATTTATGATGAACATAATAAGTCGAGGTAGTTTAGACAGAATTTAACATGAATTCGTCGTTCCACTCGGGTAAAGATTCTTTACCTACATAATTCGTAAAATGAACTGACTGAAATTCTCTCTGATGTGACTTTTAATTCATTATGAAATAACCCTCATATCAGTACATTTTCAATTCAGTAATTGACCATATACGCATTATGAAAGCCTAGGACAACAGTTGTGCCTAGGCTTTCATATTTTTTTATAAAGAGATAACTAACTCAAAAATACTTATATCAAACTTTTAGTGATTTTAAACTCATTATAAGACGTTCTTCAAATTAAGGTTTGAAGAACAAAGAAATTTGAAATCTTTAACTCTATTGATTCCATCTTTCTATCTCTTTCCAAACCTTTTTTCATGGAGTGTAATAAGTGTATCTCTTTGCTGATTTAAATGATGATTTAATATTTCACGATGAAGGCTAGGATTTGCTATTAATATTGAATTCGGTTGATTGAAGTCTAATTTATCGCCTAATAAGTTAGTTCCTATCCCACCTACTTCGTTCAAAATCAACAATCCACCTGCAAAATCCCACGGTTGTAGTCTAGGTGTTAGGTAAGCCGCCAATTGACCCTTCGCTACACTTATAATTTCTAATGCTGCACTACCATATGCTCGTGCACTTCTTGTCTCATTCACTATTGAACTAAAAATATCACTGAGTATTGGTTTCGTCAGCCAATTGGGATTAATACCTATAATACTTCTTTTAAGTTCAGTATTTTGAATCATTTCAAGTTTATGTGTATTTTCAAATGCACCCTGTCCAACCTTTGCATGATATAAAACATCTTTCATGACATCATAAACAAAACCTGCATAAGGCTTCCCATCATGATAAATACCAATAGAGATGGCAAAATTTTCTTTTTGGTGAACAAAATTAAGTGTTCCATCAATTGGATCAATAACCCAAATAACCCCCTTTAAATACTCGAGATTATGACCATGCCCCTCTTCGCCAATAACCTGATGATCTGGATAATTATGAAGAATCGTTTCATATAGATAATTCTCTGTCGCCTTATCCACATTTGTAACTAAATCATTTGGGTTCGATTTAGTTTTAATGTCTAACTCTTCTTGCATCATCAACCTTACTTTATTTCCTGCTTCTAGTATCAACCCTTTTGCAAAATCATATAAAGCCATCGTATCATCTCCTATTACTACATATTATACATGAAGAACTATGTAAATTTATATGAATTCACACTATTTTACCTTTAAAAAGACTTCGTAAAACAAGAGAATAACCATCCTTATTTTAGATAAACTTTAAAAGTTTATGCTACAATATCCATAATCATATTAAAAGGAGGCATATTATGACCAAATATACTTTTTCACCTAAGGATTTTAAAGCTTTTGAAGTCGAAGGTTTAGACCAAAGAATGGAAGCACTTAATGACTATGTCAGACCTCAACTTCATCAATTAGGATCTTATTTTGAAGAATATTTCACTACACAAACAGGTGAAACTTTTTATGCTCACGTAGCTAAACACGCACGTAGAAGTGTCAATCCACCTATCGATACATGGGTAGCTTTTGCTCCTAATAAACGTGGTTATAAAATGTTACCACACTTTCAAATCGGATTGTTTAGAAATCAGCTTTTCATTATGTTCGGTATCATGCACGAAGGTAGAAATAAAGAAGAAAAAGTGAAAATATTTGATAAACATTTTGATAAACTGACATCTTTACCAAGTGATTATAGTGTTTCTCTAGATCATATGAAAACTGAAAAGCACTATATCAAGGATATGAGTAATGAAGAGTTGCATGCTGCTATCGATAGAGTTAAAAATGTTAAAAAAGGTGAATTTTTTGTTGCCAGAACATTATCACCAACCGATAAAAGATTAAAATCTGATAAGTCTTTTCTAAAATTTGTTGAGGAAACTTTTGATGAATTTTTAAAATTTTATCAATAAATATAAAATGCTTGAGTGATTTGAATTATGAAAAGTCATTCAAGCATTTTTGTCGTCTTAATATTTTTAGGTTGACCTAATATTTTATTTAGGTTAATATATTCTCATATATTAATGGGGGTGATTTTATTGAATTCCAATAATAACAATCATGAACAACAACGAAGTTTAGATGAAATCAATAACACCATAAACTTCAATCATAATGATAGTGCAAGTCAAAAATTTCTGGCTTTTTTAGGACCGGGATTGCTTGTTGCAGTTGGTTACATGGATCCTGGAAATTGGATTACATCCATGCAAGGAGGAGCACAATATGGCTATACCTTGTTATTCGTAATCTTAATCTCTAGCTTATCTGCTATGCTGTTACAAAGTATGACTGTAAGATTAGGAATAGCAACTGGTATGGATTTAGCACAAATGACACGTCATTTTTTAAATAAGCCTGTAGCAATTATATTCTGGATTATTGCAGAATTAGCAATTATCGCTACTGATATTGCAGAAGTTATAGGCAGCGCTATCGCATTAGATTTAATCTTCGGCATACCATTAATTGTAGGCGCATTAATCACTGTATTTGATGTATTTTTATTATTATTCATCATGAAATTTGGCTTTAGAAAGATTGAAGCTATCGTGGGAACATTAATCTTTACCGTATTGGCCATTTTTGTATTTGAAGTTTATATTTCTTCTCCACATATAATAGATATGCTTAATGGTTTTGTGCCTCATAAAGAAATTATTACAAACCAAGGGATACTTTATATTGCACTAGGCATCATAGGTGCTACTATTATGCCACATAACTTATATTTACATTCTTCTATTGTACAATCTCGAAAATATGATAGACACAGTATTCATGAAAAAGCACAAGCGATTAAGTATGCTACCATAGACTCTAATATACAGCTATCCATCGCTTTTGTAGTCAATTGCTTATTACTTACACTTGGTGCAGCACTATTTTTTGGAACTAAAACTGAAGATTTGGGTGGTTTTTATGATCTTTATTTGGCTCTAAAAACAGAACCTGCTTTAGGTGCAACGCTTGGCGGTATTATGAGTACTTTATTTGCTGTTGCCCTTTTAGCTTCTGGTCAAAATTCAACTATAACAGGAACGTTAGCAGGCCAAATTGTGATGGAAGGATTCCTTAAATTATCCATTCCAAACTGGTTACGTCGTCTTATCACTCGGTCTTTAGCAGTGATACCTGTTATCATTTGTCTTATAGTATTTAAAGGAAATACTGAAAAAATTGAACAATTACTTGTCTTTTCTCAAGTGTTCTTGAGTATTGCTTTGCCATTTTCGTTAATACCGCTTCAATTAGCTACAAGTAATCAAAATCTTATGGGTCCTTTTAAGAATAAGACATGGATTAACATCATTTCTTGGTTACTCATAATTGTCTTAAGTGGACTTAACGTATATCTTATCATTCAAACATTCCAAGAATTATGATTAAATGAATAACAAAGAAAATGTATCCTCTATTTTGAAATGACAAATTAGAAAGTCATTTTCTTTCGCTATTTATTCATATAGTTAACTTCAAGTTGTATAGTCCCTTTCTTACTTTATTAAAAAATACGCCTTATCAATTATTTTTACTGATAAGGCGTATTTTTATGGACTGCATTCAACATTTAATAGTCAAACATCAATCTAAACCTATTAATATATATATGGATCGTCCTTTTTTTGTTTGTTGATTTCTTGTTCAGGATCCCAAGCATCTTTCTGTTGTTGGTTTTGTTGATGATTCCAATCACTTTGGCCCTTTGAATGGTTTTGACGAAGTTGAGCTGTAGCATTTTCATTTACATCTGTTTTATCTTTTTTTGCAAAAAGTCTAATCGCAGCAATCATCCATAAAACCATTGCGATTAAATTAGTCGTAAATAAACCTACGATAGCCGCTGCTATGAGTAAACTAGCAGCAAGGTTTTTTCTACCTTCAATTACCATTGTACCAACAAAACCTAATAGCGTTGAAAAACCTAAAATGACTAATGACGCAATAAGAGAAACTAAAAACATTTCAGATGATATATCTTGATTATTACCTGAAAACTGCTTCATTAATTCATTATATTGTTGTTGATTTGATGTGTTATTAATAACAAATATCGATAGAATACCAAAAATTAAAAATAATAGGCTCAAGATATTTGCAATCCACGCTAATCTTTTTTCTACTTTTCTATTCAATTAATATGTGCCTCCTAACTCTTAAAACTATGGTTAATTTAATCATACTAAAAATTTATCTTTATCGCGAATAAGTGTATTTCATATATTGATTAAGAAGTAATAAGTTGCTATGATGTCAAGTTGATTTATCCAAAGTCCAACTCACTTTCTTTGAAATAGCGATATAGTAATACCCTGTTTATTATGTATTACATTTAATCTAAAATTAAAAATCTTGATATCATCCTATATAAAATCTAGTTACAGATAATGAATTTTTTAAAAATGCCTAGGACAGCAATAAATATCCTAGGCATAATTATTAATTTTCTTTTTTTGAATCTTCCTGTTGATTTAAGTTATTATCTGTATCTTCTTGTTCATTATTAATCATTTGTCGACGTTCTTCATAATTCATACGTCGTTGGTTAACAGCACTTGGCTGGTTTTTTCTTCGTTCTTTCATACGTTTATTATATGCTTTTCTCTTTTCTTTTTTCTTAGCACGTATTTCTGCTTTTTCTCTTTTTCTTTGCGCTTTTAGTTCTTTAGGATCAATTTGTGGTTCAACAACTCCTACGTCATCAAATTGATTACCTTCCATATGTTCCTGTTGCGCATCTTCAAAATCCGTATTTTTAGATTTTTTATTGTACTTAGCTTGTCTTGACATGACTGTTGGTTCATCTTCAGTTTGTTGAGATGCATATTCACTTTCAACTGCTCTTTTTGGAAATTGAGAATATTTATCTTCATTATCTACATATTCGTCTGAATAAAGTTGATCGGAAGATGTATCTTCATCGGGTTGATTATCAGTTATACCATTATAGGAATCTTGTTGCTGAGCATTTCTATTGAATTGACGTCTTGTATTTCTATCTTCCTTTTTAGTATGCATAGGTTCATACACATCATCATTATATCCATGTTCATTTCTTGACTCTGGTTCATAAAAACCTCTCTCATCATAGTATGGTTGATCATATTCATTATAATAAGATGGCACTGTTTCTATTCTATCTCTTCTAGCAAACATCATCATTGCAATGATAAAGAATAAGATAGGAATGATTAGAGTTACAATCAACAATACAAGCGGAATTGTGACTATAGCAGCTATTAAAAAAAGAAAACCAGACAAAATTCTTATATTCATAGAAATTAACGCTAAAAACGAGATGAGCAAACAAACAATAAAATAAACAATAATTGCCCAAACTCCATTTTGTAACCAAATCACAAATTGAGTTGTACTTAAATCATTATTGGCTAAAATTTGTTGTACGAGTTCATTATTATTAAGTGTGTTTTCTAAATTGGCAATTGACGTATCATTACTAAAAGATACAAGCGCAATAAACATTGAAACAATAGTTAATATGAGTAAGAATACCCAACTAAACCAACCTAATATTTTTTCAGTTAGCCGATTTGCTGGACGCTTAATTTGTGTATATTGCTCTCCTAACATTCGTTACAACTCCTTAACTTACTTATCACATTATTATATTAAAAAATTCTAAAAATAACTACCATTTGCTATTTTAAAGACATTTTAAAATTTAAAAAGCTTTCATTATATTCACTGAGAGACGTTTGACCTAAATCTTTATAGACTTCTAACCTTTGCTGTTCTTGCTTTGATGGATAAAATCTATAATCATTTCTTACCTTTTTAGGCAACTTACTTCGAGCTGCTTTATTAGGTGTTGCATATCCTACCCATTCCGTATTCTGGGCACTATTTTGCGCGTCTAGTAAGAAATTCATAAACTTATACGCACCTTCTTTATTTTGTGCAGTTTTAGGTATCACCATATTATCAAACCATAGGTTAGAGCCTTCTTTAGGTATCACGTAATTATAACGAGTATTTTCCTGTACAAGTGGTGCAGCAACGCCACTCCAAACTACTGCAACATGTCCTTCGTTTTGTTGAAGCATCATAGTAATTTCGTCGCCTACTATCCCTCTAACTTGAGGTGCTAAATTATGCAAATCTTTTTCTGCTTGATGAATATGGGTCGGATTTTTGTCATTAAGACTATACCCTAATTTATTTAATCCCATTCCAATTATCTCGCGTGCACCGTCTACTAATAAAATATCATTTTTGAATTGAGAATGATACAAATCGTCCCAACTATCGAACGTTTCATTAGGATATTTCTCTTTATCATATAAAATTCCTACGGTACCAAAGAAATATGGAATTGAATATCGATTGTTTGGGTCATATGACAAGTTCATATAATCATTGTCTAAATTTCTGATATTTGGAATTTTGTCATGATTTAAAGTCTCAAGCAGTTTAGCTTTTTTTAATTTTTGAACAGTATATTCACTTGGAAAAGCTACATCATAGTGTGTGCCTCCATTTCGAATTTTCGCTTCCATTGCTTCATTTGAATCAAAAGTTTCATATACGACTTGTATACCTGTTTCTTTTTCAAACTTCTTAATTAAGCTAGGATCAATATATTCTCCCCAATTGTAAACATATAACTTCTCATTTGCGTGAGTATTATCTTTTGATTTAAACCAATGACTAATCATTAAACATAAAATACCAATAACTATAGCAGAAATGATAAGTTGAAAAAATCGCTTCATTCATTAACACCTCGCTTCATCTTTTTCTGACGATTAACGATATGTTGAATAAAGTAATATCCAAATACTCCAAACATAATAGCAATAAATATTATTGTAGAAATGGCATTAATCTCCATACTTATACCTTTTCGAGCCATAGCATAAACTTCTACAGACAATACACTAAATCCGTTTCCAGTAACAAAGAAGCTTACCGTAAAATCATCTAGAGAATATGTTAATGCCATAAAGAATCCTCCTATAATCGAGGGCATAATATTAGGTATAATAATGCTAGTTAATAATTGTGATTCATTAGCACCTAAATCTCTTGCTGCATTTAACATGTTATCATTCATTTCATATAATTGGGGTAAGACGATGATAACAACAATTGGAATACAGAACGCTATATGAGAAGCTAGCACTGTTGAAAATCCTAAACCTAAACCTGTGAAATGTCCTATTGCAGTGAACATAATTAAAAAAGAAGCACCAATGACTACGTCTGAAGATACCATTAATACATTATTCATCGTTAATAGCGTAACCTTAAACCGTTTGTTGCGTAAGTAATATAAAGCGATTGCACCAAATGTACCTACAACTGTAGCAATCGATGCAGATAAAAGTGCCACTGCAACTGTATTAAAAATCACCGACATCAACCGATCATTATGAAAAAGGGAGTGGTAATGTTCTAAAGTAAAATGTTCGAAGTGACTCATATTACCCGCAGAATTAAAAGAATAAATCATTAAAAAGAAAATGGGAATATAAAGCACACTTATTAATAGAGCTATATATAATTTTCCGTACCATTTCACACTAATCACCCCTTCCCATTAGATGATTTTGATTTTGTAATAATGAGTAAAAAGGCCATAAAAATAATGAGAAAAAGTGCTATAGTGGAACCTAATCCATAATTTTGTATAGTTAAGAATTGTTCTTCAATTGCTGTACCTACATTGATTACTTTGTTCCCGGCAATCAACCTGGTAATCATAAACAGTGAAAGAGCTGGTATAAATGTTACTTGCACACCTGTTTTAATACCTTCTCTTGTTAAAGGAACGATTACTTTACGAAACGTAGTAAATGTACTCGCGCCCAAATCATTAGAGGCTTGCAAAATATTGTTAGGAATTGCTTTCATGCTGTTAAATATAGGCAAAATCATAAATGGGATATAAATATAACTCGCCACCAATAAAAATGCACCACTTGTAAACAACAAATTTAATTTAGGTATTTGAAATATATGTAGAGCTTGGTTAATAACTCCATCATGCCCCAACAAACCAATAAATGCATAGGTCTTAAGAAGTAAATTAATCCAAGTAGGGATAATTAACAACATAAGCAGTATATTTTGAAATCTTGAATAAGAAATAAAGTACGCAGCTGGGTAACTTATTATTAAGGTAATCATAGTAATTAAAGCGGCATACCATATTGAATCAATAAACATTTTTAAATATCTTGTTGAAAATACCTGCTCATAATTTGTGAAACTAAAGTGACCATGAATATCTATAAAAGAAAAGTAAACAAGTAAAATGACTGGAATGATAATAAATATAACCATCCATAATAAGTAAGGAACCAGTAACCATTTATTGATATTATGCATGATGATAGTCCTCATAACTTTCAATTCGCTTATCAAATTCTTCTTCAGTTTCACCTGGTACCATGATGTGTATTGCTTCTGGTTCAAAATACAGACCTAGTTCACTACCTACATTAGCTTTTTTTGTTGATTGTATTACCCATTCATACCCTTTTCTATCTTTACAACAAATTTCATAATGTACACCTCTAAATAGCATAGAATCAACTTTGGCTTTAAATAGCCCATCATTTTGTGAAACAAGTGAAATGTCTTCGGGTCTAATTACAACTTCAACTTTTTTATTTTCTTTTATTCCCATATCTACACAATCAAAATTTTGACCATAAATATTAACGACAAAATCTTCAACCATTGTACCGTGAACTATGTTGGACTCTCCTATAAAATCAGCAACAAATCGGTTAACTGGTTCATCGTATATATCTATTGGGGTGCCAAATTGTTGAATTTTGCCATCTTTCATAACAAAAATATAATCACTTAATGCTAAGGCCTCTTCTTGATCATGAGTTACAAATATAAAGGTTATACCTAAACGGGATTGAAGTTCTCTCAATAAATATTGCATTTCAGTTCGTAATTTTAAATCTAATGCGGATAAAGACTCATCTAATAATAATATTTCAGGCTCATTAACAATTGCCCGTGCTATGGCTACACGTTGTTTTTGTCCACCACTCATACCTTGTATTTGCCTATGTTCATAACCACTTAATTTCACCAACTGAAGTGCTTCAGTAACCTTACGCTTAATTTCTGACTTACTTAATTTTTTTAATTTTAAACCATATGCAATATTGTCGAATACATTTAAATGTGGAAACAAAGCATAGTCTTGGAATACAGTATTTACCTTACGCTTATTCGGTGGCATTTTACCAATAGGTTTATCTTTATATATAATATCTCCACTATCGGGATATTCAAATCCTGCTATGAGTTTTAAAATTGTTGTTTTTCCACAACCTGAGGGACCTAATAGTGTATAAAAATAGCCTGGTTCAATATCAATATTAATTTCATTTAGTATTTGTACATCTTCAAAGCCCTTACTGACATCTTTAAAAGAAAGCAATGGATTCATACAGTTTCCTCCTATAAATATGAAGCTGTGGCAACGATTAAAACCTTCACTTCTTTATCTGTTTCGTTATATAAGCGATGTTTATCTTTCGCTTTAAAATAAAGTACATCTTCTTTACAAGCTTTATATACTTGATTTCCTAATTGAAGTGATACTTCACCATTTAAACAATAGATAAAAGTATCTGATTCAGATGGTTTAAAGTTTTTATATGAGGCATTTGGTCGTAAAGTTAGGATTAATGGTTCCATGTCAAATTCATTAGAATTCGCTACAAGCCAGTTCAAGATATAACCTTTATCATACTCATCATAAATGGTCTGTTCCTTCTTCTTATAAAGTACCTTCTCATCTGACGGTTCTTTAAAAAAGTCACTTGCAGAAGTACCAAGTACTTCTATTAAATTTAAAAATGTTTCCATACTAGGTGAAGCATGATTACTTTCAATTTGTGATATATATCCTTTTGATAAATCAGTTCGCTCTGCTAATTCCTCTTGTGTCAAATTTTTTATTCTTCTTAAATTACGTAATTTGTATCCAATATCCATCTTTCTAACCACCTAAAAAAGCTATATCATGTTTACTTATATCAAACATTTTGTTTAATGCTTAATAAAAATAACAGAATATAGCTACGTAATCAATAGTTTTATATTAACTTATTATTGTGGATTTAATAGAAAAAGTTAGTCGAAATCTTTACTAAATAAAGTTTGATTTGGATTTTTTTTAATTTCTTGAACTACTTTGTAACTATTATAACCACTTTTATTTTCAAATTCTTTAAAAATCTGTTTTTCATCAGCTTTTCCAGGCACAATATGTTTAAAATTTTTATAAGCATTTAAAACTTCGTCACCTTTTACAGATGACTCATAATAATTTTCGATTTTATTAAAGAAATGAATTACTTTCATCATTTCATCATTAGTCCAATCTAAATCTAATGGATATTGATATTCCATAGTGTCCTCTCCTTCATATACTTTTATTTTTCAAATTTAGATATATTAAAAATAACACAGTATACCTTTATTGGCATAAAAAGATGGGATAAAATCTATTTTTGAATTCTATCCCACCATGAATAAATACCCCTAGCAGATTGCTATTATTTAGAGTAGCTAAACGCTAAGGGTATTTTGAAATGATTTAAGATACGTATGTCTATGCCAGTCCGTGACTATACAAACGAAAAAGTAATATACGTACAAATCATAAATAAATCATATTAATTTATATACATTTATCATTATTAACTAGTAATTACATAGTATGAATTGGATAACCAATTGCTTTTTCAGCAGCTTCCATTGTCATTTCACCTAAAGTTGGGTGTGCATGTACAGTTAATGCGATATCTTCAGCATTCATACCTGACTCAATAGCTAAACCTAATTCAGAGATAATATCAGATGCGCCAGTACCTACAACTTGTGCTCCAATAAGCGTATCATCTTCTTTAAGTGTAATTAACTTAACAAAACCATTTGTATCATCTAATGATAAAGCTCGTCCATTAGCTGCATAAGGGAATTTAGAAGCTTTAATTGATAAACCTTCTTCTTTTGCTTGAGCTTCAGTATAACCAACTTGTGCTAATTCTGGTTCTGTAAAGCAAACTGCTGGCATACCAATATAGTCTACCTCTGCGGCTTGACCATCTATCGCTTCAGCAGCAACTTTACCTTCGTAACTAGCTTTGTGAGCTAATGGTAATCCAGGTACAATATCTCCAATCGCAAAGATATTTTCAATAGAAGTACGACTTTGTTTGTCCACTTCTAGTAATCCACGATCAGCAAATTTCAGACCAAGTTCTTCTAATCCTAATTCATCAGTATTAGGGCGACGGCCAACTGTAACTAATACATAATCAGCTTCGATAGTTTGTTCCTCACCTTTTGCCTCATAAGTTACTTTGACACCATTTTCAGTTTCTTCTGCAGATTTTGCCATTGCTTCAGTAACGATTTCGATACCTTTTTCTTTCATACCTTTTTTAACAGGTTGTGTCATTTGCTTTTCAAATCCGCCTAAAATATCTTTTGCACCTTCAAGGATAGTAACTTCAGAGCCAAAGTTTGCAAAAGCAGTACCTAGTTCAGAACCGATATATCCGCCACCAACTACAACTAGTTTGTTAGGTACTTCTTGTAGATTTAAAGCTCCTGTTGAATCGATAACACGTTTACCAAATTCAAAATTTGGAATTTCAATTGGTCTTGAACCTGTAGCTATAATCGCATGTTTGAAATTGTAAGTTTGAGCACTCTTTTCGTCCATGACACGTAAACTATTGTTATCAACGAAATAAGCTTCACCTCTAACAATCTCTACTTTGTTACCTTTTAAAAGTCCTTCAACACCGCCAGTTAATTTATTAACTACAGAAGTCTTGAATTCTTGAACTTTTTGATAGTTTAACGAAACGCTTTCAGCAATTACCCCTAAGTTTTCTGAATTTTGCGCTTCAACAAAGCGATGAGAAGCATGTAGTAATGCTTTTGAAGGTATACAACCAACGTTTAAGCATACACCACCTAAATTACCTTTCTCAACGATTGTTACCTTTTGTCCTAATTGAGCCGCGCGAATGGCTGCGACATATCCACCTGGACCTGCTCCTATTACAATAGTATCTGTTTCAATTGGGAAATCTCCAACTACCATGTTTTTACCCCTCCATTAATAATAATTCTGGATTATTTAATAAGCGTTTAATGTGATTCATAGCATTTTGTCCAGTAGCACCATCGATTTGTCTATGGTCAAAGCTTAATGATAAAGCTAACACTGGTGCAGCTACAATTTCTCCATCTTTAACGATAGGTTTTTGAGCGATACGGCCAATTCCTAAGATAGCTACTTCTGGGTGATTGATAACTGGAGTGAACCATTGTCCACCAGCGGAACCGATATTACTAATTGTGCATGTTGCACCTTTCATTTCTTCTGAAGTTAATTTACCATCACGTGCTTTTACAGCTAGTTCATTAATTTCATCAGAAATTTCGAATATTGATTTACGATCGGCATGTTTAACTACTGGTACTAATAATCCTTTATCCGTATCTGCAGCAATACCAATATTCCAGTAATGTTTGTGTACAACCTCTCCAGCTTCTTCATTGAAAGAAGTATTAAGTGCTGGATATTTTTTAAGTGCAGAAACTAATGCTTTAACAACATATGGTAAGAAAGTAAGTTTTGTACCTTGTTCAGCAGCAATTTCTTTAAATTTCTTACGGTGATCCCATAATTCTTGCACATCAATTTCATCCATTAATGTAACATGAGGTGCAGTGTGTTTAGAATTTACCATTGCTTTAGCAATTGCTTTGCGCATTGCAGGTATTTTTTCTGTAGTTTCAGGGAAGTCGCCTTCTGGTAATGCTTGTGTTGCAGAAGCATTAACGACATCACTAGAAGTTGATTCAGATGCTGCGCTAGTGTTTGAACCTTCTTCGGAACTACCACCATTTAAGTATGCATCGATGTCTTCTTTTGTGATTCGTCCATTTTTACCAGAACCATTTACAGCTTTAATATTGACACCATTTTCACGTGCATACTTACGCACTGACGGCATCGCTTTAACAGTTTTACTTTCATCTACTTCTGTCTTTTCTTGTGATTGAGTTGATGAAGCTTCTTCTTGAACTGGTGATACTTGTTCTTTTTCTTCTTTCTTAGAATCCTCATCATCGCCATGACCTTTAAATTGCATTTCTTCTGCATCAGGTGCATCAATTTTAACGATGACATCTCCTACTACTGCCACTGTTCCTTCATCTACTAACACTTCTTCAACAGTACCACTTACTGGAGAAGGAATTTCTACTACAGATTTATCATTTTGAACTTCTGCTAATACATCATCTTCTTCAATTGTATCGCCGGCTTTAATAAACCATTTAACAATTTCACCTTCGTGGATACCTTCCCCGATATCGGGTAATCTAAATTCAAATGCCACGTTCTTGTCCTCCTAAGATTTACGTATTTAAATTATTGAAAATTTATACAAAAGTTGTAAGGTAAGGAAAACCTTACAACTAAATGTAAACTTTATTTGATTGATATTTTTACGTTTGCTTTTTTAATAATTAGAATTCTAAAGTTGCCTTAGCTTGCTCTATAATATCTTTTTTATTTGGTAACCAAACGTTTTCAGCTTGAGTAAATGGATAAATTGTATCTGATGCGGCTACTCGAGCTATTGGAGCTTCTAATGAAAGAATTGCTCGCTCTGCTAATTCTGCTGCCACTTGTGCACCCACACCAGCTTGACGTTGTGCTTCTTGTACAACTACAGCACGTCCAGTTTTCTCAACTGATGCTACTAAAGTATCTATATCAATTGGTTGTACAGTACGTAAGTCAATAACTTCAACTGAATAACCATCTTTTTCTAACTCTTCAGCAGCTTTTAGTGATTCTTGTACCATTGCCCCGTAAGATATTAGAGTAATATCATTACCTTCTTTTTTAACATTGGCTTTTCCAATGTCAATTTTGTATTCTTCTTCAGGAACCTCTTCACGGAAAGAACGATATAATTTCATATGTTCTAGATATACAACTGGATCATTACTTTGAATAGAAGAAATTAATAATCCTTTAGCATCATAAGGACCTGATGGAATAACTACTTTCAAACCAGGTGATTGAGCTAAGATACCTTCTAAATTATCAGCATGCAACTCTGGAGTGTGGACGCCACCACCAAAAGGTGTACGAATTGTAACAGGCGCTGGTTTAGTTCCACCTGAACGGAAACGAGTACGAGCAATTTGACCAGCTACTTCGTCAAATACTTCATAAACGAATCCTAAGAATTGAATTTCCATAACAGGACGGAAGCCAGTCACTGCTAAGCCTAGTGCAAGCCCACCAATTCCAGACTCTGCTAATGGTGTATCAAATACTCGATCTTCGCCAAATTCTTTTTGTAAACCTTCAGTAACACGGAATACACCACCGTTAACACCAACGTCTTCACCGAAAACTAAAACGTCTTCGTCTCTTTTGAGTTCACTTTTAAGCGCATCGTTAATCGCTTGAACCATTGTCATTTGTGCCATGGCTTACTTCGACTCCTTCTCTTTGTAAATTTCATATTGTTCTGCTAAATTTTGAGGCATTTCTTCATACATGATATCCATTAGAGAAGTAACAGTTTGTTTTTCTGTATTGTCAGCCTCTTTAATAGCTGCTTTTATTTCAGATTTTGCACGTTCAACCACTTCATTTTCTTTGTCTTCATTCCAAAGACCTTTAGCTTCTAAATATTTTCTGAAACGTACTAATGGGTCTTTTTTCTCCCATTCAGCATCTTCATCTGAAGTTCTATAACGAGTAGGATCATCACCAGCCATAGTATGTGGTCCATAACGATAAGTTAAAGTTTCGATAACAGTAGGACCTTCTCCTGCTACTGCACGTTCACGTGCTTCTAATGTTGCTTGATAAACAGCTAAAGCATCCATACCATCAACTTGAATTCCAGGGATACCAACTGAAATAGCCTTTTGTGCTAATGTTTCTGCAGCTGTTTGTTTACTACGTGGTGTAGAGATGGCATAGTTATTGTTTTGAATTACAAAAATTGCAGGTGCTTTGTATGCAGATGCAAAGTTAATTCCTTCATAGAAGTCACCTTGTGATGAACCACCATCACCTGTATAAGTAATTGCGACTGCATTTTTGCCACGTTTTTTAAGTCCAAACGCTACACCGGCAGTTTGAATATATTGTGCACCGATAATAATTTGAGGGCTAAGTGCATTAACTCCCTCAGGGAATTGGTTACCTTTGAAGTGTCCTCTTGAGAATAAGAATGCGTCTGTAAGAGGTAAGCCATGCCAAATAATCTGAGGCACATCACGATAACCAGGTAAAATGAAGTCTTCACTCTCTAAAGCATACTGAGATGCTAATTGTGAAGCTTCTTGTCCTGCTGTTGGTGCATAGAAACCTAAACGTCCTTGTCTATTTAACGAAATAGAACGTTGATCAAGAATTCTAGTCCATACCATTCTTTCCATTAATTCCACTAATTGTTCGTCTGTTAAATCAGGTACTAAGTCTTCATTAACGACATTTCCGTCTTCATCCAAAATTTGAACCATTTCAAATTTCGATTGAGTCTCATTTAAAACTTTAACTGCATCGAATTGGGCTTGTAACTTAGGAGCCATTCAATTCACCATACCTTTCCCATGTAAATAGAAATTCATTTTATCCTCCTTAATTGTATCACAAATAAAAATCTCTGTTAAACGATTTCATAAAGTTCTGTTCCACATAAAAATAATACAGTTACATGACCTGTTGTATTAAAAATCACGTAACTGTATTAACCCATTATTTATTTTAATTGGTCTACATCTTGTTTTTCTCTTTTTACTTTCTCAATAGCTTTTGAGTAAGCATTAAATTTATTATTCATTTCTTTATATGCTTTAGAAAGATCTTTCGATTTTCCGTCTACTTCCGATTGTGTTGCATTATCTTCATTCAAATAAGAAAACAGTTCTTTTTCCTTATTAAGTGCTTTTTTGTAAGCCTTTGCATAAGCATCATGTGATTTATATTTTTCTTTAATAGCACTATCAAGTTGTTCAACTTCTTTTTTCTTTGCTTTGTTTTCTACATGTTCAAGATATTGCTTGGCTTGTTTAAATTCTTTTTCAGAATTATCTAGAGCCTTCTCTTCTTTTTCAAATTCTTTTTGTCTTTGTTCTACATTTTCAACTATATCTTCAGCTGCTTTTTTACGTGTGCTTTGATCTTTATCATTTACCTTTTTAAATAATTTTTGCTTTTTCTCTTCTAATTCGTTTATTTTTTTACTTACTTGATTAACGGTTTTCTCTTGGTCCATAGCTTTTTGTACTTGATCATCATATTTTTTAATTTCTTTTTTATCTATAGTACATCCAGCTAATAACACTGCTGACGTTAGGACAATTGCTACAGTCTTTTTAAAATTCATGAACTGTTACCTCCTCAAAGTTGTTCGCTTGTAATATTAAATAATAAATTATAATAAATCAATATAAAGCTATCATTCTATATTCTAGTGCAAACATTTAAAGCAATAAAATCTTTGAGTATCTATTAATGTACTTGTGTCTATCTTATCTGATATATTATTTAATAAGGAAGGTGTATGACATGATAACAATGAAAGATATTATAAGAGATGGTCATCCAACACTTCGTGAAAAAGCGAAAGAATTAAGCTTCCCACTTTCTAACAATGATAAAGAAACATTGCGCGCAATGCGTGAATTTCTAATCAATAGTCAGGATGAAGAAACGGCAAAACGTTATGGTTTACGTTCTGGCGTAGGTTTAGCTGCTCCACAAATTAATGAACCAAAACGTATGATTGCTGTCTACTTACCTGATGATGGAAACGGTAAATCGTATGATTATATGCTCGTAAATCCTAAAATAATGAGTTACAGTGTACAAGAAGCTTATTTACCAACTGGCGAAGGTTGTCTAAGTGTTGATGAAAACATCCCAGGTTTAGTGCATCGTCATCATAGAGTCACTATTAAAGCTCAAGATATTGATGGAAATGATGTTAAATTACGTCTCAAAGGCTATCCTGCAATTGTATTTCAACACGAAATTGATCATCTAAATGGCATTATGTTTTATGATTATATTGATGCCAATGAACCTCTAAAACCACATGAAGAGGCCGTAGAAGTCTAAATCATGAATTATATTAAAACACTTCATTAAGTTGTATTTTATACTTACTTAATGAAGTGTTTTTTTAAAAGTAATTCAAATGTCATTAGGATTAATTTAAAAACAACAAAGTACATGCAAAATAAAACTGCTTTATTTATTCAAAAACATCATGTAAAATATAACTTAACTGAAATCTTAGTAAATTGATACTAATTTCAAATCTTGAACGACATTATTACCCTAGAGAACATACTGGGCAGTGAGATTAAACAAGTATAAAAATAACGTTTAGATTGAGCTGGTATGTTTCTAACAAATTAAATTTAGAACACAAAAATTATTGAAGAATAATACTCTAATGGATATGTAAAAAATCTTTAATAACCCGAGTATTCACAACTAGGGTCGTAAAAAATAACAATTATAATTTATAGGAGGTCAATACAACAATGGCAGTATTTAAAGTATTTTATCAACATAATAAAGATGAAGTCATCGTTCGTGAAAATACTCAAACAATTTATGTTGAGGGACAAACTGAGGAACAAGTGAGACGTTATTTGAAAGACCGAAATTTTAATATTGAATTTATTACTAAATTAGAGGGCGCACACTTAGAATATGAAAAAGAACATTCAACACACTTTAATGTGGAGAACGCCGAATAATGAAACAACTACATTCAAATGAAGTAGGTGTATATGCACTTGGTGGTTTAGGTGAAGTTGGAAAAAATACCTATGCTGTTGAGTACAAAGATGAAATTGTAATCATTGATGCTGGAATCAAATTCCCTGACGATAATCTGTTAGGAATTGATTATGTAATTCCTGATTACACTTACTTAGAACAGAACCAAGATAAAATTGTCGGTCTGTTTATTACTCATGGACACGAAGACCATATAGGTGGTGTGCCCTTCCTATTAAAACAAATTAATGTACCTATTTACGGTGGTCCATTAGCATTAGGTCTCATTCGCAATAAACTAGAAGAACATCATTTGCTTAGAACGACTGAATTACATGAAATAGATGAAAGTAGCGTAATTAAGTCTAAACATTTTGAAATTTCTTTCTATCTAACCACACATAGTATTCCAGAAGCATATGGCGTTATAGTCGATACACCTGAAGGTAAAATTGTTCATACGGGAGACTTCAAATTTGACTTTACTCCTGTAGGTGAGCCTGCTAACATAGCTAAAATGGCTCAATTAGGTCATGAAGGTGTGTTGTGCTTACTATCAGACTCAACAAACGCACTAGTTCCAGATTTTACTTTAAGTGAACGTGAAGTTGGACAGAATGTCGATAAAATTTTCAGAAATTGTAAGGGTCGTATTATCTTTGCAACTTTTGCTTCTAATATTTATCGTGTTCAGCAAGCAGTTGAAGCAGCAATTAAATATAATCGTAAAATCGTTACATTTGGACGTTCAATGGAAAACAATATCAAAATTGGTATGGAACTAGGATATATCAAAGCGCCACCAGAAACGTTTATAGAACCTAATAAAATAAATAGTGTACCTAAACACGAGTTACTCATTCTTTGTACTGGTTCTCAAGGTGAACCTATGGCTGCATTATCAAGAATTGCAAATGGTACACATAAGCAAATAAAAATTATACCGGAAGACACTGTAGTATTTAGTTCTTCACCTATTCCAGGTAACACTAAGAGTATCAATCGTACAATTAATGCGTTGTACAAAGCTGGTGCAGATGTGATTCATAGTAAAATTTCAAACATTCACACTTCTGGACACGGTTCTCAAGGAGATCAACAATTAATGTTACGTCTGATTCAACCTAAATACTTCCTGCCAATTCACGGTGAATATCGTATGCTTAAAGCTCATGGTGAGACTGGTGTTCAATGCGGTGTTGATGAAGATAATGTATTTATTTTCGATATCGGTGATGTACTTGCTTTAACACATGATTCTGCACGAAAAGCAGGAAGAATTCCTTCCGGCAATGTACTCGTTGATGGCAGTGGTATAGGTGATATTGGCAATGTTGTCATCAGAGATCGTAAATTACTTTCAGAAGAAGGGTTAGTTATTGTTGTTGTGAGCATTGACTTTAATACTAACAAATTACTATCTGGCCCTGATATTATTTCACGCGGTTTTGTTTATATGCGGGAATCTGGTCAATTAATTTATGATGCTCAACGTAAAATTAAAGGCGATGTCATTTCTAAACTTAACAGCAATAAAGATATTCAATGGCATCAAATTAAATCTTCAATTATCGAAACATTACATCCTTATCTTTATGAAAAAACAGCTCGAAAACCTATGATTTTACCTGTGATAATGAAAGTAAATGAAGATAAGTAAACACTTAAATATATTTAATCAAGTTACAATGAATTTATACTACTTTAAATGTTTCCATTACTCTAATAGTATTATATATTTTTAGTAGTAATTAATTATTTTGAATTATTCATTTAATACGATTTGAGATTATATCTTTTATCTTTGAATTTCTTACAAAAAGGAGTTTAGAGCTAAAAGTTCTTAAACTAGTAATAAGAGACAATTTCTATATTATTTCATATAGAAATTGTCTCTTTTATAATTTTCAAACTATAATAAGCTTGTTGATATACTATCTTACTTATATAAGTTCCTTTAATACAAATCCTATTCCTTCTTTAACTAGACAATTGTTTTTGGTTTAGGTTCAGAAAGTTTCTTAAAGTAATATTTCTATATTCCAATCAAAAAATACAGATTATGTGTAGACATATAGAACTACTTTTAACAACATTTTACGATGATATAATAGATTGCATCACAATGATATTCAATTTCATTAAATTCAGTATCTATAATTGTTTCAATTTTATCATTCACATATCTAGACATATCATTTATGAAGATGAGTATTGAAGTTTCTAATAGTATAGTAAAATAAATCATATTATAACCTTTATTCACAAGGCATGTCATACAATACTAAGTATTGTATAAATAGAGAAAAGCAGTAAGGTAATTTTCAATTAGAAAATATCTTACTGCTTTTTTAGGAATTAATGTCCCAGTTTTCTTTTTATAATTTTGAAATATTTTTATTCACTTATCAAGTTTTAGGAATAACATTTACATAGAAGTTCAAATAATTAAGTGTACTTTGTTATGTCTAAGCTTAAAATAATACAATTTTATTAATCTATTTAAATACTAAAAAAGATTCAACATTATAAACTAGTTTTCAATTACAATGTTTTAAAAATAAAAAGAAACAAATTTCACTTTTTAACAATTCGCTTATAATGTACACATACATCAATTTGAAATTGGATATGCAAACATTTACTTGCTTATATTTTTTTCAAAGCGACCTAAGTCATTATCATGACCAATCATAATTAAAATGTCCCCTATTTCAATATTGATGTTAGGGTCTGGAGAGACTATAAATTCTTTAGCTCTTTTAATTGCTATAATGTTAATACCATATTGAGCTCGAATATCTAATTCAATAATTGTTTGTCCTGCCATTTTTTCTGTAGATTTTAATTCAACGATTGAATGCTCATCAGCAAGTTCCAAGTAGTCAAGGACACTAGCACTAGCAACATTATGAGCAATACGTCTTCCCATATCTCTTTCAGGGTGCACAACAGTATCGGCACCTATTTTATTTAAAATCTTAGCATGATAATCATTTTGGGCTTTAGCAGTAACCTTTTTAACACCTAATTCTTTAAGAATTAACGTCGTTAGTGTACTAGATTGTATATTCTCACCAATAGCGACAATAACATGATCGAAATTACGTATTCCTAAACTCTTCATTACTGCCTCATCAGTTGTATCAGCAACAACTGCATGTGTTGCTATATCACTATATTCGTTAACACGATTTTCGTCTCTATCAATAGCCATAACATCCATGTCTAATGCGTTAAGTTCTCTAACAATACTACCACCAAAACGCCCTAGTCCAATTACGACATACTCTTTATCCATATTCGTCCTCCACTATATAAAAGAGGAATGATTACTAACATTCCTCAGAGTCTTATTATTTCTTTCCTTCCACATATGCTTTGTCGAAAACAAATAATCTTAATAATAATATTAACGATGGAATTAATAAAAGTAAACCTAAAACAAAAACAATAACTAATGATAATCCCATTTCCGGATTGACATGGGAGTCTGTAATTTTAATAAACGGATAAAGTAAATATGGAAGTTTACTCATTCCGTAGCCAAAGAATGCAAATAACATTTGCAATATAACCATGATAAAAGCTAGACCGTGTTTCTTTTTAAATATAGTCAGTAATCCAGCTATTATAAAAAATATAAAGCTGATTGCAAACATCCACCAATAATTAAAAATAGCAGTTCTAAAGTGATCAGAATTTTGAATTCTAAGAGATAAGAAAACAAATAATGAAATCACAATCATAGGTGGCCCCCAAAAATATGCCATTGTCGTGTCATATCATAAGCAGGTTGATCATTTGCTTTATGAGCATAATATGTTAAAAAACCTGATGAAATATAAAGAACTGAAACAAAGGCTAAGAATACTACAGACCATGCAAATGGACTTAATAATAATTGTATCCAGTCTAAATCAATATGTGTGCCATGCTCATAGATATAACCACCTTCTGAAATTGTTAGAGCAGTTGCTAGAGAAGCTGGAATTAACAGCCCTGTTAAACCATATAATACAATCCAGGGCAGTTTAGTATCTTGACCATAATTTTCAAAAGCATAAAAACTACTTCGTATAGAAATAAGAATTAAAGCTATTGATCCGGGTACTAATAAAACTGTTCCTAAGTATTTAGCAGAATCAGGAAAAAAACCTATAAATCCTACAAAAAAGAAAACGAAAAAGACATTTGTAACTTCCCAAACTGGATTGAGGTATCTATGGATTAAATGATTAACCTTTTTCTCATTACCTGTCATTTTAGAATGCAATGCGAAAAATCCTGCACCAAAATCAATGGAGGCGATAATAATATAACAAAATAAAAATACCCATAATACTGTTATACCGATATAAGCGTAAATCATTTTGTTTCACCTCTCTCTTTAATCACTTTTTCTACATCTTTATAAGCAGGTTGATTTTTAAACATTCTAATTAGTACATAAGCCGAAGTAACTAGTAATAAAAGATATAGTAAACCGAATAGCGTCGTTACTAATGTGATTCCCCCCGCCTGGGTAGCAGCTTCTGATACGCGCATATATCCTCGTATAATCCACGGTTGACGACCCATTTCAGTTAAGAACCAACCAAATTCTATCGCTAACATTGATGCAGGACCAGTTAACAAGATAGCGTATAACATCATATTACTAGTTACATATTTACGTAACTTTTTAACAATTAAAAATAACATATATAGTCCTGAAATGATAAAACAGAATATTCCCATTGATACCATCAAATCGAAAAAGTAATGCACTATCATAGGAGGTAATTCATTTTTAGGAAATTCATTTAAACCTTTAACTTTTGTATTAAAGCTATTATCTGCTAAAAAACTAAGTAATCCGGGAATCTCTAGTGCTCCTGAAACTTCATGTGTTTTTTCATTTAATACACCGAAAAGAACTAAATTCGCATGAGATTGCGTATCATAATGCCATTCATATGCTGCAAGCTTATCTGGTTGAACTTTGTGTAAAAATTTAGCAGATAAATCTCCTGCAATCATCGAAAGAACGGTATTGATGAATCCAACAATCATGCTTAAATTAAGAGCTTTTGTATGGTATGTTCTATCTTCTGTATGATTATGACGTAATAATTTAAACGCTGCGATGGCTGCTAATATAAACGCCATCGTCATACCTGCAGTTGCAACTACATGTAAAGCACGAACCATAAACGATGAATTAAACATTGCTTCTAATGGCTGAACATTTACCATACGACCATTTTTAATTTCAAAACCAGCTGGGGTATTCATAAATGAATTGACTGATGTAATAAAGAATGCTGAGAATGAACCTCCTATAATAACGGGTATAGATATGAAAAAATGTGTCCATTTATTTTTAAATCTTTCCCAAGTGTATAAATAAATACTTAAAAAGATTGCTTCAAAAAAGAATGCAAAAGTTTCCATGAATAGTGGTAATGCGATAACATGACCGCCCATTTTCATAAATGTTGGCCAGACAAGTGAAAGTTGTAAACCAATAATAGTACCTGTAACGACTCCAACAGCAACGGTTATCGTGTAGCCTTTCGACCATCTTTTAGCCAATGTGATATAATTCGCATCATTTTTCTTTATGCCAATAAACTCTGCTATTGCAAACATAAGTGGCATACCAACACCAATTGTTGCAAATATGATATGCACTGCAAGTGTCATACCCGTCAACAATCGAGCTATTTCTACTGAATCCATCTATTAATCACCCTTCATTTTTTTTAGTTATTGGAGTGACAAGTGATTAGAATTATAAGTCCTTAGTACTATTGAACTAAATTAAATTGCTTTAAATCACTGTGACGATTTTATGTCTTTTCACACAACGTTCACAAAGTTGAAATGACATCTCATTTTTTATATAGTGTGGTAAGATAAATCATGAGAGGATGTAATGTATGACTGATACAGTGATTATTTATACACAAGATGACTGTCCACCTTGTGCTTTTATTAAAAATTATTTAGTAAATAAAAATATAAAATTTACAGAGAAAAATATCAAAAACCAAAAATATAAAAATGAAATGATGGATTACGATGCTTTTGCTACACCTTTTATTTTGCTTAAAGGGATGCCAATGTATCAAGTAGATATGGAAAAATTGAATGATGAATTGAATATTACACCTTAATTTCTATTTATTATTTTATGCGTGTCTAATTTCAAATTTTCAGACTAGCTAAACAAAATCCTCGTCTTTTAAAAATTTATTAAATAAATATAATATATTAACAAAAAATAAAAATATTCCAGAACATATTTTGTAGAAAAATAGCAATTCAACAAACGAATATAATTTAAACAATTATAAAAAGACAATTTCTATATTATTTCAATAGAAATTGTCTTTTTCTAGTCTAAGAACTTTATGTCCTAGACTCTTAAATTATTCTTTTTAAAGTCAATTATTTAGCTAATTGGTTAACTAAATCAACGACTTCCTCTTGCGTTGAGCATTCAACAGCTCTATTAGCGAGTTCAGCCATTTCATTTTTACTTAAACCATTGATTTGTCTTCTAGCTTTTAGGATAGAAGTCGCACTCATTGAGAACTCATCTAAACCTAAACCTAATAATAAAGGCACAGCTGTTTGATCTCCAGCCATTTCACCACACATACCAGTCCATTTACCTTCTTTATGAGAAGCTTCAATAACTTGTTTAACTAATCGTAAAATTGAAGGATTATATGGTTGATATAAGTATGAAACTCGTTCAGACATACGGTCAGCAGCTAATGTGTATTGAATTAAGTCATTCGTTCCTATACTAAAGAAATCTACTTCTTTAGCAAATACATCAGCAAGTGCCGCGGTAGCTGGAATTTCAACCATAATACCTAATTCAATATCATCTGAAACTTCGTAACCTTCGCGAAGAAGATTTTCTTTCTCTTCAAGAAGCATTGATTTAGCGTCACGGAATTCTTTAATTGTTGCTACCATTGGGAACATAATATTCAATTTCCCATAGACTGAAGCACGTAGTAATGCACGTAATTGTGGTCTAAAGATTTCCGGCTGTGCTAAACATAAACGTATCGCACGATAACCTAAGAATGGATTCATTTCTTTAGGCAAATCTAAGTATGGAAGCTCCTTATCTCCGCCAATATCTAAAGTACGTACAACTACACGTTTACCGTCCATAGTTTCAAGTACCTTTTTATAAGCCTCGAATTGTTCTTCCTCAGTAGGCATTTGGTCTCTACCCATGTACAAGAATTCTGTACGGTATAAACCTATCCCCTGTGCACCGTTATCAATAACTCCTGATAAGTCATCTGGAGTACCAATATTAGCAACTAGTTCAGCATGAACACCGTCAACTGTTACTGTATCAGCATCGCGCAATTTTTGAAGTTCTTTCTTATCTTCAAAGAAACGCTCACGTTTATTTTGATAAGCAATTAACTCATCTTCTGTAGGATCTATGATAACATCTCCGGACATACCATCTACAATAATCATATCACCTTGCTTAACTTCTTCAGTGATAGATTTAGTACCGACAACAGCTGCAATCTCTAATGAACGACTCATAATTGCAGAGTGGCTTGTTCTACCACCGATATTAGTTACAAAACCTTGAACAAATTCTTTATTTAACTGTGCTGTATCTGAAGGTGTGAGGTCATTACCTACAATGACAGCACTTTCATTGATTAAACTAGGATTAGGTAAATCTACACCTAGAATATGAGCCAATACACGTTTAGAAACATCTCTGATATCAGCTGCACGTTCTTTCATGTATTCATTATCCATTGACTCAAAAATAGAAATAAATTGTGTCGTTACTTCATCCAAACCAGTTGCAGCATTGACTTTGTCATTTCTAATTTTGTCTTGAATGGGTTGTATTAATTCTGGATCATCTAAAACAAGTAAATGTGCATCAAAAATCGCTGCTTTATCAGCACCTAATTGAGCTTCGGCATTATTTCTTATTTTAGTTAATTCGATTTTTGAAGCTTCGATAGCGTCATTAAACTTTTCAACTTCACTTTCTATGTCAGTAACTTTTTCGTTACTGTCATAGGATAAGTCTGGCTCTACAATTAAGTAAGCTTTTGCGATTGCCACACCATCTGATGCAGCAATCCCTTTAATTAATTTAGACATAATTATTCAGCTAAACCTTCTTTTGATAAGACATCAGTGATAGATTGAATTGCGTCAGTTTCATCGCTACCGTCAGCATAAATAGTTATTTCAGCATCTTTACCTACACCTAAGCTCATTACACCCATGATTGATTTTAAATTAACTTTCTTCCCGTTATATTCTAATTGAATATCTGAATCAAATTTTGATGCAGTTTGTACTAGCATTGTAGCAGGGCGAGCATGAATCCCTGTTTCGTCTGTGATTACATATGATTTTTGTTCCATATTAAACTCTCCTTTGTACAGTTAGAATCTTCAATATTATTACAATCTAACAAAATATTTACAACTTAACTTTACCAAAACCTATAGCTAAATTCAATTCGTTTAAAATCGTTTTCAACATATAAATTTTGCACCTCGAGACGATTATAACACTTCTATAAGTTATTGATAACTTTTTCACATTTATTAATATGATCTTTACCCAATTTGCTCATAAAATAATAGCTAATGGATGCAGATACAGCTTGCCCAACAAACGGGAACCATTTTGTTTGTTTGGCAGCTGCTCGTTTAGCTACATCTTTAATCACAACTTTAAGCAACGACTCAGATACCTTACGTCCAATAAATTGACTTCCTTGAATTGCCGCTGCAGACATAATTCTTTCTTTCACTTGATCACTCAATGAATTAACTTGATCGTGATCTAAACCATAAATTTTATTTACATCCTCTATAATATCTCTCATTAATTTAAGATCTACTCCAAAATCAAGTCCTGGAATAGGGACAATACTAGCACCGGAGGAAAGTAGCGATTTCTTTTTAACTAAAGTTTCAGCTCTTTCTCTGCGTTGTCTAAGTTCTTCCTGTGTAGTTGGCAAATCACCTTTCTCTTTAATTTCCTCTATGTTCAATAATGAGTTCCCTACTTTATTTGTAATATTATTAGTTAGTTTACTTCTAATTCCCATATAATGACATCCTTTCAAATAAAATTTCAACAGTGATTTATACCCATATTTATAGAAAATTAATGTTTTATTGTTACAAATACTGCTTTTAAATATTTTGAAGGTTTGTAGTGAGGATGAGTTTTAAAATCTTTAGGTAACCCCATTACTTCATTTATTTCATATTCAATATTATTTTGGGCTAATGTTTTCTTTATTACGTTTTTAAATGCCTTAAGAGAAAATGCACTTGAATTCGTACATAATAGTAATGTACCTCCTGGCGATAAAATGTTAAGGGCTCCTTCAATTAATAAATTATAATCTTTTTGAACAGAGAATGTTTTTTTCTTATTTCTCGCAAAGCTAGGTGGATCAATAACAATTGTATCGTATTGATGTCCATGTCGTCCTGCATAATTATAAAAATCAAACGTATCCATAACATAAATATATTGAGATTTAGGATTAATACCATTTAAACCAAAATTTTCTTCAGTTAGCCCTCTAGAGCGATTTGCTAAGTCTACACTTGTTGTTGAGTTTGCATTTTCAGCTGCTATTACTGAAAACGCTCCAGTGTAACTGAATAAGTTAAGTACGTGTCGTCTTTCTGAAAACTGATCTCTTAATTTTTTTCTAACTTCTTTTTGATCTAAAAATATACCAGTCATAAGACCATCGTTTAGGTCTACATTATAAAAGGTAAAATTTTCTTCTACAACGATAGGAAATTCAGGAGCATTACCTTCTACAAAGCCACCAGTGTAGGAAGTACCTTTAAAACGCATTTTCTCAAAAATTGAAGTGTATTCATATACCTCTTTGATTGCTTCTAAGATAGGAAATCTAAATTTATATATTCCTTTCGAATACCATTGAATTAAAAGATGTCCGTTATAATTATCAATTGTCAGGCCACCTACACCGTCACCTTCAGTATTAAATAATCTAAATGCATTTGTACCTTCTATGTTGAAATAGTATTGTCGCTCTTCTAATGCAGCTTCAAATAAACGTTTAAAAAACAAAGTGTTAATCTCTTCATTTTGATTATAACTCAATACCCATCCTAATCCTTTATGTTGTCTTCCAATATATCCAGTAGCTATATATTGTTGTTGCTCTGTCACCAGTGTTATCAAATCACCTTCTTTAAGATGATCATGTTCAAATAAATCTTCTTCATCTATTAATGGATAGTGGTTTAAATACTTTGTTTCTTTGCCTTTATTTAGCGTAGCAAGTTTCATAAATGAATACCTCTCTTAATTTTTATCACTGTTAGTTATGATAATTTTGTTTCGTAAATCAGTTAACACCATATAATTTCAACATCATTTTAACAAATAACTTTAGTGAATCACACAGAAAAAGAGTGGGACGAAATTCATTCTGAATTCACTATCCCACCCATGAAATGTATTGCTCACATAGAAACCTTTCTGTGATATTTCTTACTGGTCATTGAATATAAAGTTAGATAAATACAATTATTGATTTGAAAAGTTAAGTATTTTCACCAATGATTAGTTGTTATAAATCAAATTTAACCTATTTATTTTTCTCTCAACTGTAAAGAATAAGCAACAATCATTGCAATAAGCATTAATAATAAGATTGGCGTAATGAAAATTGATAATAATAATCCATGTACCATAATATTGATAAATTCTGTAAGAAATTTAAAGAATAAAATACTGCCCATAAAGAGTTGTAAATAATAATATTTATCCCTTAAATAATAAGTTAATGTAGTTGCAATATAAATAATAATAATGAAAAGTAGCAATAATAATGTTACCCACTCAACTACATATTGTGTTTGTGATAACTCCCATTCACCAGTTAAGAATAATGCGTTTCTATTATTAAATTCTAGAAAAGCAAAAAACAGAATAATTACACCACAAAACAATTGAACATACATAGGTTTAACCCATTTAGGTTTTTTCATCCAATTTGGAATATCGTCCTCTTGTATATCTACTATGCTGTTAATTTTTTGCTTAAATTTGTCCCTTTTGGCTCTAATTTTATCTAAATCAACACTTCTTCTAGTCTTACGTGCATACTCGGTTGTCTTATTTTGTAGTTGTTTTAAGTGAACTTTAGTTTGATTAGATACATTGCCTTTATTAGTTCTTGAAAGTTCAGGTTCCTCTTCGCCTAATTCTTCTTTAGTGAGTGGTAATGAACGTCTTAGGAATAAGAAATTCCATATAGCCATCTGACCTAATAACCACATAATAATGAAGAATGTATTTACACTTAAAATATCAATTGATTCAATTTCATTTGCGTCAATACGTCCATATAGCGAAATTTGGGTAATAAGATAACTCATTCCATAAGTTACAATAATCCACATATAATGGTTCTTTCGATTGTCTTGGTTCAACTCATCTTTATAAACTATGTAACCAATATGAACTGTAAAAGGAATAATAAAGACGATAGCAAAAAAGCCATACACTTGTGTCATTAGCAATAATGTAATGATAAAGTACATAATGCCAATAACTAAAAAGAAAATTGAAATGTCATAATCGTATTTAATAGTTCTAAATAAAGTGTGACCTAACAGCATCACTAGAATACCAAATACGATGATTACTATGGCACTTGTAATTGGAAAGCCACCAATAAATTTACTCATCACTTTTATAATCTCGGCAAAAAAGGCATTTAGGAATTCCCATACGTTATGCACATGCGTATCAACCTTTTTGTCACCTTTAAATTGTTTGATTAAAGGTAAGTTAATAAAAATAATGAGACCTGTAAAAAGTGAAACGATACCGATGATATAACTAAATATAATTTCGGTGTGTTTCCTAAGAAAAGACATACTGTTCACCTCAAAATTATTATATATGAAGATCGTTTAATTGTCTTTAAAATATCATGAAATACATCTATAGTCCTACAAACGTTTATTAATAGAATAACGGGGTAAAACATTTGTGTAAACAGAAATCCTATTAAAGAGGTGAATTTTTATGACAAATAAAGAATTCGAAAAAAAATCAGCAGAAAAAGCCAAAGAAGTAGAAGAAAAACTTAAAGAACAAAACGAAGAAAAAACAGATGATATCGAACAAACAAAGAAAGATATTCAAGATACACTAGATTAATTTCACTAATGATATAAGTGTTTATGCTAGATAATAAGATGATCTATTAGCATTTAAATCGTTGAATCATTGAGTTCATAAGTAATATAAAAAGACAATTTCTATTAAAATTTTTGATAGAAATTGTCTTTTTTCTGTACTAATAAAGGCGTTCATCTATGATTATCATTATAATAATTTCTTTTAATACAAATCTACGTTATTATTTAACCTTTTTTATTTCACAGTTGACATTTATGTAAAATTCAGCAGAATATTTATTTATCCAAAAGAAATTACACAACAATTTTACGACTACTTTTTCGAAAGATTTGCGTCATAGCTCTTAAATCATTATTAATATCAATGATAGAAAAAACTGTCGCCAAAATTCTAATCTTGGACGACAGTTATATTTATCATTTAATTACACTATAGTAATTTATGTTTACGTAACAATTCTTCAATGAAAGTACCACGTATTTTCTTCAGCACTGTATTTAATACTGATCTTTTAATAAAGTTTTTATTAACAAGTTCATGTAAAGATTTACGATCATTTAATTCATAAAATGCATCCATCAGTACGCGTGCATCAAATTCAGAGGCATAAACTTCAGGTACACCTCTATCAACATCCAATAATTGATAAACAGCTTCCATAGCTGTTCTAACTGAATATTCTGTAGTGAATACAGTATCCCGTGCTGTTTCTGCAAAGTTTCCAATAAATGCTAAATTTTTAGAGCCATTCGGTACTACTAACGGTCGATCTTTGTATGCTCTAGGCATGAAATATGCAGTTACATATGGCATATAAACAGGAATCGTGTTACATTCTGATTGAGCTAATTCAACAATTTCCTCTTGTGGAACACCCATATGATATAACCATTCTTGACAGATTTCACTACCAGTACATTCCGTGATTGGTTTTTTAATGAAGTCTCCTTTTTCGTCAGAGTATAATGCGTAAATCCATACACTAACTTGATTTTTAGGTTGTTTCTTAAATTGTTGCTGACGGTTCACTGTAAAACTAAGTTGCCAACTCGAATTAGCGACAGAAATGATACCGCCTGTGACTGTCCGACCTGATAAAACATCTCTTTTACATAATTGTTCGATATATGAGATTATTTTTTTATTATCTGTTGTTGCCGTTGCTGATACGAACCAACTTTTAGCTGGAATGTGATCACAGAATTTCTCAGGTCTTCCGAATTCAGGACTTTGATTAGCTAAGTTTTTCCATAATGTCCAACTACCACCTAAAGAATGTGTTATAGGAGCAGGGTGGTCATTATCACCATAGGTTGAACTTTCGGTAATACTTCCATTAGTAACAAATACCAAGTCATTAACTGTCAACGGGATAGATTCTTCTTTATCATCTCTAGTTAAAATGATTTCTCTAGCAATTTTAGTAGATGGTGTTGCATCAACTAAAATATTATTCACTTGTACTCCAAATTCAAAGTTCACGCTATGTGATTTTAGATATTCTATCATCGGTAATACTAAAGATTCATATTGATTATACTTAGTAAATTTTAATGCACTAAAATCTGCTAAACCACCAATATGATGCACAAAACGCATAAGATATCTACGCATCTCCATCGCTGAATGCCATGGCTCGAATGCAAACATTGTTTTCCAATAAAGCCAAAAATTAGAATTTAAAAAGTCTCTTGAAAAGACATCAGTGATTTTAACATCGTCTAAATCTTCTTCTTTCATCAAACATAAATTTAAAATTTCTTTAATTGCTTTTTTTGTTAATGTAAAATCACCATCAGTATCAATACGCTTACCTCCACTTTCAATCGCTCTACATTTAGAATAATTAGGGTCTTCTTTATTTAACCAATAAAACTCGTCTAACACAGAAGCATTAGTTTGCTCAAGTGATGGTATACTTCTGAATAAATCCCATAAGCATTCAAAATGATTTTCCATTTCTCTGCCACCACGTACTACATAGCCATGATGCTCCATATTGATGCCATCTAAACTTCCTCCTGAGATATCTAACTCTTCTAAAATATGGATATTCTCGCCTTTCATTTGTCCATCTCTAATTAAAAAACATGCTGCAGCTAAAGAAGCTAATCCAGCCCCTATCAAATAGGCTGATTTATTATCAACATTTTCAGGTTTTTTAGGCCGAGCAAACGCTTCATAATTACTATTTGTATAATACATAGAAACATCACTCCAATTAGATAAAGTTTGAAAATCTATATGATATCGCTTTCAATTGTATTTTACTCCTCTTTGTGTAATAAAACAAACAATTGGTTATTTTTTAATTTAGTTTACTTAAAACTATACTAATCATTTTTATTTAGCTATTTTTAATATCAAATTAAAGACTGGTTAGAAAAATTTAAATCATTAATTCTATAAATTTTACTTCGATACACATTTATTGCAATTCATCTCTATAATAGTAAATATATTTCTCATTTAAATAACAATACTCGAAAGAACCTTGACAATATATGATAAAAATCATACATTTAAATTAATTAAATAATTGAACGCACTAGGGGTGTATTCTTTACTGAGATGAGGCCAACCTCAAACCCTTCGAACCTGATCTAGCTAGTTACTAGCGTAGGAAAGTGTTGTTATACATCTAATCTAATGGATTATGATTAGATGTAACTTCTGACGCACAACTTTCCTAGAGAAGGTTGTGCGTTTTTTAGGAGGATGTTTTTTATGTCAAAAGGTTTGAAACTATCTGAAATTCTTGTGACAGTTTTAATTTCAGTAGTATTTGCCATCATTTATAACTTATGGTGGTTTGTTTACAATATTGTACAAGTTGCGGGTATTCACTTAGAACAACTTACATATGGTGTATGGTTTATGGCAGCAGTCGTTTGTTACTTAATCATTCCTAAGCCAGGTATAGCATTATTAGCAGAAATCGCAGCTGGAGCTGGTGAAACGATTGTTATGGGAAAATTTGATATACCTACTATCATATATGCGATATTACAGGGATTGGCTTGTGAAATTATATTTGCTATTTTTAAATACAAATCACGTTCTGCTGCTGTAGCAATGCTTGCTGGGTTAGCAACTGCTTTAATCTCTTTCCCAGTGGATTACTTCTATGGTTACTTAAACGAAGTTGCTGGATGGAACTTACTACTATTTATAGTTTTCCGTTCAATTAGCGGAATTGTATTAGCTGGTTTAGTTTCATACTGGATTGTCAAAGCATTAGATAAAACCGGTGTAACTAAATTCTTTAGACCAGCATCACAACAAGATTACGATAACCTATAAGGGGATTTTTTAATTGTTACGTGTTAAAAATTTACGTTTAAAGTATCCGAATGGTGATAGGAAAATATTCAATAACTTAAATCTTGAGATTAAAAATAAAGAAAAAGTGCTTTTACTCGGTCCTTCCGGATCAGGTAAAAGCACATTACTTAATGTATTAAGTGGAATAGTACCTAATTTAATTGAACTTCCGATGAAATATGATGAATTGAATATTGATCATGATAGTGGCGTTATATTTCAAGATCCAGATAATCAATTTTGTATGCCAAAAGTATATGAAGAACTTGCATTTGTTTTAGAAAATAGAAATATTCCTAGAAGTGAGATGGATCAAGAAATCGAAGACGCACTAAAGTCTGTAGACCTTAATGTTACTCATAAAACATATGTCAATAATCTAAGTGGTGGCATGAAACAGAAGTTAGCTATTGTTGAAACAATACTACAAAAATCAAAGACACTTTTTTTAGATGAGCCTACTGCAATGCTCGACGTGAAAGCAACTGAAGATTTATGGAAGAAATTAATCAATCTTTGGGAAGATCAAACAGTTTTAATTGTTGAGCATAAGGTTGAACATATTTGGCAACATGTTGACCGCGTATTGTTATTAAATTATGATGGTGAAATTGTTGCTGACGACACCCCAGAACAAATCTTGGATCATTATGAAGCGTTATTAACTGAATATGGAGTTTGGCACCCTAGAGCATGGCACAGTGCACCACGCCCCATCCCATTACCTAATCAAACAAAGAACCTCTTATTTCATTTTGACGACGGGCAAATTATTAGAGGTAAGAAGACACTTTTTTCATCCAAGGAGCTTAAACTGTATTCAGGTGAATGGTTAACAATCACTGGTAAAAATGGTGCTGGTAAAACCTCTTTACTAGAAGCTATGTTACAACTGATTAAATATGAAGGTGACATGTTTTATCGCGATCAATTATTATCTAAAATTAAACAAGCGGCAAAGCATATGTATTTGGTATATCAGAACCCTGAATTACAATTTATTACTAATTCTGTTTATGATGAAGTGTATATTCATTATAATCACTTAGATCCTAAGCATGCGAATGATGAAACCATGGATCTGTTAAAATTATTACATTTAGATCAAGTTAAGGATCATCATCCTTTTGAAATATCAACAGGTCAAAAGCGTCGTTTAAGTGTTGCAACAGCATTAAGTTCAAAGGCAGAGATTATTTTACTAGATGAACCAACATTCGGCCTAGATAGTCATAATACATTTCAACTTATTAAGTTATTTCAAGAACGCGTTAATCAAGGTCAAACAATTATCATGGTGACACATGATCCAGAAATTATTAAACGATATCCAACAAGACGATTACGCGTGGAAGATGGATGTCTTAAAGAAATGGAAGGTGAACACATTGTTTGAAAGATGGAAAAAACGCCACACCTTCGTTGATGATGTAAATATTATTACTAAGTTACTTTTAGGTATCGCATTATTCTTTTTCATTATATTTATCCATAACTTCGACTTTATGATTTATATCGTCATATTAATGTTTATGTTCTTACTTTTATTTAACGGTACAGAATTTAAAATAACTGCAATATTTATTTTAGTTACAACCCTCTTTGCCTTGATGTCATCATTATTTATGATTTTATATGGTGATGGAGAACATATGCTTGTAAAATTTGGTATTTTGCAAATAAGTACAGAAAGTATTGTACGAGGTCTTCATCTATCTATGAGAACAATTACCGTTTCAATGTTTGGTATACTAATCGCATTGACTTCACAAATTGTAATGATTTTTTATAGTTTAATGCAACATTTAAAGGTAAAGCCAAAGTTTGCTTATGCTTTTATGGCAGCGATTAGAATGGTTCCACTTATAATAAGTTCTCTTATTCAATTAAGACGTTCCCTAAAAATGCGTTATCAAATGATAGATGCATCTAACTATAAAGGAATCAAGCGTCTTAACCATTTAGTCATACCTTTATTAAGTCAAAATATTCGACGTGCACATCAACTTTCAGTTGCAATGGAGTCTAAAGGTTTTAAAGATGGTCCGAGAACATACTACTATCGGGTACCATTTTCATATAAAGATATCGTATTTATTGCTTGTATATTAATTATCATTACTTTGTCATTTGTCTTATCATCATACCTTCCAATTACTGGTATTCATGATGTCCGTTTTGGACAATTAGACTAATAATCATACACCAAATATTTAATTAAAAGTAAATATTCATTTTATTCCAATGTAAATAGAAATCATAAAAAATGTCCTTCGTTGATCTTATCCAATCAACGAAGGACTTTATTTCAAATTGAACAATCAATTTTACTTAGTGATGGCTTTATTCCCAATATCATTACGATAAAAAAGATTATCACTTTTTATTTGTCGTGCATGTTCATATGCATTTGCTTGTGCTTTTTCAACTGTTGGACCTTCCCCTATAGCTAGGATAACTCTTCCACCAGAATTCACAAAACATTGACCTTCTTTCTTTAATCCACTCACATAATAATGAGAATCTAGATTAAAACCACTTATTTCATGCCCTTTTTCATATGAACCAGGGTATCCTTTAGATGCTAGCATTACTCCTACAACAGCTTCATCTTTCCAGTTAAAATGAATGGGTTGGCAATTTTCCAAATCGATAATGAGTTGCATTAAGTCACTTTCTAAACGTGTTAATAATACTTGTGCTTCAGGATCACCAAAACGTGCATTAAATTCAATAACTTTAGGTCCATCTTTTGTTAAAATTGCACCAATATATAGTAATCCGAAGAAGTCATGACCTTCTTGTGCCATAGCTTTAGCAATAGGTTGAGCAATCTCCTTATTGGTTTGTTCAAGAACAGATGCATCAATGTGGGGTACAGGGCAATATGCGCCCATCCCACCAGTATTTGGTCCTTGATCATTATCAAATGCTCGCTTATGATCTTGAGCAATACAGTCGAAAGGAACCGCATAATCTCCATTTACAAAAGTCATTAAAGAAAACTCTTCTCCTTCTAAATAACTTTCGAAAACGACTTTCCCTTTTTCTTCTTGATAAATTTTTTTGACCCCTTCTAATGCGTCTTCTCTCGTAAAAGCAATAATAACCCCTTTACCTGCTGCTAAACCGTCTTTCTTTATTACGATTGGTAAATCACAAGTTTCAACATATTGCAACGCCTCGTTACGTGAACTTACTTCTTTATATTCTGCTGTAGGAATACGATATTTGTCCATTAATTGCTTGGCAAATAATTTTGAACCTTCAATTTGAGCGGCATCTTGTCCTGGACCAAACACTTTAATATTTGCATTTCTTAATAAATCAGCTAACCCATCTATTAAAGGTTGTTCAGGCCCAATGATTACCCAATCAATTGCGTTATGCTGAGCAAAATGTAAAATAGCTTGATGATCTGATTCAGCAATTTCACTGTGCACTTCAGCAATATTGACCATTGCATCATTTCCTGGAATCGCGTAAACCTTATCTACAATTGGAGATTGATTGATTTTAGAAGCTAATGCATGTTCACGTCCACCAGCTCCAACTATTAAAACTTTCAATAGATTACCCCTTTCTTTTCAAAAATTAATGTTTAAAATGACGCATACCTGTCATAACCATTGTAATGCCATATTTATTAGCCATATCAATGGAATCTTGATCTTTAATTGAACCACCTGGTTGAATAATTGCCTTAATACCATGTTCGGCAGCATATTCAACTGTATCTCCCATTGGGAAGAAACCATCTGAAACAAGCGCAACATTATCGTTAATTTCTATTGCTCTTTCGATTGCAATTTTAGCGGAACCTACACGATTCATTTGCCCTGCACCTATACCAACTGTTTGTTTGTTGTTACTCAATATCACTGCATTACTCTTAACGGCACTTACAACTTTCCAACCTAGGAGCATAGCTTCCCACTGTGCTTCTGTAGGTTGAATGTCGGTAGCAACAGTCATGTCATTTCGAGTCACATCTTTATTATCTTTATCTTGTACTAAGTAACCACCTGAAACGGAAACAAATTCTTGTTCAGCGTTATCAATTGTCATATCTATTTGTAATAAACGAATATTTTTCTTTTGTGTCAATATTTTTAAAGCTTCCTCAGTAAATTGAGGTGCGATAACTACTTCTAAAAAGATAGAATGTAATGCTTCAGCTAATTTAACATCTACCGTTCTATTCAATGCTATAATTCCGCCAAATATTGATTGATTATCCGCTTCATATGCATGTTGAAATGCTTCATCAATCGACTGTCCAATTCCTACTCCACACGGGTTCATATGTTTTACTGCTACAGCAGTTGGCTCGTTGAATTTTTTTACTAAACTGAGCGCTGCATCTGCGTCTTTAATATTATTAAAACTCAATTGTTTACCATGTAATTGTTTTGCACCAGCAATCGTATGTTTGCTATCAGATGTTCTAACAAAATATGCAGATTGTTGAGGATTTTCGCCATATCTTAGTGTTTCTTTATTGTCTTTGAAATAGTTAACAATAGCATGATCATATTCATTTGTATGTTGGAAAACTTTAACCATTAGCGATTTTCTATATGCTTCGTCCAATTGATGATTTTTAATTCTCTCAATTACCTCGTTGTAATCGGAAGGATGTACGATAGTTGTAACATGTTTAAAGTTTTTAGCAGCTGCTCTTAACATTGTAGGTCCACCAATATCAATATTTTCTATTGCATCAGTTTCTGTTACATCAGGTTGAGCAACAGTCTGTTGGAAAGGATATAGGTTGACTACTACCATATCAATTAAATCAATATGTTGTTCTCGTAATTGCTCTAAATGATGTTCTTTATCTCGATCAGCTAAAATACCACCATGGACTGCTGGATGTAGTGTTTTAACACGACCATCCATAATCTCTGGAAATTGTGTTAATTCTGACACGGACTTAATATTGATATTCGCATCTTCTAATACACGTTTTGTACCACCCGTAGAATACAGTTCATAGTCTAAATTAGTTAATGCTTTTGCAAACTCTACAATTCCACTTTTATTAGAAACGCTTAATATTGCTTTTTTCATTCTATAAGATACTCCTCTATTTAATGATTTTAGCTATAACTCTTGGATAAAGTTCATATTCTAAATGTTTTACTCTATCTTCTAATTGTTCTTTAGTATCGTCCGGTTTTATATCACATTGCTGTTGTTCAATAATTTCTCCCGTATCCATCCCACTATCTACATAATGGACAGTTGATCCAGTTACAGTATCTCCACTTTCTAACGCTTGTCCTATGGCATCTAAACCTTTGAATTTAGGCAATAATGAGGGATGTATATTTAATATCCTTCCTTCATAAGCTTGTAATAAGTCTTGGCCAACTAGTCTCATATAACCAGCTAATACAATCCACTGAACTTCCTCACTGGATAATAATTTAAGTAGATGCTGTTCATATAAAGATTTGGATGAAAAGTCTTTTGGCTTGTTAATATGAATTGGAATATTTAAATTTTTAGCTCTATCAATACAGGGTACCCCTTCATTATCTGTATACAGTGCCGTTACATTGATACCAGATAATTGCCCTGTTTGGATATGTTTTACAATATTTTCAAAGTTACTACCTGATCCTGAGGCAAAAATCGCTATATTGGTCACTATTCTACCTCCAATAAATGAATAGGTGTATCATCATCTTTTATAATCTCACCAATTTCATATGCAGTTGTATCCATTGCATGTAACGTTGTTAATGTTGTTTGAACATCTTTTTTGTCAACAATAATTGTATATCCAATACCCATATTAAATATGTTATACATTTCATTCGTTGAAATGTTGCCCTGTTTTTGAAGCCAATTAAAGACTTCCAACGTTGGGAATGATTGTGTATCTATTTTTGCTGATAAACCTTTAGGAAGGGCACGCGGAATATTTTCATAGAAACCTCCACCAGTAATATGGCTCATCGCTTTGATATCAATATGTTTCTTTAATTCAAGAATAGGCTTTACATACAATTTTGTTGGTGCAAGGAAGGTTTCTAAAAAGGTTTGACCATTAAATTGATCATGTAATTGAACTCCTGATTCTTTTATCATTTTTCTAACTAGACTATAGCCATTTGAATGAATACCACTTGAAGCTAAACCAATAATTGCTTGTCCTTCTTCAACATTTGAACCATCAATATAGTCCTCTTTCTCTACCGCTCCTACTGCAAAACCAGCAATATCATATTCACCTTCATGATACATTTCTCCCATTTCAGCAGTTTCACCGCCTATAAGTGCCGTATTGGTTTGTTCGCAACCGTCACTTATACCTTTAACGATTTGCTCTATAGTACTTGGCACTACTTTATTCGTGGCAATATAGTCTAAAAAGTATAAAGGTTCAGCACCTGTTGTTAAAATATCATTTACACACATTGCGACAGCATCAATACCAATTGTGTCATGCTTTCCATAGTCAATTGCTAATTTTAACTTTGTACCCACACCGTCAGTACCTGATACCAGAACTGGCGCTTTCATTTTTAATTGAGACAAATCAAATGTTGCACCAAATCCACCTAAACCACCTAATACTTCTTTGCGCAATGTACGTTCAACATGACTTGTTATTCTTTCGACTGCTTCATATCCTGCTTGAATATTTACACCAGATTCCTCATATGCTTTAGACATGTAAATTTCCCTCACTATCAAAATAATGTTTATTATTAGCTATATATGATTTTTGACGTTCACTTAAATGCTTTTTATAATTTTTCTCATAATCGTAAAGTCCTGCTGGATAATCACCTGTAAAACTTTCTACACACAAGCCATGATATGGCGCATCATAATCAAGTCCTATAGACTCGATTAAGCCATCAACGCTTAAATAAGCAAGAGAATCTGCACCAATATGATTTTTAATTTCTTCAGGAGACTTACTTGCTGAGATGAGTTCAGCTGTTGTAGATACGTCAATACCATAAAAACTAGGGAACATGAATTCGGGAGAAGCAATTCTTACGTGAATGCGGTTAGCTCCTGAATCCTTAAGCATTTTAACTATGCGTTTAATCGTTGTACCTCGAACAATCGAATCATCTACAAGTACGATATCTTTACCATCAACAATATCCTTAACAGCCGACAGTTTCACACGTACTCCTTGCTCTCTTAATTCCTGAGTAGGTTGTATAAAAGTTCGAGCAACATATTGATTTTTAACTAGTCCCATTTCATATGGTAGTCCTATTTCTTCAGCATAACCACTTGCTGCAGATAATGATGAATTAGGTACGCCTATTACCATATCGGCTTTTGCTGGTTTTTCCTGTGCTAAACGTTTACCTGATGCCTTTCGTACCGCATGAACATTTTTTCCTGCAATCGTTGAATCAGGTCTCGCAAAATAAATATATTCCATAGCTGAAATTGCAGTTGTTGTTTGTCGTGTGTAAGTCTTAACTTCTATACCTTCATCCGTAATAACAACATACTCACCTGCATGAATATCTTGTACAAATTCAGCACCTAAAACATCAATCGCACATGTTTCACTTGCTAAAATATAAGCACCGTTCTCCATTTTTCCAACTACTAATGGTCGAATAGCATTAGGATCTACTGCACCATACAACGCATCTTTTGTTAGGATGGCAAAAGTAAATCCACCCTTAATGAGTCGTAAACTCTCTTTCAATGCCTCTTCAAATGTCGGCGCCTTACTACGACGAATTAAGTGCATAATGACTTCAGTATCCGAAGAAGAATGGAAAATCGCACCTTGTTCTTCTAAATTTTGACGTAATGATTTAGCGTTAATTAAATTACCGTTATGACATATACCTACGCTCATATCATAAAAGTGATATAAAAATGGTTGAATATTTTCAATGCCTTTATTACCAGAGGTTGCGTAACGAACATGTCCTATCGCATGTGGATAACCTTTTATATTTGACATATGTTCGTCTTTAATTGCTTCAGTTAATAGGCCTAATCCTCGTTCACCTTTTAGCGTTTCGTGATTTGAAACTACAATACCTGCACCTTCTTGACCTCTGTGTTGTAAACTATGTAGACCCATATATGTTAACTGTGCTGCTTCAGGATGATTCCAAATACCGAAAACGCCACATTCTTCATTTAATCCTGAGTAGTTAGACATTGAACTATAGCCCCTTCCCATTTTTGTTTGATATCTGAAACGTTTTCTTTTATTTTTACGTCTGAATTAGATATATCAAATAACTGCTGATGAGTTAAATGCCCAATTTCTTGAGCTTGATCTATATCCAAAGTTTGCCCTTCTTTAACAACAACAATATATCGTCCTTGAGTTTCACTAAATAATTGTGCATTGGTAACATCCAATTGAGCTTGCATACCTAAATCATAATGGGCACTAATTTTAGCTAAAGTAACTAATAAGCCGCCCTTACCAACTGTTTGTACATGAGATGCAATGCCATTACGAATAGCCTGTTTGATTAATTTTCCTTTTGAAACTTCATCACTTAAATCAATAGATTCAAACTCATGATTAACTGATCCATACAACAATTTTTCCAATTGACTACCACCAAAGTCATCACGCGTTTCACCAACTAAATAAATCTTATCTCCTGCTTTAGGTTTAAACTCTTTTAGATAGCTCACGTCTTCAATAAGACCAACCATACCTACGACAGGTGTAGGGAAGATAGAGGTTCCACGTGTCTCGTTATATAATGAAACATTTCCTGAAACTACAGGAGTTTGAAGCACTTTACAAGCTTCTGACATACCTTTTGTTGAATCTATTAATTGCTGATAGATTTCTTTCTTCTCTGGAGAACCATAGTTTAGACAATCAGTCATAGCCAATGGTGTCGCCCCTACTGCAATTAAATTTCGATAGGCTTCAGCAACAACCATTTTTCCACCTTCATAAGGTTGGTTGAAAACATAACGTGCTTCACCATCTATAGTTGAAGCAATAGCTTTTTGTGTTCCTTCTACGCGCACAACTGAAGCTTGTAAACCTGGCTTAATAATTGTATTTGCTCCTACTTGTTGATCGTATTGTTCATATAAATGATGTTTAGATGCTATTGTTGGGTGTTGTAATAACTTGATAAATGTATCATGTACATCTATATTGCTGTAATCGTTTTTTGATGTATTATATTCCTTTTCTTCTCCTTCTAAAATATACACTGGTGCCTCATCAGCAAGAGGTTGCACAGGAATGTCTGCATACACTTCATCATCGTATGTAAGCACGAATCTATCAGTGTCTGTTACTTCACCGATTACTGCACTATCTAGTTCGTGTTTATTGAATAAATCTAAAAACTTTTGTTCTGTACCTTTTTCTACAACTAACAGCATTCTTTCTTGCGTTTCTGAAAGCATCATTTCATATGGGGAAATTCCTGGTTCTCTTGTTGGAACTTGATCAAGTCTTAAATGTAAACCACTACCACCTTTAGCTGCCATTTCAGATGAAGATGAAGTTAAACCAGCTGCTCCCATATCTTGTATACCTACTAGTTCATCAAAAGTAATTGCTTCTAATGTTGCTTCCATTAGCTTTTTTCCTACAAATGGATCTCCAATTTGTACTGAAGGTCTTTTACTTTCACTTTCCTCAGTAAGTTCTTCAGATGCAAATGTTGCACCATGAATACCGTCACGCCCAGTTTTTAAACCTACATATATAACGGAATTACCAACACCCTTAGCTGTTCCTTTTTGGACCATATCATGATCAATGATTCCTACACACATAGCATTGACTAATGGATTGCCATCATAGCGTTCATCAAATTCAATCTCACCAGCCGTAGTAGGAATACCAATACAGTTGCCATATCCACCAATACCACTTACAACACCTTTAAGTAATCGTTGATTTTGTTTTACAGTTAACTCACCAAAACGAAGACTATTTAGTAAATTAATTGGACGAGCACCAATTGAAACAATATCTCTAATAATACCTCCGACTCCAGTTGCCGCACCTTGATATGGTTCAATTGCAGATGGATGATTGTGAGACTCAACTTTAAATACTACGGCTTGATTATCGCCTATATCTACAACACCTGCACCTTCTCCTGGTCCCATTAATACGTGCTCTCCTGTCGTAGGAAATTGTTTTAAAAATGGTTTAGAATGTTTATATGAGCAATGTTCGCTCCACATCACTGAGAAAATTCCTACTTCTGTGAAGTTGGGTTCTCTACCAAGAATTTCAACCACTTTGTCATATTCTTTATCACTTAATCCCATATCTTGATATAGTTTTTCAAGTTTAATCTCTTCATTACTTGGTTCGATAAATTTAGACATTTTGTTCCCTCCAACTTTTCACCATTGATTCAAACAATTTCACACCACTATTTGTTCCTAATAATGTTTCAAGTGCGCGTTCAGGGTGTGGCATCATCCCACAAACGTTTCCCTCTTTATTAACTATTCCTGCAATATCCTCATAAGAGCCATTAGGGTTATTCGTATATTTAAGGATAATTTGATTGTTATCGTTGAGTTCACGATATATTTCATCAGTACAATAATAATGACCTTCACCGTGTGCTACAGGATAAACAACATTCTCATTTTTCATATATAAATGCGTAAAAGGTGTTTGATTATTAGTAATTTTTAAAGTTTCGTTTCTACTTATAAATAAATGTGAATCATTATGAAGTAATGCGCCTGGTAACAATCCAATCTCAGTTAAAATTTGAAACCCATTACATACTCCTAAAACAGGCTTACCTTCTTTCGCAAATCGCTTAACTTCTTTAATAATCGGAGCAACACTTGCCATAGCTCCCGATCTCAAATAATCACCAAATGAAAAACCACCAGGTATTAAAACACCATCAAAACCATCTAAAGTCGTTTCACGATAATCGACATACGCTGCATCAACACCTGATTTAATAGCTGCATTATACATGTCTCTATCGCAGTTTGAACCAGGGAACACAAGAACTGCAAATTTCATATTATGCTTTCTCCTTTTCATCGATAACTTTATAGCTATATTCTTCAATGACTGTATTAGCAAATAACTTTTCACTTAGTGTCGTAATAATATTATCAACAGCCTCGTCAGTTGGTTCATTAACTGTCATATATAAAACTTTACCTACTCGAATGTCATTCACTTGTTCATAACCGAGATCGTGAACTGCTCGGTTTAAAGCTTGTCCTTGTGTATCTAAAACTTGTGGTTGTAAAGTGATATGTAGTTCAATCGTTTTCATTATTTAAGATCCTCCAATTTATTTAAAAATGTTTGATAAGTTTCAATCAACGAGCCAGTATTGTTTCTATATACATCTTTATCGAAGTTAGTATCCGTATTTTTATCCCATATTCTACAAGTGTCAGGAGAGATTTCATCTGCAAGTAAAATTTTTCCACCATTGGTTTTACCAAATTCAACCTTAAAATCTACAAGTCTCAAACTCATTTCATTCATCAATTGAATCAGTACTTGATTAATATCTTTTGCCATTTGTTTAAGTTGTTTTATTTCTTCATCGTTCGCTATGCCGAGTAATTTTACATGGTCATCAGTAATAAGCGGATCATTAAGGTCATCTTTTTTGTAGAAGAATTCTACTAGAGGTTCTTCAAATGTATGCCCCTTTTTAAAACCAAGACGTTTTGTGATCGAACCAGTGGCAATGTTTCTAACAACAACTTCTAAAGGTATAATATCAACTTGTTGGACGAGTTGTTCTGTTTGTGAAAGTTGTTTAATAAAGTGATTGTCAATATGATTATGAGTTAAATAATCAAATATAATAGAAGTAATTTGATTATTTAACTTACCCTTGCCAATCATAGTATCTTTTTTTGCACCGTTTCCTGCTGTTACCTCATCTTTATATTCAACTCGTAATTGTCCATCAATATTTGTCGTGAATACTCTTTTAGCTTTACCTTCATATAACAATGACACTTACTTGTCTCTCCCTTCAAATTTCATTAACATATATTGTTCTGTTTGATTGACATCATCCGTCAGTAAAGTCATGTGCCCCATTTTTCTATCAGGTTTTCTTTCTTTCTTACCGTAAATGTGAATATGCCAATCTGGATGTCTGCTAAATTCATTTTCAAGTAAATCCAAATCGCGACCTAATAAATTCATCATTACTGTTGGCTTTAATAATTCAATAGCTTGCGGAAGTTTTTGACCAGTTATGGCTAAAATATGTGTATCAAACTGTGAGTAATCACAAGCTTCTATTGAATAGTGTCCAGAATTATGTGGTCTTGGTGCAATTTCATTTACATATAAGTTGTTTTCTTTATCAATAAAGAATTCTACTGTAAAGGTTCCCACAAAATGAATTGCGCGGGTGATTTTCTCAACTTCCTTACGTGCTTCATTTTCTTTATCAGATCTTGCTGGAACGACTGTTTTAAATAATATTTGATTTTGATGTTCATTTTCTTGAAGAGGAAAGTATGTTGTTTGTTGTTCATTTCCAATTGTTACTGTAAGGGATACTTCCTTTTGAATATCAAGATATTGTTCAGCAACACACTCTTGCTTCTCAACTAGCTGGTATGCTTCGTCTAATTCCGAATCATTTCTCACCAAAATTTGTCCTTTACCATCATATCCACCAAAACGTGTTTTCACTATGAACGGAAAGCCTAATTTTTCTATGGCTTTTAATAAGTCTTGATTTGTTTGAATTTGTACAAAAGGAACAATTTGAGTATTTGCTTCTAGTAATGTTTGCTTCTCGGTTAGCCTATCTTGTAATAGTTCAATAGCTTGGTACCCTTGGGGAATATGATATAACTGAGTGAGTTTTTTTAATTGTTCAGACGAAATATTTTCAAACTCATAAGTAACAACATCAGAGTTTTCACCTAACTGATTTAAAGCTTGCTCATCATCATAATTTGCATGAATAAACTGATGTGCGACATAACGACAAGGACAGTCTTCATTAGGATCTAGGACAATCACCTTATAACCCATTTTTTGTGCAGACTGAGCCATCATTTTTCCTAACTGCCCTCCGCCAATGATTCCTATTGTCGCGCCAAATTTAAGTTTACTGAAGTTCATTTTGCATTTCCTCCACTTTTGCGACTAAAGATTTTTCATAATTTTCCAAATTATTTTGAACTGATTCATTTGTTATTCCTAACATTCTTGCCGCTAATATCCCAGCATTTTTAGCACCTGATTTTCCAATTGCTGTGGTTGCAACTGGGATACCACCAGGCATTTGGACGATAGATAGTAATGAATCTAATCCTTTTAGACTTTTAGATTCAATTGGCACACCAATCACAGGTAATGTTGTCATGGAAGCTACCATTCCAGGTAAGTGTGCTGCTCCCCCTGCACCGGCAATGATAATATCAAAACCATTTTGGCGTGCTTGACTAGCGAAATTGAACATCATTTGAGGCGTACGATGAGCTGAAACGACTTTCTTTTCGTACGGTATTTCAAATTCTTCAAGCATCGAACAACTTTCTTTCATAATTTTCCAATCTGAGGAACTGCCCATAATGACTGCTACTTTCACTTTGTACACCCTTTCGAAACTTTTGGATTGTTATTAGGAATAGTTGTATATTACACATATAGCATAACAATCCATTTGGTATTTTTCAATCAAAAATCGAACTTTAACATCAATTTAAATATTAATTTACGTCTTTTGACTATCATTTGCTTTTTGATTAATGTTAAAGTTAAGATATTAATTAACAATTAGGAGTGGTTTAAGGTGGTTGCTAAAATTTTAGATGGTAAACAAATAGCAAAAGAATATAGACAAAGACTTAAAAATCAAGTCAATGACTTAAAAGAACATGGTTTTACTCCAAAATTATCAGTCATATTAGTTGGTAATGATGGTGCAAGCCAAAGTTATGTAAAATCAAAGAAAAAAGCAGCAGAAAAAATTGGAATGATATCAGAAATTATTCACTTAGACGAATCCACATCAGAAGAAGTAGTTTTAAGCGAACTTAATCGATTAAACAATGACGATACAGTTAGTGGTATTTTAGTTCAAGTACCATTACCTAAACAGGTAAGCGAACAAAAAGTACTTGAAGCTATCAATCCGGAAAAAGATGTAGATGGTTTCCATCCAATTAATATTGGAAAATTGTATATTGATGAGCAAACCTTTGTACCATGTACACCCCTGGGTATTATGGAAATTTTAAAACACGCAGATATTAATTTAGAAGGAAAAAATGCAGTTGTTATTGGTCGTAGTCATATTGTTGGCCAACCTGTTTCAAAGTTATTGTTGCAAGCTAACGCAACTGTTACGATTTTACATTCACGTACAAAAAATATGAATGCACACTTAAAACAAGCAGATGTGATTGTTAGCGCAGTAGGACAACCTGGTTTAGTTACTAAAGAAAATGTCAAAAAAGGCGCAGTAATTATAGATGTTGGTAATACACCTGATGAAAATGGAAAATTAAAAGGGGATGTAGCATATGATGAAGTAAAAGAAATAGCTAGTGCAATTACTCCAGTACCAGGTGGTGTTGGTCCTTTAACTATTACAATGGTACTTAATAATACACTTCTTGCAGAGAAATTAAGACGTGGCTTAACAAAATAATATCAGTGAAAAAGCCCGTGACATGAATATGTAGTCATGGACTTTTTCTGTCTTACTTTCAACACATGAATGAGTTGAACATAAGTTTATGAGTTGATTTTATTATATTTTTTCTTTATTAATCATTTAAATATAACAACGAATTTTCGTCTAATTCACAATACTTATTAATTGAACACTTAACTTTGAATTCAGTTTCAGTAAATGTTTTCAAACAATTCACAATTTACATAATCTTTATCAAAGTTTCATAAAAAAGGATTTAATTTTTATGTTGATTGAGTTATATTAAGACCATAGTATGATGTCGACAAAATAAAAATAGGGTATATTAAACTTAAATTATAGATGATTCAATAGACGGAGGTTAAGTTATGAACAAATTACTACAGTCATTATCAGCACTTGGAGTTTCAGCTACATTAGTGACACCCAATTTAAATGCAGAAGCCACTACTAATACTGAACCTCAATTAAAAGGTGTTAACGATATCGTTATTGAAAAAGGACAAGAATATAATTTACTTAAAGGCATAAGTGCTTACGATAAAGAAGACGGCGATCTTACTCATAAAATCAAAATTGATGGTCAAGTTGATACATCCAAAGCCGGTAAGTATAAAGTAAAATATCAAGTTACCGATTCTGATGGTGCTGAAAAAACTTCTATAAGAAATATTGAAGTAAAATGAACCTCTCCTCTTAATCACACATAATCTTTGTTTAATTTCTACCTATTATATATTTTAATGAGCTATAAATTACGAGAACGCTTATACAAAAATTAATTGTATAAGCGTTTATTTTTTTGTGATTAGAAATTATTTTATATGACTATGCATCACTTAAAAGAACATTCAATCAATAAACTAAAACAATATATCCTACTATTAACCTACCTAAAATCAGACACATCTTATAGACATATTATTCAACTTAATTCTTTCTATATAAGATCATATTTTTCTATAAGTAATATTCTTTTTTTGTATCTAATTGATAAGATTTATCAATAATGTGTTGTATTACATGTAATTTTGCTAAATTTGTCTATTTTCACAAAATGTACACATAATTTTAACAAATCTTACAAACCCCGTCATATCTAGGACTAACAGACCTCAATTATATAAATAAGTAATTTTTTTTGAACATACTCTTGTAAATATTGTGTAATAAACTAAAATTATTGGTAAGCCCTACATTTGTAGTATTAGGAGGTCAAAAAAAGTGTCAAAATTTAAGTCTTTGCTTCTATTATTTGGCACACTAATTTTACTTAGTGGTTGTTCAAATATAGAAGTTTTTAATGCAAAAGGGCCAGTAGCAAGCAGTCAGAAGTTCTTGATTATCTATTCAATAATCTTCATGCTTGTTATTGTTGCTGTAGTGCTTTCCATGTTCGCTATTTTTATTTTTAAATATAGCTACAAAAAGAATAGCGAATCTGGTAAGATGCACCACAATTCTTTAATTGAAACAATTTGGTTTGTGGTACCTATTTTAATCGTAATTGCTTTAGCTATTCCTACAGTTAAAACTTTATACGATTATGAAAAACCACCAGAAAAAGACAAAGATCCACTTGTCGTTTACGCAGTAAGTGCTGGCTATAAATGGTTCTTTGCCTACCCTGATCAACATATTGAAACTGTTAACACATTAACAATTCCTAAAGATCGACCAGTTGTATTCAAGCTTCAATCTATGGATACAATGACAAGTTTCTGGATTCCACAATTAGGTGGTCAGAAATATGCCATGACTGGTATGACTATGAATTGGACTTTAACAGCTGATCAATTAGGTACTTTCAGAGGTCGTAACTCAAACTTCAATGGTGAGGGATTCTCTCGTCAAACATTTAAAGTTCACTCTGTAAGTCAAAATGATTTTGATAAGTGGGTAAAAGAGGCTAAAGGTAAGAAAACTTTAAGTCAAGATACTTTTGACAAGCAACTCTTACCAAGCACATCTAACAAAGAATTAACATTTAGTGGAACTCATATGGCGTTTGTTGACCCTGCGGCTGATCCAGAGTATATCTTCTACGCTTACAAACGTTACAACTTTGAACAAAAAGATCCTAACTTCACAGCTGAAGAGGATTTATACAAAGATGTAAAAGATAAACCAATCAAACCTGCTCGTAAGGTTCATATAACAAACCCTAACTATGAACGTCACGGTATGAAACCTATGATTCTCGGCAACAATGAAAAATACGATAATGAGTTCAAAAAAGAAGAGGATCATAACTCTAAAGAAATGGAAAAAATTTCTAAGGGAGCAAAAGACGAAAATGCGTCTAAACTTCACAAAAAAGAACACGATGATCATGGAGGTGGACATTAATGAATTTTCCATGGGATCAACTACTAGTTAAAGGAAATTGGATGATTATCTCAGCACAAATTGCTGCGCCATTCTTAGTCATCGGCCTTATAGCAGTTATATCTTATTTCAAATTATGGAAATATCTATATAAAGAATGGTTCACATCCGTAGACCATAAAAAAATCGGTATCATGTATTTAATTTCTGCCGTATTAATGTTCGTTCGTGGTGGTATCGATGCGTTAATGTTACGTACTCAATTAACAATTCCAGATAACAAATTCTTGGAAGCAAACCACTATAATGAAGTATTTACTACGCACGGCGTAATTATGATTATATTTATGGCTATGCCATTTATCTTTGGTTTATGGAATGTTGTTATTCCATTACAACTTGGTGCACGCGATGTTGCCTTCCCTGTAATGAATAACGTTAGTTTCTGGCTATTCTTCGCTGGTATGATTTTATTCAACCTATCATTTATTGTAGGTGGATCACCAGCTGCTGGTTGGACTAACTACGCACCACTTGCTGGTGAATTCAGTCCAGGTCCAGGTGTTAACTATTATTTAATTGCAATTCAAATATCTGGTATCGGATCGTTAATGACTGGTATCAACTTCTTTGTTACGATTCTAAGATGTAAAACTCCAACAATGAAGTTTATGCAAATGCCAATGTTCAGTGTAACAACATTCATTACAACATTAATCGTTATATTAGCATTCCCAGTGTTCACTGTAGCACTTGCTTTAATGACTGCTGATAGAATTTTTGGAACTCAGTTCTTCACTGTAGCAAATGGCGGTATGCCAATGCTTTGGGCAAACTTCTTCTGGGTATGGGGGCACCCTGAAGTTTATATCGTTATTTTGCCAGCATTCGGTATGTACTCAGAAATCATCCCTACTTTTGCCCGTAAACGTTTATTCGGTCATCAAAGTATGATTTGGGCAACTGCAGGTATCGCATTCTTAAGTTTCTTAGTTTGGGTTCACCATTTCTTCACTATGGGTAATGGTGCGTTAATTAACTCATTCTTCTCTATCTCAACAATGTTAATCGGTGTTCCAACCGGAGTTAAACTATTTAACTGGTTGCTCACATTATACAAAGGTAGAATTACATTTGAGTCACCTATGCTATTCTCATTAGCATTCATCCCTAACTTCTTATTAGGAGGGGTTACTGGTGTAATGCTTGCAATGGCATCAGCTGACTATCAATATCACAACACTTATTTCTTAGTAGCTCACTTCCACTATACATTGGTTACTGGTGTAGTATTTGCCTGCTTAGCTGGTTTAATCTTCTGGTATCCAAAAATGATGGGCTACAAGTTAAATGAAACACTAAACAAATGGTGCTTCTGGTTCTTCATGATCGGATTTAACGTTTGTTTCTTACCACAATTCATTCTAGGTTTAGATGGTATGCCACGTCGTCTATACACTTACATGCCTTCTGATGGTTGGTGGTTACTAAACTTCATCTCAACTATCGGTGCATTATTGATGGCAATTGGATTCTTATTCCTAGTTGCAAGTATCGTTTATAGTCATATCAAAGCTCCACGTGAAGCTACTGGAGATAACTGGGATGGACTTGGTCGTACTTTAGAATGGTCTACAGCATCAGCTATTCCACCTAAATACAACTTTGCTATCACTCCTGATTGGAATGACTACGATACATTCGTCGATATGAAGGAACATGGTCGTCATTATTTAGACAACCATAACTACAAAGATATTCATATGCCAAACAATACTCCAGTAGGATTCTGGATGGGTATATTTATGACTATTGGTGGTTTCTTCTTAATCTTCGAATCTATTGTTCCAGCACTTATCTGTTTAGCAGGTATCTTCATTACTATGATTTGGAGAAGTTTCCAAATTGATCATGGTTACCACATCCCTGCTTCAGAAGTTGCAGAAACTGAAGCTCGTTTAAGAGAAGCTCGAATTAAAGAAAGGGAGGCTGTAAGTCATGAGTCATGATGCAAATACTATTGATTCTCGCACACACGAAGGCGAATTAAATAAACTTGGCTTTTGGATTTTCCTTACAGCTGAATTTGCGTTATTCGGTACCCTATTTGCAACGTTATTAACGTTACAACATGGTGGCGGATATGGCGGTAAATTAACTACCGACTTATTCGAATTACATTTGATTTTAATAATGACTTTTGCATTATTAATTAGTTCTTATACTTGTGGTATTGCAATTTATTACATGCGACAAGAAAAACAAAACTTAATGATGTTTTGGATGATTATCACAGTTATCCTAGGTCTTGTATTCGTAGGTTTCGAAATTTACGAATTCGCACACTATGCTTCTGAAGGTGTTAACCCAACTATTGGCTCCTTCTGGTCTAGTTTCTTTATACTACTAGGTACGCACGGTGCACACGTATCATTAGGTATTGTTTGGGTTATTTGTTTGTTAATTCAAATCGGCACTCGTGGTTTGGATTCATACAATGCTCCTAAATTATTTATAGTAAGTTTATACTGGCACTTCTTAGATGTTGTTTGGGTCTTCATCTTTACTGCCGTATATATGATAGGGATGGTGTATAGCGGATGAATACAATCGTAAAACATACAGTAGGTTTTATTGCTTCTATCGTACTAACGCTTTTAGCAGTTTTTGTAACTCTATACACTAATATGACATTCCATGCTAAGGTAACTATCATCTTTGGTTTTGCTTTCATTCAAGCTGCCCTTCAATTATTAATGTTCATGCATTTAACTGAAGGTAAAGATGGACGTTTACAATCGTTCAAAGTTATCTTTGCAATTATCATTACTTTAGTAACTGTTATTGGAACATACTGGGTAATGCAAGGTGGACACTCTTCTCACTTATAAAGATGAGTTTTCCAGGGTTGATTTCAATAAAGAATGAATTTGAATATATTTGTTCTTTATTGATTCATTTCCACCTTATACGTAAAGAGCCTGAGACTTTTAAGTCTCAGGCTCTTTTTATATCGTTATCGTAACAATCCCATACCATGTTATGCTTTAATTATTATGAAATACGGAGATGATGATATGTCTATTCCCATTATAATTGATACAGATCCTGGTATAGATGATGCTACAGCAATTAGTATCGCACTGTCACACCCTCAATTTGACGTTAAAATGATATCAACAGTGAATGGTAATGTAAGTATTGAGAAAACGACAGCAAATGCATTAAAGCTTAAAAAGTTTTTTAATAGTTCTGTTCCTGTACATAGAGGCGCATCCCAACCATTGATTAATGACATCTTTGAAGCTACATCAATTCATGGTGAGTCTGGTATGGATGGTTACGAGTTTCCACAAATAAATCAAGATGATTTAACATCAATTCATGCAGTTGAAGCAATGAGAAATCTATTAGTAAATACTCAAGAACCTTTAACCTTGATTGCCATAGGTCCACTAACAAATATCGCTATTCTTTTAACTAGTTATCCCGAAGTTCAACCATTTATTAAGGAAATTGTTTTAATGGGTGGTAGTACCGGTAGAGGTAATGTAACGCCTTTAGCTGAATTTAATATATATTGTGATCCAGAAGCTGCTCAAATTGTATTTAACTCTGGATTACCTTTGACTATGATTGGTCTTGATTTGGCTCGTGAAGCATTGTTTACTCACCATTTTGTAAAAGACTTCAAAGATACAAATGCAACTTCAAACATGTTATATAATTTATTTCAGCACTATAAGAGTGAAGATTTTGAAATAGGATTTAAATTATACGATGTATTCACTATATTATATTTGTTGGATCCAGAAGCCTTTAATGTCAAGGAGGCGTATACTCAAATAGAATTAAATGGCAACTTTACAAGGGGAGCCACAGTGGTAGACTTTAATATGGAGCATCCCAATTGTACAGTTGTTTTAAGTCCTGTTGAAAGACAGTATGAGGATTTATTCTTAAACGCCCTTTCTTATTGTAAATAATTAAATTGCAATTTGAATGTTATTTTATTAATCATATAACAAATGCCCGGTTACACTTCAGATTGAAGTTCCGGGCATTCGTTATATATAATTTATTGAAGACTAACCTTGTAAATATGGAATAACGAGTCTAATCCATTATTAACAAAATTACAATTACTCAACTTTAACACCTGCTGTATTATAAGGCTTTTTCTGGTCAAGAATATTATAGAAAATGTGTCTCATTTTGTCTTCATTACTCACTAATCCAGGTGTATTACTTACATTCGTCCCTAAAATTACAATATACCGATCATTAAAGTAAACAGTAAAAATTTGACCAAAGAATACCCCGTTGACTCTATTTAAATACGGAGTTATGTAAAAACCATATCTATATTCTTCTGGATATTCTTGAGTTCCAAATTCATGTAAAATAGGTCGAGTTTGACGTGCATTAAAGATTTTATTTTGTTGTAACGTATAAATTAATTTGCCCATATCATGTGGCGTCATATATAAATTACCAGCTCCATAATATTGATCTAATATATTAGGTTTAAGGAATGAAAAAGTATTATTTTTAAACTTATAGCCTTTTGCCATCTCACTTTGAAGAGGTTTCTCGTCATAAAAAGCAGTATGTTTGAGATTATATTTATTACCTAATCGTTCATAATAATTTTTAACATATGGTTTTCCAGTAACATTTTCAATAACTTTAGCTAAAACTAAATAATTAGCATCATTATATTGATGCTTATGATAAACTGTATCATCAATACCTCGAGCTTGAATTGCTCTAACAGCCTGTTCTAAATTTTTGATATTAGTTGAAGCTTCATATTTATATAGTCCACTTTTATGTAACATTAAATCTTTAATTGTAATTTCTTTATTTGTTTTAAACCAAGGAATATATTTAGTGACTGAATCTTGCAAATTCACTTTATTTTCGACTTCAAGTTGCTTCAGCATTAAACCTGTTGTAAATTTTTGCGCTGATCCTATTAAATACATTGTATTTGCAGTGTTCTTTTTGCCTTTCTCTATATCTTGATAACCATATCCTTTATTCATTTTAACTTTTCCATTATCAAATACAGCTACAGTTCCATTAAATTGAGTTTTTTCTAAATATTTGTTTATCGATTTGGAAGTAGTATCTTTTTTATCATATTTAGTCTTTATTTTTTTAGGTTTCTCAACAGTCTTATCTCTCTTTTCTATATAATTCGTATTTCCACTTTCTTGACTTAACGTTTGTTTTTTTAATTCTAGGTGTCTTGTCCATTCAACACCTAATATACCTATTGACACGACTAAAGTTAATAATACGATAATAAAAAATACGATTTTAAATTTATTTAATTTCATCTTTATTGTTTGCCTCACACTTTAATGTCTTAAAATTTTGTTGACTATTCACATCATATATCAATATATTATATTATTCGTTATCATTTTTAAGAATTAATACCCACAATACTTGAATAAATAATTATCTGATGAGATATCTGAAATAAATGCTTATATATTTTCCTAGCTAAAATGATAATGACTTTTTTATTTAATCACACGACTACACTTAAACGATTAAAAGATTTTAAATACTTTAACTGTAATTTAATAATACTTTGGTTATCTGTGACACATCCAGTTACTTTTAAGAATTACAATGCAACTAATATTATGATATTCATAATGTCAACGAATACAAATACTTGTTCAAGAACGTTATAATATATCTAACTACTAAATTAATTAGTAAATACTTTTTTGATTATCAAATTTAAGATTCTTAATCAGAAATATTACTTACAGATATTATTTTTGAACAACTAATCCGTCTGCACCTTGTTATAACAATATTTGTAGCTATTAAGCTAAAGTTTATTATAACTTAAAGCTATAAAGAAATCACTTTAATTAGATAATACACTTATTTAAAAATAAATCTATAGTACTTTGGTACTATATGAAAATTGAGTTAAACAATAAGTTGTTTAACTCAATTTTATAATCATTCGTCAATAATATTTTGTAACAATAAAATGTTGATGAGAGTTGTAATTTGATTAATAAAGTAATACAATTTAAGGCTATAGTGTACTTAATAAATCATAACTTTTTATGTATCAATCATTTGTGAAATATTTAAAATTTAACTAGGAGTACTAACAATGAACAAATTTATAAAATATTTTTTAATATTATTATCTTTTGGTCTCCTCGTTGTTCCAATTATTTTTGCTACTCATTTATATCAAAGTTCGGAATCGGCATTTGAGTCATCTCAAAACACTAAAGATTCTCAACGAAAGTCTACTTTAAGAGATTCAAAAGTTGATCCTGAAAAACAACCTATATCAATTTTATTCTTAGGTATAGACGATAATGAAGGTAGAGAAAAAAACGGGCAAAGTGTAGAACATTCTAGGTCAGATGCTATGATATTATCTACTTTTAATCAGAAAAAGCATCAAATAAGAATGCTTAGCATACCTAGAGATACTATCAGTTATATACCTAAAGTTGGCTATTACGATAAAATAACACATGCGCATGCATATGGTGGACCTCTTGCTGCTATGGACTCAGTTGAAGCAACAATGAATGTACCGGTAGATTATTATGTGCGTATTAATATGAAAGCTTTTGTTGAAGCAGTTGATGAATTAGGTGGTATATATTATGACGTACCATATAACTTAAATGAACCTAACAGTGATGATACTGGTAGAATTAAAATTAAAAAAGGATACCAAAAGCTAAATGGTGACCAAGCATTAGCTGTAGCTCGAACTAGACACCATGATTCAGACCTTAAACGTGGTCAAAGACAAATGGAACTTATTAAAATATTGTTCCAAAAAGCTCAAAATTTAAAATCTATAGATAAACTTGACAATGTTATTAGTATTGTAGGGAAAAATGCTAAACATAATTTAACTCAAAAAGAAATTAAGTCTCTAGCCAAAATGTATCTTGGTGGTAGTACTGAAATTAAAACATCACAACTTAAAGGTAAGGATGACTACTTAAATGATATATACTATTACCACCCAAGCGTAAAAAGTATTATGGAATATTCAAATCTTTTACGTAATGATTTAGATTTATCTAAAATAACAAACAAAAACGATTTCTTAGATCAAAGAGTCATTAAACGATATGGTTCACTCGTACCTTTAACAGAATTAGATGAAGACTTATTGCGTAAGAACCAAAAGGAATCGACTGATAGTCAGAAAGAGTCTGATTCTTCATCACAAAATAATGATGAAGAAGATCAAACTAACGAACAAACAGACCAAAATACCTTAAACGGAAACGAACAGTACCCAAATCAACAAGACAACAATCAAACCAATGGTGAAAATGGTATGATAAATAATGACAATTATCCTTACGCACAATAAAAGCTATATAAACTTATGTAGTAAATATACTTAAAAGGAGCGCAAATATGAGTCGTAAAACATATGAAAAAATTGCTAATATTAATGGTATGTTCAACGTACTTGAACAACAAATCATTCATAGTAAAGATATGGCATTATTTAGGAATGAATTTTTCTATGTAAACCATGAACACAGAGAAAATTATGAAGCGCTTTTGATCTACTACAAGGATAGTTTAGATAATCCCGTTGTAGATGGCGCATGTTACATTCTTGCATTACCTGAAATATTTAATAAGGTTGATGTGTTTGAGTCTGATTTACCTTTTACCTGGGTTTATGATGAAAATGGACTTTCTGATACAATGAAAAGTATCAGTGTGCCCCTTCAATATCTTATTGCAGCCGCTTTGGAAGTGACTGATGTAAATATATTTAAGCCTTCAGGTTTTACTATGGGTATGAATAATTGGAATATTGCCCAATTACGTATTTTTTGGCAATACTGCGCTATCGTCAGAAAAGAGGCTTTATAATACTATCAATTAGTAATAAACGTATCATTTCTTAATTCTTTGGTTTATAAATTATATATTTTTCTAATTATCAGAGTGAGGTTAGGATATAATTTCTAGCAAAATAGCCAGTAAATGAGTTTTTTATAAATTCATTTACTGGCTTCTTTATTTATAATACTTCGTATTGTTTTCTCGCTTTCTTAGGGGACAGCTTCAGCCTGTAGTCTTCAGCTTGACCTGTTCCCTCAAGAGTCTCGCCAAAATACTTTATGTTTATATGTAATTTCACATTGAAATACTTTAAAAAATAAGGGCCTTTCGTAAAATTTAATAAATATCACTAAAATAAATTAACGAAGTTCCTTATGTATAAAGATTATAATATGACTCAACTTACTTTACCAATAGAAACTTCAGTTCTTATCCCCACAAATGATATTCACGACATGTACCGGACTCATTCATTTTTTTGGTGATGCACTAATTATGAATTTATAATGAACCCGCTTTATTCCATTTTTTATAAATTTTCATTTTCAATATGGTTAAAATAATTTTTAAAGGGAAAACCAGTGAAAATGGAGGTGATACTGTGTTTCAAATAGCAAAAAACGAAACGATGCTAGATGATTGCTTTGAAATAAGAAAGTGTGTTTTCGTCGAAGAACAAGGCGTATCACTCGAAAATGAATTTGATCAATATGAAGATTACTCATTCCATATAGTGGGATATATAAATGGTGTTCCTATGGCAACTGCTAGAATTAGACCTTTAAATACTCATGTTTGTAAAATTGAACGTGTAGCAATCATCAAGTGGTATCATGGTCTTGGGTACGGTAAAAACTTAATACATGCTATTGAAACAATTGCAAAAAAACACCAATACAATGAACTCACTATGAATGCTCAATTACAAGCTCGAGACTTTTACTTAAAACTAGGTTACTCACCTTTTGGTAAAGTATTCTTAGAAGAAAATATAAAACATATTAGTATGAATAAGTTTTTATAAATTGATTTACATTCTATATACAAACTTAGCAATTTTAAAAATTGTAATAATCTTTATGTAGCTTACAAGCTTATAATAAACGTAAATAGTGATTTGACAATGTTTCCAGCATAAAAAAACAATATTTCTATTTGAGGCACAGGTTAAAATTACATTACAAATATGTTAAAAGCCATACAGTGTTAAGCTTTAAAGATTATAATTGAAACAAATCATATTAATGCGAGGAGTAAGAAATAAATGGCGAAAAAATTCAATTACAAATTACCGTCTATGGTTGCTTTAACGTTATTTGGCACAGCTTTTACTGCACATCAAGCAAATGCTGCTGAACAACCACAGGATCAGTCTAATCATAAAAATGTATTAGATGATCAAACTGCCCTCAAACAAGCAGAAAAAGCTAAAAGCGAAGTTACACAATCAACTACAAATGTATCTGGTACACAAACATATCAAGACCCTACCCAAATTCAACCTAAACAAGATACACAAAGTACTACATATGATGCATCATTAGATGAAATGAGTACTTATAATGAAATTTCATCAAATCAAAAGCAACAATCTTTATCAACAGATGATGCGAATCAAAATCAAACGAATTCTGTTACAAAAAATCAACAAGAAGAAACAAATGATTTGACACAAGAAGATAAAACATCCACTGATACAAATCAATTACAGGAGACACAATCTGTAGCAAAAGAAAATGAGAAAGATTTAGGAGCTAACGCAAATAATGAACAACAAGACAAGAAGATGACTGCAAGTCAATCTTCCGAAAATCAAGCAATTGAAACTCAAACTGCTTCTAATGATAATGAAAGCCAACAAAAAAGTCAGCAAGTAACTTCTGAACAAAATGAAACTGTTACACCTAAAGTATCAAATACAAACGCATCTGGTTATAATTTTGATTACGATGATGAAGACGATGATAGCTCAACAGACCATTTAGAGCCTATCTCATTAAACAATGTGAATGCTACATCTAAACAAACTACTTCATATAAATATAAAGAACCAGCTCAACGTGTAACAACTAATACTGTAAAAAAAGAAACGGCATCTAAACAAGCGACTATAGATACAAAGCAATTCACCCCATTTAGTGCAACTGCTCAACCGAGAACAGTTTATTCTGTATCTAGTCAAAAAACATCATCATTACCGAAATATACACCAAAGGTTAATTCTTCAATAAATAACTATATTCGTAAAAAGAATATGAAAGCACCAAGAATTGAAGAAGATTATACGTCATATTTCCCTAAATATGGCTATAGAAACGGTGTGGGACGTCCTGAAGGTATCGTTGTTCATGATACTGCAAATGATAACTCAACAATCGATGGCGAGATTGCTTTCATGAAACGTAATTACACAAATGCATTCGTACACGCATTTGTTGATGGCAATAGAATTATAGAAACAGCTCCGACAGATTACTTATCTTGGGGTGCAGGTCCATATGGAAATCAACGTTTTATCAATGTTGAAATCGTCCATACACATGATTATGATTCATTTGCACGTTCAATGAACAACTACGCTGATTATGCTGCAACGCAATTGCAATATTATAATTTAAAACCTGATAGCGCTGAAAATGATGGAAGAGGAACAGTTTGGACACATGCTGCTATCTCTAACTTCTTAGGAGGTACTGATCACTCTGACCCTCACCAATATTTAAGAAGTCACAATTATAGCTATGCAGAATTATATGACTTAATTTATGAAAAATATTTAATTAAAACGAAGCAAGTAGCACCTTGGGGCACAACATCTACAAAACCGTCACAACCTTCTAAACCATCAGGAGGAACTAATAATAAGTTAACTGTGTCTGCTAATCGTGGTGTTGCTCAAATTAAACCAACAAATAATGGCTTATATACAACTGTTTATGACAGTAAAGGTCATAAGACTGACCAAGTACAAAAAACTCTATCCGTTACTAAAACTGCAACATTAGGAAATAACAAATTCTATTTAGTTGAAGACTACAATAGCGGTAAAAAATACGGTTGGGTTAAACAAGGTGATGTTGTTTATAACACTGCTAAGGCACCAGTAAAAGTGAATCAAACATATAATGTTAAAGCAGGGTCAACACTTTACACAGTTCCTTGGGGTACACCAAAACAAGTTGCTAGCAAAGTATCTGGTACTGGAAATCAAACATTTAAAGCAACTAAACAGCAACAAATTGATAAAGCAACGTATCTTTATGGTACAGTGAATGGTAAATCTGGTTGGATTAGTAAATACTACTTAACTACAGCATCTAAACCTAGCAATCCAACTAAACCTTCAACAAACAACCAATTAACAGTGACTAACAATAGTGGTGTTGCTCAAATCAATGCAAAAAATAGTGGCTTATATACTACAGTTTATGACACTAAAGGAAAGACAACAAATCAAATCCAACGTACATTGTCAGTGACGAAAGCTGCCACACTTGGTGATAAAAAATTCTATCTTGTTGGTGATTATAATACTGGTACAAATTATGGTTGGGTAAAACAAGATGAGGTCATTTACAACACAGCTAAATCACCTGTAAAAATCAATCAAACATACAACGTCAAACCTGGTGTTAAATTACACACAGTACCTTGGGGCACATATAATCAAGTGGCTGGAACAGTTTCAGGTAAGGGCGATCAAACTTTTAAAGCAACTAAACAACAACAAATTGATAAAGCAACATATCTTTATGGTACAGTGAACGGTAAATCTGGTTGGATTAGTAAATACTATTTAACTGCACCATCAAAAATTCAAACTTTGTCTACTCAATCAACACCAGCACCTAAACAAGTAAAACCATCTACACAAACTGTAAATCAAATTGCTCAAGTGAAAGCTAATAATTCTGGAATAAGAGCATCAGTATATGATAAAACAGCCAAAAGTGGTACGAAATACGCTAACCGTACATTCCTTATCAATAAACAACGTACTGAAGGTAATAACACGTATGTACTACTTCAAGATGGAACAAATAATACACCATTAGGATGGGTAAACATTAATGATGTGACAACTCAAAATATCGGAAAACAAACTCAGTCTATAGGTAAATATTCAGTAAAACCTACAAATAATGGTCTATATTCTATTGCTTGGGGTACTAAAAACCAACAATTACTAGCACCTAATACGCTAGCTAATCAAGCATTTAATGCTTCCAAAGCTGTTTACGTTGGTAAAGATTTATATCTATACGGTACAGTCAATAACAGAACAGGATGGATTGCTGCTAAGGATTTAATCCAAAACAGTACTGACGCTCAATCAACACCATATAACTATACTTTTGTTATCAATAATAGTAAAAGTTATTTCTATATGGATCCAACAAAAGCAAACCGATATTCTTTAAAACCATATTATGAACAAACTTTCACAGTCATTAAGCAAAAAAATATTAATGGCGTTAAATGGTACTATGGTCAACTTTTAGACGGTAAATATGTTTGGATAAAATCAACTGACTTAGTTAAGAAAAAAATTAAATATGCATATACTGGAATGACTTTAAATAACGCGATAAATATCCAATCTAGTCTTAAATATAAACCACAAGTACAAAATGAGCCTTTGAAATGGTCAAATGCTAATTATAGTCAAATTAAAAATGCTATGGATACAAAGCGTTTAGCTAATGATTCATCCTTAAAATATCAATTCTTACGTTTAGATCAACCACAATACTTGTCAGCACAAGCTCTCAATAAATTATTAAAAGGCAAAGGTGTACTTGAAAACCAAGGCGCTGCATTTAGCCAAGCTGCACGTAAGTATGGTCTAAATGAAATTTATCTTATCTCACATGCTTTAGTAGAAACAGGTAATGGAACTTCACAACTTGCTAAAGGTGGAGATGTTTCAAAAGGTAAATTCACAACTAAAACAGGTCACAAATACCATAATGTCTTTGGAATTGGTGCATTTGACAATAATGCACTTGTAGATGGTATCAAATACGCTAAAAATGCTGGATGGACTTCTGTCTCTAAAGCAATTATTGGTGGCGCTAAATTCATTGGAAATTCATACGTGAAAGCAGGACAAAATACGCTATATAAAATGCGTTGGAATCCTGCAAACCCTGGTACGCATCAATATGCAACTGATATTAATTGGGCAAATGTCAACGCACAAGTATTAAAACAATTTTATGATAAAATTGGTGAAGTCGGTAAGTACTTCGAAATTCCAACATATAAATAAATATGAAGTAAGGCAGCTCTCATAGTTAATGAAAGTAGAGCTGCCTACTTTTTTGATGATTATTTATCCTGTCACTGCTTCGAATATGACAGATGCTAAATATTAAACTTTTTCAAATATAAAAAAGCTAAGCACACTTATATGTAATTTAATATTACAATTCAGTTGCTTAGCTTTATATGTTTATATATAATTGAATGTATTTTACACTTAACATCATAATTAAAAACCGATATATATCAGATGAAAATGTGTCTACTATTAAGTTTGTTTAATAATTGATTTAAACTTGCAATTTCGTCTGAAGATAGACATTGACATCTCGCTTCAATTAACTCGCATCTTGCCGTGTTGATTTGCTGAATTAAAGCCCTTGCTTCTTCAGTTAATATCAGTTCTTTACATCGTAAATCTTCATGAGATTGTTGACTCATGATATAACCTTTTTGGACTAACTTTTTAATCCATCTTGATACAATTGATTGTTCCCTACTAATCTTCATAGTTAAATCGTATTGAGATAAACGATCATAATTATATAAAATACGTAGTAACTCTAATTGTTCAGAAGTAATGTCAGTTCGTTGACCAAAGCGTCTATTAACTAAATTCAAATCATTATTTGTCAGTGTGATAAGTTTTTCAAGTTGTTTATACATGTTGTTCTACTCCACTATATTAAGTTAATAATATTATATGCCTTATTTATAAATTATACAATACAAATATACACATTGCACAAATTCGTTGCATCATTACCTATTTTTATACTACATTAGAGTATGTCTAAATTGTAAAAAAGGAGAGCGTTTATGACAGCCATCAAAGATAGGGATTATTTTTTCGATAATGCTCGAGCAATATTGATATTTCTAGTCGTATTAGGACATTTATTACAGCCTTATACATCTGAAGATAAATTTTTACAAGCTTTATATTTATTAATATATAGCTTTCATATGCCTACCTTTCTGTTTATCTCAGGCTATTTTGCTAAGAATTTAGATAAACCTAACTATTTAGAAAAAATTGCAAAAAAATTACTTCTTCCTTATGTAATATTTTTTGCGTTTTTCTCACTTTATTACTATTTCACTGGTAAAGAAGATGCAATTCAATTAGACCCATTTAATCCGGTTTTTGCATTGTGGTTTTTACTCACCCTTTTTTTCTTTCACGTTGTTTTAGTTATAGTGAGAAGGTATAATCCGTATATTGTATTATTCATATCCATACTTGTTTCTGTATTAGCTGGTTTCTCTGGCAATATCGATAGTTATATGAGTATATCAAGAACCATTGTGTTCTTCCCTATCTTCTTTATAGGACATTTGGTTACACAATCACATACGGAAAAACTTAGAAATAAAAAATGGATCCCCATCTCAATAATCATTCTGATTACCTTCTTTATAGGATACACAATCCATCCTATTAATGGAGATTGGTTATTAGGAAGTACACCTTATACTTCTTTAGAAAGTAACGGGGAGGATGTTTATAGTCCTCTAAAACGCTTATTACTCTATATCATTATACTTTTAACTATGTGTGCATTTCTAAATCTAATGCCACAAACTAAGCGTATTTATACATATATAGGACAGCGCACAATGTTTGTTTATTTATTACACGGTATCGTTATAGGAGTCATTCGCGGGTTTGATTTATATCCATTTAAGGATCAGATTTCTATCTTTACCTATCTTTATTTATTTATCAGTGCGAGTGTGATTGTATTAATATTATCTTCAAAATGGGTTTGCAAATGGACGAATCCGTTCATTAATTTAAAAAGGCCCTCTCAATTTAAAAATTAAAATTTCATAAAACAATTCAGTAAATCACCAAAATGTAGAGATTAAAATATGTTATGATAGTAATAATTTGAAAGAATTATGAGACTATTTAAACAATTTAAATACTACATTTTGGTATTTTTATATAGAGAGGTTTTAGCAAATGAAATTATCATTAAATTCAAGTTCAAAATTTTTAATAGCCCCTAGTATTCGTCAATTTTCTAATAGAATTAAAGCGATTGACGATTGTGTTAATTTAACAATTGGACAACCCGATTTTCCTATGCCAGATGTGGTCAAAAATGCTTATATCAAAGCAATCAAAAACGATAAAACAAGTTATTCTCATAACAAAGGTTTATTTGAAACACGCGAAGCTATTAGCCAATATTTTAAACGAAAATATAATTTCCTTTATAGTGAGGAAGAAATCATCGTTACTAATGGTGCGAGTGAAGCATTAGATACATCGTTAAGAAGCATTATTGAGCCTGGCGATGATATACTTATTCCAGGACCGATATACGCTGGTTATATCCCATTAGTTGAAACTCTAGGTGGAAATCCAGTATATATAGATACCACACAATCAGATTTTAAAGTAACACCTGAACTGATTGAGTCGCATCTAACGCATAAAACTAAAGCTATACTTCTAAATTACCCTACCAACCCAACAGGTGTAATACTCGAACGCTCTGAAGTCAAAAATATAGTAGACACACTTGTAAACAAACACATTTTTATAATCAGTGATGAGATTTATGCTGAAAATACGTTTAAAGGACAACATACATCTTTTGCTGAATTTCCAGAAATTCGAGATCAATTATTACTTATAGGTGGTTTGAGTAAGTCCCATTCTGCAACAGGTATTCGAATCGGCTTTTTACTTGGTCCTGAATATTTAATTGAAAAATTAACCTTTATGCACGCTTACAATTGTATTTGTGCAAATGTACCAGCTCAAATTGCTTGTACTACCGCTTTAAATGAAGGGATAAATGCCCCTCTATACATGAATCGTGATTATATCGAACGTCGTAATTACCTGAAAGAAAAATTAGAATCATTAGGCTTCGAATTAACTGCTCAACCTGAAGGTGCATTTTACATCTTCCCTAGCATTAAAAGATTCACGGAAAACGATTTTGAATTTTGTGTTGATGTGTTGGAGAAAGCACACTTAGCTATGGTTCCTGGTTCTTCCTTCACCGATATTGGCAAAGGGTATATTCGAATTTCATATGCTTATGATATGGAAACATTAAAAAAAGGAATGCATCGATTAGAAAATTATTTACAGCAACATTATCCAGAGCAAATGACCACTCTAACTAAATAAATAGTCTGGAAAACATTTATTCCTGAATTGAAATTTATGAGTGTACCAAGCTCACACAACAATAGGTTTAAATGTATCAAGTGTGTACGCTTATCTGAGATTTACACTCGCAAATCGTGAGCATCCATTTTAAATAGTACATTTTCATTTTTTACATTGGTGATTACTTATATCTCCCAATTTTGCTAATAGTTACTTATACGTATTAATTCCAATGAAATAATAAAATCGCCTAAGACATAATTCGTGTCTTAGGCGATTTTAAATAATTGCTATTCAGTAACTAGATTGGAATTGTAATTATAATATGCTTTTCAAAACCAGTCTATTATTCAACATATTGCTTATGGGAATTTAGGGAATTGGTCAAAATCAGGATTACGTTTTTCTTTAAACGCATCACGTCCTTCTTTCGCTTCATCAGTAGTATAGTAAAGTAAAGTCGCATCTCCAGCCATTTGTTGTAAACCAGCTAAACCATCAGTATCAGCATTCATTGCTGCTTTTAAGAAACGTAAAGCAGTTGGTGAGTGTTGCATGATGTCTTTACACCATTTAACTGTTTCGTCTTCAACTTGTTCTAATGGAACTACAGTATTCACTAAGCCCATATCCAAAGCTTCCTGTGCATTATATTGACGGCATAAGTACCAGATTTCTCTTGCTTTTTTATGGCCAACTATACGAGCTAGGTAGCCAGAACCGTACCCAGCATCAAATGAGCCTACTTTTGGTCCAGTTTGTCCAAAAATAGCATTGTCTGCAGCGATTGTTAAATCACAAACAACATTAAGTACATTTCCTCCACCAATTGCATAGCCTCTAACCATTGCTATTACTGGTTTAGGAATCACACGAATTAAACGTTGTAAATCTAATACATTTAAACGAGGAATATCATCTTCACCTACATAACCACCGTGTCCACGTTTTTTTTGATCTCCACCTGAACAAAACGCTTTGTCCCCTTCACCAGTTAATACAATTACTGATACATTTTGATCATCACGCGCACGTGAAAATGCATCAATCATTTCAGCAACTGTTTTAGGAGTAAATGCATTTCTTACTTCTGGACGATTAATCGTTACTTTGGCAATCCCTTCGAAAAATTCATATTTAATTTCATCATATTCTCTAAGTGTTTCCCACTGTCTAGTCATTTTGCTCCTCCTTTAAAAAACCTAATATTATTGTATCAAATTCCGTACTATCTTCCACATGAATTGTATGTCCGACATTAGAAATTTGAACTTTATGACTATCTTGTAAGTGATTCTCTAATTGTTGTCCTATCTGAACAAACTTTTTATCTTTTTCCCCTACTAAAATTAAAGTAGGAATGCGTATCAATGATAGATGTGGCCATAAATTAGGCATATGACCAGTACCATAATCACGAAGTGCTTTGGCCAATTTATTAGCATCTTGATTCAAGCGATTATTGCGAATACTTTGGCGTATCTCAGGTGCTAGATTATACTGCGAACGAAAAAGTGGTAACTTTTCCCAATCATTCACAAAAATATCTAAACCAGCAATTTCAAGTACTTTTGCACGTGCAGCATCCACTTGGGCACGTTCTACTTTATCCGTCTCATTTTGAATACCTGCTGAAGTACTCTCTAAGAGCAACCCTGATAGCGTTTCATTACCATGTATAGCATAATAAAGTGCCACCCGGCCACCCATAGAGTAACCTAGAAGAAACACATCATATGTTTGATATTGTATTAAAACTTCATCAATTTGACGTGTAATAAACGGGAAATCCCACACTTCGTCCATAGATGAAGTATCTAAGCCATGGCCTGGCAAGTCAATTGTGAGCACGTTTGTATGTTCTACGAGGCGTTCTATATGTGAATGATAAGTAGTAGCATCACTTATAAAACCATGCAACATCACTAATAATTGTTTACTTTGGTTCTTAGATTCATAAAAATTATAATGTAACATTAACAATCTCACTCAATTTCTGATATAAATTTTGGTGTTGATGCAAATTTTCATCTCTATTGGTCATAACTTCATACATGTGAGAACCCATTTTAGATAATTCAGCATATTTAAAGTCAGTCAAATTATCAAAACGCTTAAATGTAAAACCATATAACAGTGCAGTATATTCAAAGTTTAAGCCTGTTGGTGTTCCAAATAATCGCTCAAAATATTTTGTAGCCGATCGTTTTTGAGGTAAATATGAAAAGATACCTCCTCCGTCGTTATTAACTAATACAATGTTAATATGAAGTTCATTTAATTTGGCCATTAATAAACCGTTCATGTCATGATAAAAAGATAAATCACCAATAAGCAATGTCACATTCTTATGTGCCGCCATACCTAGCGCAGTTGAAACTACTCCGTCTATTCCATTGGCACCCCGATTAGCGTATACAGATGCCTCACTATCAAATAGTAAATTATCGACATCTCTAATTGGCATACTATTTCCGACAAATAATGTATCTTCTTTTGTAAGTTTTTGAATTAAACTCCCCACATATGCCGCTTCATCTGTCGCATGCTTTAAGTAATCACTTATTTCAATGCGTGCTTGTTGTTCAAGTGATTGCCATTGCTGTAACCATTTTTTTCGTTCAACAAGTGGTTCTTCCATTAATGAACGGAAAAAATCATTTGCTGAAATCTCATAAGATATATGAGGTGGTGTCGGAAATACATCAATTTGATCATTATTCTGCACAATAATTTGATACGCATCTATTTTCTTCAACCATTGATTTAATTTTTTAGAAATAACTGGCTTACCTACACGTATGACATAGTCTACTTCTAAATTTAATCCTGCTCGATACAATAAATCATAAGTGGTTATAACATTAGGATGTTTCTCTTTACGAAGCTGACTAAGGGGATCTGCTAAGATTGGCAGATCATATATAGTTGAATACGTTAATATTTGATCAACAGCTTGGTGTTGCATATCTCCGACAATGATGAGACCATTTTTTTCTTGTAATATGTCTTTTATATCATCTACCGAAATCGATTTCTGATAATGAGGTAACGTTTTAGTTACAGATGTTAATAAATCGACACGATCTAAATCTGGTGTTAGTGGTTCTCTAAATGGTAAATTAAAATGAATCGGTCCTCGGTGTGGTCCATATAAATATTGACTTGCAATTTGCATTTGATAATTAATTGTATCTATTGTATGTTCACTTCCATCAGCAATCGGCAAATCAAATTGAAAGTTCACATAATTACTAAACATATTTACCTGATTGATTGCTTGAGGTGCACCCACACTCCGCAGTTCATGCGGTCTGTCACTCGTTAAAACAACGAGAGGCAAACGACTAATTTGACTTTCAGCTATAGCGGGTGTGTAGTTCGCGGCAGCTGTTCCAGATGTACAAAGAATTGCTACAGGTTTTTCGCTACCTTTAATAAGACCTAAAGCAAAAAATGCAGCACTTCGCTCATCAGGGTGAATCCATGTTTTAATATTTGGATGTGCTTCGAAAGCAAGTGCTAATGGTGTTGAACGTGAACCTGGACTAATTACTACTTCTCTTACACCATAAGCATAAAGCTCTGAAGCAAATGAAAATACTTGTTCAGTTAAAGCTTCACTATGATTCATCATTATTATCTACTCCTAAGGCGTTCATCATTGGTGAGAATTTAACTGCAGTTTCAGCAACTTCACTATCAGGATCCGAATTTTTAACAATGCCGCATCCAGCGTATAAAGTCGCTTGTTGCTCTTTAATTAGCATAGAACGTATAGCAACAATGAATTCACAATCATCATAAACATCAATATAGCCTACCGGCGCGCCATATAAACCTCGAGTACCAAACTCTTTATTCTCAATAAAATCAAGCGCTTCTTCTTTAGGGTAGCCACCTAACGCAGGTGTAGGATGTAAACGATCGATTAAACCAATGTATGATTTGTCATTTAAATTAGCTTTGATTTCCGTATATAAATGATACATATGATCATTTTTTAAAATATTAGGCGTTTCATTGTACTCTACATCCTGTACAAAAGGCTCAATATCATTTAAGATGCTCTCAACAACAAAACGATGTTCTCCTAAATTTTTCTTATCTTTAAGAAATGCCTCTATATTCTTATTATCTATTTGCTCATTATGTGTACGTTTAATGGTACCTGCTACAGCTTTTGTAGATAAAACACCATCTTCAACTTTGATTAATTGCTCAGGCGTTTGAGAAAAGAATATTGACTGATTAGCTTCTAATAAAAATATATAACTATTTTTTTCATTTTCAAGAGCCCGGTTTAAAACATATGGAATATTGATTTTTTTATCAAATTTGACTAAACGACGACGTGCGAGAACGATTTTTTTATTGTCGTCAATCGTATCAATCGCTTCTTTTACGAGATCACGCCAATCATCCTTATAAATATCTTCCATACGCGTCACATCTCCAAGTGCTTCCTCAGGGTTATCCATGGTTGTTTGTTCAAAATGTGCCACTAAAGTTTTAAATGCTTGTAAATCAAAATCTTGTCGCTTTGTTGTATAAGTTAGATAAGTACGCGTACCTTCATTAGAAATTAATACTTTAGGTAAAACAAAATGGTTTAAACCATATTCTCTCCATTCATCATCTGATTTGTGACTCGAAAATTGAAAACCGCCGCACAATCTAAGATGATGATATTTATTATGTGGATGAATGAGTTCAATATTATTTTTTAATTTTTCCCAGTCCTTAAAAATGGATTGCTTATTCTCAAAGTCGTTTTTAAACCTATGAATAGCATGATATCCAAAATACGAAGAATAATTATCATTTAAGCGCATGTAAAAACGGTCCCCAGCATCTTTTTCAGTTAAATGAAACAACACACTAGGTTTCATAGTTTTATTTAATTCAACTTCAACTGAAACCCAATCTTTTGTACTTTCATATAACTTATCGACGATTGCCTGTTCGTCTACATTCACATCCATTTTTTTCACTTCTTTCTCCTCCGAATTTTACTCATTATTATATTGTATCATTTTTAATCTTTTATGTAGTTATTAATGCTTAAACTAAACATGCAATTTTTCACGTTGATTGACCTTTACTGGTGTTTCATTTAAAATGTTGATGATAAATCTATATAAATAAGAGGTTGTGCATATCATGTCAGATAAATATCAACAATATTCCACTGTTAAGAAGTACTGGCAATTGATGAGACCTCATACTTTAACAGCCGCTGTTGTCCCTGTACTCGTTGGTACTGCAGCAGCTAAAATATATTTTCTCGGTAGCGAAGACCATCTGAAATTCAGTCTTTTCTTAGCTATGTTGCTTGCATGTTTGTTAATTCAAGCTGCAACAAACATGTTTAATGAATACTATGACTTTAAAAAAGGTCTTGATGATCATACCTCTGTGGGTATTGGTGGCGCTATTGTACGTAATGGTATGAGTCCTAAACAAGTAATGAATTTAGCAATTGCTTTTTACATCATTGCAGCACTTTTAGGTATCTTTTTAGCAATACAAAGCTCATTCTGGATTATTCCAGTAGGCATAGTTTGTATGGCAATTGGCTATCTATATACCGGTGGCCCTATTCCAATTTCATGGACACCTTTTGGTGAACTATTTTCAGGATTATTTATGGGTATGATTATCATACTACTTTCATTTTTCATACAAACCGGTAATGTTCAAGGATATGCCGTATGGTTAAGTATTCCAATAGTCATCACAATTGGTTTAATCAATATGGGTAACAATATTCGTGACCGTGTTAAAGACAAGGCTAGCGGTAGAAAAACTTTGCCTATACTTTTAGGTAAACGTGCTTCAGTTATTTTTATGGCAATAATGTATGCCATCGCATACATCATTGTCATCATTACAGCCTTTTTTAAACCTGCGGGATCACTATTTTACTTGTTAGTTTTATTATCATTCCCAATGCCTATTAAAGCAGTGAGACGTTTTAATAAAAATGATACACCTGAAACAATGATGCCTGCGATGGCTGCGACAGGTAAAACGAATACATTCTTTGGTTTATTGTATGCATTAGGAATCTATATTAGTGCACTTTTAGGTGCAATCTAAACTTTTACACGAATGAGTCTGGGACAATAATAATGCCCCAGGCTTTTTTATTGCAAAGACAGACAACAATTAAATTTAAAAACATACTTCTATCAAGTTATTTCAACAATTGTCTAAACCCAGAATTTCAAACAAAAATTCAATAGACAAGACTAGTTTGGGTTTAGGGCCCCAACATAGAAAATTTCAAACAGAAATTCTACAGACAAAGCAAGTTGGGGTTCGAGGCCCCAACATAGAGAATTTCAAACAGAAATTCTACAGACAAGGCAAGTTGGGGTTCGGAGTACGTTTAGACAACGCGCTTATAACTTATGACCCACTGAAACCATTTATAAAAATTCAATCTGTAAACAAAATTGATGTTTATTCATTTATATACATCACACACCTTTCATTATGATGTGATGTTACTTATTATTCAATGTCATATGAAAATATTGATGGCCATATAAACGAATTGTCGCATCCTCTTTAAACCCTAATTTGTGATATAGGTGGCGTGCTTTATTATTATCATAATCACAATTCAATCCCCATTTTTCATGTGCATGTGTGGAAATTACATACTTTAAAAGTTGTGTTGCAATACCTTGTCCTCGATATTTTGGAGTCGTTACTACTGCTTCTATATATATTTCATCATCGTATGATTCTTTTTCAGGTAATGGTGTACCTAACTGAAGAATATCTTCTTCAAGTGGTAACTTAAGCCATTGTTGTTCAAAATCCATTTCCTCTTTTCCAGGATAAGCAATTACACATCCAACAACAACCCCGTCTTTCTCATATACCCAAATATGCTCATAAAACGACCGATATCTCACATTCACAATACTTAATTCTATCGCTTCAATAATACGATCTTTAGTTATTTCCTTGGTAATATCTAATTCCATATCTCTCCAAATAAGGTAACATAACTCTGCAATCTGTCGATTATCACTCGTTTTCGCTTTTCTAATCACATTTGACTCCCCTTTTAGATATTGATAGCTAAAGTTTATACTCAATTTCTAAATAAAAAATAAATACGACATAATGTTGACATCTTAAAATTAAACAATCACTATAAATTGAAACCTTCACTTTATATCATAACATCTTCTTTAATACTTTTACTTTGATAAACTAAATAATTATCTGTAAAAATAAAGATAAGACTAAAAACTAAAATAACCATACGGAGGTAGACATAATGAAAGTTAACAAAACAATTTATATTATAGTAGCATTGATTTTAGGTGGACTGGGCGTGCATAAATTTTATGCCGACCAAGTTGGACAAGGTATTCTACATCTCGTCTTTTTCTGGACTGGCATTCCAAGTGTTGTCGCAATCATTCACGCTATCATTGTTATTTTTACAAAAAAAGCAGATGAATACGGCTACATAACTTTTGATAAAAAATAACATCTAAAAATATTTCTTCATATTTTCCAAAAAAACAAATTTTACTTTTAGCTCCTACAAAAACTGGGTATAAAATATCAAACAAAATATAAGGGGAGTTAACATGCAGAATATTATTAAGAGAGTTATTAGAATTTTAGTTTCCGGTTATATTGTCAAAATGATACGAAACCTTATTTCCAAAAATTCTAACGATAGAAATAAAAACAATCACAAATAGAAATATAAAAAACGGAATTGATTAGCAATTCCGTTTTTTATATTGTCCGTTGCCAAAAATATTCTTTTAGTATTGTTATGCACACGCCAATTGCTCAACTTATCGAACTACATCTTTGGTACGTTTTCTTATTTACATCATTCTTAATTTACTAAAATATTAGTTGTTGATTTATCTAATAAAACTAGGTTATGTAAATAAATTTTATTAGATAAATCTTCTAGTTCTAAAAGTATTAATTGATATATTTCTTGGATAAATTGATATTTATTTTATAAATCTTTTAACTTAAATAAGAGTTAGGATAAGGAGAGAGAGAATGAATTTTTTTATTAGGAAAGAAAAAAAGGAAGATTATAAGATTACTGAAGAAGTTGTAAAAGAAGCGTTTGCTAATGAAGAATATAGTGATCAGAGTGAACATAGATTAGTTGCGATTTTGAGAAATTCTGATGAGTTTATTCCAGATTTATCTTTAGTAGCATTACATAGAGATAAAATTATAGGTCATATATTGTTATCTAAAATTTTTATTGTTAAAGGTGAGAAATCTATAGAATCATTAGCTTTAGCGCCTGTTTCTGTCTTACCTAATTATCAAAATAGAGGCGTAGGTCAAAGTTTGATACAAAAATCTTTAGAAGTAGCAGAAAAGCTTAATTTTGATTCGGTTATAGTGATGGGACACTCAGAGTATTATCCAAAATTTGGGTTTAAAAAAGCTTCTAACTGGGGTATTAAAGCCCCTTTTGAAGTACCAGACGAATTTTTAATGGCTATTGAATTAAAGAAAAATGCTTTGGATAAAACTTCTGGGATAATTCAATATTCAGATGCTTTTTTTGAATGAAAAGTTTATTTATCTTAGTTTTTAAATCTACTGAATAAATAAAGACTAGGCATTTATGCCGAGAAAATTTATTAATGTTGAGAAGAATCCTTAACTAAACTTGAAGACGAATGTCGCATAGCGTGAGCTATTAAGCCGACGATTCGACAAGTTTTTAGTTTGTTAAGAGTTTTCGAAGGCTCAACGTCAATAAAGCAGTTATGTTGACATTGCCTAAAAAAGGAGTTCTTATTTTGGATAAAAACACAGTATTAGATAAAGGTTATTTTATAGCAACTATCTTAAATTCCATTTTTTTACTTGGTTAATTTTTGTATATCAATCTGATAATCCATATATATTATTTCCATATACTATTGTGATGGTTGTTAATGCTATTTATTTAGTTGTAAAAGTAGGAAAAATAAATAGAAGTAAGCCCAAAATTTAAGAGGGTTTTGAAACGATTGAAAACAAGTTTCTTCTTGACTTGATCCTATATAGAAATAACGTTCTTTTTTAAAATAAGGATAGATACTTATATATTAGCTTGAATGATTTAAAAAATTTGAAGATATCTATATTTTACAAAAATCAAGTTTGTTATTGTTACTTTTGATGTTTATTTTTTGGTTAAGTTTAAGACAATAGAATATAAACCATAGATATGTATAGAAAGAGTCCGGGAGATAAAGTTCTAGGATAAGTAAATAAAGAAAAAGAACGTTGATAAATCAACGTTCTATCGTAATTTAGTTAATCAGAATTAAACTGATTTTTACTAATGAACGGAAACAGTACGGGTTAACTCGTATTCCTCTTTGTTATTTTCATCTAAAGGAACAGGGGTGAATGATTTAGTTGAACCATCAAGCCCTATATCAAATAAAAGCCATTGTAGTGCTGTAGCAGTTGTAGTTTTTCCTGTATCATTAACACCGTATACTCTTGCATCATTGCCATTAAATTCAAAAACTTGATTTTTTAAACCTGCAAAATTTTCAATTGATATTTTCTTTATTTTCAGCTGTTTCATATTGACTCCCCCGTATATTTTGATTAAATTCTGACTGTTAGGCGTTGGTACGTCCTTCAGTCTTTTTTGTTATCTCAAGCCACTTTTCCCAAAAGAATGTGCTAAAGATAAGTGTTAACATTGCAATTCCTAATACTGTTGTGAAACTACCTTAAAAGTAATGTGATGATCATTGCAATGAACATCGTCATGTAGCTTAGTAGATATTTCATTTATCATCCTCTTCTTTCATTTCTAAAAGTTTTTCGATATATCCTCTTTCTAATGCGAAATCAAATAACATTTGTTGAATATGTTCAGACATAATAACCATTCCTTTCGTGTATAATGAATTTATTAAATAAAAATGGAGGTTTACTATGGAATTTATTCAATCTACCTTGTTTTCCAATATAATTGCTGTAATAGCCTTATTAGTTGCAATAGCGAGTTTTCTATATGCTTATTTAAGCAACCGACCTAGCATTGAAATCAGCGATTTCTATACCGATCAACTAGATAATGAAAATAATTTGATAAAATGTGGTTTTGTTCTTGCAAATGTTTCTCCAAAAACAATTACCGTTAAAGAAATCAATCTTTTTGATATCGATAATATGAAATTAGATAACATTCATATTCAATCTCCAAAAGACGCTTATATGAGATATCCGAATCCATTATCATCTCCATATAGCTGTTGTCCTTTTGAAAAGAATGAAATTTTTATACCTAATGCGACAATTGAGTTTTCTTATCATTTAAAAGAAAAGCCAAAAACTATTGAAATAGTTGCTAATAAGGGTATTTGGTATTTGAGTAAGAAACGAAGATTTAATTTTTAATATTAATAATTAATGTTAAAATCATGAAAATAACTGCTAATAACATACAAATATTAGTAAATAACATGTTTTACGCCTCCTAATTAGAAAATAAGTGATACGTTTTTTGCATTTTCATCATTAACAATTTTTGTTAATTGTTTTTCGTCTATACTGGAATTAACTTTTACTATTCGTTTTCTATCACTTCTAATCTCCTCCGCTAAGATGACAATTAGGAGTGCTATTTTTTAGTTTCTTTAACATGACTATACACCTCCTATCCAAATATCTTTTTGAAATTATCCTCAAGAAATTGTTTCATCTTGCTACCTATGAATCTGTATTAATCGTTGTTGTTGATTAGATAATGTGAAAACTGCTCTATTTCTTTTTTAAGTTGTGGAATTTCTAGAATGTTTCTTTTTAACCAATATCTATTGTGACCTGTTTCATATTCCAAATCTTCCATTGTCCACCATGCTTTTGTCATGTCTCATACCTCCGTAACTTCTGCTTCATAACCAAAATCAGTCATGATTTCGTGAATTTTTAATCTGCCTTTTTGAGTCTAACGCATCTGTGGTTGAGTGTCCGGACGTCCATCGGAACGTACTATCTCGATTGTGTGAGACTTCGTATATCCTCTGTTCATATGTTCGGTGTATAGCAAACCTACACGGCGTTATAATCTTGCTTGGTGTAATAACTTATTAAGTTTTTGTGCAGACAAACCATAATCAGCTACAATCTGTGTGATAGTCATCGTCCCAGGTGATTTTAATATTTCGTCCACATAATCAGCTTTGGGCTTTAACTCGCCGATTTGTTGCTGTTGAATTGTGTTCTGCTCAAGTAACTTTTCTTTTTCTTTCTGTTCTTCAAAACATTTCTCAGCACGTTTCACAGGATTTTCTATCATGTAACTTGCAACAGGTTGTTTGAATTGGTTTTCCATTTCGTTAAATTTATTGATATATGCCATTTTGAAATCGTTATGACCTTGAATATTGAACATGTATAAGGTGAAACCGCATTTAGTAAGTATTCTTTCAACTTTCTACCAGTACTATCTTTATATTCGCTAGGAATTATTACTGAACCCACATTTGGGCTGAGTAAAATTTTTTCTAAATCTCTAATTACATGAGCATGTCTTTTTTTCTAGTTCTTGGGCAATCACTTGACTAGAAACAACTGCTCCTAATTTTCTGAGTTGTTTTCAATTTGTATTTTTTGTAATGCTTGCATAATGTTTATGCTCCTTTCTGCTATACTCCTTATAAAAGGAGGTGATTTATATGTTGAGTCAAAAACCTGGTCATTTCTTCAAGTACAAAACTTGGGAAGATTTAGACCAATTACTTCAATCAGCATTTACTGACGATACCGTTCGCAGACCTAAAGTTACTATCGATGTTAAAGAATACGTAATGACTGCTGATGAAATCGAAAATGAAGCTGTAATGAATTTGTATAAAGTTACTGTTGATGGAGATTACGTTACATTTGAATAGGATATTCTAGTTTAGTAACTCTAGTTTCTAGTTGTAAGATTTTGTACTTTAATAAGTTATATGCTCTTTTGATTACAAAGCCACTTGTAATTAAAAGGGCTATATTATTTCGAAGCTTTTCAACAATTTCATTTGAATTCCTCCTTTAAGTTGTTTGGTGTTATCGTTTCATTTTTTGAGACGTTATGATTAAAAAAATAATCATCCATGCTAATATCTAAACCATCGCAAATCGCACTTGCTTCATCAATAGTAAAATTACTTTTGCTTTTATTAATCTTTTGGCTAAAGCATGCAATATTAATAGCAATCATATTAGCAACATCTTTATGATAATACTTACTCTCATCAATGAAATTTCGTAATTCTTGATATCTCTTTTTATTCATATTTTTATCACCTCTTTCGTCTCATTTATGAGATTAAACTAATCACTATTCAAGGTAATTGTTTCGGTGTCAATGAATAAATTTCATTTTTGGGAAATGAATTCATAAATTCGTTGCAAATATGAAAAAACTTATATAATACATTTGTAAAAAATCAACAAGGAGTAAAAACATGACTAATTTCTCAGACAACCTTAGTAAATTAAGAAAATCACGTGACTTATCATTAAAAGAATTGAGTGACAGACTTAATGCAAAATATGAAGTTAAATTTTCAAAAGCATCAATAGATCGATGGGAAAAAGGTATTACTAGTCCTTCTGTGGAACATGCTAGCGCGTTATCGGATTACTTTAACGTATCTTTAGATGAGTTAAGTGGAAGAAAAGAAATGAAAATCGAGGAACCTCAAACACTAGCTGCGCATTTAGAAGGTGAGCTAAAAAAGGAGGATGTGGACTATATTTTAAGTTTGATTGATAGATTTAAAAACGAAGATAAATAAAGGGAATGATTTTATTGTCACATTACGAAGAATTACTTACCGAGAATAAACACATTAAAATTAAAGACACACTCGTTACCTAATGGATATAGTGGTTTTTATAAAGATGGTGTAATACTTATTGATAAAAAACCTATCCTAAAGGCGTAAAGCTGAGGTATTATACGAAGAACTAGCACATCTTAAACTTACATATGGAAACATCTTAGATCAATCTAAAGATATAAACCGCAAATTTGAAAACTACGCTAGGCGTTACAGATATGAAGCTGCTCTACCTTTGCACATTATTGTAGAGGCGCATAACTATGGTGTTAATAACTTATATGAATTAGCTGAATATATACAATTAAGTGAAGAATACATAGCAGAAATATTGAAACATTACAAAAATAAATATGGTATTGGAACTCATTACGGAGAACACCTAATAACATTTGATCCGTTAAGAGTTTTTAAATATAAAGAAATATAAAAAAGGAGGAAGTTTATGTCTAAAAATATAGATTTTAAAAATGGTTACGCTTTAGGCCTAATAAAAGGTGGTTTATCTAAAGAAGGTAAAAAAGCAATCGGAATGGATAGCGATTTTACTAGCATCCAAGAAAAAAGTGAAGCTTACAGTAAAAAAAGTATTGAAAAACAAGGAATAAATAATCGACTAAAATTACATCTAATGCTTTTTATTATCAAAATAAAGCGAATAGCTTCGACGATATTTACAATCTTATAGGTACTCATCTTAGCCAAAAAGAACAAGCTAAATTTGTCATTTTAAAGATATGAAAACAAACACTTATGTGCTAATAGCACAAAATGACGAGATAGTAAAACAAAATAAGAAATTATTAGAACAAAATGATGAAATTATCAAACTTTTAAAGCAAATTCTAAACAAAGGAGAAATGTAGAATGAAAAAGGTTCTTTTTTTAATTTTTGCTAGTTTATTAGTATTAGGCGCATGTGGTCAAGAAGACGACGCAAAAAAAGACAATGACAAAAAATCAGAAAGTAAGTCTGAACAGAAATCAAATGATTCAAAGAAAGATAAAAAAGATAGTAAGAGGAAAGATGATAAAAAATCTACTGAAGAAAATAATCAATCGTCTGAACAAAATACAAATGAACAACAAACACAAGAAAATAATTTACAGTATAGCCAACAAACACAACAACCTGATCAAAATCAACAAAGTAGTGGTGCTTTAAACCAAGAACAAATTAAAGCTAATGCTAAAGTAGCAAAACAGAATGGTTATACAGGTGTACCAAACGGAGACGTTGGTGGCGTTCCTACTTCTGACAAAGCCTACTCTAATGATCAATTAGACCCCGAAACCGGATTACCTAAAGATAATGTAGTTCCACAAGGCACAGAATAATTCCACAGGGTACCTAGTACCCTTATTATTTTTTTACTTTTTTTGAGGAGGAAATGAAATGTCAGTAAGAAAACAGCAGAATGGCAAATGGTATTACGACTTTGGATATGAAGGTAAACGTTATAAAAAGAAAGGGTTTAGGACTAAACGTGAAGCAACAGAGGCAGAATCTATAGCTAAAAACAAAGTTATGAGAGGTTTAGTCATCAATAATAAGACATCATTCATTGAGTACTACAATGATTGGATAAAAGTCAATAAAGAAAATGTGGTGTCTGAAAAAGCATACGCAACGTTCAACAATGCTATTAATCAATTTAAGTTATTCTTAGAAACAGAAAATTTAAATGATATTACCTTATCAGATTTAAACACTACATTTTATCGTAAGTTCATTAAATGGTACGGGGATACACACGCTACAGAAACAGTTAGAAAGATACACAATTGCTTAAAGCAATCTATAGACGACGCTATACAAGAAGGATTAATTCACAAGGATCCAACGTATAAAGTAATGGTTAAAGGTCGAATACCTGCACAAAAAGAAGATGAAAAGTTTATGAGCATAGAAAATTTTGTAAATTTAAAGAGATATGTATCTGATACCACTATTCAATCATATGTATTTGTTTTCATATTAATCATCACTGGAGGACGCTTTGGAGAAGTTCAAAAACTAAGTAGAAGTGATTTAGATTATAAAAATAATACAATACACTTACCAGGAACGAAAACAGAAACTTCAGATAGAACTATTGATATACCTGCTGCAGATATGAATATGTTAAGAAAAACATTATCTAAAATGCCAGTAAGTTTATCAAATCAATTATTTAATACAGGTGTAGGATTAATTACACACAATGCTGTATCTAAAGTGTTACAAAAATTCTGCTTAGAAAATAAAATCGGTAAATATACTTTGCATAGTATAAGACACACACATTGTTCTTATTTACTACACAATGACGTATCTATCTATTACATTTCAAAGAGATTAGGTCACAAAAATATTAAAACTACTATGGATGTATATTCACATTTATTAGATGAAGTTGAGCAGAAAGAAAGAGAAAAAGCAGTGAATGTATTGGAAAATATGAACGGGAACATAATTTGATTTTACGGGGACGTTTTTATCAATTTAACAATATAAAGGAACGTTACGGGAACGTTTGGTTTAATTTACGAGGTTTAACGATAGATAACAAGATATAACAAAACCCCGTCAAATCAACGTTTTGTTTCACGAGATTTAACGAGGTAAAAACAAATAACGGAAACGGAGGGAGCCGACTAGTTCGATAAACCGTTGTTTTACTAACAATTAT
>OAVR01000041.1_pt1 | contig 88754 bp, 92 predicted proteins | sample 1476451 | NCBI WGS metagenome assembly OAVR01 (sample SAMEA2580105, study PRJEB22360) | human gut metagenome | biome: human gut; feature: human-associated habitat; material: faeces | place: Denmark | collected 2008/2010 | reverse complement strand
CTTGGTGGGAAGCTGCCTGGGAGAGTAGGACGTAGCCACGTAATCTTTTTTTATTTAAAAAAGTCACTTTTTAAGTGGCTTTTATTTGAATAAAAATATATGTGGAAGGAGGAGCTTTAATTAATTTAAAGCTATATATAAATGAATACGCCTATAATAAATTCTTTAAATAAAATTATTGATGATAATATAATATCTTTTCATATGCCAGGACATAAAAAGGGGTTTATTTATGAATCATTGGGTTATGAAAAATTATTAAAAAGTATATATAAATTAGATACAACTGAAATACCAGGTACTGATAATTTACATTCACCAGAAGATGCTATAAGAAAGTCTCTAGAAATGGCTTCAGAGGCATTTAAAAGTGATAAAACATATTACTTAGTCAATGGATCAACTTGTGGGATAGAAGCAGCCATAACATCTATAGTGAAACCAAAAGAAAAAATAATAATAAATAGAGATTGCCATCAATCGGCAATTAATGCATGTATAATTGGAGATATAGAACCTGTATATATAAATACAAGTATAAATGAATATAGCAATATTATAGAAGGTGTAAAAGTTGAGGATATAAAACTAGTTATTGATAAAAATTTAGATGCAAAAGCTTTATTTTTAACATATCCAACTTACTTTGGAAATACTTTCGATTTAAAGGAAATTTGTGATTATGCTCATAGTAAAAATATGTGTGTAATTGTTGACGAGGCACATGGAGCACATTTAGGGTTAAGTGAAGAATTACCTGAAACTGCTTTAAGTCAAGGAGCTGATTTAGTCATACAAAGTACACATAAAACTTTACCATCATTTACCCAATCATCTATGTTGCATGTAAAAGGAAATAGAGTGGATATAGATAAATTATCTAGTATGCTGAGAATAACTCAAACATCTAGCCCATCTTATTTACTTATGGCATCATTAGAAATTGCTTTAGATATTTACTTAAACAAGGGAAAAGATTTAATGGAAAGTTTATTAAATAACATAGAAAATTTTAAAGATAGTATAAATTTTCTAAAATATATTAAAATAGATTATTCTAATGATAAAACAAAAATATATTTAAACACTAAAAAATTAGGTATAACTGGATATGAGTTAGAAAATATATTAAGACAAAATTATAATATACAGGTAGAATTATCAAATTATTATGGAGTTTTATTAATAGCAACTATAGGAAATACAAAAGATGAATTTGATAAATTGAAAGAAGCATTAATTGACATAGAAAAAAGTATAAAGAATAAAGATATACTTAGAGATGTAGATTATCCTATGGAAATTCCAAAAAAAATATTAACTCCAAGAGAAGCATTCTATAGTAATAAGAAAAGTGTTAAAATAAATGATAGTATCGGGAAAATATCTGGAGATTATATAATACCATATCCACCAGGTATTAGTTTAGTGTCGCCGGGGGAAATAATTACAAAAGAGATTATAGATTATATTCTTCAGTGTAGAGAAAAAGGGATGAATGTTAGTGGAGTCAAGGACTCAAGCTTAGAATATATTCAAATTATAGATTTAAAGTAAAATATCAGAAAGGAAAATCTACTAAACTAAAATTTTTACTAATTAAGTTTATAGAATTATAGGTGTGAAATATGAAAGGCAAGTTAATAATCATAGAGAGTGGCTCAGATGCTAGCGGAAAAGCAACACAAACAAAAAAATTATTTAATAGACTAGAACAAGATGGATATAAGGTAAAAAAAGTGGAATATCCTAATTACAAATCAGAATCATCTGCATTAGTAAAGATGTATTTAAATGGTGACTTTGGAAAAAATGCAGAAGATGTAGATCCATATGTTGCATCTACATTTTTTGCAGCAGATAGATATGCATCATTCAAAACTGAATGGGAAGAGTTTTATAATAATGGTGGAATAATAATAGCAGATAGATATACTACATCTAATATGGTACATCAAGCGTCAAAGATGGATGAAAATGAGAGAGATAAGTTTATAAATTGGTTATTTGATTATGAGTTTAATTTATATAAAATACCAGAACCGGATTGTGTTGTATTTTTAAATGTTCCTATAGAATACAGTAAAAAACTTATGGAGAATAGGAAAAATAAGTTTACGGGAGAGGATAAAAAGGATATACATGAAAGTGATATAAGTTATTTATCTAAATCCTATGAAAACTCATTATATATAGCCAATAAATATAATTGGAATAAAATTAATTGCATAGAAAATGAAAATTTAAGAAGTATAGAGAGTATACATGAAGAAATATATAATATAGTTAAAGAAAATTTAAATTCTATGGAGAACTAGATATGTATTTTAATAATATTATAGGACAGAGTTTTGCTAAGAAATATATAATGAATTCTATAAATAAGGATAAAATAAATCATGCATACTTATTTGAAGGAATAGATGGAGTTGGAAAAACTACATTTGCAAAGGAATTTGCAAAGCATTTATTAAAAATAGAACATCTTGAAAATAGTCCGGATTATATAAACATAGAACCACAAGGAGCTAGTATAAAAATAGCTCAAATTAGAAATTTACAGACAGATGTAATTATAAAGCCTCATGGAGATTATAAAATTTATGTAATAAATAATGCTGAAAAAATGACTATAGAGTCTCAAAATGCATTATTAAAAACTTTAGAAGAACCTCCAGTATATGTAATTATAATACTTATAACAAATAATAAAAATTCTCTATTAGATACAATAAAATCTAGATGTGATATAGTTAAGTTCTTACCTATTCCCTCTATAGAATTAAAAAAATATTTAGAAGATAGAGGTATAGAGGAAAAAAAAGCTAGTATATTATCAACTTTTTCAAGAGGTAGTATTAGTAAAGCTTTAGAGTTATCAGACTCATCAGACTTTATGATAATGAGGGAAGATATTCAAAATTATATACAAATTATGTTAGAAAAAAATGTTGTAGATATACTGGAACTTCCTAATAAACTTGATAAATATAAAGATAATATCTTAGAAGTTTTAGATATAACTATAAATTATTTTAGAGATATAATGATGATTAAAGAAAATATAGATAAATCTATGATCATAAATATTGATAAAATAACTTACTTACAAAACATGAGCAAAAAAATTAACTATTCTCAAGTATCTAAGATTATTGATATAATAGAAGAAACTAAGAAAAAGTTAAGAAGCAATTGTAACTTCAATTTGAGTGTACAAGTAATGGCTTTAAATATATATGAGGTGATTAAATGATAAGAATAGTGGGTGTTAGATTCAAAAGTGCAGGTAAAATATATTATTTCGATCCTGTGGATTTTGAGATAGAGAAAAACATAGATGTAGTTGTAGAAACAGCAAGGGGATTAGAATATGGTAAGGTGGTAGTAGGGCCTAAAGAATTAGATGAAAGCGAGCTTGTATCACCATTAAAGCCTATAGTAAGAATTGCAACAGAAGAAGATACTAAGATATATTTAGAAAACAAGGAAAAAGCAAAAGAGACATTTGAGATTTGTCAGCAAAAAATAAAAGAACATGAATTAACTATGTTTCTTATAGATTGTGAGTATACATTTGATAGAAATAAATTAATATTCTACTTTACTGCAGAAGGAAGAATAGATTTTAGAGAACTTGTAAAAGACTTAGCATCTATATTTAAGACAAGAATAGAGTTAAGACAAATAGGAGTTAGAGATGAAGCTAAATCTATAGGTGGATTAGGACCATGTGGAAGAAGATTATGCTGTTCTTCGTGGTTAGGAGATTTTCAACCAGTTTCAATAAAAATGGCAAAAGATCAAAATTTATCACTTAATCCAACTAAAATTTCTGGAATTTGTGGAAGACTATTTTGTTGCTTAAAGTATGAGCATGATGTTTATAGTGAAGCTTTAGAAAAAATGCCTACTGTTGGATCAATAGTTCAAGTACCAGATGGAAAAGGAAAGGTTATTGAAATAAATCCACTTTTAGAACAAGCTAAAGTAGAATTACAAGATAAAAATGTTAAATTATATGAGAGAGAAGATATAAAAGTATTACAAGAAGCTAAAAAATGCAATGGATGTGGAGCAAGAGATGAAAAACTTGATGCAGAAACATTAAGAGAGCTAAAAAAATTAGAAGATTAATAGGGGGTAGGATAATTCCTACCCTTTAAATTATAGATTTTAAGCAAGGAGTAGATTTATGGACGTAAAATTAAAGGATACAGAAAGAATAGATGATATACAATTAAAAGGACTGAGGCTAATACAAGACACTACGGGATTTTGTTTTGGAGTAGACGCTGTTTTACTTGCAAACTTTGCAAAGGTTAAAAAAGGTGCAAAGGTTGTTGATTTAGGAACAGGAACAGGAATTATACCAATACTTATTGCGGGAAAAAGTGAAGCAAAAGAAATTATAGGAGTTGAAATACAAGAAGAAGTATTTGAAATGGCTTCAAGATCTGTATTACTTAACGATTTACAAGATAGAGTTAAAATTGTTAATGGAGATATAAAAACAATAGATAATGAATTAGAAGTTAATACATTTGATGTAGTTACTTCTAATCCTCCATATATGCATGACAATGGAATAAAAAATCCTAATGACAAAAAAGCTATATCTAGACATGAGGTAAAATGTAACTTAGAAGATGTAATAAGATCTTCATCTAGACTACTTAAAGACCTAGGTAAATTTTATATGATTCATAGACCTACTAGATTAATAGAAATAATAACATTAGCAAGAAAGTATAAATTAGAACCTAAACAAATTCAGTTTATACACCCTAAACAAGGAAAAGCTCCAAATATAATGTTAATTCAATTTACAAAGGGTGGAAGACCAGATTTAAAAATACTAGATCCATTATATGTGTATGATGAAAATGGTAATTATACTAAAGATATAGAAGATATATATGCAAATGAAGATATAGGAGAGAAGTAAATGAGCGGAAAATTATACGTATGTGGAACTCCAATAGGAAATTTGGAAGATATAACATATAGAACTTTAAAAGTTTTAAATGAAGTGGATTTAATAGCGGCAGAAGATACTAGACATAGTATAAAGCTTTTAAATCACTTTGAAATATCTAAGCCTTTAACAAGTTATCATGAGCATAATAAAGAAAATAAAGGTGGATATTTAATCAATAAGTTATTAAGTGGAGAAAATATAGCTTTAATAAGTGATGCAGGAATGCCTGGAATATCAGACCCAGGTGAAGAAATTATAAAGCAAGCTATTGAAAATGATATAGAAGTAATAGTTTTACCAGGACCAACAGCATCTATTACAGCACTAATAGGATCAGGTCTAGAAACTGGTAAATTTGTATTTGAAGGATTTTTAGATAGAGATAAAAAAAGAAGAAGAGAAGAATTAGAATTAATAAAGCATGAAAAAAGAACTATAATATTTTATGAGTCACCTCACAGGCTAAAAGATACTCTAAAAGATATGCTTAAAATATTAGGAAATAGAAATATAGCTGTAAATAGAGAGTTAACTAAGAAATATCAAGAAGTTATAAGAACTGATATACAAGGATGTATAGACATATTCAATGAAAGAGAAGTTAAAGGTGAATTTGTTCTTATAGTCGAAGGATTTAAAGGTGAAATAGAAGAAACTTGTGAATATAATGATTTAAATGATAGAGAATATGTAATAAAGCTTATGGAAGAGGGAATAACTAAGAAAGATGCCATTAAGTTTGTTTGCAAAGAAAGAAAATTAAAAAAAGATATAGTTTACAAACAAGTTCTAGATTTATAGTGATGAGGTGGTAAAGCATGACATTAGCTGAAAAACTAATGGATTGTATAAAATGTGAAAAAAGCTATAGTTATATAAGAAAAATGGATGAATTAGGAAAATTAGAGCAAGTATTACCTATAACTAAAGAAATGAAAAGTGTAGGGGAATGTAAGTATCATGTTTTAAATTGTTTTGAACATTCTTTGGGAGCAGTAGAAGTATTTGAAGAGATAACAAATGATGGTGAGTTTTTTGATAGTCATATAAGAGATGCTGTTTTCAAAACATTAAATCAAAAAATAGATGATAAATTAACTAAAAAAGATCTTATAAAGTTAGGCATTTTTTTACATGATATGGGCAAGCCTTTAGCGATGACTGTAGATGATAATAATCGAATTCACTTTAAAAAACATGAGATACTTGGAGCTAATGAAATTTTTCAAATTGGAAGTAAATTAGGCTTAAGCAAAAGAAATATTAACTTATTATATAAATATGTTAGGTACCATATGACTTTATTAGAAATCTATAGATACAATGATATGAGTAAAGAAAATTTATTTAGTATTTTTGACAAATTAAAAGATGAAAGTATAGATATATTTTTGATTGGATATGCAGATATAGTATCTACTAGAAGGCTTATAAAACCTGAAGAAGATATAGGGGTAATTAAATCATATATGACATATGGAATAACCAATTATATTTATAGATACTCTAGAATCTAAATTAAAAAATTTAGTATGAAAATATAGACAATTTTAAAAAATTTGTATATTATAAGAGTGTATTAATTAATTAAAGTTAATACACTCTTATATATTTGTAATTAAAGCCTTTATTTAATAAAGGTTTAATTAATACATATATGGAAAACGATTTTACAAAAGGTGACGTAATTTTGGGGGAGGATAAAATGAAAAAAGATATATCAAATAAATTAAAATCTATACAGCCATCTGTTACTTTAGCTATAACAGCAAAGGCTAAAAGTTTAAAAGCTCAAGGAGTAGATATAATAGGATTTGGTGCTGGGGAACCAGATTTTAGAACTCCAAAACATATAAGAGAAGCAGCTATAGATGCTATAGAAAATGAAAGTATAGGATACACTGCAGCATCAGGGATGGATAGCTTAAAACAGGCTATATGTGATAAGTTAAAAAGAGATAATAATCTAGAATATACTAAAGAACAAATAGTAGTATCTAATGGAGCTAAACATTCTTTATTTAATACATTATCTGCGATATGTAACCCTGGAGATGAAGTTATAGTTCCTAATCCGTATTGGGTAAGTTATCCTGAGTTAATTAGACTTGTAGATGCAAAACCTGTTTTTGTGGAATGTCCTGAAGAAGCAGAATTTAAATATACTGTTGAAGCTTTAGAAAAAGCAATAACAGAAAATACTAAAGCAATAATATTAAATACACCAAATAATCCAACAGGAACAGCATATAAAGAAGAAGATTTAAAAGCTATAGCAGATTTAGCAGTTAAAAATAATATATATGTTATATCAGATGAAATTTATGAAAAATTATTATATGAAGGAAATCATAAAAGTATAGCTTCATTCAATGAAGATATAAAAGATTTAACTATAGTTGTTAATGGAGTTGCAAAAGCTTATGCTATGACTGGATGGAGGATAGGATATACAGCTTGTAATAAAGAAATAGCTAAAACTATGTCTAATTTCCAAAGTCATGCTACATCAAACCCTAACACTATAGCTCAATATGCTACAATTGCAGCATTGAATGCTCCAGAAGACTCTTTAAATGAGATGTTAGATGCATTTAGAGAAAGAAGAGATTATATGGTTGATAAAATTAATTCTATAGATAATTTATCTTGTTTAAAACCACAAGGAGCATTTTATGTAATGGTTAACATAAGTAAGTTATTAGGAAAAACTATGGATGGAAAAGTTATAAATACTTCAATAGATTTTGCAGACTATTTATTAGAAAATGCTAAAGTAGCGGTGGTTCCAGGAATAGGATTTGGAAATGATAATTATGTTAGACTTTCATATGCCACGTCTTTAGAAAATATAAAAGATGGACTAGATAGAATAGAAAAAGCTATAGCTTTATAGTTAATGGATACCTTTTAATAAGGTATCTTTTTTATTTTATAGTTAAATAAATTTGTAGAAGAATAAATGGATATATCGTATAATTATTAGTATTGTTGAAATTCATAAAAATGGGGGACGAGATGTTAAAAAAAGGAGCAATAAAAATTGCAATAGTAGTAGTTATAGGATTTATTGTATTTCAAATATTTAGTTTTACAAAATCTAAGGAAAAAGAAACATATGCAGATACAGATAAAATTAAAGTTGAAGAAATTAGTAAAGAGCCTGTTCATAAAAAGTCAGAATATATACCAGGAGAAAAACCATTATATGTAGATGGAGTGTTAGTTGTAAATAAAGATTATGGTTTACCGAGTGATTATGCACCAGAAAGTGGAAGTGAAGATACTCAAGCAATGAAAGCATTTAATGAAATGAAAGAAGCAGCTAAGAAAGATGGAATAAGAATAAACGTAAGAAGTGGATATAGAAGTTATGATACTCAAGTGGATTTATACAATAATTACGTTAAAGCTGATGGTAAAAAAGCTGCTGATAGATACTCAGCTATACCTGGGTTTAGTGAGCACCAAACAGGACTAGCTTTAGATATAACAACAGGCAATACTCAAAGACCAATAGGCACTTGGTTTGATGATACACCACAAGCAAAATGGCTATATGAAAATGCATATAAATATGGATTTATTCTAAGATATCCAAAGGGGAAAGAGGATACCACAGGATACATGTATGAATCTTGGCATTATAGATATATAGGAAAAGAACATAGTAAAAATTTTAAGATGAACGACTTAACTTTAGAAGAATATTTAGGACTAAAATAAAAAGAGGATGCATAGCATCCTTTTTTTTATAAACAAAATAATTTATAATATTGATTTTGATTCTATTATAGTTGATAAAATTACTGAGGTTTTTGTTCTACCTACTTGTTTGATGTGGTCTATAACTTGTTCTAGTTCATACATATCTTTAACTATTACTTTTAAAAGTAAGCAGTCATCACCGGTAATATGATGACATTCTACAATACGATTATCACCTTTGGCATATTCTATAAAATTATTATAATTTTCACTTGGTAGAGATATGTTTATAAAAGATTTAATAACTCTTCCTAGTTTATCTGGATTAACAATAGCCTTATAACCTTGTATAACTCCAGATTCTTCTAGTCTTTTTACTCTTTCTGAAACAGCTGGAGAAGTCAATCCAACTATTTTTCCTAAATCTTTCATAGAAATTCTACCATCTTCTTGAAGTAGTTCAATTATTCTGCAATCTGTGATGTCCATATTTAGGCCCCCTTCGGTTTATACTAATTTGTATTTTTTTTAGTATTTAACATAGAATTTTTTAGATTCCAAAGTTTTTCAGACAAATCAACTTTATAGGTTTGAGGATATAATAATCTTTTATATTCTCTCCATAAAGTGTTTAATTCATTTTGTGCATATTCTTTGATTTCTAAAACAGATTTATGTTCATAGACACATCTACCTTTTAAAAATAAAGGTTGAAGTAGTTCTTTGATAGTATAGTTTTTAAAAGTTTTTTTCTTCCATGTATAAACTGGATGGAAAATTGTTAGAGGTCTTGTTGTATCTAATGTTTCATTTTCAAGCATAACTAAATCTGCTTCAGCTTTACCCTGTTCATTATATATTCTAACAACTTTTTTGTATCCAGGATTAGTTATTTTTTCCGGATCTTCAGAAATTTTTATTTTAGGCTCAAGTTCACCGTTTTTATATGAGGCAACAAGTTTATATACTCCGCCTAATGATGGTGAATCTGAGGAAGTTATTAATTTTGTACCAACTCCCCATGAATTTATAGGAGAATTAGATGACTTTAGCTCAGATATGGTATGTTCATCTAAATCATTAGAAGCTGTAATCTTAACATTTCCAAAACCTGATTTTTTTAATAATTTTTTGCATTCTTTAGATAAGTAATCTAAATCTCCAGAATCAAGTCTTATTCCTAATGGTTCAAATCCTTTACTTCTTAAGTCTTTAAAAACTTTTATAGCATTTGGAACTCCACTATTTAATACATCATATGTATCTACTAATAAAAGACATTTATCTGGATAAATTTTAGCATAAGCTTCAAAAGCTTCTAATTCTGAATCAAATTTTTGAACCCAGCTATGAGCATGAGTTCCAACTACTGGTATATTAAACATTTTCCCAGCTAATGTATTTGCAGTAGCACTACATCCCCCAATTATAGCAGCTCTTGCACCGTAAATACCTGCATCAGGTCCTTGAGCACGTCTTAATCCAAATTCTAAAACAGAATCTCCTTGTGCTGCAAAACATACTCTAGAAGCTTTACTTGCAATTAAAGATTGGAAATTAATTATTGTAAGTAATGCAGTTTCAATAAGTTGAGCTTGATAAAGAGGAGCTTTTATCCTGATTATAGGCTCATTTGGAAACATTACAGTACCCTCAGGGACTGCATAAATATCTCCCGTAAACTTAAAATTCTTTAAGAAATCTAAGAAACTTTCTGAGAATAAATTTAAACTTCTAAGATAATCTAAGTCACTATCTGAGAAATTAAGATTATTTATGTATTCAACCAGTTGATCTATACCACAAACTATAGTATACCCACCATTGCAAGCGTTTTTCCTAAAGAACATATCAAACACAACAATATCATTATGGACATTATTCTCGAAATAACCATTGATCATAGTCAGTTGATATAAGTCAGTAAGAAGTGTTAAGTTTTTCATTATATATCTCCTTATTACCCTAAAAATATAAAAAAATTACATAAGTATACTTAATCATAATATAGGATAAGTTTCAAGTATAATCTGATAACTTAGTATCATAAAATTGATAAGAGGGGGGGATTTATATAGCAAAGATATGGTTTTGGATGATATTTATAGGAATTATTGGAAGCATATTAACAAATAACTTAGGCCAATTGAATGAAGTTATATTAAGCGAAGCATCTAGAGGGATAGAATTTGCAGTTAGTTTAGCAGGTATAATGGCTCTTTGGATGGGAGTTATGAATATAGCTAAAGATTCTGGGTTAATAAGTAAAATAGGAAATATGCTATATCCAATATTAAAAAGGTTATTTCCTTCTATTCCCAAAGGACATAAAGCTATGTCATACATTGTGATGAATATTGTTTTAAATATGTTAGGAGCAGGGAATGGAGCAACAGCTTTTGGACTTAAAGCTATGAATGAATTACAAACTTTAAATAATAAAAAAGATACAGCTACAAATGATATGGTTATGTTTTTGGTAATAAATATTTCTTCTATACAAATAATTCCTTTTACTATGATAAAGCTAAGATTAGATGGTGGGGCAAGTAATCCAAGTGAAATAATAGCAAGTACTTTATTTGCAACCCTTATCTCTACATTTGTTGCAATCACTAGTTGTAAATTGCTTCAAAGAAGGAGGTATAGAAAATGATAAATATTTTTTCAAATTCAATAATACCTATAATTATTTTGGTAATAGTTGTACATGGTAAAATAAAGGGAGTAGATATTTATGATAGCTTTGTAAAGGGGGCAATTGATGGATTAAAAGCTACTTGGACAATACTTCCATACATAATCGGAATATTTTTAGCCATAGGAATTTTTAAAAGTGGAAAAGGAATAGATATGTTAGAATTTATATTTAAACCTATAACTAACTTGATGAGTATTCCAAAAGAATTAATAGGGCTTATAGTAATAAAACCTTTGTCGGGAAGTGGAGCTCTAGGAATGTATAATGAACTTGCAACAAGAGTTGGAATGGGGACATTAATAGAACAAATGGGAGCAACTATAGTTGGTTCATCAGAAACAATTTTTTATACTATGGCAATATATTTTGGTAGTTTAAAAATTAAAAATACTAGACATACACTAACATGCGCTATGCTTAGTCATATTGCGGGTGTAATCGCAGCTGTTTTTATATGTTACATATTATTTAGTTGAAAATTTTTATAAAAAAATAAAAAATATATTTACAATTTAAATTTAAGCAACTATAATATGCTTATAATAAAAATTCAGAAAATAAATTCTAAGAAGAAGAGAGTAGCACTAAATGGAATTTCAGCGAGCTAGGGTTGGTGTGAGCCTAGTAATAAAGTTTAATGTGAAGAGAGCTTTGGAGAAGATTACTTGAACTAATAGTATGGTAATCGGTGAGCCTGCCTTAAAGGATTAAGTGGATAAGTTTACTTATCAATTAGAGTGGTAACGCGGATATAATTCGTCTCTTGGTTTTTTAAACCAAGAGACTTTTTTAATATATAGAATTATGTTATGCATTATTATTTGTTGAGTAACTTATCAATTAGAGTGGTACCACGGAAAATTTTCGTCTCTTAGCATTTTGCTAAGAGACTTTTTTTATTACACAAAACATGTTTTGGAGTTTAAAGTAAAATAGAATTATCAATGTATTTTCAATTACTAATAATTATTAATTAGGAGGGTTTATTATGAAAAAATTAAAAAAATATATATATGCAATTTTAATAGGTGTATTAAGTTTGTCGGTGGCTGGATGTTCATCGAAAGAAGAAAAAAGCCAATTAAAAGCCATAAAAGATAAAGGCGTTTTAACAGTAGGTACTAGTGCAGATTATCCACCGTACGAGTTTCATAAAGAAATAGATGGGAAAGACACTATAGTAGGTTTTGAAATGATGATGGCTGAAGAAATAGCAAAAGAGTTAGGCGTTAAGTTAGAGATAAAGGACATGAAATTTGATGGATTATTAGGGGCTTTAAAATCTGGAAATGTTGACATGGTTGTTGCAGGCATGAGTCCAACTGAGGAAAGAAAAAAAGCTGTTAATTTTACTGATATTTACTACAATGGAGAACATGTAATTTTAGTTAAAGATAATAACAAAAATAAATATAAATCTATAGGTGATTTAAAAAATGCAAAAATTGCAGTTCAAAAAGCTAGCTTACAAGAAAATATAGCAAAAGATGTTATAAAGGCTAGCGATATAAAATCATTAGGAAAAATATCTGATGTTATATTAGCTCTTCAAAATAATAATGTAGATGCAGTTGTAGTAAGCAAAGAAGCTATAGATGGGTACTTAAAACAATATCCCAAAATAGTAGTATCAGATGTTAATTTAGGCGAAAACAAAGGAGAAGGATCAGCTATAGCTGTAGATAAAAATAATGATCAAACTCTAATAACAGAAACTAATAAAGTTATAAATAAATTAAAAGATAGTGGAAAAATAAATGAATTTGTTCAACAGGCAACACAACTAGCACAACAAAATTAGGAGGGATAATAGATGAACTTTTCGTTTTTAGGTGATTATTCACAGTTTTTTATAGATGGAACAAAGATAACTATTGGTATATCTATATGTACCTTGATTTTAGGATTTATTATAGGGACAGCAATATGTATGTTAAGAATATCTAGAAATAAAATATTAAGCTTTATAGGTGGAGCGTACATTGAATTTTTAAGAGGAACACCATTACTAGTTCAAATTTATATAATTTACTTTGGCTTACCAACTATAGGAATTAAGATGCCTAGCTTGGGTCCTATACCTTCTGAGTATATATCAGCAATAGTTGCACTTTCTATAAATTCAAGTGCATATATAGCTGAAATTTTAAGATCAGGAATACAGTCAATAGATAAGGGTCAAATGGAAGCGAGTAGATCATTAGGACTAGATTATTCGCTGAGTATGAAATTAGTAATAATACCTCAGGCATTAAAAAATGTACTTCCAGCTCTTGCTAATGAATTTATAGTTTTAGTAAAAGAATCATCAATTGTTTCAATAATAGGAATACAAGATTTAATGTATAGTGCAGATATAGTAAAAGGAAATACATATCTAGCTTTTGAACCATTACTAGTAGCTGCAATGATATATTTTGTACTTACATTTACATTATCAAAATTAGTTGGATTATTTGATAATAAATTACAAGATTCATCTACTAAAAGTCAAAGTTCATTTAAAAGTAAATTTGGATTCAGTAAAGTAGCATAGGGGTGATTTTAATGATACAGATAAAAAATATAAAGAAAAATTTCGGTAAAAATGAAGTTTTAAAAGATATCAATCTAAATATAAAAAAAGGTGAAATAGTAGCAATTTTAGGTCCTAGTGGATCAGGAAAAAGTACTTTACTAAGATGTATAAACTTATTAGAAAGTCCAAATGGAGGAGAAATTATTTACAAGGGCGAAAATATACTTGATAAAAAATGTGATATCAATAAAGTTAGACAACACATTGGTATGGTGTTTCAAAATTTCAATTTATTTTCTAATATGACAGTACTTCAAAATATAATAGTAGCACCTACTAAAGTAAAGAAAATAAAAAAAGAAGAAGCAATAAAAGATGCATTGGTACTACTAGAAAGAGTTGGACTTCTAGATAAAAAGGATGATTATCCATCACAACTTTCAGGAGGTCAAAAGCAGAGAATTGCAATAGCGAGAGCGTTGGCTATGAAACCAGATATTATGTTATTTGATGAACCTACATCTGCACTTGACCCGGAGATGGTAAAGGAAGTATTAGATGTAATGAAAGAACTTGCAAAAGAAGGAATGACTATGGCTGTTGTAACCCATGAGATAGGATTTGCAAAAGAAGTTGCAGATAAAGTTGTATTTATGGATAATGGATTTATTATAGAAGAGGGATCTCCTAAAGAAATTTTTGAAAATACAAAGCAAATAAGAACTAAGCAATTTTTTGATAAAGTCATATAAAGGCGAGTAATAAACTAAAATAAGATTGACATAATGTAGTAAATTTAATAAAATTAAGCTTAATAAGTTAATAAAAATAATTCACAAAAATATTGAATAAAACATATTATTTATGTAAATTATATAAACAATTAAGCTATGAAGAGATGAGTAAGTAATAATTTTTTCTACAGAGAGCTAGATTAGGTGAAAGCTAGTGTTAAAAGAATTACTGAACATGGTCTTGGAGCAATTTTATCCGAGTAATAAATTATAATTTATTTTTAAGATAAAACGGTTAGACTCGTTAACGTCTACTAAGATATCTATACTAGGCTTATAGATAATTAGGGTGGTACCGCGAATATAACCTCGCCCCTATGATTTACATAGGTGGCGAGTTTTTTGTTTATAGAGAAACATAAATCTAAGGAGGAAATATATATGACAAAACCTACGTTTTACGTTACAACTCCTATATATTACCCAAGTGGGAACTTACATATAGGACATACTTATACAACAGTTGCAGCAGATGCTATAGCGAGATTTAAGCGTTTCTGCGGATATGATGTAAAGTTCTTAACAGGAACTGATGAGCATGGAGAAAAGATACAAAAAACTGCAAAAGAAAAAGGAATGACAGAAATAGAGTATCTTGATGGAATGATAGCTGATATACAAAAGTTATGGAAGACTATGGACATATCTTATGATGATTTTATAAGAACAACTCAAGAAAGACACGAAGTTATAATACAAAAAATATTTACTAAGTTATATGAACAAGGTGATATATATAAAGGTTCTTATGAAGGAAGATATTGTACTCCATGTGAGAGTTTCTGGACAGAATCTCAATTATTAGAAGGGAATAAGTGTCCTGATTGTGGAAGAGATACTTATATAGCTAAAGAGGAAGCATATTTCTTCAAATTATCTAAGTATGAAGATAAATTAAGAGAATTATTTGCTGATCCAAACTTCTGTTTCCCAGTATCTAGAAAGAATGAAATGGTTGCAAACTTTTTAGATAAAGGATTAGAAGATTTATGTGTAACTAGAACTACATTTGACTGGGGTATAAAAGTACCTTTTGATGAGAAACACGTTATATACGTTTGGGTAGATGCTTTATGTAACTATATAACAGCATTAGGATACATGAGCGAAGATGATTCAGAATTTAAAAAATATTGGCCAGCTAATGTCCATATAGTAGGAAAAGAAATAATGAGATTCCATACTATAATATGGCCAGCTATACTTATGGCTTTAGGTGAAGAAATGCCTACACAAGTATATGGACATGGATGGATATTATTTGATAATGATAAAATGAGTAAATCAAAAGGAAATATAGTTTATCCAGAGCAAATGATAGAAAGATATGGAGTAGATGCTCTAAAATACTTCTTATTAAGAGAATTTGCATTTGGTCAAGATGGTAACTATACGCATAGAAACTTTGTAACAAGACTTAACTCAGACTTAGCAAATGACTTAGGGAACTTAGTAAGTAGAACTGTTTCTATGGTTGAAAAATACAATGATGGAATAATACCAATGCCAAAAGTAAGCACTGAATTTGATGAAAGTTTAAAAGAAACTGCTAAAACTTCAGTAGAGAACTTTGAATTAGAAATGAATAAGTTACAATTTAATGAAGCATTAGAATCAGCTTGGAAATTAATAAGAAGAACTAATAAATATATAGATGAAACTATGCCTTGGGCTTTAGCTAAAGATGAAGCTAAGAAAGATGAGTTAGATGCAGTTTTATACAACTTATGTGAATCTATAAGAATAGTAGCAACTCTTATAAATCCAATGATGAACGATACTGCTAAGAAAATATATACTCAATTAGGTATAACAGATGAAAACTTAATGACTTGGGAAAGTACTAAGACTTTTGGATTAATAAAAGAAAATACAAAAGTTGAAAAAGGAAATGCATTATTCCCAAGATTAGATATAGAAAAAGAAGTAGAAGAGTTACAAGAATTATTTGCTGAAAAGAAAGAAGAACAAGAAGCTCCATTAGAGCATAAACCTGAAATTTCTATAGATGATTTAGATAAAATCGAGCTTAGAATAGGAAAAATAATAAAATGTGAAAAACATCCTAAGGCAGATAGACTATTAGTATCACAAGTTAAAATAGGACCAGAAACAAGACAAATAGTGTCTGGAATAGCTAAGTGGTATAAGCCAGAAGATTTAATAGGAAAAGAAGTTACAGTAGTATGTAACTTAAAGCCTGTCAAATTAAGAGGGGTTGAATCTCAAGGTATGATATTAGCTGCAGGAGATAATGGTGATGATTTAGTATTACCATTAACAGAAGGTGCTAAAGACGGTTGCGAAGTTAGATAAGGAGATGACGAAATGTTATTTGACTCACATGCACATTTAAATGATGAAAGATTTGATGAAGATAGAGAAGAATTAATAAATTCACTAAAAGCTAAAGGAGTAGATTTAGTACTAAATCCTGGAGCTTGTATAGAAACATCTAAAAGCAGTGTAGAATTAGCTAATAAATATGATTTTATATATGCAGCAGTTGGAGTTCATCCTCACGATGTAGGAGAAATGACTGAAGATGATATCGAAACATTAAGAAAACTTGCACTAGAAAATGAAAAAGTAAAAGCTATAGGAGAAATAGGATTAGACTACTACTATGACAACTCTCCTAGAGAAATTCAAAAAAAATGGTTTAAAAGACAAATAGAATTAGCTAATGAACTTAAGTTACCTATAATAATTCATGACAGAGATGCTCATGGTGATACATTTGAAATAATAAAGAATACTAAAAGTCCTGAAATAGGATGTGTTCTTCATTGTTATAGTGGAAATGTAGAATTAGCTAAAGAGTATGTAAAAATGGGATGTTATATATCAATACCAGGAACAGTTACATTTAAAAATAATAAAAAAACTAGAGAAGTAGCCAAGGAAATACCACTTGAGTATTTACTTATAGAAACTGACTCGCCATATATGGCACCTGAGCCACATAGAGGAAAAAGAAATGATCCTTCTTTAGTACAATTTGTAGCAGATAAAATAGCTCAGGAAAAAGGAATATCATATGAGCAAGTATGTGAAGCTACAAAAGAAAATGCAAAAAGATTTTTTAGTATTAAATAGTTAATATTATGGGGGCTAATTATAAACTTAGATTAGCCTCCATTTTAAGTTTTATAATAAATTTTATACAATAAGAAAGGTTGAAGCCTTGATAAAATTTATTATAAAGCTTAAAATATAAAGATATTAAGTAAAATGAGCGAAAAGGTGATTATATGATAAAGGAAATAATAGTAGTAGAAGGAAGAGATGATGTAACGGCTGTAAAAAGAGCATTAGATGCTGAACTTATAACTACAGGTGGTTTTGGATTTCCAAAGGGAGTTATGGAAAGAATTAAATCAGCACAAGAGAGAAGAGGAGTTATAATTTTTACAGATCCAGACTTTGCAGGTGAAAAAATAAGAAAGAAGATAGCAGCAGAAGTTCCTGGATGTAAACATGCTTTTTTACCAAGAGAAGAAGCTAAGAAAAATGGAGATATAGGTATAGAAAATGCTACTCCAGAAAGTATAAGAAGAGCCCTTGAAAAAGTTAGAACAGAAAGTACTGATAAGAGAAATGAGTTCGGACAAGTAGATTTAATAAGAAATGGGCTTATAGGAAATGAAGATGCATCTAATAGAAGAGATAAATTAGGTATGATTTTAGGTATAGGCTACGGAAATGCAAAACAATTTTTAAATAGATTAAATAATTATGGAGTAAGTAGAGAAGAGTTTGAGAAATCTTTAGAAACTTTATAATAAATAGATAGTAAAAAAGGAGATAAAATATGGATAGACTTTCGTCACATAGAAAAACTAAAGAAGTAGTTGATAAACATGGATTTAAGTTTTCAAAATCATTAGGACAAAACTTTTTAATAGATGATAATGTAATAGATAGAATACTAGATGGAGCGAGACTTTCTAAAGGAGACAAAATAATAGAAGTTGGACCAGGAATAGGGACTCTTACTCGCGAGATGGGAAGGGTAGCTGATAAAGTTGTAGCTATAGAAATTGATAAAACATTAATACCAATACTTAAAGACACTCTAGATGAATTCGAGAATATAGAGGTTATAAATCAAGATATATTAAAAGTTAATGTAGAGGACTTAGTAAAAGAAAAATTAAATGGAGGACCAGTAAAATTAGTTGCAAATCTTCCATATTATATAACTACTCCAATAGTTATGAAATTCTTAGAAGAAGACATACCAGTAACAGATATAGTTGTTATGGTTCAAAAGGAAGTTGCAGATAGAATGAATGCAAATCCTGGAACTAAAGATTATGGAGCTTTATCTGTTGCAGTACAATATTACTGTGATACAGAAATAGTAGCTAAGGCTCCAAGACACATGTTTATTCCACAACCTAATGTTGATTCTACAGTAATAGGACTTCATGTTAGAGAAGAAAGAAAATACAATGTAGATAGTGAAGATATATTCTTTAAAACTGTTAAAGCAGCATTTGGTCAAAGAAGAAAAACTTTATTAAATGCATTAGGAACATTAGGGTTTTTAAATAAAGATGAAATAAGAGAAGTTTTAAATGAAGCTAATATAGATGAAAAAAGAAGAGGAGAGACTCTTTCAATAGAAGAGTTTGCAAATCTTTCAAATTGTGTAAATAAAAGAGTACCTTCTAAATAGAAGGTACTTTTTTGCATGTCCAAACATATAATGTTTAGAGGAACTTATATTTTTATAGGGGGGATAACTTTGAGTACGAAAAAAAAATATAAAAGAGACTATATAATTTTAGAAGCTAAAGATATGAACTTCAGATATAAAGATAGAGTATTGCCAAAAGCATTTGCAAAGGTTGAAGTGACAGACGATAAATCTTTGGTGGCTCTTTATGTAGAAAACCTTAAGTATATAAGGGAAGGGTATAAGGTAATAGCTATATTAGAAGATTATAATATTTCTGATTTAGGAAATATTGTTTTGAGTGAACAAGGTAAAGGGGAGTTTACATTAAATTTAGATGAGAATAGTATAAATATAAAAGCTATCGCTTTAGTTTCAGAAAGAAGTATACCTTTAATTGGATTTAAGGGAAGCAAGATAGATAACTATGAAGAAATAATATTTACATCTGATGATTATGTAGAGTACGAAGATATCGAAGATGATGAATATGTATATGAAGAAGTTGAGTATATAGAAGGGGAAGACTCTGATGAATATGAGTATGAATATGAATACTTGGAATATGTAGATATGGATGAAGATGTTAGTGAGAATGAGAATAAAGAAGATGAGTACGAGTATGAATCATATGAGCCTACAAATAATCAAAGTAGCCAGAAAAGTAAAATAAATAAATCAAAGCAATTAAATGAAGAGTCATTTAGAAATAATATTAAACTAAATGAAGAGATTGAGCAGATTGAAGAAGATATAAATCATAAAGAAGTAGAACAAAGTACTTGCAGAAATTTATTAATGCCTAGACAAATAAAAAAAGGATTAAAGATGTTTAAAGAAGTTAAACCTTTCGTAAGAGATAGTATAGACAATACTAGATGGTGGAAAATAGAAATAACACCTATGACAATGTGTGGATATACAATGCCTTATTTAGGATATATAAATACATTGAATTATACTATGTACAGTGATATAGTTCTTCAATCTTATAGATATAGACATTATTTATTTGGTGTTCAATATGATGAATATAATAAGCGTAAAAACTATATGTATGCTATACCTGGTAATAAAAATGAGCAACCAGATCAAGGCCATACAGGATTTAATATGTATAAACCTTGTGACGACAGAAATGATAAGTTGGGATATTGGATATGCTTTGTAGATTCTAGAACTAGAAAAATATTAAAGTAAAATTGTGTGAGTAGTCTGATAATAGCGTTTTCTCTTGAAAAAATTTACAATATAAACTACAATATACTTATGTGATACAAACTAAGGAGGAGAATTGAATATGATAAATAAGCAAAGATTAATTGATGAATTCATAGAATTAGTAAAAATAGATAGTCCTTCATCTAAAGAAGGAAATGTAGCTAAAACATTAGTTAAAAAGTTAGAAGCTATAGGGTGTGAAGTTTGTATAGATGAAGCTGGTGTTAGAGCTGGTGGAGAAACAGGAAATGTAATAGCTAAGTTAAAAGGAAATAGAGAAGGTAAAACAGTTTTATTCAGTTCTCACATGGATACAGTTAGCCCAGGAGAAGGAATAAAACCTATAATAGATGAAGCAACAGGAATAATAAAAAGTGATGGAACTACAGTTTTAGGTTCTGATGATAAAGCGGGAATAGCAGCTATATTAGAAGCTTTAAGAATTATAAAAGAAAATAACATAGACCATGCCGATATAGAAGTAGTATTTTCTATATGGGAAGAAGGCGGATTATTTGGAGCTCAATATTTAGACTATTCTAAAATAAATGCAGATTATGCTTTCGTTTTAGATAGTGGTGGATCTCCAGGAGAAATAATAACAAAAGCTCCAGCACAAGATAAAATAGAAGTAACTATAAAAGGTAAACCAGCACATGCAGGATTACAACCAGAAAATGGTATAAGTGCTATAATGGTAGCATCTAAAGCAATAGAAAACATGAAATTACTTAGAATAGATGAAGAAACTACTGCAAATATAGGTATAGTTAAAGGAGGAATAGCTACAAATATAGTTATGCCTGAACTTGAAATAGTTGCAGAAGCTAGAAGTTTAGAGGAGTCTAAACTAGACGCTCAAACTAATCACATGGTTGAAGAGTTCAAAAAAGCTGGAGAAGCTATGGGAGCAGAAGTTATAACTAAAGTAACTAGAGCTTATGCACCATTTAAAATAGCTGATGATGCTGATATAGTTGAACTTGCAAAAAAAGCATTCTCTAACTTAGGAATAAACGGATATACTGCTTCTACAGGTGGAGGAAGTGATACTAACGTATTAAACGGAAACGGATTAAAAGCTGTTAACCTAGGTATAGGAATGAAAAATGCTCATACATTAGAAGAATATATAGCAATAGAAGATATAATAAATTCTTCAAGAGCTGTTTTAGAAATAATTAAAGAAGCATAATCAAATGAATATATGATATAATGAAATAAATCGCCCAACAAATGTTGGGTGATTTTTCATTTTTACAATAAATGATAATTAGTATTGAATTAAAATTATAATTTATTGCACTTAATACTGACTATAAGTTTAAAGGTGAATAAAAATGGATACTTAAATAAATGATATAAATAATAAGGAGGTAAGATCAGTGGAAACAAGGTATGATGAAGCAAATAAGGTAACCATAAGATCTATAATATGGAATGTAGTACTAACATTTATAAAAATATTTGCAGGAGTTATAGGAAGATCAAATGCAATGGTAGCAGATGGTCTACATTCTGCATCAGATATAATAAGTTCAATAGGTGTTTTAATCGGAAATAAAATAGCAAATGCTCCGAATGATAAAGAACATAACTATGGCCATGAAAAGGCTGAAACTTTGGTATCATTTTTACTATCAATTTTATTAATAGTAGTTTCTTTAAAAATTGGATTTGATGCTTTAAAATCACTTTTCAATTTGGATAGAGTCCAAGTTCCTACAATACTACCTTTAGTAGTATCTATAATATCTATAGCAATAAAGGAATATCAATATAGAATAACTATAAAAGTAGCAAACAAAATAAATTCACCATCATTAAAAGCTGATGCATGGCATCATAGATCAGATGCATTATCATCAATTGCAGCTTTCATAGGTATAGGTGGAGCAATATTAGGTTTTAAAGCTTTGGATCCAATAGCTTCTATAGTTGTTGCATTATTTGTAGCAAAAGTAGGATTAGACATATTAAAAGATTCAGCAAATGAGTTAATGGATTATTCTATAGATGAAGATCAAGAAAAACAAATAATAAAAATAGCACAAAATACACCAGGAGTAATCAATTTAGGAGAAATTAGAACTAGAAAACATGGAGCAACAGCATATGTTGACTTAACAATATGTGTGAATAAAGATTTAAGTGTGTATGAAGGTCATGAAATAGCTACAAAACTTGAAAAACATATAATAAAAGATATGCAATTTGTAAAAGGAATAACAGTCCATGTTGAACCTTGTGTAAATTGCCCATATAATTCTTGTAAAAAATAACAAATTAATCATAATTTGTTAAAACAGCACTATGATTCAATCGTAGTGCTTTTTAGTTTATAGAATTTATAGTATAATTAAATCGTTAATTATATACGGGGGGACTTTTATGGCAAAAAAAAGAAAAGTTAAAAAAAGTATGTTAATTCTTTTAGGAATTTTAGCGTTTTTTATAGTATATGTAGGTACTTACATACACTTCGCTAAGAAGCAACAGAGTGAACAACCTGTTAAGGTAGAAAATCAAAACTCAAAAGATGATACTAAACCACTATTAAATCAACTAAAATCTAATGATACAGTATATATATCAGATAAAAACTTGCAGGATGTAAGAATAGATCAAGAATACTGGGAGCAAATAAGATTTTTCTCCACAAAATTTAAAGAGGTTAGAAAACCTAGTAGTTATGAAAGTAAATATGAAGGATATTTAGATAATGGAATAAGATTTTCTACAGATTTGGATTATTTTAGAATATATACAGTAAGCAAAGAAGAATTTTATAAAATACCTGTATCAGAGAAAAAGGCATTTGATAAATTATTGCAAGAAAGTATATATACATCTATAGACTCTGTTAAAAAATATAAGACATGGGATAGTGTGGAGCTGATATGTGGAGATAAAGTGAAAAAACCTTGGAGATGGCATTATGATGATTTAGCATATAAAATCTCAGTTAAAAGATTAGTAGGAAGAATTCAACCAGAAAAAAGTAAAGAGAGAAGTAAATATAATTTTACTGTTAAAATTCATGGAGATGGATATTCTATAGTACTTGAAACTATGGGAAAAGATTATGTAAAAATAACTTCAGATAAAGCAACTGCATATTATGAAGTACACGGTGGCTTATATGAATATTTAAAAAATGATATATTTGATCTTGATGGAGAATAAAAAAACTAGGTTTTTAAACCTAGTTTTTTTATTTCATTTCTAGAAGCATTTCACCAATTTTATATACTGTACCAGCACCTGCTGTTATTACTAAATCATCTTCAGTAATATTTTCAGCTAAGTATTTAGCTATATCTTCGAATTCGCTTAAGTAAATTACATCAACATTATTTTGATATAATTTATCAACTAAATCTTTCGAATGTATGTCACCTGGGTCTTTTTCACGAGCTGCATAGATATCTGTTATTATAACTTTATCAGCTGCATAAAAAGCATCAGAGAATTCATCTAGTAATGATTTAGTTCTTGTATAAGTATGAGGCTGGAATATACACCATAATTTATTTTTCTTTATTTTCTTTGCAGCAGACAATGTTGCTTTTAGTTCTGTTGGATGGTGAGCATAATCATCAACCACTAAAGCATTATTATACTTACCTTTAATTTCAAATCTTCTACCTACTCCACCATATAAAGAAATATTTTTTCTTATAGTTTCTAATTCAACACCAGAAACTAAAGCAGCTAATATTGCTCCTGTAGCATTATAAATATTGTGTATTCCAGGGACATTAAGTTTAAATTCACCTAAATCTATTCCATTGTAGTTTATACTGAATATACCGTGTCCTTCATCGTTAAACTTAACATCTTTAATTAAAGCGTTATTACCTTCTTTTTGACCGTATTTAATAACAGTGGCCTTTATTTCATGTAATATATCTTTAGTATTTTCATCGTCTCCGTTTATTATAAAGTAGCCGTCATAAGGCAGTAATTTTCCAAATTTATTAAAAGACGCTTTTATTTCGTCTATACCTGAGAAATAGTCTAGATGATCTTCTTCTATATTTAAAACGATTGATATTTTCGGATTAAAGTTTAAGAAACTATCTACATATTCACAAGCTTCTGTTATGAAGTTTTGAGATTTACCTATTTTAACGTTACCACCTATTATACTTAAATTACCACCAACTAATATTGTTGGATCAAGGTCTGCATATTCAAAGATAGCTGATAACATTGATGTTGTAGATGTTTTTCCATGAGTACCTGAAACTGCTACAGAATTTTGATATTCTCTCATTATCTGACCTAAAAATGCAGCTCTATTCATAGTTAATTTATTTTTTTCTCTAGCGGCAACTAATTCTTCGTTATCTGATTTAACTGCAGCAGTATAAACTACCATATCTATATCATCAGTTATATGTTCTTTTTTATGACCGATATATATAGTTGCGCCTTGATTACGAAGTCCATCTAATAAATGAGAATCAGAAGAATCTGAACCAAAAACGTTATAACCTTTATTTAAACATATTTTGGCTAATGCACTCATGCTTATACCGCCAACACCTATAAAGAATATGTTCATAGTGAAACCACCTTTCTGCTAATTTAAAAGTTCTACAATAAGAACTATATTTATGCTATAATAGTATAATGTTTAATATTTTAAGCAAACTAAAATTAAAAAATATTCGTATACATTAATATATTAAATTTCAAATAAAACATAACAAATATTATATCATAACGAAAAAAAATATGCATTAATAAGTTTAAATACATAGGGTTCAAGGTTAGGAGGTATTTTATGAAGTTTAAAAGAACGGAGCGTATAGGTGCGATAGTTAAAATACTATCAGATAATCCTAATAAAATATTTACATTAAGCTATTTCACATCTAAGTTCAACTCAGCTAAATCTACAATAAGTGAAGATTTAATAGTTGTAAAAAATGTATTTGAAAAGCTAGAATTAGGTCAAGTAATAACTATATCGGGAGCTGCAGGTGGAGTTAAGTATATACCTAAAACATCTAAATCAGAAAATGAAGAGTTTTTATTAAATTTATGCGAAGAAATCAAGGATCCATCTAGAATTCTTTCAGGAGGATTTTTATACTTAATAGATTTAATATATGATCCAAGAGTTGCATCTAAAATAGGTAAAATATTTGCATCAAATATAGATTATTCAGAAGCTGATTATGTTGTTACTATGGAAACTAAAGGTATACCTATGGCACTTATGACAGCTAAGGCTATGAATTTACCTCTAGTAATAATAAGAAAAGATACAAAAGTATCTGAAGGACCGACACTTAGCATGACATATGTAAGTGGTAATAATTCAAAAGTAGAAAGCATGAGTTTACCTAGAAAAGCGGTCAAGCCAGGAAGTAAAGTTATATTAATTGATGACTTTATGAGAGGCGGGGGGACTATAAAAGGAATGATGCAACTTATGAATGAGTTTGGTGCTGAAGTTATAGGTAAGGGAGTATTTATATCTACAGCTAAACCAACTGAAAAAATGGTTAAGGACTACATATCTTTAATAAAAATAGATGTAATTAATAACGAGGTTGTAAATGTAGAACCGAACCTTCAAACTTTTAAAGAGGAATATTGGGCAACGGATATTAAGTATTTAATCGAAGATGAGACAAAGGAAATCGACAATTTAGAAAAATAAGACAGATTTAGAGGGCAAATTTCTATCAAATAAAAAAAATATAAAAAAATAATGAAAAATTTCTAAAATAATAGAGGAAATTTAAGAACTTGATAGAATTAATATAATATAAAAGATTTAAGAACTTTTTAATTAACTTTGTCAAAACTAAAAGGGGGATATTAGGAAAATGAAAATAACTGACGTTAGGGTGAGAAAATTAACTGATGAGGGGAAAATGAAATGTATAGTTTCATTAACTTTCAATAATTTATTTGTTGTACATGATATAAAGGTTATAGAAGGTCATAATGGATTATTCATAGCTATGCCAAGCAGAAAAATAGGAGAAGGTAATTTTAGAGATATAGCACATCCTATAAATGCTGAAATGAGACAAATGTTAGAAGATGAAGTTTTAAAAGCTTACCACGAGGCAGTATCTCAATTAGAAGTAGCTGCTGAATAGAAAAAATACAGTTAAAAATACAATATATTTTATAGTATATTTCTTAAAGAGCCGAATCTTAGGCTCTTTTTTATTTGAATAATATGTACTTTTTTATACAAAAATGGTATATTAGTTATTAGAATTAAGTAATTGTATACAAAATAAAGCAAATACATATTATATATAGATTGATTAATAATCAAAAAACTTGAAATGGAGTGGGTTTATGAATTTTAAGGCTATAATCCTTGCAGCAGGTAAAGGAACAAGAATGAAATCTAGCTTACCAAAAGTAGTGCATAAAGTATGTGGTAAGGAAATGGTTAACCACGTTGTAAATGTATCTAAAGATTCAGGAGTAAGTGAAATAGTTGCAATTTTAGGTCATGGAAGTGAAGTTGTTAAAGATGTATTACCAGAAGAAACTAAAATAGCTATGCAAACTGAACAATTAGGGACAGGTCATGCTGTTATGATGGCTGATAAATACATAACAGAAAATGACACTATTGTAGTATTATGTGGGGATACACCGTTAGTAAATTCAGATACATTAGAAAATTTATTTAAATATCACTTAGATAATGGGTATCATGCTACAGTTTTGACTACAAAAGTTGAAAATCCAACAGGATATGGAAGAATAATAAGAGATAATAATCAAGATTTACTAAAGATAGTTGAACAAAAAGATGCGAATGAAGAAGAAAAATTAGTAAATGAAATAAACTCAGGAATATATTGTTTTAATGGGAAGAGTTTAAAAGAAGCGCTTTCTAAGATAGATAATAATAATGCTCAAGGAGAATATTATTTAACAGATACAATAGAAATAATGAGAAATAATTCATTAAAAGTTGGAGCATTTAATGGTGCTACGATAGAAGAACTTATGGGAGTAAACTCAAGAGTAGAACTATCAAAAGCAGAAGAGATAATGAGAAGAAGAATAAACACTATGCATATGATAAATGGTGTTACTATAATAGATATAAACAGTACATATATAGAAGCAGATGTAAAAATAGGTAATGATACTATAGTTTACCCAGGTGCTATGATACAAGGAAATACAGTTATAGGTAAAGAATGTATTATAGGAATGAATTCATGCATATCCAATTCAATAATAGGTGATGCTACAAAAGTAGAGAGTTCAACTATAATGGATAGTAAGGTAGGAGATAATACTACAGTAGGACCTTATGCATATCTAAGACCAAAGAGTAATATAGGAAACAATGTAAAAGTAGGAGACTTTGTAGAAGTTAAAAATGCTACTATAGAAGATAATTCAAAGGCATCTCATTTAGCATACATAGGTGATGCTCACGTAGGTAAGAATGTTAACATCGGATGTGGAACAGTATTTGTGAACTATGATGGAAAAAATAAATTTAAATCAGTAGTAAAAGATGGAGCATTTATAGGATCAAACTCAAATTTAGTTGCACCAGTTACTGTAGAAGAAAATGGATACATTGCAACTGGATCAACGATAACTGATGATGTACCAGCTGGGGCTTTAGCAATAGCTAGAGAAAGACAAGTAGTAAAAGAAGGTTGGGTAGAGAAAAAGAATCTTAAAAAATAATCAATACTTAAATAGACTATAACGTAAATAGGTGAAATTTCATCTATTTACGTTAAAAATATAAATATTTTCTTTAACAAATTTTTCGGGAGGTAATTATGAATACTAGCGGAAGCGAAATTAAAATACTTGCAGGAAATGCGTCGAAAGAATTAGCTCAAAAAGTAGCTGATTACATAGGTGTATCAATGGCTAAATGCGAAATTGGAACATTTAGTGATGGAGAGATATCTGTAAATATAAGTGAAACAGTAAGAGGATGCGATGTCTTCGTAATACAATCAACTAATAGCCCAGTAAATGATAACTTAATGGAATTATTAATAATGATAGATGCATTAAGAAGAGCATCTGCAGGTAGAGTAACTGCTGTTATACCTTACTATGGATATGCAAGACAAGACAGAAAGGCTAAGGCTAGAGATCCAATCACAGCTAAATTAGTTGCAAACTTAATAACTGCTGCTGGGGCAGATAGAGTTTTAACAATGGATTTACATGCTGCTCAAATACAAGGATACTTTGATATACCATTAGACCACTTACAAGGTGGAACAATATTAGCAGATTACTTTAATAGTAAGAACATAGAAGATTTAGTAGTAGTTTCACCAGATTTAGGAAGTGTTACAAGATCTAGAAAGTTTGCTAATGATTTAAATGGAGATGTTCCAATAGCAATAATAGACAAGAGAAGACCAAAAGCTAATGTATGTGAAGTTATGAACATAATAGGTGAAGTTGAAGGTAAAAATGTTATATTATTAGATGACATGATAGACACTGCTGGAACAATAGTTAATGCTGCAAATGCCCTTAAAGAATTTGGAGCAAAAGATGTTTATGCATGTTGTACTCATGGAGTTTTATCAGGTCCAGCTATAGAGAGAATAGAGAATTCAGCTATAAGCGAGTTAATAGTACTTGATACTATACAACTTCCTGAAGAAAAGAAGATAGACAAAATAAAGATAAAAACAGTTGCTCCTTTATTTGGAGATGCTATAAAGAAAATATTTGCTAATGAATCAGTAAGTGAATTATTTAATTAATATATGTGCGTAAAAAAGAGACCTTTTAAAAGGTCTCTTTTTGTTTGTATTAACAATATAAAAGTGGTAAAATTAAGTCGAAATTTAGAATAAGGAAGTGGATATATGAAAAAGGGAGATAGTGGATTTACTTTAATTGAGTTATTAGTGGTAATTGCTATTATAGGTATATTAGCAGTAGTAGCTTTACCGGCTTTATTTAAAAATATAAATAAAGCTAAAATAGCTAAAGTAGAATCAAATTATAATGCTATAAAAACTGCTGAATTAAACTATTATGCAGAGAATAACGCATTTGAATCAGATTTAAAAAAGTTAGACATAGAACATTTAGACATAAGTAAAACTCCTATAGGTGGAGACTATAAGATACGTATGAAAAATAACGAAAATAAAATAGTCACAGAATATGGACCTATAAAAGCATATAATGTTCAAAAAGATGGTAAATTGGGTAACTATGTAGATATAGATAAATACGGAGATATATATTTATCTATACAAGGGTTTGAAAACAATAAACTTCATATTAATAATGAGGAGTTTAAAAGCTTAGTTAATAAGTTTGGAAATGAAAATATTTTTATATCATCAAGACCAAACAGTATAAGTTATCAAACATCAGAAATTCTTATAAGAATAGCCGATAATATACTTCCTAAACCCAATGATATTACTAAATAATTAGAAAATTATAATAAAAATTGAAGTTATTGAAGTGTATAGAAAAATATGTTAATATTTGACTGTTAATGTAAAATAGGGGCGATGAAGTATATTCTTTATATGGGTACTTGGAATATATGGAGCAAGTAGTGCAACCGACTATTCATAAGTTAGATAGCTTTAGCTTAAAAAATTATGAAAGAGGAGGATTTTGCTATGAAGAAAAAAAGAAATCAAAAAGGGTTTACGCTAATTGAATTATTAGTAGTAATAGCGATTATAGGAATATTGGCAGTTGTTGCGGTACCAGCATTATTTAAAAATATAAATAAAGCAAAGGTAGCAGATGTAGAGTCTGATTATAATGCATTTAAAAGTGCAGCATTATCTTATTATACTGATAACAACAAAATGCCTGCTAAAAAAACTGAACTTAAATCGTTTATGGATACTGTACCACAAGATTCTGCATTTGGAGGAGCTTATGAGTTAACTAATACTAAGGATGTAGATGGAGATAAAACTAATGATGAATTAGTTTTAACAATAACTGGGGCTAAAATAACTCAAGAACAAATGAAAAAACTAGTTAAAGATATAGGGCAAGATAAAATCTATGTTGATGGAACAGCAATGACAGACTCAAATGCAAAAGCAGTAGATTCTGGAACTATTGACATAGTTTTAATAGATAATACTAACATGTAAAAATAAAAAAGCTATCTCAAAGTATGAGGTAGCTTTTAGTTTATTTCAATTAGAGCGTAAATATTCATGAATAAATTGAGTTAAAAGAAAGGTGAATTAAAATGTCGCAAAAAGTAAGAATTGGAGACAAGTTAGTTGAAAAAGGTTATATATCTAGAGAACAATTAGAAAGAGCATTAAAACTACAAAATGGTACAGGCAAAAGAATAGGGGAAATACTTATAGAACAAGGAATTATAACACCTGAATTGTTGACTAGCGTATTAACGGAGCTTCTTGATATAGAGAATATATCTTTAACTCGATCAAACATAAACCCAGATGTTATCAAATTAATTCCAGAAAATATATGCAGAAGATATAAAATTTTTCCATTTAAAGTAGAAAGAAATAAATTATTAATGGCTATGGCTGATCCTCAAGATAGACAAGCAATGCAAGATGCAAAACGTATATCTGGGTTAGATGTAATTCCATACATAGCTACAATGGGGCAAGTAAATCAAGCTATAGAAATATTTTACTCAAATGCAGATTTGGATAAAGCATTAAAAGAGTATTCTGATTCTGGAGTTTTAAAGGAAGAAAGTATATTAGAAGATGATATTAATTCAGCTCCAATAGTTAGGCTGGTACATAATATATTAGAGACGGCGGTTAGAATGAAGGCAAGTGATATACATATTGAAAGAGATGGAGACTTTATGCGAATAAGGTTTAGAGTAGACGGTATCTTAAGCGAATATATGAAAATGAATTCAAGACCATATAAAGCCGTAATAAGTCGTGTAAAGATTATGGCAGGACTTAATATATCAGAAAAAAGGCTCCCACAGGATGGAAGGATATTTCTAAATGTAGATAATAGATCTATTGACTATAGAGTTTCAACTATGCCCACAAGCAAAGATGAAAAAGTTGTTATGAGAGTTTTAGATAGAACTACATTTATGGTTAGTAAAGAAAAATTAGGGCTTAATAAAAAAAATATACAGGTTTATGATGAATTGTTGGAAAATCCTTATGGATTGATATTAGTTGTAGGTCCGACAGGTAGCGGGAAAACAACAACTCTTTATGCAATGTTAAATCAGCTAAACAGTATAGAAAAAAATATACTAACTATAGAAGATCCAGTTGAATATGAGCTAGATGGGATTAATCAATCACAAATAAACTATAAGGCAGGACTTGATTTTGCAAATGCCTTAAGAGCATTCTTGCGTCAAGATCCAGATATTATAATGGTAGGAGAAATAAGAGATCTAGATACAGCACAAATTGGGATAAGGGCAGCGCTTACAGGGCATTTAGTTTTAAGTACACTACACTCAAACACAGCAGTAAGTGCAATATCAAGACTTTTGGATATGAAAGTTGATAGTTTTTTAATAACTTCAGCACTTACAGGTGTAGTATCTCAGAGACTGGTTAGAAAAGTTTGTGAAAATTGTAAAATTAGTTATTTAGCAGAAGAGGGAGAAAAGAAGGCACTTAACTATCCTCTAGACAAAGAACTTATTCTATATAAAGGAAGTGGATGTGATAAGTGCAATTATACTGGGTATAAAGGCAGAACCGGTGTATATGAAATACTTAAGATAACAAAATCAGTTAGAGATTTAATAAATAGAGGTGCTACAGAAGCGGATATACAAAAAAAAGCAGAAGAACTTGGTATGGAAACTATGCGAAAAGATGCAACTATAAAGGTTATAAATGGAGAAACAACTATAGAAGAAATGTTAAGGGTAACATTTATAACTGATTAAAGGATGGTTGGGATATGAATGAATATAAGTACACAGCGATAATGCTAAATGGGAAAAAAGTAACTGATAGGATTATGGCCAAGGATTATAATGATGCAAAAAAATTACTTAGAGAGAAAAAGCTAAAAATAATTGAAATAAAAGAAAAGAAAACATTTTTTTCATTAAAAAATACTAAATTAAAAAAGAAAAAACTAAGAGCTGATCAGATAAGTCACTTTTGTAGGCAGTTTGCAATAATAATTTCCTCGGGAATAAATAGTATAGTAGGACTTGAAACATTAGGCAAAAAAGCATCTAATAAGATAGTATCTAATGAAATTAATCGTATGGTAAGTGATATAAAAATGGGATCTACAATAGCAGATACCATGCTATCTAAAGAATCAAAATTTCCTAATTTGTTAGGTGCTATGATTGCCACAGGTGAAGAGACAGGTACACTAGAAGAAGTATTAAATAGTATGTCTACTTTTTATGAAAGAGAGTATAGGATAAATCAAAAAATTAAAAATGCTTCTATGTACCCAGCTATAGTTGCTATTACGTCATTTATAATGTTATTTGTTTTTACAAGTTTTATATTGCCTCAAATGATGGAAACTGTAACTGAAACAGGAGCAAAATTACCACTTATGACAAAAATGATTATGAACTTAGGTAACTTTATGAAAAGCTATTGGTATTTAATATTAATTTTAGGTGCATTTTTAGTTTATGAGATAAAAAAATATATAAAAACTCCTATAGGTAGAACTCACAAAGATAGAATTGTAAATAGAGTACCTCTCTTAGGTAAAGGCGTAAATAGTATAGTTTCTATGAGATTTTCAAGAGCTCTATATTTATTTGTTTCAAGTGGGTATCCAATTCTTCAAGGTTTAGATCATATAAAAAGTAGTTTGGATAATGCTATTGCGGAAAAGTCTATAGAAAAAGCTAAAGAAGGTATTGTAAGAGGAGAGACTTTAGCAGAAAACCTAGAGAAATCAAAATATTTTGATCCGGTGCTTACACAAATGATAGCAATAGGAGAGCAAACAGGGGAATTAGAAAAGATAAGCAAACAAATGGCTGAGTTTTATGAATCTGAAGCTGAAATATACTTAAATAGAATGGTTGCTATGATAGAGCCTTTGATGATAATCATAGTTGGAATAATGGTAGGTATTTTAGTAATAGCAGTATTTTTACCGATGTTAAGTATATATGATGCTATATAGGAGGACAAATTAATGACAACAAAATTGTATATCTCATATTATGGAGATTATGTTTCGATAGTAGAAGGGTCATATAATAAAAAAAGGGAAAAGTTTAATATAAAAAACAAATTCTTTTTGTCAGAGTCGGATATAAATTTAGATTATGATGCAGATAAATATGAGCTTCTTAGACAGGCGTTAATGAGATCTAATTTTAAAAGTAAAAATGTGATTTTATGCTTAAATACTAGAGAAGTTATACTAAAATCAAATAAAATTCCTAAAATTGATAAAAAAGATTTAGAAGGTCTTATGAACATAGAAATTGATGAAATGATATCTTTAGATAGAGATAGCCATGTATTTTCTTATGAAGTTACAGCTGAAGATGAAGTAGAAGGAACTAAATATTTAGAACTGATACTAGCTGCTATATCTAATAATGAAGTAAATAAAATAATAGAAGTTTTAGGTGAGTTTAAGTTGAATGTTGAAATAATAGATACATTAGCTACATCATATTTAAGGATTTTAAAAATTATAGAGTATAAGGATATAATGATTGCTAATATTGGAGATTATGGAACGGTAATTGATATATATAAAGACGATAAGTTATTTATGCATGATAATATACCGATAAAAATAACGGATGAAAATTCAGTCTATCAAAGCAGTAGTATAGCAAGTGAAGTAAATGGACTTATGAACTATTATTCATCTAGGAACTTTGGAAAATCAGTTGATAGGATAGTAACTGTTGGTAAGTATGCATATAATAAAGATTTAGTAAATGCTTTTAAAATGGTATTTTCAAGTGAATTAGTAACAGGATTGGAAAATCTTTTTGATATAGATGAAAGTTTAAAAGGCAATATAGATGAAAGTGAAATAAGTTTAATTGTTGATGCACTGGGATGCATGCTTAATGGTGAAAGCAAAAAGGTATGTCATTACATGAATTTGTTACCAAAGAATTTAAAACTAAAGCAACGAAGAAAAGAAATCAGAAGAAAAGTTTATATTGCATTTCCGATAATTTTAATACTAATGGCAATTCCATATATAGCAATGGATTATGTAATTAGAAATGAAAAAAATCAGTTAGACAATCTTAATTTTAAAATAACTCAGACTGAGTTAAAAGAAAAGCAAATTGATAAAATAAAAAAAGATATAGATGATAAGAAAAATGAGTTAAAGATATATGACATGATATTATCTAAAGAAGTTACATGGTCACCAATATTAAATTCAATAGATGAAAGTATTCCTACTTCAGTTGATATAACTAAGTTAGATTTTCGCTATGATGAAAATCTTGTAAAACATAATGATAACGGAAAAGATCAAGAAAAAACACCTTTATATGAACAAATTCCAAATTTGATAACTATAGAAGGAGATGCAAGTTCCACAAGAAACGTAGGACAGTTTTTATACGAATTAAACAATTCAATTTATTTTAAAAGAGCAAAGCTTGAAAATTTAAAAAAAGATGAGAATAAAGGAATATACTCATATATTATAAAAGCTTACTTGAAAGAAGGAGTTGTTCTTAATGGATAAGAAAAATATACTTCACATGGATATAAAGGATTTATTTAAAATTGATTTAAAAATTAATGCTAAGAATATAATTATTCTAGTTTGCATTTTTTTAGGGGTTATAGCTTATGCATACTTTATAGTTTATCCAAAGTACATTGAATTTTCTAATGTAAACAGAAAGTTAAGTATGGTGAATTCTCAGTTGAAAGATGACGAAAATAAACTTGATACAAGACAGCAGTTGAATGAAGAATTACAAAACTTAGCCAGACAAGCAAATGAAAAAAGTAAAAGACTGTCTTATGATATGCAAGATGGAATGTTTTTAGTTGGATTATCTAATATGATGAGTAAAAATAGTATAGAGTTATTAAATTATAGTATTGACCCTTCTGTAAAATATGAAAATTTCTATGCAATTCCAACTACTTTACAGGTTAGGGGCAATTACAGATACATAAGAGAAATAATGTATTACTTAGAGGAACAACAAAATGTAACTCAGATTCAAAATTTTAATATGGAAGCATATAAAAAGCCTGAATTAAGTAATACTTCAACAGAACAAGGAACAACTCAACCTATAGATGTAAAGAAAGAAAATAAACAAAATGGAGATGTTACAGCTACATTTAAATTTATAATGTATATGTCTCAAGATCCAAGTTTAAAGCTAGAAATAGAAAATCCAAATAATTGGAATCCAGGTAAGTTTAATCCTTTTGTTAGTTCAACAAATTAGAGGTGATTTTATGAAACTAAAAAACAAAGGATTTACGCTTATCGAAGTATTAATTGCATTATTCATAGTATCTTTAGTTAGTATGTCATTTTTTATGATAGTTAATATAACTAATAGAAGTAACGCTAAGAATGAAAAGGATATACAAGCCATGGATATAGCACAAAATGAAATTGAACATATAACTAAAGATATAAAAGATAATAAAAATACTATAGATTTAGATCTAAATGGAGATGGAAATATAGTATCTACAAATAGTTTAAAAACTAATGAAAAAATAAATAAGAATAAGGTAAAAGAAGTAAAGGAATATACCTCACCTGAATATATGGTTAGGTACGAGGGAAGAGAAAATACAAATTTTCAAATTCAAGTAAAAATAACAACTAAAGAAATAAATCAGCAAGTAAAGCATTTTTATATATATTATTTAAATATAGCTGTAAAACCTATATCTGACTTCACAAAAAGAACAGTAAATATAAGTACAAAAGTACTTGATAATGGGGGAATTTAAAATATGAAAGCTAAATATAAACTAAAAGATGACAAAGGTTCGGCTATGATACTAGCTATCATTGTTATAGTTTTAGCTAGTATTATTATTTTAATGCTTTCTAAACAGATTGTAAGTCAGATTAAAACTAGTAAAAACACGCAAAATTCTATACAGGCTGATTATAATGTCCAAGGAAATATTGAACAAGCAATTGGAAGTTTTATAGAGAGAGTAAGCATTAGTGACAATGGAAAAGAAAATCAATTAAGTTCTGATAGTAAACTGAAATATGAAGCTAGTCAAAGTATAGTTTATCGTATTACAAGAGATGTTAAGGCAAATTTATTAGAAGCTTTACTTATAAATAAGCAAGTGAAAATGCCTGATAAAGATGGTAATAATATAAATTCAGAAGGAAATCTTATTTCAGACACAGGTCTATATCCACAAATAGGTATAAAATTAAAAAGTATTTATTTTGATAAAGCATATATTTTAAAGGGTAATAAAAAATCACCAATAGATTACGTGATAAATTCAGGAGAATACATAGATAAGTTCAATAATGAAAATAAAAAAAATGCTTTAGAAGCACTTAATTTCATAGAAAATACTCTAAATGAAATTTTAGAAATGGATGAATTAAAAGATGTTAATTTAACAAAGGATAAAAAAAATATAAAATCATCTATAAGTAAATCTAAGGATTACGTACAGTATTTAATAAATCAAATAAACAGTAATTTTGCATACTTTAATTATAATAATACCTTAAATCAAGTATACATAGAGGAAGTTTCTATTGATGATGTTAATCAACTACAATCAGAGTTAAAAATAAGTATAGATTATCTACAAAAAATTAAAGACTCTGTATCTAATTTAGAAAAATTAAAGATGGATAGTGAAAAAGATAAAACTAGTATGCAGTTTATAGATGACATGATATATATAGTGAAAGATACTGAAAGTGATAATTATATTGAAAAGTTAAGATTTGATATAGATGAACTTAAAAACTGTAACACTTATGACCAAAAGGTTAATCAAATTATAAAAATATCTAATAGATTAGACAGCTTATATAGATTGATTGGAAAGTACAATTATGAAAAAGAAATAATGAAAATACATAAAGATGGATTGCCAAATGAAAATGCAGGAAAAGAATATGAAATAAACTCATCGAATGTAGATAAAGAATCCTCTATAAGGGTTTACGCTCAGTTTATAAGACGATATATTAAATCTTCACAAGTACAATTAAAATATATTAAATATAAAATCAATAAGGCTTTTATAAATGAATATATTCTAAATGATCAAATACAAGATAATGTAAACGAAGTATTTAATAGTACAGAAGAAATTAAAACTTACGAGAAAACAACAGAAAAAATAAATTCTTTATGCAATAAAATTTTAAACAAAAGAAATGGTTTAGAAGAAGAACTAAAGATTGTAAAATCCTTTGGGGCTAAAAGTGATAGTTATTGGTGGGAAAAACTTTGGGAGTATTTCTTTGGAGATGAGAAAAGCCAAAATGATATTTATATAAAATATGATGTAAATATAGGGAACATTATTAAAGACTTGGATTCAATAAATGAAAGCTTAGAAAACCTAGATATAAATTTAAAAGAATTAAAATCTATAAATAAGTCAAGCTATGAGAAACTTCAAATAGATAATATGATAAAAAAAATTAACGATTCTATAAACACAATAGTAAAAACAAGATATTTATTCAATAGTATTTGGAGTGAAGGAGATCATTATAATAATTTAAGTAAAAAAAATAATAATTTAAAATTAAGATTTCCATCTAATTCTACAATATTACAAAGCGAACCTAAAGGTAGCACTAGAATTAATTTGGATAAGTTATTTGTAAACGGAGTGGATTATTCTTTAAGAGTTAAGAAAGAAGAAATCTATAATACTATTGAAACTCAGTCAGATAATAATATTGATATAGATATAATTATTAAATCTAAAGAAGAAAATTTGAAAAGTCCAATTAAAGCTAAAGTTAGAATATCAATAACTAATTTAAAAAATAGTTTAGATTATGATATAACTTATAAAATTTTAAATTGGAGGGATGATTCTTTAGATATTTAATTGTGTTAAGGAGACGTTTAAGATGAAGAAGGGGAGCAGAGGATTTACTTTGATAGAAGTAATTATAGCATTAGCTATAATTAGTATTGTTAGTTTTATAGGATACCAAGTAATAAACAAAACTAACGCATTAAGTAAAGATCAGTTATTAACTTCTGATATGCAAAATGGAGTTAATAATTTAAAAAGATATATGACAAAAGAACTGAGTTCAGCAAAAGAAGTTGATTTGTTTTATAGTAACAAAAACGTAGGGAGCATAAAGGATATAAAAAGTAGAAAAGATGACTATGATTATATAAAGAAAAGCATAAATGAAATTACCTCTAATAAAAAGATTACATATTCATATATTATTAAATTTGATAATTTAGATTTTGTAAATTACAGTATATCAATTTACAAAAAAAATAATAAATTATTATATTCACTAGATAGAATTGATAAAAAGGTAAAGTTAAATTTTTTACATAATCAAATATTAGATAAAGATTTAATTCCCTTAAAAATTGAAATTAAAGATAAAAGTATATATGATGTAGAGTTAAATTATATAAAAAGAGGAACTAGAATTTATAGCTTTGATGTTTACAATAGAATTTCAAATTCTCAAAATGAAGATGAAAATAATGGTTTAAAAGATAATGAAGAAGTTTTTGAAGAAAATTATTTACTTTACTGTACTAATCAAATAAGTAAATATTTTAAAAATGCTAAAAATGAATTAAGTACTGAACTTAAACTTAAATTAGAAAAAGATATAAAAGGAGATATAGATGAATTATTTCAAATAACAAAGAAGAATCCTCCAAAAGACATGAAAAAAGTTAGGTCAATTTTAGATTCAATTGAGAATAATATAAAACTTTTTAAAAGGCATTCAAATAACCAATTAGACCTGACTTTTAATGACTTAAACAGGTTAGAAAAGTATGTATATGTTGCACGGATAACAACTGAATACATGGGAAAAGAAAAGTATAATTTAAATCATAATAATATATCAAATATTTATGACTATACTCAATATAAGATAGTGGATGAAATCTCCAAAGCTAGAGATGATGTTTTTATGTTAGTAAATGAAGGGTATAAACTTTATGACGTATGGAATGTATTACATACCCAGATTTTAGCTGGAGAGATGTTGAGCATTCAAAATAATATTAATTGGAATATTGTAGATAGATTTAACGAGGGCAAAGATATAAGCAATGATTCTAAAAAAGTTTCTATGGATATAAATAACTTAATTGATAAAATAATAGATCAACAAGTCAAAATAAAAGAAGCTTTAAAAAATAAGCGATATAGAAATATATATGAAGAAGATGCAATAACACATCTAGATAAAGCAAATAGATTTTTAATAGAAGTAAAATATATGTTATCACAAACAAATTATCATAAGAAATAGCTAGAAAAGGAGAATACTTATGAAAATTTTTAGTATGTTAAAAATAGCAGTTGAATTAGGGGCATCAGACATACATATAACAACAGATTGCGAACCTATAGCAAGGACAAAGGGAAAGTTTGTTAAACTATCAGATAAGTTACTAACGAAAGAAGATACAGAAGAAATGGCTAAAGAATTAGCTGGACCTAAGAACTTTGAAAGGCTAAAAAAACATGGTGAATGTGATTTCTCTGTTGCGATTGAAAATGGAGAAAGATTTAGGGTTAATGTATATAAACAAAGAGGAAATTATGCAATAGCAATTAGGACTATAACATCTCAGATACCATCATTTAACTCATTAGGATTGCCTGAATCTATAGTTAAGCTTACGGAAAAGGAAAAAGGATTAATTCTTGTAACAGGGCCAACTGGAAGTGGGAAAAGTACAACTTTGGCAAGTTTATTAGATATAATAAATGAAAAACAACAAAAACATATTATAACTCTAGAAGACCCTATAGAATATGTTCATCATCATAAGCAAAGTATAGTTTCTCAAAGAGAGATAGGAAATGACACAGAGAGTTTTAATACTGCTTTAAGAGCTGTTTTAAGGCAAGATCCAGATGTAATACTTATAGGAGAAATGAGAGATCCAGAAACTGTCTCAATTGCTTTGACAGCTGCTGAAACAGGACATTTAGTTTTTTCTACTCTACATACTATAGGAGCTGCAAAAACTATAGATAGGATAGTTGATATGTTTACATCTGAACAACAGCAACAAGTAAGAACTCAATTATCAACAGTATGTGAGGGAGTAATATCTCAACAGTTAGTCCCAACTATAGATGGAAGAAATAGAGTTGTCGCAGTAGAAGTTATGATAACTACACCTGCTATAAGGAATTTAATTAGAGAATCTAAAACATATCAAATACCTAATATGATTCAGACCGGAACTAAGATTGGTATGCAATCTATGGATCATGAGCTTGTGAGTTTATATAGACAAGGAAAAATTTCTAGAGAAAGTGTACTAAGTAGATGTACTGACTTTGATTTTACTAGTAGATTAATGGGTGGAGAATTTTAATGAGCCTATATTTTATGATTATTAGTTTTGTATTAGGATCTGTTTTTGGAAGTTTTTATAATGTCTGCATTTATAGAATTCCTGAAAATTTATCTGTATGTAACCCTCCTTCACATTGTTACAGCTGCAATACTAGATTAAAGCCTATAGATTTAGTTCCAATTTTAAGTTGGTTATTTATAGGAGGTAAATGTAGATATTGTAAAAATTCAATTTCACCAAGATATGCTTTAATTGAATTTTTGACAGGTGTTTTATTTACTTTAGTATATTTAAAATTTGGATATAGAGTTATAACCGTATACTACATGGTTTTTATATCTCTACTTATAATAATAACTTTTATAGATATAGATCATTATATAATACCAGATAAATTGATTTTAATAGGAGTTATAGTATCTTTAGCAGCTAATGGATTAGGTTTTGGTATAGATTTTGTTGATGGATTAAGAGGAGCTTTATTTACAGGTGGAAGCATGTTTATAGTTATTTGGATAATAGAATTTTTTATAAAAAGAGAAGTTATGGGTGGAGGAGATATAAAGCTTTACACTATGGTAGGATTATTTTTAGGAAGTAAACTTTCTTTACTAACAATTTTATTTAGTATATATATAGGCGCTTTTTATGGTATATTTCTTATTTTGTATAATAAGATAAGAAATAAAAATTATAATTCCATGATACCATTTGGGCCATTTATATCTATAGCATCTATAGTTTCACTTTTTTATGGAAATCAAATTATAAAATTTTATATAAATATATTTTTATAAATAATAACCTATGAATTTATCTCATAGGTTATTATTTGTTAATAATTAATAAGACTATAATCTTGGTTAATTGTTAATAATTAAAATAACCTACTATTAGTATTTAATTATGATAAAGATATTATTATTAAGTTTATTAATGATCAAAATAGTTCAGTTTTCAATAGAAGAAATTTTTAAAATAGAAGTTTATAAGAAAATTATTTATTTTATATTGCCGATAGTTATACTTTTGTTTTACGTGAAACTTGGATTTAATGAAGATTTTTTAAGGTATTCACTTTTAGCATGCTTTTTGTTAGTGATATCTATAATAGACTATTATACAATGTATATATACGATATAACTATAATTAGTGGTATAATAATTCAAGGCTTTATATTATTAATTACAAAAGATATTATAATGAATCATATATTAGGTCTAATATTTGGATTTATTATTCCATATATATTGGTTAAACTAACAAAAGGTATAGGCTCAGGTGATATAGGAGTCTATGCTTTGTGCTGTTTTTGTGTAGGTATAAATAGGTGCTTATTTTTAATTCCTATGTCTTTCATTTTTGGGAGCATATATGGAGTTTATTTATTGGTTATAAAAAAGAAATCAAGGAAATCATATATTCCATTTGCGCCATGCATATTTTTAGCTACAGTGTTTTTAATTGTTAGTAAGCCTAATTTACTGATAAATATTTAGTAAATTTTATATGAAATTTAAATTTTAAGATTTATTACAAAAGGAGGAATGAGAATGTACGTAATAGTAGGGTTAGGAAATCCGGGCAAACAATACGAACATACAAGACATAACGTTGGATTTGATGTTATAGATATTTTAGCAAAGGAATATGGTATAAGTGTAACGAAAATAAAACATAAGGCTCTTATAGGAGAAGGAAGAGTAGGAAGTGAAAAAGTTATATTAGTAAAACCTCAAACATATATGAATCTAAGTGGAGAAACATTAATAGACATATATAATTACTACAAAGTTGATTCAAATAATATTGTAGTAATATACGATGATATAGATTTAGAAGTAGGAAAAATAAGAATAAGAAAAAAAGGTAGTGGGGGAACTCACAATGGAATGAGATCTATTCTAAAATGTTTAGGAACTAATGAATTTCCAAGAGTTAGGATAGGAGTTTCAAAGCCAAGACAAGGACAAGATTTGGCTGATTTCGTTTTATCAAGATTTAGAAAAGAAGAAGCTGATGATATACAAGATGGATTAGAAAAAGCAGCTAAATCTGTTGATTGCATGATAAGAGAAAATTTAGACCTAGCAATGAATAAATATAATGGTTAGTTTATAGGGGGGATTAGAAAATGAACGATATTTTTATATCTCCTTTGCAAAATTCTAAAGAATATAAAGACGTAATAAACAATATAGAAAACAATAAAGGTACATTATTAATAAATGGGCTAGTACAATCACAAAAGCCCAATATAGTGTACTCTATATTTAACGATTTAAAGAAACAGATTCTGTATATTGCAAACACGGATTTAGAAGCAAAAAAAGTATATGAAGATTTATGTTTTTATATGAAAGATAAAGTTGATTACTTAAGTTCTCAAGATATATACTTTTATCATTTAGATGCAAAGGATAGAAATGATGAAGCAAGAAAATTAAAAGTACTATTAAGGATGATAAGCAAGGAGAATACAGTAATAGTAACTTCTGTAGAAGCTGTTCTTAGTAAATATGTACCAAAAGAGGTTTTAAAGAAAAACATATTTACATATAAAATTGGAGATACAATAGATATTGAAAATATATCTAAAAAATTAGTTAACCTAGGGTACGAAAGAGTATCTAAGATAGAAGGTTTCGGTCAATTTAGTATTAGGGGTGGAATTATAGATGTATTTTCACTAGAGTATGATACGCCTATACGTATTGAATTATTTGATGATGAAATTGAATCTATAAGAACTTTTGATGTATTTACTCAAAAATCTATAAAGAAAATAAAAAAATGTACGATAACTCCATCAAGAGAGTTTATATATCCTGAAAATACAGAAGAGTCTTTAACTAGATTAGAAAAAGATATTTCTAAAATAGCTGATGATGATGTTTATAAGAGTATAGAAAATATAAAAACAAAAACCTACTTTGAGGGTGTTGAAAACTATATAGATTATATGTATACTGACGAAAATAAAAGTATATTTACATATCTTAAGGAAGATGCAGTTGTATTTATAAATGACGTATCTAGATTAAAAGAGAGATGTGAAAACTATATAAATGAATTTAAAGAAAATTATAAATTAAACCTAGAAAGAGGATTAGCTTTAAAACAACAAGGCAACTTATTATATCATTATTCAGATTTAGAATATTTAGCTCAAGGTAAAAAGTTAATTTTAAATATGCTTTTAACTAAGTCTATAAAAGATATTAGTGTAAAATCAATTGTAAACTTTGAGAGTAGAGAAATTCCATCATTTAATGGTAAATTAGATATTTTAGCAGAAGAATTAACTAGATTAAAATACAATGGTCATAAAGTTGTATTAGCGACTAATACTTATGATAGAGCTAAGAAGCTAAATAAAGAATTATTAAATTTAGGAATAGAAACTGTATTATCTAGAAAAAGAGATGTAGAAATATATTCATCTCAAGTTGTAATAGTTGTTGGGAATATAACATCTGGTTTTCAGTATAAATCTATAAAGTTTGATGTCATAACAGACAAAGAGATGATTGGATCTAATAAAAGGGCTAAAACCTCTAAATCTAAAAAATTCAATAAAGGTCAGAAAATAGAAACATTTTTAGATTTAAATGTTGGAGATTATGTTGTTCATGAAAATAGTGGGGTTGGTAGATATGTAGGTATAGACCAGCTAAGTGTAAATGGAGTTAAAAAAGACTACATGAGAGTTGTATATCAAGGTGGTGACAACTTATATGTTCCAATTGATCAAATGGACAAAATTCAAAAGTTTATAGGTGCAGACACTGAAAAAGTAAAATTAAATAAGCTTGGAAGCAGTGAATGGTCAAAGGCTAAGGCTAAAGTTAAAAAAGAAATAGAAGATATGACCAAAGATTTAGTTGAATTATATGCTAAAAGAGAAAAAATAAAAGGATATAGATTCTCTAAAGATACATTATGGCAAAGTGAATTTGAAACTTTATTCCCATATCAAGAAACAGACGACCAAATAAAAGCTATAGAAGAAACTAAAAAGGATATGGAATCTAATAAAGTTATGGATAGGCTTATATGTGGGGATGTGGGATATGGAAAGACAGAAGTTGCAATAAGAGCTATTTTTAAGGCATGTATGGATCAAAAACAAGTTGCAGTACTTGTTCCAACTACAATTCTTGCTCAACAACATTACAATACATTTAGATCAAGATTTGAAAACTATCCAATAAGAGTTGAAGTTTTAAGTAGATTTAAAACTCCTAAGGAGCAAAAACAAATTATAGAAGATGCTAGAAAAGGTTTAGTAGATGTTATAATAGGAACACATAGAATAATATCTAAGGATATAGATCTTCCTAACTTAGGATTAGTAGTTATTGATGAAGAGCAAAGATTTGGAGTAAAACATAAAGAATCTTTAAAGAAAATAAAATCAACAGTAGATGTACTAACTTTATCAGCTACACCTATACCTAGAACTCTTCATATGTCATTGAGTGGAATAAGGGATATGAGTGTTATAGAAGAGCCTCCTCAAGAGAGATATCCCGTTATAACCTATGTAGTTGAAGGAAAAGAAAGTATAATTCAAGATGAGATTGAAAGAGAAATAGCAAGAGGTGGGCAAGTATTCTTTGTTTATAATAGAGTTGAAAGAATTGATGAAATGGCTAGTATGATACAAAGATTAGTCCCAGATGCTAAAATAGCAGTAGCCCATGGTAGAATGACAGGGAAAGAACTGGAAAATATAATAATAGGATTTTTAAATAAAGAGTATAATGTACTTGTTTGTACAACAATAATAGAAACAGGTATGGATATATCTAATGCCAATACTATGATTGTATATGATGCAGATAAAATGGGATTAGCTCAACTTTATCAATTAAGAGGTAGAGTTGGTAGAAGTAATAGACAAGGTTATGCATACTTTATGTATGAAAAAGACAAAGTATTAAGTGAAATAGCAGAAAAGAGATTGAAAGCTATAAGAGAATTTACTGAATTTGGTTCAGGATTTAAGATTGCAATGAGAGATTTAGAAATAAGAGGTGCAGGTAATATATTAGGACCTCAACAACATGGACATATGGCGGTAATTGGATATGATTTATATGTAAAAATGTTAAATGAAGCTATAAGAAAAGTAAAAGGTGAGGTAGTTCAAGAAGAGATAGATGTAGAAGTGGATTTACCTGTAAATGCTTATATACCTGATAGTTATATAGATGATGAAATTATAAAAATTGAAATGTATAAAAAGATTGCGTCTATAGAAAATGAAGGTGATATGAATGATATAAAAGATGAATTAGCTGATAGATTCTCTGATATACCAAAATCTGTAAATGCACTTATTTCTATAGCTTACATAAAAACACTGTGTAAGCAAGTTGGAATTGAAAAAATCAGAATGTTAAAGGATGAAGTAATTCTTTTACCACTTACGAGATATAGAACAAAAGAAAAAAATGGATATAAAATAATAGATGAATTACAAAGTATACTCGAACAAATGTGTATAAATAAAAAAAATAACTAGAGAGGGTGTTTAAATGAAAAAGATATTATCGGTGCTAATGGTAATTATGCTAGGTATTGGTATGACAGCATGTAGTACTAAAAAACCTGTAGCAGTTGTAAATGGAGTTGAAATTTCTGCAGATGACTTTAAAAAGACTGTAGCAACTTATAAAGAATCTATTACAAAAATGTATGGTAAAGATCTATGGGATCAAGAAATAAAAAAAGGTGTAAAATACAAAGATGAAATGAAAAAAGCTATTTTACAGCAAATGATACAAGAACAAGTAATATATCAACAAGCTAAAAAAGAAAAGTTAGAAGCAAAGCCAGAAGAAGTAGATAAGCAATTTAAACAATTAAAGGAAAGCATGAAGAAGGATAAAAACTATGAAAAATTCCTTAAAGACAATGGAATAGATGATGCTTTCTTAAAAGCTCAGTTAACTAAAGATATAACTATACAAAACTTTAAAAATAATTTTGATAAAAATACTAAAATAACTGAAGAAGAAATGAAAAAATATTATGAAGAGCATAAAAAAACTTATGTGGATGATGAAGTAAGAGCATCTCATATACTAATATCAACAGTAGATCCAAAGACAAAGAAACCTGTTTCAGATGATAAGAAAAAAGAAGCTAAGAAAAAAGCTGAACAAGTTTATGAAAAAGTTAAATCAGGACAAGATTTTGCTAAATTAGCTAAAGAGTACTCAGATGATGGATCAGCATCTAATGGAGGGGATTTAGGATTCTTCTCTAAAGGACAAATGGTTCCTGAATTTGAAAAAGCTGCATTTGGCATGGATAAAGATCAAGTATCAAATATAGTTGAAACTCAATTTGGATACCATATAATAAAAGTAACTGATAAAAAACATAAAGAGTATACTTTTGATGAAGTTAAAGATAATATAAAACAAAATTTATTATATGAAAAATATAAACAAGAGGTTAAGAAATTAACTGATAAAGCTAAAATAGAGACTAATGAAAAAGAAGCTTTAAAAATAAATGTGTAAAAAAAAACTTATACCATTGGAATGGTATAGGTTTTTTGTATATTTTTCTTATGACTGGTAAAAATAAACTCAAAGCTACTAATGGAGGTATCGATTGCATATGAGAGCTACAGGAATAGTTAGAAGAATAGATGATCTTGGAAGAGTTGTTATCCCAAAGGAAATAAGAAAAACTCTAAGAATTAGAGAAGGGGATCCTCTAGAGATCTTTACAGCAAAAGATGGTGAAGTTATATTAAAAAAATATTCACCAATAGGAGAATTAAATGAGTTTTCCCAAGAGTATGCAGAAACACTAGGAGAAACATTAGGTCATGGAGTTGCAGTTACAGATTTAGATTCTATAATAGCTGTATCAAAGTTACCTAAGAAAGATTACAAAGAAAAAAGTATAAGTAAAGAATTAGAAGAACTTATAGAAAATAGAGCATGTCATCATGTTAAAGACAATAAATTAATTGCTTTATACAAAGATGACTCTATGGACTATAAAACTCAAATAATAATGCCTATAATTAGTTCATCAGGTGATTGCATAGGTTCTATATGCTTAGTATCTAAAAATGCAGCAGGGCTTAATGAGAGTGATGAGAAGCTATTGAAAGTAGCAGCTAATTTTTTAGGAAAACAAGTTCAGTAATATTTGAAAAGACCCTTATTTTTTAGGGTCTTTTCAAGTTTGTATGGGAATATATTGAATCCATAATAGCATATATGTTATATTAGAGTTTGTTATATACAAAATTATGGAGGGTATTTATGAGTAATACTAGGGGAAGAGATTCTTTTCTAAAAGGAGCTTTAATACTTGGCTTAGCAGGGATAATTGTCAAGATAATAGGAGCATTTTTTAGGATTCCTCTTGGAAATTTAATTGGTGCAGAAGGTATGGGGTATTATCAAGCTGCATATCCTGTATACACACTATTTTTAACTCTAGCTACAGCAGGCTTTCCAACAGCACTAGCAAAATTAGTTTCTGAAAAGATGGCTATAGGTGATTATAGAGGCGCTCATAAGGTATTTAAGGTATCATATACGGTACTCGCAATCACCGGATTTGTTGCATTTTGTATATTTTTCTTTGGAGCTGATTTTATAGTAAATGACATAATGAAAAATCCTGGAGCTAAACTTGCTATGTTAGCAATTTCACCAGCACTTTTATTTGTACCGATTATGTCAGCGTATAGAGGATATTTTCAAGGAAGAAGAGAAATGGGCCATATAGCTATTTCTCAGATAAGTGAGCAATTATTTAGAGTTGTATTAGGAATAACTCTTGCATATCTCCTTATGAGTAGTGTAGGGCCTAATCCAGGGCCAGAACAAGGAGCAGCAGGAGCTATAATGGGAGCGACTATAGGTGCTATAGCCTCGATTATATACCTAATAATTGCATATTTATTAAAACTAAAAATAATAAAAAGAGAAATTAAAACTAGTAAAAAACTAAGAGAAGAAAGTATAGTTAAAGTATTAGAAAAACTACTGGTTGTAGCAATTCCTATAACAATTGGAGCATCAGTTATGCCTTTGGTTAATATGATAGACAATGTTATAGTTATTAGAAGATTAGTAGAAGCAGGTTTTTCTCAAACTCAAGCTAATATAATGTTTGGTCAATTAACTGGAATGGCCATGGCTATTGTAAATTTACCAGCCGTTATAACTGTTGCAATGAGTATGAGTTTAGTTCCAACTATATCACAAGCATATGCTTTAGGAAATAGATTTAAGGTTATAAAAGAGACCAAAAGCGCTATAAAAATAACACTGATGATTGTGTTACCAGCTGCATTTGGTATGGCATCTTTAGCTCATCCAATAATGAAACTTTTATACCCATCACAACCTTCATCAGTAGGAACAATATTATTAGTTCTTACACCTTGTGTTGTATTCTTAGGTTTAATACAAAGCTTAAATGGAATATTACAAGGTATGGGAAAGCCTATGATTCCTGTAATATGCTTAGCTATAGGCATGATATTTAAAGTTGTGATAAGCTATACGTTAACAGCTATACCTCAAATTAACGTTATAGGTTCAGCTTTAGGAACAGTAACTGCATACTTTGTAGCTGCTATACTTGAATTAATATACATAAAAAAGGCTATAAAAATGAAATTATCAATAAAACAATTTATTATAGTGCCTTTAGTTATAGTTAACATAATGTTTTTATCAGTTAAGTTAAGTTTTGGATTAACGATAGAAGCATTAGGAAATAATTTATCTACCGTAATATCTATATGTGTAGGAGGTGTTATATACTTAATAGCAACTCTCGCTTTAGGTGGTATAGACAAAGAAGAACTGCTGAATATACCTAAAGGTGATAAATTATATAAGGTTCTTAGAAATTTAAAACTTATGAAGTAATATATGCATATAAATGTGTAAATAAAGGAAATACTTATATAAGTGATTTCCTTTATTTTTACACAAGAAGGAGCTTTTATATGGGAAAAATAACAATAGTAGGTCTTGGACCAGGTGAATACTCTTTAATAAGTCAGGGTGCTTTAGAGATCTTAAGAAATAATGATAGAATATTTTTAAGAACAGAAAAACATCCTATAATGGACAAGCTAAAAAATGAAATAAAATATAAATCTTTAGACAATTTTTATAATGAAGATGAAGATTTTGATAATGTCTATAACAATATTTCTAATTTTATAATTGAAGAATCAAAAAATGGAGATCTAGTATATGTAGTTCCAGGCCATCCTAGAGTTGCAGAAAAGACTGTAAGTATTATTAGTGACATCGCTAGTAAAAAAGGTATAGAAGTGGAAATAATAGCTTCTATGAGCTTTGTAGATGCTATGTTTAACTATTTAGGTCTAGATCCTTCTGTAGGATTTAAATTAGTTGATGCTTTTGAAATAGAAAATAGCTATATAGATACAAATACAAGTATGATAGTAACTCAAATTTATGATAGATTTATTGCATCTAATGTCAAATTAGCATTAATGGAATGTTATGATGATGAACAAGAAATATGCATAGTAAGAGCTGCAGGAGTAAAAAATTTAGAAAGTAAAAAATACGTAAAACTTTATGAATTGGATCGAAATGAAAATGATTTTGATTATTTAACTAGTTTATATATACCAAAATCTGAAAAAACTATGTATAATACAGTAAAAGACCTTGAAAATATAGTTGAAAATTTAAGAGGTGAAAATGGTTGTGAATGGGATAAAAAACAAACCCATGAATCTCTTAAAGAGTATATAATAGAAGAAGCTTATGAATTAACCAACGCTATAGATAATGATGATATAGACGAAATGATAGAAGAATTAGGTGATATACTTCTTCATGTTGTATTCCACTCTCAAATAGGAAAAGAAGAAGGCTATTTTGATCTTAAAGAAGTCGTACAATCTATATGTGAAAAATTAATTTATAGACATCCTCATGTATTTAAAAATGAAAAAGTGGATATGAATACATATGACAAGACTTGGGAAACTTTAAAAAAAGAGGAAAAAGGAGAATCAACTATAACTGAAGGGTTAAAAAGAATACCTAAAAATTTACCGGCACTTACAAAAGCCAAAAAAGTGCAATATAAGGCATCTTTGGTAGGGTTTGACTGGGATAATATAGAAGAGGTATTTAAAAAAATTGTAGAAGAATACAAAGAATTACTTGACGAACACAAACAAGGAAATATAAAATACATAAAGGAAGAACTAGGAGATTTATTGTTCTCTATAGTTAACCTTACTAGGTTTTTAGATATAAATCCTGAAGAAGCATTGAATTTATCTACTGAAAAATTTATAAAAAGATTTGAATTTATAGAAAATACAGCTATAAGTTTAAATAAAGATTTAGAAAGTATGACATTAGAAGAAATGGATGATTTATGGAACGAATCTAAAAATAAATAGTAAATAAAAGGTATTTTGTTAAAAATCTAGAATTTTATCTAATATCTAGTATAAAATTCTATAATATAAACTTTTAGGAGGTAAGAACCGTGAACAAAGCTGAATTAGTAGCAAAAATGGCAGAAAAAAGTGAATTAACAAAGAAAGAAGCAGAATTAGCATTAAATGCATTTATGAAATCTGTTGAAGAAGCATTAGTTGAAGGTGAAAAAGTTCAATTAGTAGGATTTGGAACTTTCGAAACTAGAGAAAGAGCAGCAAGACAAGGAAGAAACCCAAGAAACCCAGAAGAAGTTATAGATATACCAGCTTCAAAAGCACCAGTATTTAAAGCTGGAAAGGGATTAAAAGATATAATAAATGGATAATTTTATTTATATTTAAAAGTGTGGATATTCCACACTTTTTCTGTATAAGGAGGATTAAATATGAGATTAGATAAATTTTTAAAAGTTTCTAGAATTATAAAAAGAAGAACTGTTGCGAAAGAAGCTTGCGACAAAGGTATAGTAACTATAAATGGAAAGGTTGCTAAATCATCTTCAGAAGTTAATGTAGGAGATTTACTTGAAATACAGTTCGGTGAAAAATTAATGAAATTTGAAATAAAAGAAATAAAAGAACATGTCTTAAAAAATGATGCTAAAGAAATGTTTGAGATAATAGAATAAATTTAAAATATCCTTCGTATATTTATATTAGATTATAAAAATTGAATATGGAGGGATATTATGGAACATAGTATAGGCTTAAAAGATAGATCTAGTTTAACTATTTCTGGAGTAGAGCATATATACTCTTTTAGTGATAAAAAAGTAGAGATAAGAACTACATGTGGAGATATGGTTGTAGATGGAGAAAATTTAGATATGAGTAAGCTCAGTATAGACGAAAAGGTTATCACCGTAACAGGCACTATAAATGGTATAGTTTATAGTAAAGCAAAAGAACCTCAAGAAAGTTTTTTCAAGAAGTTGTTTAAATAATGATACCATTTACTCAGGATTTAGGAGCTTTTTTTGCAACAGCATATGGCGGGATAGCTATAGGTATATTATTTGATTTATACAGAGCATTTAAGAATAATTTTAATATATTAAAAATTTTCTCTTTATTTTATGATGTAATATTTTGGTTACTTGTCACAGGGCTTGTATTTATAACCATTAACGTTATAGAATCTTTTGACTTAAGATATTATCACTTTATTGCTCTTTTTATAGGTTTTCTTATTTATTATAATACAGTAAGTAAATTGATTTTAAGGGTACTAAATAAACTAATTAAGTCTATTATATATATAGTTAAACAAATTTTAGTAAATATAGGCAAGATTTCGGTTAATTTGTATTACGTTATAATCTACTCAATACATTTTTTATTTGATACTATATTTTATATACCTAATTTACTGATAAGCATTTTAAAATTTTTAAAAATAAAATCCTGTAAATTAAAAAAGGTAAAAAGTAAAATATAGGGGGGAGATTATGAACAAAAGAAAAAAATTTCTAGGACAATATGTGGTAGTAAGCTCATTTTTACTTGTTTTATTATTATCACTTGTAGGTGGATTTGCAACTCAAATTGTAAAAACAATTCAATATAATAAAGAAATAGCTCAACTAAAAAGTAATATAAAAAATGTTAATAAAGAAATAAAAGATTTAAAAAAGGATAAGCAAAGATTAGATAATGATAAATACATAGAAGATATTGCTAGAGAACGATTAAAAATGGTAAAATCAAATGAAATAATATATATAGATATAAATAAGGGAAGTAAATAATACTTCCCTTATTTATATCTATATTAGGAGGTTTAGCAAATGAAAATAGGAGCAATAGACATAGGTACTAATTCGATGAGGTTATTAGTTGCTGACTATATAAATGGCCAATTATACAATAGAGAGAAGTTTGTAAATACGACTAGAATAGGTCAAGGTGTTGATAGTGAAGGGTATATTAGTGAAGAAGCTATAAAAAGAAATATAGAAGCTTTAAAAGAGTTTTCTAAGCTAGCATATGATAAAGGTTGCGAATATATATTTTGCGTAGGTACATCAGCATTAAGAGATAGTAAAAATGGATTAGAATTTGTTAAATTGGCTAAAATTGAAACAGGAGTAGATGTTGAGATAATAACAGGAGAATTAGAATCAGAATTAGGGTTTAGGGGCGTATTACAAGGTTTAGAAGAAAAGGAAGATACATTGGTTATCGATATAGGTGGAGGATCGACTGAATTCATCTTAGGAGGACTAAATGGAATTGAATTTTGTAAGAGTGAAAATGTAGGAGCTTTAAGAATGACAGAAAAGTTTTTAACTAAAGATCCTATTGAAGAAGAAGAATTTAAGCTTATGTATGAGTTTATAAGTCAAACTATAGATAATACTATAAATACATTAAAAGAAAAAAATATAAAGTCTATAGTAGGAATAGGTGGAACTATAACATCTGTATCTGCAATAAATCAAAAATTAGAGGTTTATTCTATGCAAAAGATACATTCTAGTGAAATAAGCAAAAAAGAATTAGATATTATTTTACAAAATCTAAAAAACATGACATTAAATGATAAAAAAAATTTAAGAGGATTACAGCCTAAAAGAGCGGATATTATAACAGCTGGTGTAACAATATTAAATATAGTAATGAAAAAATTAGAAAAAGAAAAGATTATAGTAAGTGAGTATGATAATTTAGAAGGCTTATTATGTCAAAAGGCAAAAAAAATGTCTTAATATTATTAGATATCAGTTACTCATTATGACAAAAAACATATCTTCCTTTTGTTACAATTTCAATATGAAAATAACAATGGGGAGGTTTTTTTATGCAAAGAAGCTTAGTGGCTAGTAAAAACAATATATCTTTAAAGAATATTATAAAATTTAGTATCCTAGATTCAAATACATTGATTTTATGTATGATAGGGTTCCTACTTAGTAGGGCTATGGTGGTTGATAATATAGCACCATTGGGTGTTGCCTTTTTTATATGTGTATCAACAATTGACAAATATAAAAATCCTGTTTTTATAGCTACTATAGCAGGAACTTTGATTTCATTTAATCAAAGCTCTAATATTATAAAATATGTTATCTGTTTAATATTTATTCAACTTATATCAAAAAATATTAAAAATATAAAATCTATAAATAAATTATCTACTATAGGTATGTTAATAATACTACCTTTATCCATTGGACAAGCTCTTATATTTGGTAATTATGTTTACAACGTTAGTATAGCCTTAGTAGAATGTGTTCTTATGTTTATAAGTACATATATATTTTATTATGGAGTCTCGATTATAAATAAGAGAGCTTCAAGGAAAGTCACCTCAAGTGAGGAAATCATAGCGTTAACAATAATAATTACATTTAGCATAATAGGTATAGGAAATATAAATATATTTGGGGTTTCTGTTCGAAATGTACTTTCTAATATGATGATAATTTTATTTGCAATATCAGGGGGAGCAGCTCTAGGAGCTTCGAGTGGAGTAATTATTGGACTAGTTTATTTTATAAATAACTTAACATCTAGTTTATATATGGGAATATATTCTTTTGCAGGGTTAATAGCAGGAGGGTTTAATAAAGTAAATAAATACTTAAGTATAGCAGGATATATATTGGGATGGAGTGTTATATATATATATACTTCAGGAGCTGGAGCTAGTTTTATGGAAATGAGAGATATACTTATAGCTAGTGCTTTAGTAGTGTTAATCCCAGATGAATTTATAAATAATATTAGTAAGTTTTTTAAGATAGATTCAGGAGTTAGTGATGGAATAGAAGATTATTTAGATCGAAGTAGAGAGATAACTAACAATAGGTTAAGGGGAATGTATAAGACCTATTCTGATTTAGCAAATACTTTTGATAGAATCAGAGAAAAAGAAAAAATACTTGATCAAAAAGATATAGCTCATGTTATAGATATGGTTCATAATGATGAGTGTAAAAAATGTGGGATGAAAAGGAGATGTTGGGAATCTAAGTTCAATTATACATATACTATGTTTAATAGGATATTAGAACAATTAGAAGAGAATGGTGAGCTTTCTTTAGATAATATACCTATTGATTTTAAAAAAGATTGTATTAAACCAGAAAGTATTGTTAAAACCTCAAACTATTATTATAAAATATTTGTACTTGATTATAGTTGGCAACAAAAGTTTTCAGAAAATAGAAAGCTTGTAGCTAACCAAATAAGATATATGTCTAAGTCTATAGAGTGTATTGCAACTGAATTAGATAGAGATATAACATTTGACATGGATATGGAAAGAAATATATTAGTAGAGCTAGATAGAAATGGTATAAGTGTTGAAAAATTGAATTATATATCTAAAGATAAAGATGAATTTGAGGTGTTGATTGAAAAAGAGATATGTAAAGACAATAAATTATGTGAAAATAAAATAGTTAATATTGTATCAAAAATAGTAGGACAAGAACTTGTAGCTAATAAGGTTGGGTGTACATGTTTAGGAGAAAGTTGCAAAATAAAACTATCTAAAAAACAAGAGTATAGAGTTATGACAGAAGTATCTAATATGTCAAAGGATGGATATATTATATCTGGAGACAATTATACTTATATGGAAGTATCAGAAGGTAAATATATGATGGCTATAAGTGATGGTATGGGAAAAGGGAGAAAAGCTTATGAAGAGTCATCTGTGACAATAGATATACTAGAAAAAATGATGGATTCTAAGATTGATGAAGAAATAATAATTGATACCATAAATAACATATTAATGCTTAAATCATCAGATGAAATGTTCTCAACACTAGATTTAGCTATGGTTGATTTAAATAAAGGTATATTAAATACTATAAAAATGGGGGCTTGTTCAACATATATTAAAAGAGATAATGGTGATATAGAATTGATTTCTACTGAATCTCTTCCTGTTGGAATATTATCTGATGTAAATATAGAAAGAGATAGTAGGAAATTAAAAGACGGGGATTATATAATAATGGTATCTGACGGAATTATAGATGCAGGAAAAAATAAAAACTTAGGAGATAATTGGTTAATTTATTTTCTTAAAAACTTAGATATATCAAATCCTAAGGATATATCTAAAGATATTTTAAATAAAGCTTTAGATATACAAAATGATAATATATATGATGATATGACTGTACTAGTTAGCAAAATTTATAAAAATTAGAATAAAACTCACAACTTATTCACAATATGTGGATTAAATGTGGATAAGTTGTGGATATAAGAAAGCTTTTAAAATATCATTAAATTATTGGAATTACAATATTCGACAAAATAGGTTATAAAATAAAATTAAAATTTTAAAAATTACTGTCAAAAAAGAAAAAAATATCAACATTTTATAAAAAAATATGTTAATAAGTCTGTAAAAAATGTTGATAAATTATAAAATTAAATTGTTAATATAAATAACGTATTTATAAAAATATTGAAATTTACGTATTTATAGTCATTAAACTTATGTTGATATGTTGATAAGTATGTTGATAACTTGATATACTTATTTTTCTAAAATTGAATAATATAAACCCAAAAAGCCATCCTAATATTAATAAAATTAGTGAAAGGATGAATTTTTATGGGGAAAAATATATACAAATTTATAACAATAGCAATAGTTATAATAGTATTTTCATCTATACTATTAGTTAAAGATATTAAAGAAAATTCAATTCTATCGAGTGAAAAAACGATAGAAACTATGGAAGATAAAAATAAAGAGCCTATAAATAAAGAAATAAAAAAGAAAACTATAAATACATCATGGAATTTATCTAAATTATATAAAAATAAGAATGATTGGAAATCTAATTTAAAAAGTTTTAATAAAGAGATTAAAGAGCTTGAAAATTATATAGGAAAGGTTACTAAGTCTAATAAACATTTACTATATGCACTTAAAATAAAAGAAAGTTTAGATTCTAAAATTGAGAGTTTATATGCATATGTATCTTTAAATAGAGATATAAACAAAAAGTCATATGAATTTATAGAGATGGATAAAGAAATTGATAAATCATATAAAAAGTACGATTTAATTTGTTCTCAACTAGAAAGAGAAATTTTAAGCTTACCTGATAAAGAATATAAAAATTTAATAAATGATAAAAATGTATTTAATAAATATGGAATGTATTTAAACGATATAAGAAGAAATAAAGATCACTATTTAAAATCAGATGAAGAAAAGTTGTTAAGTAATATAGGGGACATATCTCAATTGCCTAAAGAAGTATATGATTTATTTATAAATATGGATAAAAAGTCATCACTTAACCCATCTCAATATTCAACTGCCATAGAGAGTATGAATAGAGATGAAAGAAAAAGAGCTTTTGAAAATGAATCCGTATTATATAATGATAATATAAATATGTTGTCGGGATTATTTATTGGACAGGTTAAGAAAAATATATTTTATTCAGATGTTAGAGGATATAAAAACTCTAGAGAAATGTATATGTCTGGTGATGATATAAATCCAAAAGTTTATGATAGCTTAATTAACACTGTGAATAAAAATTTAGATGGGCTTCATAAATATATTAGTCTTAGAAAAAAGGTTTTAAATATAGATAATATTCATATTTATGATATGCATAATCCTATAATAGAACCTGTAGAAAATAATATAACATATGAAAGAGCACAAGAAATTATATATGCAGCTTTGAATCCATTAGGAAAAGAATATGGAGATGTTTTATATAAAGCATTCAATGAAAGATGGATAGATGTTTACTCTAGTGATAATAAGGTTGGAGGTGCATATAGTTTATCAGTTTATAATACACATCCATATATTTTAATGAACTATAGTGGAAATTTAGACTCTGTATCAACTACTGCTCATGAATTAGGGCATGCAGTATATAGTCATATGAGTGCTAAGAATCAAAATTATTTAAATTCAAAACCTAGTATATTTACTCATGAAGTAGCATCTGTGACTAACGAAGCTTTATTATATGAGATGTTAATAAAAAATGCTGAAAATAAAAATGAGAAAGCATATTATCTAACTCAATATATAGATTTAATAAAAGATACACTATTTACTCAAACTATGTATGCTGAATTCGAAAACCTAATACACTCTAAGCTAGAAAAGGGTGAAAATATAAATGTACTTGTGTTAAATGATGTGTGGGGTGATTTACTTAAAAAATATTATGGTAAGGATTTTCATGTAGATCAACTAGCAAAAGTTGGATGGTCTAGAATACCACATTTTTATAATAGTTTTTATGTTTATAAGTATGCAACAGGATGTAGTGCCGCAATATCATTTTCTCAAGATATATTAAAAAATGGACCTGAAAACTATTTAAATTTCCTTAAAAAAGGTGGATCTGATTACCCTATAGATTTACTAAAACAAAGTGGAATAAACTTATATAGCAATAAGCCTATAGACCAAACTGCAGAAAAGTTTAATAAGTTAGTTTTAGAATTAGAAAAGCTAATAGAAAATTAATCATAGAATGAATTTGAAAATAGTGGTAGAATATATAAAAAGCCCTGTTTTAACTAGGGCTTTTAGTGTCTGATTACAAATTAATTAAAATATGAATACAAGATATGTAAAATGTTAATTATTGATGAGGTGATAACATGTCGAAAGCTAGTACTAAGAAATCTAGTAGAGTGATAGCTTTAGCTATTATAGGTGTTTTAGTTCTTTCTAGTGTAGCAGGAGTATTAAGTTTATTCATAGGAATGTAAATTTAAGGAGGAATAATAAGATGAAACTATTTATAGATACTGCAAATGTAGATGAAATAAAAGAAATAAACTCATGGGGAGTTATAGAAGGTGTTACTACAAATCCATCTTTAATAGCGAAAGAAGGAAGAATTTTTGAAAATGTAGTAAAAGAAATTACTGAAATAGTAGATGGACCTATCTCTGCAGAAGTTATCTCTATGGAAAGCGAAGGGATGATAAAAGAAGGAGAAGAATTAAGTAAAATTCATGAAAATATAGTTGTAAAGATACCTATGTGTGCGGAAGGATTAAAAGCTGTTGCAGCTTTATCTAAAAAAGGTATCAAAACTAATGTAACTTTAATATTCTCAGCAAACCAAGCTTTACTTGCAGCTAAAGCAGGTGCTTCATACGTAAGTCCTTTCGTTGGAAGATTAGATGATATAGGACAAGAAGGTATAATGCTAATAGAAGAAGTTGCTGAAATATTTAATGTTCATGGAATAGAGACTGAAATAATATCAGCAAGTATAAGACACCCTCAACATGTTTTAACTTCAGCTAAAGCAGGAGCAGATATAGCTACAATACCATATAAAGTATTCAAACAAATGTTAGGACATCCTATGACTGATATAGGAATAGATAAATTCTTAAAAGATTGGGAAAGTGTACCTAAAAACTAATAAAAAAGACGATAATTTAAAATTATCGTCTTTTTTTTTGAAAATTTCGTTTTTTAAAAGCTATAAATCAATTATATAATACACTAAATACCTTTTTTAGAACTAAATGTGTTTACTATTTATTAAATGTGATATATAATTTTGGTAGATATTATCGAACTAAGGAGATGGGTTTTATGGATAGAAATTTAGCGTTAGAATTAGTTAGAGTTACGGAAGCAGCAGCATTAGTTTCATCTCAATTCATGGGTAGAGGAGATAAAAATGGAGCAGATGGAGCAGCTGTAGAAGCTATGAGAAGAGCATTTGAGACTGTTAAGATAGATGGAGAAGTTGTCATAGGCGAAGGGGAATTGGATGAAGCTCCTATGTTATATATAGGAGAAAAAGTTGGTATGGCTACAGAAGACAGTATGAAAGTTGACATAGCAGTAGACCCGTTAGATGGAACTACATTAATTGCTAAAGGACTACCAAATGTTATATCTGTTATTGCTATGGGTAAAAAAGGAAGTTTACTTAAGGCTCCAGATACTTATATGAAAAAAATTATAGTAGGGCCAAAGGCTAAAGGGTGTATAGATTTAAACGCAAGTGTTGAAGAAAATATAAAAAGTGTAGCAAGAGCTTTGAACAAGAAAACTACAGAAATGACTATAACAGTACAGGATAGAGAAAGACATAACTATATATTTGAAGCAGCTAGAAAACTTGGAACTAGAATAAAAATGTTCGGAGATGGAGATGTTGCAGCAGGAATAGCAACTTGCTTTGAAGATACAGGAATAGATATGCTTATGGGAATTGGAGGAGGACCAGAAGGTGTAATAACAGCTGCAGCTATAAAATGTATGGGTGGAGATATGCAAGCTCAAATATATCCTTTAAGTGAAGAAGAAAGAATTAGATGTCATGAAATGAATTTAACTGATGAAGATATAGATAAAGTTTTATCTTTAGAGGATTTAGCTAAAGGGGATGAATTATTCTTTGCTGCTACTGGAATAACGGATGGAGACTTACTAAAAGGGATCGTAAGCCTTGGAAACAACAGGATTACAACTAATTCTGTTGTAATGAGAGCTAAGACTGGAACCATAAGATTTGTTGATGCTATACATTCAATAGAAAAAAATGATATATTAACCGATTTAATGGGTAAATATAGTATATAAAAGTTCATAAAATAAAACTATTTTGCTTGAATAGTTTTATTTTTTTATTTGTTGACCATAATGTATAAATAGTGATAATATTAAGAATAACTGTTTAGAATAAACAATGTAAACTTTTCATTTGCACGCCTTTAATTTCCAAATAAAAACTGTAATGATATTATGGGATAGGAGGATTCTTTTGAATATAAAAGATATAAATTTAGAGAATTTAAACGACATGACTCTAGTGCAATTAAAAGAATTGGGTAAGGAACTAGGGATTAAGTCTTTAAGCAAATATAAAAAGAATGAGTTAATAGAAATTATAAGTGAGAAAAAAAGTAAAGATATGATAGATAACAAAAAAGAAAATGAAAAAGAAATTAAAAGTGAACAAAAACAAAGTTTAGATAAACAAGAAAACAAACAAGAAAATAAAACATTTGAAAATAGAAATCATGAAAACAAACAAGCAAGATATAATCATCAAAGCAACAACAAGTCTTCTTATAATGTAAAAGAAGTTGATGAAGCAAAAATAGTTGATGAATTTAATACATCTAAAGATGATGAGGTAATGGGTGTACTAGAAATACTACCTGATGGGTTTGGATTTTTAAGAGGGCCTAATTACTTATCTACAGAACATGATGTATATGTATCTCCATCTCAGATTAGAAGATTTAATATGAAGACAGGAGATAAAGTTAAAGGGATTACTAGACATCCAAAAAGTGGTGAAAAATTCAGAGCTTTATTGTATGTACAAAAAATAAATGATGAAAATCCTGAAACAGCAACAAAAAGGAGAGCTTTCGAAACTTTAACACCTATATATCCAGAAGAGAAACTTACTCTTGAGAAATATCAAAATGAAATTTCTACAAGATTAATAGATTTAATCTCTCCTATAGGTAAAGGACAAAGAGGTCTAATAGTTGCTCCACCGAAGGCAGGTAAAACTGTTCTTTTAAAGAGTGTTGCAAATAGTATAGTAAAAAATCATCCAGATGTAGAGTTAATAGTTCTTTTAATTGATGAAAGACCTGAAGAGGTTACTGATATGCAAGAATCTATAGATGCTGATGTAATTTATTCTACTTTTGATCAAGTTTCAAGTCATCATGTAAAAGTAGCTGAAATGGTTTTAAACAGAGCACAAAGACTTGTTGAACATGGAAAAGACGTTGTCATATTGCTAGATAGTATTACAAGGTTAGCAAGAGCATACAATTTAAGCATATCTCCTACAGGAAGAACTTTATCTGGAGGATTAGATCCAGGAGCACTTCATGGACCTAAAAAATTCTTTGGAGCTGCTAGAAATATAAGACAAGGTGGATCTTTAACAATACTTGCGACCGCTTTAGTTGAAACTGGATCTAGAATGGATGATGTTATATTTGAAGAGTTCAAGGGAACTGGAAATATGGAACTTCATTTAGATAGAAAACTAGCTGAGAAAAGAGTGTTCCCAGCAGTAGATATTTACAAATCAGGAACTAGAAGAGAAGACTTATTATTAACTGAGGAAGAGAAGGCTGCCCTTTGGAAACTTAGAAAAGAAATGAGTAATAATTCGGTATATGAGGTTACTGATAAAGTACTAGAAATACTAAAAAGAACTAAGGATAACAAGACGTTTATAAAGTATATAAAAGAGGCTTTAAACTAGATAGAAAACTCTTGAACGCTAAATAATCTTATGTTATAATGGTGTAGTTGAATGATGAAAAACGAAAAGTTAATATAATTAATTTCGAAAAGTAAGGAGAAGAGGTGACAAATATGCAAAAAGATATACAACCAAAATACCAAGAAGTTGAAGTACGTTGTGCTTGTGGTAACACATTCGTAGCAGGATCAACTAAAGATGAAATAAAAGTTGAGATATGTTCAGAATGCCATCCTTTCTATACTGGAAAGCAAAAGAATATAGAAGCTGGTGGAAGAATAGACAAGTTCAAGAAGAGATTCAAAATCGACTAATAGTAAATACGGAGTTGGCTTGCCAACTCCTATTTTATTTATATAGGAGGATTAGTGATGTATAGACCAATTAATCATGGGTACATAGAGGTTGTGATAGGTCCTATGTATAGTGGCAAAAGTGAGGAACTTATAAGAAGATTAAAAAGAGCTAGAATTGCAAAACAAAATGTGGTTGTTTTTAAGCCTATTATAGATGATAGATATAGTAAAGAAGATGTTGTATCACATAGTGGATACACAATAAATGCTATACCTATAAAAGACTCATCAGAAATGATGGATTATATAAATGATGATACTCAAGTTGTTGGTATAGATGAAGTACAATTTTTTGATGATAAAATTGTAGATGAAGCTATTAAGTTAGCTGATAATGGGGTAAGGGTTATAGCAGCAGGATTAGATATGGATTTTAAAGGAGAACCTTTTGGGCCGACTCCAAGACTTTTAGCCGTAGCAGAATTTGTAGATAAGATACAGGCTATATGTTCTGTTTGTGGACAACCAGCAACAAGATCTCAAAGACTTATAAATGGAGAACCAGCTAGATATGATGAACCTATAATACAAGTTGGAGCTGTTGAAAGTTATGAGGCTAGATGTAGAAAATGTCATGTAGTTAAAAAGTAACTATATAAAATACATAGTAAACACCTTTTAGGTGTTTTTTCTTTATTTATATAGTAGTATTATATATATAATATTATAAAAATCGAGGTGGGGCGATGAAAAAACAAGCCGTAGGGGGGCAAGCTGTCATAGAAGGCGTTATGATGCAATCTAAAGATAAGCGATCTATAGCCGTTAGAAAAAATGATGGAGAAATAGTAGTTAAAAAAAATAAAATACAAAGTTGGATATCTGATAAAAAAATAGACAAAATACCTTTTATTAGAGGTGCTTTCATATTGATAGAAACGATGATAGAAGGTATTAAAAGCATGAATTTTTCATCAGAGTTTTTTTTAGAAGACGATGAAGAAGAAACTTCTTTTGATAGATTTATTAATAAAATTTTTAAAGACAAAGCTAGTGATGCTATAATCATAATTTCTTTAGTTATAGGGTTAGCTTTAGCTACGCTTTTATTTGTAGTTACACCTACATTATTAGGAGGTCTATTTTCAAAGGTTGTAGATAATAAAATCGTTTTAAACTTAATAGAAGGTATAACTAGAATAGGTATTTTATTTATATATATAATTGTAATATCTAGAAATAGTGATATAAAAAGAGTTTTCGAATACCATGGAGCTGAGCATAAATCTATTTACTGCTATGAAAATGATCTTGAACTTACTGTTGAAAATGCTAAAAAGTTTACAACATTACATCCGAGGTGTGGAACTAACTTTTTATTTATTGTTATGATTACATCTATAATATTATTTTCATTTTTTGGATGGCCGAATCCTTTAATTAGGATTATCATGAGAATATTATGTGTTCCTATTGTAGCTGGAATTTCTTATGAAATTATAAAATTGCTTGGGAAATATGATAATAAATTGACTAGATTTGTAGCTTATCCAGGAATGATGTTACAAAAATTTACTACTAGAGAGCCAGATGATAAGCAGTTAGAAGTTGCATTAGAAGCATTGAAGGCTGTTTTAAATTAGTAAAGGAGAAATATATGACAATAAGAGAAATATTAATAAAGTATATGGAAAAACTATCTAGTATAAGTGATACTCCTAAACTTGATACCGAGATATTGCTTCAAAAAGCTCTTGGAGATGTAGATAGATTATATATACAGTTGAATTTAGATAAAAAATTAAGTGATGAAGAATTAAAGTGTTTTAATGAAATGATTAATGATAGGTTAAATGGAAGACCTATAGCTTATATAGTTAAAAATAGAGAATTTATGGCACTTGATTTTTACGTTGAAGAAGGAGTTCTTATACCTAGACCAGATACTGAACCATTAGTAGAAGAAGTTATAGAACTTTCAAAAGGAATGAAGGATGTAAATATAGTAGATATAGGTACAGGTTCAGGAGCCATAAGCGTTAGTTTAGCAAAGTATATTAAGAATTCTTATGTATATTCATTAGATATATCAGATAAAGCTTTAAGTATAGGTAAAAAGAATGCTGTTAATAATGAAGTAGATGATAAAATTGAATTTATAAAATCTGATGTATTTACAGGAATAAAAGATAGAAATCTAAAGCTAGATATAATAGTTTCAAATCCACCGTATATAAAGAAGGAAGATATAAAAACCTTACATACACAGGTTAAAGATTATGAACCATATATAGCGCTTGAAGGTGGAGAAGATGGATTGGATTTTTATAGAACAATAACAGAAGAGTCTTTAAAATACTTAAAGTCAAATGGTATATTAGCATTTGAAGTTGGCCATGACCAAGCTAATGATGTATGTACTATAATGAAGAATCACGGATATAAAAAAATATACACAAAGAAAGATTTGCAAGGAATTGATAGAGTTGTTATAGGTTTTAAACTATGATATAATCAACTATTGATATGTTACAATTAAAGAGGTGAAAGTATGCTAAATAAATTAGAAGTACTAGAAGATAAATATAAAGAGCTAAGTGAAAAAATAGCAGATCCGGAAATCATAAATGATCAAAAAGTTTGGCAAAAGCTTATAAAAGAACATGCTGACTTAGAGCCAATAATAATGAAATTTAGAGAATATAAAGAAGTAATGAATAGCATAGCAGAATCAAAAACTATTTTACAAGAAGAATCAGATGAAGAGTTAAGAGAATTAGCTAAAATGGAACTTTCTGAAATGGAAGAGAAAGTAGAACCAATAGAAGCTGAATTAAAGATATTATTATTACCTAAGGATCCTAATGATGATAAAAACGTTATAGTTGAAATCAGAGGTGGAGCCGGAGGAGACGAAGCAGCTCTATTTGCTGGAGATCTATTTAGAATGTATTGTAGATATGCAGAAAGAAAGAGATGGAAAGTTGAATTACTAAGTGCTAGTGAAACTGGTGTTGGTGGATACAAAGAAGTATCTTTCATGATAAAAGGTAAAGGTGCATACTCAGTTCTTAAATATGAATCAGGAGTTCATAGAGTTCAAAGAATCCCATCTACTGAATCAGGAGGAAGAATCCATACATCAACTGCTACAGTTGCGGTATTACCAGAGGTAGAAGATGTTGAAGTAGATATAAATCCAAATGACCTAAGAATAGATGTTTTCCGTTCTTCAGGAAACGGTGGACAAAGTGTTAATACTACTGACTCTGCAGTAAGGGTTACACATATACCAACAGGAGAAGTTGTATCTTGTCAAGATGGAAAATCACAATTAAAAAATAAAGAGCAAGCTATAAAAATACTAAAGGCTAGACTTTATGATAAAGCAGTTGCTGCGCAAAACAAAGAAATATCAGCTGAAAGAAAGAGTCAGGTTGGTACTGGGGATAGATCTGAAAGAATAAGAACTTATAACTTCCCTCAAGGGAGAGTAAGTGATCATAGAATCAACTTAACATTATATAAATTAGATGCATTTTTAGATGGAGATTTAACAGAAATGATAGATGCATTAATAACTGTTGATCAAACAGAAAAAATGATGTCTTTATAATTAAATAAAATAAAAATCCCTATTTTAAATAGGGATTTTTTGTAAGTAAAAATTGTTATTCTCTAGTATTGGAATAATGATAATTTGTTGTACATAAAATTAGAACAAATTAACTAAATACTAGGGGGTAAAAAATTGATTGAAATAACATTAATAGGATTAATATCTGGAGTTATAGGAACTGGATTAGGAGGTATTATTTCTACTGTTTTCAGAAAAAATGTTAATAGGTATTTAAGCTTTTGCATGGGAATATCAGGAGGTATTATGCTATCTGTAGTAGTATTTGACCTTCTTAAAGAAGCTATGGCAGAAGCAGGGGTTTTAAATACGATTATATTTGTATTTGTTGGAGCTATAGCTACAATGTTAATAAAAAATAAGTTAGAAATCCATTCGAAATTTAATGCTGGATATCTAATATTTTTAAGTATACTGTTACATAACTTACCAGAAGGATTGGCTATAGGATCTTCTTTTGTAGCTACACAAAATTTAGGAATAACATTGGCTATTGTAATAGGAATTCATAATATACCAGAAGGATTAGCAATGGCTTTAAGTTTAGTTGGAAATAAAATGAGTACATTTAAAGTTATAATGCTTACAGTTTTGGCAGGTATTCCTATGGGAGTAGGAAGTTTTTTAGGCGCTTATTTTGCAGATATGTGCAATTCAATGATAGGTGCTTTTTTAGCTATAGCAGCAGGGACTATGATGTATGTGGTTTTAGAAGAAATTTTGCCTTCTACAAAATCTATGTTCACAATTATAGGTTTTTTAGTAGGTATTTTAATAGTAAGCTATATATAAACTCAATATAAAGGAAGGTATACTAATGATAAAAACAATGATAAGTAATATTGATGAAGCTAATATAGATAAAGAAGAAATAAAAAAACATGCAAATTTATTAGCAGAAGGAAAAACAGTTATTTTCCCTACAGAAACAGTATATGGATTAGGGGCAAATGCCTTAGATGAAGATGCAGTTAAAAAGATATATGAAGCAAAAGGAAGACCTAGTGATAATCCTTTAATTGTACATATATGTGATGAAAATGAAATTGATCATCTTGTAACTGATGTAAATGAAAAAGCAAGAAAATTAATGAAAAAGTTCTGGCCAGGTCCTTTAACTATGATATTTAACAAAAAGGATATAATTCCTCAAAGAACAAGTGGAGGATTAGATACTGTAGCAATAAGAATGCCATCAGACCCTATAGCTAGAGAAGTTATAAAGCAATCTGGGGTACCAATTGCAGCTCCGTCTGCAAATATATCAGGACGTCCATCTCCTACAAAAGGTAAACACGTATGTGAGGAAATGAGTGGAAGAGTTTCTGGGATTATAGTTGGTGGAGATTGTGACTTTGGATTAGAATCTACGGTTGTGGATATGACATCTGAAAAACCTATGATACTAAGACCAGGAAGTGTCACAAAGGAACAAATGGAAGCTATAATAGGAGAAGTACTGGTAGATCCATCTATAGAAGGTAAGGCAGATGCAAAAAAAGCTAAAGCACCAGGGATGAAATATACTCACTATTCTCCAAATGGGGATGTTTATATTATTAGAGGTGCAGAAGAAAAAGTTATAGAAAAAATAAACAACTTGATAGAAGAAAAAGAAAAGAATGGATTAAAATGTGGAGTTATGTGCATAAATAAACATGCAGATTTGTATAAAGGTTATGTAATAAAATTAGGAGATAACCTTGAAGAAGTTGCTGCCAATCTTTTTGACTCTCTTATAGAAATGGATAAAAAAAATATAGATGTAATTTATTCTGAAGCATTTACAACTGAGGGAGTAGGTAGAGCTATAATGAATAGACTTATGAAATCAGCTGGATATAAAGTTATAGATTTATAAAATTTAAATTATATAAAATAGTTGCCAGAATTAGATGCAAAAAAGGTAAAACTTTGGTATAATATAAAATTAAGTATAAATCTATCATAAGAATTTGTTGGAGGTATTGGACCATGAAAATAGGCTTAGGTAGTGATCACGGTGGATATAATTTAAAGGAAGAAATAAAAAAACACTTAGAGTCAAAGGGAATTGAATGCGTAGACTTTGGAACTGAAAATGGAGTAGATTCAGTTGACTATCCTATATATGGAGAAAAGGTTGCCAAAGCTGTTGTTAGTAAGGACGTAGACTATGGGATATTATGTTGCGGAACAGGTATAGGAATATCGTTGGCTGCAAATAAAGTTAAAGGAATTAGATGTGCTGTTGTTTCAGACACATTTTCTGCTAAGATGTCAAAAGCACATAATAATGCAAACATGTTATCTCTAGGAGAAAGAGTAATAGGAAAAGGACTAGCTCTTGAAATAGTTGATGCATGGATAAATACTGAATTTGAAGGCGAGAGACATTTAAGAAGAGTAAATATGTTAAATGACATAGAAGAAAATAATTAGGAGGCTTACATAATGAATAAAGTAGTAGTTGCAGATCATCCATTAATACAACACAAGTTAACTTTAATGAGGGATAAAAATACGGGATCTAAAGACTTTAGAGAACTTTTAACAGAAATAACAATGCTTATGGGGTATGAAATAACAAGAGAATTACCTCTAGAAGAAGTAGAGATAGAAACTCCTGTTGTAAAAACTAAAGCTAAAATTATAGCTGGTAAAAAACTTGGTATAGTTCCTATATTAAGAGCTGGATTAGGTATGGTAGATGGACTTGTAAACTTAGTGCCTGCTGCAAAAGTAGGACACGTAGGATTATATAGAGATCCAGAAACTTTACAACCAGTAGAATATTACAGTAAATTCCCACAAGATATACATGAGAGAGAAATGATAGTAGTTGACCCTATGTTAGCAACTGGTGGTTCTGCTGTTGCAGCTATAGATGTATTAAAAAGGGATGGAGCTAAGACTATAAAATTAGTTAACTTAGTTGCTTCTCCAGAAGGGATAGCAGAAGTTCATAAGTATCACCCAGATGTAGATATATATGTAGCTAGTATAGATGAGAAATTAAATGATCATGGATATATAGTTCCAGGATTAGGAGATGCTGGAGATAGATTATTTGGAACTAAGTAATTAAATATAGAAATAAAGGTATCTATAAACTTATAGGTACCTTTTTGAATTTTTACAAATGAGAAAAAATTGTAGATTTTACAGAAAATACTGATTTTAAATTATAATAACTAATAAAATTATAAAAATTTTTATAAATTTTATTATAATTTATTTAAAAAAAATGTAATTATTTGTAGAAAAATTTTCATAAAAGGTATAATATTAATATATACTGTATACATATTACTAACGTTTTCTAATTCATGTAAATGAATATGGAATATAAATTTTGTATGCAAAAATATGCATAAATACTAATATTAATGAGGATTATATTTAATAAGATTATTTTGATGTTTAAAATAATTAAAAATCTATAAAAAGTGAAATTTTGAATAATTGAAAAATAATTATTCAAAATTTACACAAAATAGAAAAAACAGAAATTTTAAAATCAATATTAGGTATTGATAAAATTTTTTAAAAGAAATATAATAATAAAATATAATTTAGAATTAAAATATTCATATTTCAAACGAAAAAATATTAGATGCATATTTATAGGTTATTCAACCAAAAACAAATCACGATAGTGAGGGATTTATCTATGGATGATAAAAGAAAAAAATATATGCAAGCTCTTAGTATGCTTTCTTTAGTAAGTCAAGTAGGACTAATGATAATAATACCTATTTTAGGCTGTGCTTTTTTAGGAAAGTACTTAGATGATAAATTTGGAACAAGCCCGTTATTATTACTAATATTTCTTGTATTAGGCATAGGCGGAGCTTTTAGTGGAGTTTACAAAACTCTTATTGTATATGCTAAAAGGAAGTGATTAAATGAATAGTACTTTAGAAAAACAAATACGAGACGTAAATAAAGGTGTAGTCATAATTGATTTAATCGCAGCAATTCTAATTATTTTTTTGTCAAACTCTATAAAGGAAATGCTTACAGGTCTTTTGTTTGGAAGTTTAATAGCGGTTTTAAATTTTAGGCTATTAGCTATATCACTGCAAAAGTCAGTAACATATGCTCCTACGAAAGCTCAAATCTACTCAACGAGTAGGTACATAATAAGGATGTTTATAATGGCTGTGGTGTTGTATGTTTCAGCAGTTTCACCACACATAAGTATTATTGGAACTACCATAGGCTTATTGAGCACTAAGTTTTCTATATTAGGTAAAAGAGTAGTAATAGATAAACTTAAAAGAAAGGAGGCGTAAGTATGAGTCAAGCTAAATTTATACTATATGTTGGAAACTTTAAATTAAGTGATACAGTTATTACAAGTTGGCTAATATTAGCAGGTCTTGCTTTAGTATCTTATTTACTAACTAGAAACTTAAAGAAAGTCCCAACAAGTAAAGTACAAATATTTTTAGAATTTGTAGTAGGTGGATTTGATAAATTTGTAAAAGACACTATGGGTCCAACTGCAGTAAAAGAGTTACCTTTTATAGTGCCGTATTTAGGTAGTTTATTCTTATTCTTTGCAGTTTCAAACCTTATAGGACTATTAGGATTTAGATCTCCTACAACAGATTTAGATACTACACTAGCATGGGCACTAATAACATTCTTTATGATTTATTATGCAGGTGTGAAGAAAAAAGGTATGGGTATGTTCAAAGAATTACTTGAGCCAATACCATTACTATTACCACTTAATATAATAGGTGAGTTAGCAAAACCTATATCATTAAGTTTCCGTCCATTTGGTAATATACTTGGAGGATCTGTTATCATGGCGTTGTTATATCAATTCTTAGGGTTTGTATCAACATCATTAACAGGAATAAATATACCTTTTGGACAATTAATAATACCAGTACCACTACATTTATACTTTGATATATTTGCTGGTATACTACAAGCGTTCATATTCATAATGCTTACAATGGTATTTGTATCAAATGCTACAGAGTAATTGATATGTAAAATAAAAAATAATAAATAAAAATTAATTTAAATTTTAAGGAGGAAACAATCATGGAAATGGCTATATTATTAGCAGGTTCAGCTATAGGAGCAGGTATCGCAGTTGCAACAGGTATAGGAGCAGGAATAGGACAAGGATTCGCTGCAGGTAAGGCTGCTGAGGCAGTTGGTAACCAACCAGAAGCTAAAGGAGAAATAACTCAAACAATGTTACTAGGAGCTGCAGTTGCAGAGTCTTCAGCAATATATGGTTTAGTTGTAGCTATAATACTTCTATTCGCTAATCCATTCAAAGCAATGTTAAAATAATTTAAAGATAAGTTATCATGAGTAGGAGGTGGGGTAACCATCTCCTAATTACGAATTGTGATTAGTAGAAAGGAGGAACAAGGATGTTTGAATTAAAACCACTAATTGGAGTATCATATGAATTATTATTCCAGTTAATAAATACATTCTTAGTGTTTGTTATTTTAAAGAAACTTTTATTTAAACCTGTTTTAGGAATAATAGAAGCTAGACAAAAAGATATTCAAACAAACTTAGCTCAAGGAGAGAAAACAAAATCTGAGGGTGAAAAGTTCAAAAAAGAATACGAAGAAAAATTAAGCTCTGCTAAAGATCAAGGGCAAGAAATAATAAAACAAGCTACTTTAAGAGCAGAGAAGAAATCAGAGGAAATAATATCTACAGCTAAAAACGAAGCTACAAGCATAAAAGAAAAAGCTAGTAAAGATATAGCACAAGAAAGACAAAAAGTTATGAATGAAGTTAAAGATGATATATCTTCAATAGCTTTACTTGCAGCATCTAAGGTTATAGAAAGTGACCTAGACAAGTCTAAGCATGAAAAGCTAATAAATGACTTTATAAAAGAGGTAGGCGAAGCTCAATGATAAATATAGTTTCAAGTAGATACGCTGAAGCCTTATTCCAAGTTGGAGAAGAGTCTAACTCAACTGAAAAGCTATATGATGAGCTAAAGGCTGTAGTAGATATAATAATAGAAAACAATGAATTCGAAAATATATTAAAATCTCCTATCATATCAAAAGAAGATAAGAAGAATTTAATAAACAATATATTTGGAAAACAAATAGATAAAGAAATGTTAAATTTCTTAAAAATATTAGCAGATAAAGATAGATTATCTTGTTTAGCTGATATAAAAGAAGCTTACAAAGCTTTATTAAATAATAAAAATAATATCTTAGAAGGAGTTGTTATAACAGCAGTTCCTATGGAAGGAAGCGAACTTAATGCGCTTCAAGCGAAACTTTCAACTAAGTATAATAAAACAGTTATTCTAAAAAATGAAATAGACAAGTCTGTTTTAGGTGGAGTCCTAGTTAGACTTGGAAATGAAGAGATAGATGGAACCGTTAAGTATCGTTTAGATAAAATGAAGGAACAACTATCTCAAGTAATATCTTAGGAGGGCGGTGAACCCATGAATTTAAGACCAGAAGAAATAAGTGCTATAATAAAAGAGCAAATAAAAAGCTACGAAAATAAAGTAGAGTTAACAGATACAGGAAGTGTTTTAAAAGTTGGGGACGGTATAGCTAGTGTTTACGGATTAGAAAAGGCTATGGCTGGTGAATTATTAGAGTTCCCAGGTAAAGTATACGGAATGGCTCTTAACCTTGAAGAAGAAATGGTAGGGGCAGTTATACTAGGTGATGACTCTGGAATAAAAGAAGGAGACATCGTAAAAAGAACAGGTAATATAGTTCAAGTTCCAGTTGGGGACGTTATGATAGGAAGAGTTGTAAACTCTTTAGGTCAACCAGTTGATGGAAAAGGACCTATAAAGGCTGATAAATTCAGACCAGTTGAATCAGAAGCTACTGGAATAATGGCAAGAAAATCAGTTCATGAGCCATTACAAACAGGAATAAAAGCTATCGATGCCATGATACCAATAGGTAAAGGACAAAGAGAGCTTGTTATAGGTGATAGACAAACAGGTAAAACATCTATATGTATAGATACAATACTTAACCAAAAAGGTAAAGATGTTGTATGTATATATGTTGCAATAGGACAAAAACGTTCAACAGTTGCACAAGTTGTTAACACATTAGAAAAAGGTGGAGCAATGGATTACACAATAGTAGTTTCTGCTACTGCATCTGAATCTGCACCACTTCAATTCTTAGCACCATATGCAGGAGTTGCTATGGGAGAAGAATTCATGTTTAATGGAAAACATGTATTAATAGTATATGATGACTTAACTAAGCATGCCGTTGCATACAGAGAAATGTCATTATTACTTAAGAGACCACCAGGACGTGAAGCTTACCCTGGGGATGTATTCTACTTACACTCAAGATTATTAGAAAGAGCAGCAAAATTATCAGACGAATTAGGTGCTGGTTCAATAACTGCATTACCTATAATCGAGACTCAAGGTGGAGACGTTTCTGCTTATATACCAACTAACGTTATATCTATAACAGACGGACAAATATACCTTGTACCAGAATTATTCTACTCAGGAATAAGACCTGCAGTTGACCCTGGTATATCTGTTTCAAGGGTTGGTGGATCTGCTCAGATAAAATCAATGAAGAAGGTTTCAGGACCATTAAAACTTCTTTATTCTCAATATAAAGAACTTGCAGCATTCTCTCAATTCGGATCTGACTTAGATGAAGATACTAAGAAGAGACTTGCTCAAGGGGAAAGAATCGTTGAGGTTCTAAAACAAGGTGAGCATCAACCTATGGACGTTCAGAACCAAGTTGTAATGATATTTGCAGTTGTAAATAACTTATTAGAAGATATACCTGTAAATAACATAAGAAGATTCGAAACAGAATTATTAGAATTCGTAGATGCTAATTACCCACAAATAGGAGAAAAAATTCTTGCAAATGGTGATTTCACTCAAGAATTAACAAACGCTATAAACGATTTCAAAAAGAAATTTGTTGTAGAAGCGTAATCCTTTTTAAAAAAAGGAGGTAACCCAATTGGCAGGAGCTGGAATGAAAGAAATCAAAGTTCGTATTGCTAGTGTTGAAAATACTAAGCAAATAACTAAAGCTATGGAATTAGTTGCTTCTTCTAAATTTAGAAAAGCTAAGGAAAGAGCTGAAAGTTCTAAGCCGTATTTCAATACTTTACAAGAAGCTGTACAAAATATAGCTAAGAATACGAGTGGAGTTAAAAGTGAATTTCTCAAAGAAAGAGAAGTTAAAAATAAATGTTATGTAGTTATAGCTGGAGATAGAGGTCTTGCTGGTGGATACAATTCAAATGTTTTCAAAACATTAATTGCAGAAACAGAAGGTTTCAATAATGTAAAAGTTATAACTATAGGAAAAAAAGCTAAAGAGTTTGTTAGCAAAAGATCATTTGATTTAATAGGAACAATAGGTTCTGTTGAAGATATTGAATATGAAGAAATAATGCAAATATCTAAACAAATAATGGATTTATATCAAAACGGTGATATAGATGAAGTTAAATTAATATATACAGAGTTTGTTTCAGCATTAAGTCAAGAGCCAAGAATATCTAAGTTATTACCGATAGCTATAGATAAAGACAAAGCTCAAGATAAAGAGAAGAAAAGTGGAGCAGCAGTTCAATACTTACCTTCTGCAGATGCTGTACTTGGTTTCATAGTGCCTAAATATGTATCTGGAAGTATATATGGTGGTATAGCTGAATCTTATGCTTCAGAGCAAGCAGCAAGAAGAACAGCTATGGAATCAGCGACAGACAATGCTAATGAAATGATATCTAATTTAGAGTTACAATACAATAGAGCAAGACAAGCTGCGGTTACTCAAGAAATATCTGAGATAGTTGCAGGAGCTTCTTCAGCTCAATAATAAGGAGGTTAGGACATGGCAAACTTAGGTAAAATAGTTCAGGTTATCGGTCCAGTAGTTGACGTAAAGTTCAATGATGAAAAAAGCTTACCTAATCTATTAAATGCGTTAGAGATAAAGCACGGAGATAAGAAAATAGTTATAGAGGTTGCGCAACACGTTGGTGATGATACTGTAAGATGTATATCAATGAGTTCTACAGACGGACTTGTAAGAGGAATGGAAGTTGTTGATACAGGAGCAGCTATAAGTGTACCTGTAGGAGATGAAACTTTAGGAAGAATATTCAACGTATTAGGTGAGCCAGTTGATGGTAAGGCAGCTCCAAAGGATGCTCCTAAAAGCCCAATACATAGAGAAGCACCAGCATTTGATGAATTAAAGCCAGGTGTTGAAATACTAGAAACTGGTATAAAAGTTGTTGACTTATTAGCACCATACCTAAAAGGTGGTAAAATCGGTCTATTCGGTGGAGCCGGAGTTGGTAAGACAGTTCTTATACAAGAACTTATAAACAACATAGCTACTCAACATGGTGGTATATCAGTATTCGCAGGTGTTGGAGAGAGAACAAGAGAAGGTAACGACCTTTACGGAGAAATGAGTGAGTCTGGAGTTATAAACAAGACAGCTCTAGTATTCGGACAAATGAATGAGCCACCTGGGGCAAGAATGAGAGTTGCTTTAACTGGTCTTACAATGGCTGAATACTTCAGAGATCAAGAAGGACAAGACGTTTTATTATTCGTAGATAATATATTCCGTTTCACTCAAGCAGGATCTGAGGTTTCTGCACTTCTTGGACGTACTCCATCAGCAGTTGGATACCAACCAACATTAGCTACAGAGATGGGTAGATTACAAGAGAGAATAACATCTACAAATAAAGGGTCTATAACATCAGTTCAGGCTGTATATGTACCTGCCGATGACTTAACTGACCCAGCACCAGCTACAACATTCACACACTTAGATGCTAAAACAGTTTTATCTAGACAAAAAGCTTCTCTAGGTATATTCCCAGCTGTTGACCCATTAGAGTCTACATCTAGAGTACTTGACCCAGCAGTAGTTGGTAAAGAGCATTATGAAGTAGCGATATCTGTTCAATCTATACTTCAAAAATATAAAGAACTTCAAGATATAATCGCTATACTTGGTATGGACGAATTATCTGATGAAGATAAGATGACAGTTAACAGAGCTAGAAAGATAGAGAGATTCTTATCTCAACCTTTCACAGTTGCTGAACAGTTCACAGGATTTGAAGGTAAATATGTTCCTGTAAAAGAAACTGTAAGAAGTTTCAAAGAAATATTAGAAGGTAAGCATGATGATTTACCAGAATCAGCATTCTTATTCGTAGGAAGTATAGAAGAGGCAGTTGCAAAAGCGAAGGAGAGTAGATAATAATGGCAAGCGAATTTGCGGTTAAAATTGTTACTCCTGAAAAAGTCTTCTATGAAGGACAAACGGAAATGATAATAGTTAGAACAACTCAAGGAGATAGAGGTATATTAAAAAACCATAGACCCTTAGTTGCTGGATTATCAGATGGAACTTTAAAGATAAAAAAAGAAGGCAAATATAAAGAAGCAAAAGTTTCTGGAGGATTCATACAAGTTGAAAAAGAACAAGCTGTTGTTCTAACTGAATCTGCAGAATGGTTATAAACAAAAAGACTAGAGTTTAACTCTAGTCTTTTTTTAGTTTTTAAACCACTATAAATAAAAAAATATATTATAGTGGAACTATTAAAAAATGAAAATATGTAATAGTATGATATTATAGATAAAACTTAATCTATTTAAATCAACTGAATATATTTGATGATTCGTAATAAAATAATACTAATATATCAATTGGAGGCGTAGATGAATATATTTGGAATTGGAATTGATATAGCAGAAATATATAGAATAAAAGATATACTAGAAAAAAATAATAGGTTTATTAATAAGATTTTTACAGAAAATGAGAGAAAGTATTTTGAAAGTAAAAATTTTAGGGTAGAAACTATAGCAGGGAACTTTGCAGCTAAAGAGGCTATAAGCAAAGCGTTAGGAACAGGCATAAGAAATTTTGAATTTAAAGATATAGAAGTTATTAGAGATGAGAAAGGAAAACCTATAGTTAAAACTTATAATAATCTAGAGAAAATTTGCATAGATTATAATGTTTTAGAAATAAAAGTTTCCATATCTCATAGTGATAATTACGCAGTAGCTAATGCTATTGTAATAGTTAAGGAGTGATTTAAATGAAAACTAAAAAAGCAAAAGATATAATGACTACTAATGTCAAAGTAGCAAAAGAAACAGATACTATAAGTGATATAGCAAATACTCTTATCTCAGAAAAGATAGGTGGATTACCAGTTGTTGATGAAAATAATAAGGTTGTAGGAATTATTTCAGAAACAGATATAATGAAAAAAGAAAAATATATAAACCCTCCAGAATACATAACATTTTTACAAGGACTTATATATTTAGATGACTTTAAAAAAATGGAGCATGATATAAAAGATGTAGCAGCAACACAAGTTAAAGATTTAATGTCAACAGATGTTGTCAAGGTTCATGAAGATGATACATTTGACGATGTAGCAAACATTATGATAAAAAAATCAGTAAATAGAGTTCCTGTAGTGGATCAAAATAATAAGATAAAAGGAATAATATGTAGATACGATATAATTAAATCTATGTATGAAAATTAGCATATAAGCCTTAGGAGGTGCTATGTGAGGTATAAGTGGACTATAGTTATAGTTTTAATGATTGTTTTGACTTCTACAATAATAGGTTGTGAAAAGAAAAAATTAACTAAGGAAGAAGCCTATAAAAACTTTCAAGAAAAAATATCTAAAATGGAATATTATAAATGCAGAGCATATATAGAGGTTTTAGGTAATAAAAGTTCACAAAAATATTCACTGATGCATGAATATAAGGGTTCAGGAAACTTTAAACTACAAGTTATAGAGCCTAAACATTTAAAAGGGAAAACTATAGAGTATAAAAAAGACAAGATAATTGTTACTAACCCAGAAATAAAAGACAAACTGATTATACCAAATGTAGGGAAAGATAGTCAGCATTTATTCATAGGGGATTTTATAGAAAATTATCTGCAAGGGGAAGAGGTAAAAATTGACATGAAGGATGGATATTTAATACTTATGGTATCTATACCTGGTAATACTAAATATTTCAGCAAGCAGATACTTTATATAGATTCTAAAACAAATTATCCTGCTAAATTAGAAATATTGGATCAAGAGGGGAATAATCGATTTATAGTAAATTATTCTGATTTTGAGTACAAAAAATAGCGAGGAGATATAAAAATGAGTAATAGTGTAACAGCCTCTACATGGGCAGAGATAAATCTAGATAATATAAAATTTAATTTAAAAAATATAAAAAGTTTATTAAAGAAGGATACTAAGGTTTGTGGTGTAGTTAAGGCTAATGCATATGGACATGGGGCAGTTCAAATATCAAAGTTATTAGAAAGAGAAAATGTAGATTACTTAGCAGTTGCTAGATTAGAAGAAGCTTTAGAATTGAGACAAAATGGAATCTCTATTCCTATACTATGTTTAGGATATGTACCAGAATGTTCTTTAGAAGATGCTGTAGTGAATGATATAAGCTTAACTGTATTTTCTTATGAAACTGCATCTATTGTAAATGAATTTGGGAAAAAGCATAATAAATTAGGTAAAATTCATATAAAGATAGATACAGGAATGGGTAGGATAGGTCTAAAAGTAAATGATGAGTCGGTTGATGAAATAATAAAAATTAATAGTTTAGATAATTTACTTACAGAAGGGATTTTTACTCATTTTGCTACAGCAGATGAAAAGGATAAAACTTATACTTATAATCAAGCACAAAAATTTAATAGTATAATAAATAGATTGGAGAACCTAGGCATAGAAATTCCTATTAAACATGTTTCAAATAGTGCAGCCATTATGGACTTCAGAGATTTAAACTTTAATATGGTTAGATGTGGAATAATACTTTATGGACATTATCCTTCAGATGAAGTAAATAAAGAAGTTTTAAATCTAAAACCAGCTATGACATTAAAATCAAGAGTATCATACATAAAAGAATTATCAGCGAATACGGGAATAAGCTATGGGTTAAAATATAAAACTAAATTAAATGAAAGAATAGTCACTATACCTATTGGGTATGCAGATGGATTTACAAGGATGCAAAAAAATCCTAAAGTATATATACAAAATCAAGAATTTGATGTTGTTGGAAGAATATGCATGGATCAATGTATGGCAAAAATAGATAAAGAAATTGACATAAAAATTGGTGATGAGGTTATAATATTCTCTGAGAGCAAAAATCAATGTGTAGAGAAACTTGCTAATAATCTAGGGACAATTAATTATGAAATTCTATGCATGGTTGCAAGAAGAGTTGAACGTGTTTATATGGAAAGAAATGCAATTGTACAACGAGATAATTATTTGATAAAATAAAGATGAAGGTATACTCTAGGAGGCGATGTTGTGCGCAATATTGGTAAGGAAAAAATTGTATTTAATTTACCTGATTCTCTGATCTCAGAAGTAGATCATATAGTTCAAATAGAGAATACTAATAGAGAAGACTTTGCAAAGGCTGCTTTTCAATTCTACATTACTCAAAAGAAAAAATTTGATCTTAAAGAATCCATGATAAAAGGATACAAAGAAATGGGTCAAATAAATTTAACTTTAGCCGAGCTAGGAATGACAAATGAGGTATCTTCTGATGATGACCTTGAAGGGATTATAGCTCAAGGTGAGTTCTAATAGTTTAGATATCAAACGCGGACATTTATATTATGCAGATTTAAGCCCTGTTGTTGGATCTGAACAAGGTGGTATAAGACCAGTACTCATAATACAAAATGATATAGGTAATAAATACAGTCCAACAGTTATAGTTGCAGCTATAACATCTCAAATAAACAAGGCAAAATTACCAACTCATATAGAAATAAGTTCTAATGAGTATGGGCTTAATAAAGATTCCGTGATTCTCTTAGAACAAATTCGAACGATAGATAAAAAAAGATTGAGAGAAAAAATAGGTTATCTAGATGAATGTATGATGGAAAAAGTAAATAATAGTCTATTAATTAGTTTAGGATTATTTCAACTTTAATTAAATTATTGATATAAGGGCTACCTATATCGATAATTTTTTTTGCTTTTTTAAGCAAAAAAAATGCAAAAAGTGATATAATAATATGGAATTGGTATGGTACATATGAAAAAGTACATAATATAGAGTCAGTAGTTTTATTCATAAATACAAGGAGGTAATTACATGAGAGACCATAAAGTATTAAATGGAATCGCACGTAACATAAGAAAAGATATCGTTACTATGATACATGGTTCTAAGTCTGGACATCCTGGAGGGTCATTATCTGCAGTTGAGATATTAACAGCACTTTACTTTGATGAAATGAACGTAGATCCTAGAAATCCAAAGAAAGAAGATAGAGATAGATTTGTATTATCAAAAGGACATGCAGCTCCAGTTTTATATTCAACTTTAGCTGAAAAAGGTTACTTTGATAAAAGTGAATTAAACTCACTAAGAAAAATAGGAGCTATGCTACAAGGACACCCAGATATGAAAGGAACTCCTGGAGTGGAGATGTCTACTGGTTCGTTAGGACAAGGTTTTTCTGTAGCTAGTGGTATGGCTATGGCATCAAAATTAGATAATGCTCCATGGAGAGTGTATACAGTACTTGGAGATGGAGAAGTACAAGAAGGTATAGTATGGGAAGCTGCAATGAGTGCTGCTCATTATAAATTAGATAACTTAGTAGCGTTTTTAGACTACAATGGATTACAAATAGATGGACAAGTAGAAAATGTAATGAATATAGGTCCTATAGGATCTAAATTTAAAAGCTTTGGATGGAACGTTATAGAAATAGATGGTCATGATTTTGATCAAATATTTGCTGCTCTTGATATGGCTAAAGAGACAGTAGGAAAACCTACTATGATAATAGCTAAAACTGTAAAAGGTAAAGGGGTATCATTTATGGAGAATAATCCAGGATGGCATGGAAATGCTCCAAGTGATAGTGATTTAGAAAAAGCATTAGCAGAATTAGGAGGTTCAGATAATGAGTAATATAGCAACTAGAGAAGCATATGGAAAAGCCCTAGTAAAATTAGGACAAGTAAATGATAATGTGGTTGTTTTAGATGCAGATTTATCTAAATCTACAAAAACAAATGACTTTTCAAAATCATTTCCTGATAGATTCTTTAATATGGGGATAGCTGAACAAAACCTAATAGGTGCTGCTTGTGGATTAGCAGCAGCAGGAAAAATACCTTTTGCAAGTAGTTTTGCTATGTTCGCAACAGGAAGAGGATTTGAAGTTATAAGAAACTCTGCATGCTATCCAAAATTAAATGTAAAAGTATGTGCAACTCATGCAGGTATAACAGTTGGAGAAGATGGTGGATCACATCAAAGTGTTGAAGACATAGCTATAATGAGATCTATACCAAATATGACAGTTATAGTTCCAGCTGATGGAATGGAAACAGAACAAGTTATATTTGAAGTAGCTAAATATAATGGACCTGTTTATGTTAGGCTTGGAAGATCTGCAGTGCCTACTATAAATGAAGAAAACTATAAGTTTGAAATAGGTAAAGGTGTAGTTGTTAGAGAAGGAAATGATGCAACTATAATAGCTTGTGGTATGATGGTTAATGAAGCTATATTAGCACATGAAGAATTAAAAGCTGAAGGTATAAATGTAAGAGTTATAAATATGCCTACAATAAAGCCTATAGATTCAGAATTAATAATAAAAGCAGCTAAAGAAACTAAAGCTATAGTAACAGCTGAAGAACACAGTATAATAGGTGGACTAGGATCAGCAGTTAGTGAAGTTGTTAGTGAAGAGTGCCCAGTTATAGTTAAAAAAGTTGGAGTTAAAGATGTATTTGGGCAATCAGGTACTCCAAAAGAATTATTAAAAGCATATGGATTAACATCTGAAGAATTAGTTAAAGCTGTTAAAGAAGCTATATCTAAATAGATAATTTAATATATAATATATAGCCATAAACTTATATCTTACATAAGTTTATGGCTTTTTTAGTTTCACAGCAAAAACTCTTCTATATTTAAAATATAAACATATATTTATAGGGGAGGTGATATGGATGAAGGTAAAGTTTAATATTAGAGGTGTAATTTATGGTATTGTAGCTTTAATCTTAGTCATAGGAGGATTTATTTTTATTCCTAAGATGTTTATGGAAGATTCAAAACCAGTAGACTATATAGTTCTATCGAAAAATGAAATTCCTGAAAAAATTCTAGATATCATGGGAAAATATACTGATGAAGAACGAGCTTTAGCTGTAAAAATTGATAATAAAATATATGTAGTAGTTACTAGGGGTAAAGATAAAGAAAAAGGAATAGAAATGGATTCTATAAAGTTGAAAAGAGAAGATGATAAAAATGTTATGCAAGTAAATGTTGTACATAAAAATAAAGAGGATTCACATCCATATATAGTTGTTGAAACAAGTTTAAAAGAATTACCTGATAGAATTGAATTGAACTCAAAATAAAAATATATAAAGCACTAAATAAAAATTATTTAGTGCTTTATATATTTTCGATTACTTTAATAAAACTTACATTATTTACATCATATAGGTAAAACTAAATATCAAAATAGATTATATGAGGTGAATAAATGTTTAATTTAGATAAATTTAAGCTAGATGTATCAAAGTTAAAATATAAATTTAATTTAGATTATATAAATTTTAATTCAACAGAAGATATAGAACCAGAAAGAGAAATAATTGGACAAGAAAGAGCTGTTCAGGCTTTAAAGTTTGGGTTGAGCATGAAAAGGAAAGGTTACAATATATATGCTTCGGGATGTAGTGGAACGGGAAGAAATAGTTACACTAATATGCTTATAAATGAGGTTAAGGGAAGTAGCAAAAATATAAAAGACTGGGTTTATGTTTATAATTTTAAAAATCAAAATGAGCCGATATCTTTATCTTTTAATTGTGGTAATGGGAAATGTTTTAAAAATGATATAGAAGATATAGTGGAAAAGCTAAAAGATGAAGTTCCTAAAATATTTAGTACAAAAGAATATGAATATCATAATAGGTTATTAATGACGGAGTTAGAAAGTAATATACAACAGATAATAGATGAATTGAATAAAGTGGCTATGGTAAAAGGATTTAGATTTGAAGTAACTGAACGAGGGTTGATAAGTATTCCTATAAAGGAGGATGGAAATATACTATCTGAAGAAGAGATTGGAAACTTAACACCTCAGGAAATAAAACATATAAGAGAAGAAGGTATTAAGTTAAATCAAGAAAGTAAAGATTTTATAAATCAGATTAAGCAATGTGAAGATTCATATAAAGAAAAGCTTGAGGAGCTAGATAAAAATGTAGGTAAAAGTTTAGTTGGATTTTATAAATCATATTTAATAGACAAATATAATGGAGATAAAAAAGTTGAAGCTTATATAAATGATTTATGCGAAGATGTAGTTAAAAATATAAGTAAGTTTAAAGTAATAGGAGAGGATTCACCTCAAAATCCTATGGCATTACTTGGTATTATGGGACAAAAAAATGATAATAAATTTTTCATAAGATATTATGTGAACTTATTAATCGATAATAGTGACTGTAAAGAGGGAATGGTTATAAATGAAACTAATCCTACTTATTACAATTTGACAGGAGCTGTTGACTATAAAAATGAAATAGGATCATTAACTACAAACTTTATGGAAATAAAACCCGGATCATTACATAAAGCCAACGGTGGATTTATAATCATAAATGCAAAAGATTTATTAACTAATCCATTTTCTTGGGAATGTTTAAAGAGATCTTTAAAAACTGAAAAAATTACTATAGAATCTTTAAATAAACAGTATGGACATTTAGCTACTTCTACATTAAAACCAGAACCTATAGACTTGGATATAAAAGTAATCTTAATTGGTGATGCCTATATATACAACTTATTATATTCCTATGATGAAGATTTTAAAAATTTATTTAAGATAGTTGCAGATTTTGATATAGAAATTAATAAAAATGATGAAAATATATATAAGATTGTAAAATTGATATCTAACCAATGTAGTGAAGGTGGATTAAAACATTTTGATAAAAAGGCAATAGAGAGAGTATTAGAATATAGTGCAAGGCTTAGTGATGATCAATACAAATTAACCGCTAGATTTAGCAAGATATTAGATTTAATATATGAAGCTGATGCTATTAGTAATAAAGATCATAAATATGTAACAGAAGAAGATATCCAAAATGCTATATGTCAAAGTAATTATAGAAATAATAAATATGAAGAAAAGTTAAATGAAATGTTTAAAGATGAAACATTATTAATTGATTTAGATGGAGAAAAAGTAGGTCAAATAAATGGACTTGCAGTAATGGGAAATGGTGAATATAGATTTGGAAAACCATCTAAGATAACTGCATCAACTTATAAAGGAAGAAGTGGAATAATAAATATAGAGAGAGAAATTAAGAAAAGTGGAAGTATACATGATAAAGGAGTTTTAATATTATCTGGATATTTGGGAGAAAGATATGGTAAAGAGAAATCTTTATCAATATCAACTTCTATAACTTTTGAACAAAATTATTCAGGTGTAGATGGAGATAGTGCATCTAGTACTGAATTATATGCGATAATATCTAGTATAGCTAAAATTGCTATAAAACAATATATAGCTGTTACTGGGTCGGTAAGCCAAAAAGGCGAAATTCAACCTATTGGAGGTATAAACGAAAAAATAGAAGGATTCTTTGATGTGTGCAAGTTAAAAGGACTTAATGGAAAACAAGGGGTTATGATGCCAATACAAAATGTAAAAAATTTAATGTTAAAAGATGAAGTTATTGAAGCTGTAAAAAATGGGCAATTTAATATTTATGCTATATCAACTATAGAAGAAGGATTAGGGATACTTACTGGGATGGATATGGAAGAAATAGATAGATGTGTTAATAAACAGTTAGAATTATATAGAAAATCAGAAGATAAAAAAGATGAAAAATAAATTTAAAATAGAGTAAATGTTTATTTACTCTATTTTATTATTTGCCTTTCAGTTATAACGTAGTCAAGTTGAGAATCATGATTTTCTTTTGGAATACAATCAAAAACTTGAAAATCAAAAGCTAAGCCTATAGTTACGGTGTCTTTGTGTAGTTTTTCTATAAACCTATCATAGAATCCTCCACCATATCCAAGTCTATATTTATTTTTATCAAAAGCTACTCCAGGAACTATTAAAACATCTATGGAATTTAAACTACATTCGCGTATGAACTCTTCTTTAGGCTCTCTTATTCCATATGTTCCGATTTTAAGCTCTGAAGATAAGTCTTTAATTTCAGACGGAATTAAAATTTTACTTTCTTTTTTTGTTATAGGAACTAAAACTTTTTTACCCAAGCTCATCAATTTAATTGCTAAATAATCAGTTTTAACTTCATTGTTAAAATCTAAGTAAATCATAATAGTAGATGCAGATTTAATTTGATTTAATGATAAAACTTTATTAACTATTTGATAAGATGAATTATTTACAAAATCAATAGAAGTATTTTTTCTGATATTTATAACTTTTTTTCTTAAAATATTTTTCAATAAAAACTCCTCCTAGCTAATGTGGTATAATATGGTATGATTTTTCTTAATAATTAGTCTAATATTTAAAAGGTAATATATCAAGAAAACTGGTGGTAGTAATAAAAATCACAAGAAAACATATACTATTAATGTAAATTATGTAAAGGAGATGCTATTTATGATATCTAAAAAAAGAGCCATAATTTATTCTATTGTACTCGTTGTTGCGACGGCCTTTATAACTTCTCAAGTTATTGGGTTTAAGTATAGAGAATATGGAAAAATAATAGGACTTGAAAAATCTATAAAAAAAGACTTTTACAAAGAAACTGATGAGAAAAACTTAACCAATGGAGCTTTAAAAGGAATGTTTGAAAGTTTAGATGATCCTTATTCTCAGTATTATACAAAAAGTGAATTTGAAAAACTTAAAGAACAGACTTCTGGGACATATGTAGGTATTGGAGTTGTAATTGGACCTGTAGAAAAGGATGATCTTATAACTGTAGTATCTCCTATAAAGGGATCTCCTGCTGAAAAAAGTGGAATAAAGTCTGGAGATAAAATAGTTAAAGTAGATGGAAAGTTAGTCACATCAAAAGATATGGATAAAGCTATGAGCTTTATAAAAGGTAAGGCTGGAACCGATGTAAAACTTACTATAAAAAGAGATAATGAAACTATGGATGTAAATGTTAAAAGAAAAGAGATAGTTATGCAGACTATCGAGTACAAAGTTTTAGATAATGATATAGGATACATAAAAATATCTTCTTTTGATGAACATACATATGATGATTTTGAAAAAGCTTTAGAAAGTTTAAACAAAAAAGGTATAAAGGGATTAGTTTTAGATGTAAGAGACAATCCAGGAGGTTTATTAGATGTATGTGAAAATATAGCAGATGAAATATTACCTGAAGGAGATACAATAGTATCTGTAAAAGATAATAGTCATAAAGCTAAATATCTTAAGTCTGATAATAATAGACAATTGGATATACCTATAGCTATATTAATAAATGAAGGAAGCGCATCTGCATCTGAAATTCTTACAGGTGCCATAGTTGATAATAATAAAGGGGTAGCTGTTGGAACAACAACTTTTGGTAAAGGATTAGTTCAAACTGTTAGAGGCTTAAGAGATGGAACAGGATATAAACTTACAACAGCTCAATACTATACTCCTAATGGGAACTATATAAATAAGAAAGGTATAAAGCCTAGTATAGAGGAAAAAGATGAAAATAAACAACTAGAGGCAGCTGTAGATTGGGTAAATAAGCAAATAAATAAATAAACAATAAAAACACGCAAATTTTCTTTTGCGTGTTTTGTATTATTAATTAATAGTTATAGAATAAGAAGCTATGAAGGTTTCTTTGTTAGGTAGTTTGTTTATACCTAATTTATCTTTGAATATCTTAGTGCTATCTATAGAATCAGCTATACCATACCAAGGTTCTATGCATAGAAATGGAGCTATAGAGTTAGATTCTTTGTAGTAAGGAGACCATATGCCTACAAATGGGAAACTTTCAAACTTAATACCTATAGATGAAGTGTTGTTTTTAGAACAGATAGATATTTTATTTATATTATCGTATATAAGTGCATCATTTTTAAATAATTCAGGTGTTAGATTTAATATATCAATACTTTTAACTTCTGACTTTTTAGATACAAAAGGACCTTCTAATGTATAATTATTTATATCCTTAGAGCATTCAAATTTTAAAAAATAATCATTGATAGATTCGTTATCGTAAAAAGGTATATTGAAAGCAGGGTGAGCACCTATTGAGAAATACATATCCTTATTTGACTTATTAAAAACTTTCCAATCAATATTAATAGTAGTATCTATAAGTGTATACTTGACTGTTAATTCAAAGTCATATGGATAAAATGACTTTGTTTTTGAATTAGACTTAAGAATATAGGTAATAGAATTTATAGATTTATCTATTAAGTTGAACTCCATATCTCTAGCAAAACCATGTTGATTCATATTATATAATTTACTATCTATTATTGTTTCATTATCTTTAAGACGACCAACTATAGGGAATAGTATAGGAGAATGTCTGCCCCAAAATTTACTATCACCACTCCATAAAAGTTCTTTATTTTCAGTTTTTGAATAAATATTGATTAATTCTGCACCTTTATTAGTAGTTTCGATAATTAGTTTGTTATTTTCTATTTTGTTCATGATTTTTACTCCTAAATAAAATATTTTGATGGTTACGTTTTCATTATATAATAAAAAATATTAAATAAAAATAATATAAATTTTAAAAAAAAGATTGACTAAGTTAGAAATTGATGGTAAAGTATTACTTGTAAGAAAGACAATTAAGAACTTTGAAAATTAAACAGTAGGTTAATTATATAAATTCTTTTTTAAAGAATTA
>OAVR01000039.1_pt1 | contig 90036 bp, 70 predicted proteins | sample 1476451 | NCBI WGS metagenome assembly OAVR01 (sample SAMEA2580105, study PRJEB22360) | human gut metagenome | biome: human gut; feature: human-associated habitat; material: faeces | place: Denmark | collected 2008/2010 | reverse complement strand
ACAGGCCGCGCGGCCCCCCCGCCCGGCCCCCCCCCCGCCGTTGCCACCTGCGGCACCGCGTTCGGTCCCGGCCACATCAAGATGGTGCGCCGCATGATTACCGACGACGGCTCCGGCGGCGAAATCATCTTCACATTCGACGGTGACGCCGCAGGACAGAAAGCCGCCATGGCAGCTTTCCAGGAGGACCAGCGCTTCGTCGCGCAGACCTTCGTGGCGGTTGCCGAGAACGGCATGGACCCCTGCGACCTGCGCCTACACAAGGGTGACGCCGCCGTGCGCTCGCTGATCGCTTCGCGCCGCCCGCTCTTCGAGTTTGCGATTGATTCGACCCTCGCCAAGTACGATTTGGCGACCCTTGAGGGCCGTGTGCTGGCGATGCGCGCTATCGCCCCGATTATTGCCGGCATTAAGGACCGCGACCTGCGCCCCGCCTACATGCGTAAGGTATCCGGTCAGCTTGGTCTGGAGCTCGACGAGATTCAGCGTGCCGTGGCGTACGCGCAGAATCACCCGAAGCTTTCTCGCTCCCAGCAGGCGGAGGCTACCGCCGCCGCGCCGCGTTACGAGCGTCTGAACGAGGGGCCGCAGGGAGTGTCGGGCACGCCGGGCTATGCGGGCGCTCAGGGTTACGTGGGCGCGCCGGGTTACGCGGGTGCTCAGGGCGCAGTTCATGCTGACGCGCCCTACGACCCCGCCTACGACGCACCGCCACCAGAAGACCACGCCGCACCCAGTGCCTACGCCGGTCAGAACGCTGCCGCGCACCCGCCGAGCAGCATTCAGCCCGCCGCACCCCAGCCGGAGGTGACCGCCCCCGCCGTCGAGGAATTCCTCACCCCCGACCCGCGCGACCCGGTTGCCCGCCTCGAAAAGGCGGCGCTCGAGATTGCCCTGCAGCACCCCGAGCTCATCAGTGTGGAACAGTGGCGTAACCTCGCCACCGTGCAGTTCCGCTACCGCACCCACCGTGAGGTGGCCGCCGGCATTATTCACGCGGCAACCGTCATGGCGCCCACCCCCGGCATCGAATGGATTAACTGCGTGCGCTCCGGCGCTGTGGAGGGCGTACATCCCGCCATCGCGGAGCTCGCCGTCTCACCGCTACCGGTCAGCAGCGCTGAGCGTCTGCCCGGTTTTGTGACTGGCGCACTCAATGCCCTGTTTGAACAGCAGATTGCCCGCCAAAAATCCGACCTGATGATGCGCCTAGAGCAGCTCAGCGCAAACCCCGACGACGAAGAGTTCGAAGCGGTACAGCGTCAGCTCCTCGAGCTGGAAATGCGCCGCCGCCAGCTCAGCGCACAGCGCGGCTAAGTACGGTTCCTTGTGAACGCTCCGGCTACCTGCCGAATGTCCTGTGTTCTGCAGGTTGCCGGGGAATACCGCGGGGTAGAAGCCTCCCTCACCACCCAAACCAACCACACACCCCAAAAGTGATGCACTTCATAGCATTTCAAGTTGCGGAGCCCAAACAGCCCCGGTATAGTTATTACTCGTTGCAAGGGAAACCAGCAACGAAAACAAAATAATCCCCCGTAGCTCAATTGGCAGAGCATTCGACTGTTAATCGAAGGGTTACTGGTTCGAGTCCAGTCGGGGGAGCGCATAAAGCAAGAATCCTCAGGGCTCCGCCCTGGGGATTCTTGCTTTATCTGTTGCCCTGGCTCGAACCAGTAACCACTCCACCCTACGTGAGCGCTGGGGCGCTCCCTTCGGGTTCCGTCTGGTTCGAGTCCAGTCGGAACGTTCTCTTCAAGTCATGAACCAATAACCACTCCGCCATACGCAGGCGCTGGGGTGCCCACACCTAACCCCTCGGGCTAACGCCCTCGGCGGGATAACGGTTTTTTACTTCCTCGCGCGCTCGGAAAAACCGTCACCCCGCTGTGTCGAGTCCAGCGCAACAGTGGCATACGGGGTGGTTGAGATTTTTGGTTCCTCGCGCGCTCGGAAAATCTTCACCCCGCTGTATCGAGTCCAGTCGGAACGTTCTCCCCAAGTCGTGAACCAGCAACCCCTTGGGCTTACGCCCCCGGCGAGGCAAAGATACTTCACCCTGCAAAAATGTACCCTGTAAAAATGTGAAATCTAACGCACCGAAAAGTTCCCCACCCCCACGCGCCACGCACCCACTCGGCGCGTAGCGGGGGAGCGGCGCATCGGCATCCTCTTACGCCTACTCCAGAGCAAATCCACAGGCGCAACCAAACCCAGAAAGCTACGCCTGCAGCTCAATGTAGCCTCCAGAAAGTCGAAAATACCTGAAGAGATAGCGCAAACCCCCACCCAAACGGTCACGCGGAGGTATCATAAGGGGCTAAACTATAGGAGGTGGAGTGCGAAAAAGAAGCCTCCAAAAACACGTCACGGAGAGGTGGTCATGACCACTACTACTAATCCCAAGGCACCCAAGCGTTTCTTTGCTGGCATCAGCGGGATTAAGTCCGGCGTCGCGAACATCATCGACGCTGGCAAAACCTTCAAGACCCTCGGACCCAGCCAGGTCAAGGACGAAATCCAGATTGCAAAGCACGAGCTGAAGACCAAGGGCATCGCCGTTGGTAAGGGCGCAGCCTTCTTCGGCGTCGCAGCAGTCTTCGGTCTGTTCCTGATTATTGCGCTGGTCGCCGCAGCAATCCTTGGCCTCGGCACCGTCATGCCCTACTGGGCATCCGCACTGGTCTTCGCCCTCATCTTCCTCATCGTCCTGGCAATCTGCGCCCTGGTCGGTCTGAAGAAGGTCAAGGCACAGCTGCCGTTCAAGCCCGAATCCGCAATCTTCGGTCTGCTCTTCGACCTCGGCGTACTCAAGGAAGGTACCGCCATGTCCGCTGAGCGCCTGAAGAAGGAACAGGCAGAGCGTGCAGCGCAGAAGGCTAAGGAAGCTGAAGAAGCAGCAGAACGCGCACGTCAGGAAGCTGAAGAGCGCAAGGCACGCGGCGAGGAAGAGCCCAAGCCGCCGACCTTCGAAGAGCTCAAGCAGCGCACCGCAGAACGCCGCCAGCACCTGGCAGCCCTGCGCGACGACCTGCAGTCCTACACCGGCGACGTTCAGAACAACACCCAGCAGGCTCTGGACGCTCTCAAGGCAGTGCCCTCCGAAGTTGCCGCAGGTGCAGCAGCTACCGGCCGCGGCCTGGCAGAGAACGTGCGCAAGCCCGAGGTTCTGCAGGCACGCTGGAAGTCCTTCGCAGCACTGGGCGCATCCATTGCAACCGTCCTGCACTTCCTGAACCGCCTGGTACGCCGCTAAACACTGTTCGCCGCTAAACCTAGCCGCCGCTAAAACCGGTACAGGTTTAACGCCGGCGTCCAAACGCCCCGATACTCGTATCGGGGCGTTTGTGCGTCTACAGGCAGGTTGCCGACTTCTGTCTCAACGTGAGGTTTAGAGGTAACTCCCAGCCAAAACCCTCCCTCTACGAGTCGGAGAAGGACGCAGCTCACAGGTAGAATAGACAAGTGCTGTACGTACTGGATCCACCCGGTGCACGCGGCAGACAGAGGTAGAAGCGGCGCGCCGTCGCACCCGAAACCCCCAAAGTCACCGACACACTACACCCCGATGAGGAGCCCCGTCATGGAACAGGCAAAGACGATTCTGATTGGCGCAGAAACCTACCCGCCGGACATCAACGGTGCAGCACAATTCGGTCACCGCCTCGCCACCTCCATGCTCAAGCGAGGCCACTCCGTGCATGTGGTCGCCGCCAGCCCCATCCCCGGCCCCAGCTACCGCACCGAAGTAGAGGGCGGCATCGTGGAGCACCGCCTGCGCTCGCACCTGCCCCCGACCCACGAGACGAACCGCATCTGCATCCCCTGGGAGATCTGGTCCGAGGTCGGCACAATCCTTGACGAGGTCCGCCCGGACGTGGTGCACGTGCAGTGCCACTACATTATTGGCCGTGCCCTCATCTTCCAGGCGAAGCGCCGCGGTATCCGTGTCATCGCAACGAACCACTTCATGCCGGCGAACCTTGACCCGTTCCTGCCTTTCCCCTCTCCCGTGAAGCGCGTGATTGAGAAGGCAACCTGGAAGGACATGCGTTTCTGCTTCTCCAAGACTGCGGTCGTTACCACCCCCACCCAGATTGGTGCGGATGCGATGCGCGACCTGGGTCATTTTGACCGCCCCGTCATGCCGGTTTCTAACGGTATTGAGATTAGCGACTACGAGCTGCCTGAGGGTGCTGACGCCGGTAAGGTTCCCGGTGAGCTGCGTATTGCCTTCGTGGGTCGCCTTGCCGAAGAGAAGAACGTGGACGTGCTCATTGAGGCGCTCTCCCTGCTGCCCGATACTCTCGAGCACGTGGTGCTGGATATCGCCGGTGGCGGTGAGCTGCGTGAGGCTCTCGAGCAGAAGGCGCACGATTGCGGCGTGTCCGACCGCGTGATTTTCCGTGGCTTCGTTCCGGATGAGCATCTGCCCGAGGTGTACCAGATGGCTGACGTGTTCTGCCAGCCCGGTACCGCCGAGCTGCAGTCCCTGGTTTCCCTGGAGGCGATGAGCGCCTCCACCCCCGTGGTGCTCGCGAACGCGCTGGCTCTGCCGCACCTGGTGGAGGACGGTGTGAACGGCTACCTCTTCGAACCCAATAACGCTCAGGATTTGGCGAAGAAGCTGGAGGCGGTGCTCTCCCTGCCCGCCGCTGAGCGCGAGCAGATGGGCCGCGAGTCCCGCCGTATCGTGGGCTTCCACAGTGCTGAGAACACCTGGCGCACCTTCGAGGAGCTGTACGTGAGTGACGCTCCGTACCAGCGCTACCTGGATTCGCGCCGCTAAGCTTCTCTAGATTCTGAGCGTTGAGTAGGAGTAGAGTGTTTTTCGTTCTCAGCCGCCGTTCAGGTACTCTAGAGGATGGTGCTGGCACCCATAGCGTGCCGTCACTGCACCGGATGGGGAGTTAGCTCAGCCGGTTAGAGCAGGGGACTCATAATCCCTTGGTCGCGGGTTCGAGCCCCGCACTCCCTACGGCCCCGCCCGTCGACTTCACCCACTTGTCGGCGGGCGGGGCTTTTTCGTGCCCTCTTTTCGTGCTCTTTTGTCGTGCACTCAGGGTGCCTATTTTTGTTCATGGAATGCATCAACGGTGATGAAAATGAGTAAATGACGAACGAAGACGCACCATAGCGTTCAATACGGTAGGGTTGAAGAGTCTTGTCACGAAAGACAGTGTGATGCCGCCGGTAGATGCCGATTCAGCCGGTAGGTGTTGCATCCACACACCATACGAGAGGATCTCAATGTCGGAGAACACTCCCAACAACCCGTCGCAGGGTGCAGCCGGAGGCTACGGCTACGATGCCGGTGCACACCCCGCGCAGGATGCTTCGCTTCCGGGTCAGGCTGCTCAGCCGGGTAACGCAGCTCAGGCTGCTCAGCCGAGCCAGCCCGTGCAGCCGAGCCAGCAGGGTAATGTTGCTCAGCCTGCCGCACCGGTAGCACCGCAACAGCCCGTCCAGCCGCAGCAGGCGCCTCAGCCCGCTCAAGCAAACGCTAATGCGCAGCCGAATGCTGAGGCTCAGGCAGCCCCCGCACAGCCCGGTCAGCCTGCCGCCGCACCCCAGCTCGATGCACCTCAGCCGGGTTCCGCTCAGCCCGGTGTTGCGCCTCAGCCCGGTCAGCCCGGCCAGGCAACCTATGCGCCGAGCGCACCGCATCCGGCGGTGAAGGCACTGGGCGCTACCTGGAACGCGTTCCTGGACGTTTTCTCCAGTAACCCGGCGACCGCGCACGCCCGCATCTCTTCCGCAGGTGCGTGGGGTTGGATTGTTCCCACGACTCTGCAGGCGCTGGTGGGTGCGTTCTTCTTCAGCCAGCTGGTAATTCTGGCGGCGGTTGTCATGATGTCCATGTTGGGCTACATGTTTGGTGGCCGAAGTGGTGCCGCCTACGGTGGCGCCTACGCCGCACAGGCTGTACCGACCGGACGCATGATTCTGGCGTACGTGCTGATGGCTCTTGCCATCTTTGGTGTGCAGGTTCTGCGCGGTGTGCAGCTGCAGCTGACCGCGCGCATTGGCAAGGCTCCGGCATCCTTCACCGCGAGCATGCACGCGGTGTCGGTGTCTTCTTTGGCGCTGATTCCTTCGTTCCTGGTGCTGAACCTGCTCATCTTCTTCTTGAGCCTCACCCGTAGCGGTGGCGGGGCGTTCTTCCTGACCATGCTCATGGGCCTGGTGCTTGCTTTCGCCGTGTTCTCGGGCGAGGCGCTCACCTACCTGGGTCTGAACCGTCTGGGCCGCTTCGCGAAGTCCCCGATTATCATGCACGCGGCGCTGAGCACTGCTTGGGTTTTTGCCTCCATGATTGTTTACTACGTGGCTATTCGCCTGATGGGAGCCTAGTATGCACGCAATGACTCACGCCCCGAGTGCACCGGCTCGTCAGCGCTGGATGTTCCTGGCGGTTCTGCTGACCATTGCCGCCCTGATTCTGAGCGCCTGCGGTGCGAAGATTGAGACTCAGCTGGGCCTTGAGAGTGCCGAGAAGGGCACCCGTACCATGCAGGTTTCCTTTAACCTCAAGGACAACAAGGACAAGATTAAGGGCGGTTCGGAGGCTCTGGATGCGTCCGTGCGTAAGCACCTGCCCGAGGGCCTGGAATACGGTGGTATTCAGTCTGAGGGTGACAAGGCACGTGCGACCTTCACCATTCCCTTCTCCTCTGTGGATGAGTACCGTAACAAGGTTGCTTCTATCCTGAAGGCTGCTGGTTCCAAGACCGAGCCTACCGTCACTATTCTCAATACCGAGCAGGGCCTGGTGCAGGGTATCCAGGTGAAGGAAAACTTCAGCTCGAAGGAGCTGCTGGATTGGGTCCCCGAAGCTCTTGTTGTTGATGGCGTGATTGAATCCTCCAACAAGAACAGTGTGTTCAACAGCAGCGGCAGCGAAACCACTGTGAAGTTTGGCGAGAAGGAAGTAAAGAATTCCGGCGGTTCCACTATCTCTGCGAAGGACGTGCAGGACCGTGGATTCAAGGCGATGGTTCTTGAGCTTCAGGAAAAGGACGGTGGCTACTCTGCTACTGCCTCCTTCGTAGCGAAGGACATCATGAACTCGGAGACCGCTGCTGCGATCGACGCCTACCTGAACCAGGTCAAGCCTGAAGGCTCCGAGCTGAAGAAGGGTCTGGAGTCTTCCCAGGCAACCTACATGGCTCCATCTGCTTCTACCAGTGCGGCGAAGGAAGAAGTGGGTCGTACCCTGACCTTCAGCGCATCCTCCCTGGACGACCTGAACACTAAGCTGAAGAAGCTGCTGGGTGCAGGTACCACCGATTTGAGCTACACCCGAGAGGTCAAGGAAGAGTCGAAGACCTTCTATGTGCGTAAGACCATGAAGGGCGTGCTGGACTGCTCGCTGCTGTGTTCTCCGGAAGGCAACGGCCTGGAAGTCATCCTGAAGGACAGCTCCGGCCACAGCTATCAGGTTGATAACACCGGCAACTCTGGCTCTTCCTCTTCGAAGAGCGTCCTTCACCTGAGCCGTTACCTTTCGCAGCAGGTGGCTATGAAGGGCATGAAGGTGGCTACTTCCCTGGGCCTGGACGGTTCCATGGAGGCACGTTTCCTCTACTCCTTCCCGAGCTCTGACGTAGCTGGTGCAGAAGAGGCTCTGAAGAATGCTTTTGCTGGTGGTAGCAATGACGAGACTGAGGTCCGCCAGGACGGCGACGCCACCATCGTGAGCGTGAAGGTTCGCGGTAAAGACGAAGCTGAGTTCAACCAGCGACTGAATGAATACCTGCCCGAATCGAAGGTGACCGTCACCCGCTCCGGTGGCTACCACCCCTTCGGCAGTGACTACACTCTGAAGCCGGATATTAAGCTCGTTCAGAAGCTGGGTAACTACTACCGTGTTCCTTACGAACTCACTTTCAAGGCACCGACCTTCTCCTCGCTGGACCAGCAGAAGGTGAACACCCTCAACTATGATTTGGCGCGTGCCGGTGTGCAGTTCACCGTCAATGGTGGCGAGCTGAGCGTCAAGAGTGAGAACGGTGTGTTTAGCGGTAACGCGTTGACTATTCCGGTGTCCGGTCTGAGCATGACTGACGTAATCGTGGATGCGGTTATTGTGGGTCTGCTACTGCTCATCCTGATTCTGCTCTTCCTGTTCCGCAAGAAGATTGCGGCGGCTCGTGCGAAGGGCCGTGAGCGTCGTGCCGCTTCGGCTGCGGCACTGGGCGCGGCGGCGGGTGTTGCGACCGGTTACGGCGCAACCCAGGCTGACGCGCAGAACGGCTACCAGGCACAGGGCGAGGGCGGCTACGCTGCTCAGAATGGCTATGCCGCTCAGCCCGGTTACCAGGCACAGGGGGGCTACCCGGCGCAGAACACCGCCTACGCTGCGGGTGATGATTCGCCGACTCAGGTGTTCACCCCGCAACACGGCCTGAACTACGGCGAGAACGAACCGACCAAGGCAATGCCCGCGTATATCCCTCCGACTGAGCAGCCCGCTCAGCCGGTTCAGCCCGGTCAGACTGCTCAGCAGCCTGCACAGCCCAACCAGCCTGTACAGCCTGTACAGCCTGTACAGCCGAACCAGTTCGGTGCTGATGACGGTGACGTCCTCCAGTAAGTAGCTGCCTCTAGCACCTACGCTAGTGAGCACAACTTAGGCTGGCTCCTGTGGCCCGTTGCCTCCTTCCCCGGAGGTGACGGGCCACAGCTGTATCTGGTTCGGCTCATACTCGGCGCTAATACCCGCGCCTAATAACCAGTACCCGCGCCTAATATCCGCCCGGCACGGGAAGCAAAATGCTCGGCTCCTTCGAGCCCAGCAGGCTCATGGGGTTGATGTACTCGGCGGCCTTGCCGCTGCCGTCCCCGCGGACGCCTCCCTGTCGTACACCCCAGTACAGGCAGGGGGTGGAGCAACGCCGGTAGGAGCGCTCGCTGTTGCCGCCCGCCGCGCCTGCGACGGTGCCGATGACCTCACCGACTGCAACGGTGGTGCCGACCGGTAGTGCTTCGTCCATGGGTTCGAAGGTGCTGCGTCGCCCATCCGGATGCGCAATGACCAGTACTTTGCGGTTGACGACCGTGCCGCTGAAAACCACTTTTCCGGGTGCCGGTGCGTAGACGCGCCGGTCGTTCTCGGGTATGGCAATGTCTACGCCGCGGTGCCCTGCGCTCCAGCGTTGGGCGGGCTTCTCAAAGGGGTGGATCACCCGCGGTCTGGATTCGGCGGTGGGGGAGCGGTAGCGTAGTCGGCTCGCGGTGAGCTCAACGGTGTGGGGAACGTGCGCGCTGCTGGGAGCTTGCGCACTTGAGGCGGCATCGTTAGAAAACCCTGCCCCGCCTGAATAGACCTGCCCACCCGTGTAGACCTGCCCACCCGCGCTCACAAGTGCACCCAGCAGGCAACACGCCACCAGCTTTGCGTGCCGTAGCGTTGTCGCTAATGTCATCATGTTCTGCTTCATCTTCTGAGCACATCACGAATTGCCCCGCCCCGCAGCGCCTCACGAAAAATTGTGGATAACCCCGCTGTTTGCGCCTTAAAATCCTTTATCCACAGTGCCCCTGCACACACCCGCCGCGCCTGTGCAGGTTTTAACCCTAATCCGGCGGATTAATCGCGGAATATACGGTACAATGTCGTATTGCAGTGTGCCTGCGCGGGTATTCTCCCTCTGTGAGGGGGCCGCACAGCTTCACTGACGACGCGCGGCGTGAGCGGCATCCTCAAACGGGGAGCCGATAAGGGACCTTCGGTCCACCCACACGGGGTGGTTAGGGCCTGAGCTGAACGGGTAACCGTGAACGCTAACCGCCGCCAGGAAAAACTGATAACTACTATGCGCGCGTTGGGCTAGCCCGAATGGGAGGTCCGCGCGGCACCACAAAGGAGACGACATGCCCGTCGTAACTATGCGTGAAATGCTGGACTCCGGCGTTCACTTCGGTCACCAGACCCGCCGTTGGAACCCCAAGATGAAGCGTTTCATCCTGACCGAGCGCAACGGCATCTACATCATCGACCTGCAGCAGTCCCTCGCCTTCATCGACAAGGCATACGAGGCTGTTAAGTCGACCGTCGCACACGGTGGCAACATCCTGTTCGTGGGTACCAAGAAGCAGGCTCAGGAAGTTATCGCTGAGCAGGCAACCCGCGTGAACATGCCCTACGTGAACCACCGCTGGCTCGGTGGTATGCTGACCAACTTCAGCACCATCTCCAAGAGCATCGAGCGCATGAAGGAACTCGAGCAGATTGACTTCGACGATGTAGCAGGTTCTCGCTACACCAAGAAGGAACTGCTCCTCATGCGTCGCGAGTTCGAGAAGCTCGAGAAGACCCTCGGCGGTATCCGCAACCTGTCCAAGGTTCCCTCCCTCCTGTGGGTTGTTGACACCAAGAAGGAGCACCTGGCAGTTAACGAGGCTCAGAAGCTGGGCATCCCCGTTGTTGCTATCCTCGACACCAACTGCGACCCCGACGAGGTTGCTTTCCCGATCCCCGGTAACGACGACGCTATCCGCTCCGTCAACCTGCTCACTCGCGTGATTGCTGACGCAGTGGCAGCCGGCCTGATCGAGCGCAACGCTAAGAAGAACGGCAAGGCTGAAGCAGCTGAGGAGCCCATGGCAGCTTGGGAGCGCGAGCTCCTGGAGCAGCACGAGGCTGCACAGGCTGAAGAGGCAGCTAAGTAAGCTTTCTTAGCCCACTAAGCTTTATGCTTTGTGGCCCCCGCTTGCGGGGACCACGTTCGGACGGCGCCCGCCCTGACCTGGGCGCGGCGCCGTCCGCCATTTGTACCACCGGGATGTCATCCCGATTTATTACAGCAACACAAGGAGTTCACAATGGCGAACTACACCGCAGCAGACATCAAGGCACTGCGCGAGAAGACCGGCGCAGGTATGCTCGACGTCAAGAAGGCTCTGGACGAGGCTAACGGCGACCAGCAGAAGGCTGCCGAGATCATCCGCGTTAAGGGTCTGAAGGGCATCACCAAGCGCGAGGGTCGCGCAACCGCTGAGGGCCTGGTGGCTGCACGCGTTGAGAACGGCGTTGGCTACATGGTTGAGGTCAACTCCGAGACCGACTTCGTGGCAAAGTCCGACCCCTTCATCGCTTTCGGCCAGAACGTGCTCGAGGCTGCTATTGCTGCTGACGCTTCCACCCTGGAAGAGCTGCAGGCTGCATCCTACGAGGGCAAGACCGTTGAGGAGCTGACCACCGACGCTGGCGCACTGCTGGGCGAGAAGATCGTTGTCCGCCGCATTGCACGCGTTGAGGGTGAGCACGTTGCAGTGTACCTGCACAAGACCTCCAAGGACCTGCCGGCACAGGTTGGCGTTCTGCTGGCTGTCTCCGGTGAGAACACCGACGAGATCGCACACGACGTTGCAGTGCACATTGCTGCAATGAGCCCCAAGTACCTGGATTCCGAGTCCATCCCCGCAGACCAGATCGAGACCGAGAAGCGCGTTGCTCGCGAGACCGCAATCGCTGAGGGCAAGCCCGAGAAGATTCTGGACAAGATCGTTGAGGGTCGCCTGAAGGGCTTCTTCAAGGAGAACACCCTGCTGGATCAGGACTTCGCAAAGGACTCCAAGAAGTCTGTTGCACAGGTTCTGTCCGAGGCTGGCGCAACCGCAACCGCATTCGCACGTTTCCGCGTGGGCGCATAAGGACTCGCTGCAGTTCTGCCCTCCCGTATTGCGGGTTCCCGGTAAGGGAAATCGTATGAGGTTGGGATTATAGCCTGAAGCCGGGTAGTCACCACTGGTGGCTACCCGGCTTTGCTGTATCCTTGATAAGGACTAGGCGGCAGGAGTCCGCCCCAATCACCCACAACAATCCCTAGGTAAGCCACTGGAGGAACCATGACTGAAGCGAATCCCCGCCCGATGCACCGTGACGAAACCGGCCGCCGCCGCGTTTTGCTCAAGCTTTCCGGTGAGGTTTTTGGTGGCGGCGAAGTTGGTATTTCGACCGAGGTCGTGCGCAGCATCGCTAAGCAGATCGCCGCAACCGTTGGCCAGGTTGAAACCTCCATCGTGATTGGTGGCGGCAACTTCTTCCGCGGTGCTGAACTCTCTCAGGCGGGTATGGACCGCTCCCGTGCAGACTACATGGGTATGCTCGGCACCGTGATGAACTCCCTGGCTCTGCAGGACTTCCTGGAGCAGGAGGGTATTGACACCCGCGTTCAGTCCGCTATCACCATGCCGCAGGTTGCTGAGACTTACATTCCTCGCCGCGCAATCCGCCACATGCAGAAGGACCGCGTCGTGATCTTCGGTGCTGGTGCGGGTCTGCCCTACTTCTCCACTGACACTGTGGCTGCTCAGCGCGCCCTGGAAATCCACGCAGATGAGGTTCTGGTGGCTAAGAACGGCGTGGACGGCATCTATACTGCTGACCCGAACAAGGACCCCAACGCTGAGCGCCTGTACAACCTCACCTACGATGAGGCAATGCAGCGCAACATCCGCGTGCTGGATCAGACCGCGTTCTCCCTGTGCCGCGACAACAACGTGACCATGCGCGTGTTCGGTATGCAGGGTGACGGTAACGTGACCCGCGCAATTCTGGGCGAGAAGATGGGTACCCTCGTTACTCGCTAACGCCTAATTTTCTAGGCCGGGGCATGTTTGATGCCCCTCTGATTGTGACCGTGTTCGATAGCGCGGACTTATTCTGGACGGTACCGCGCGGGTAGGCGCTAAAACTCGCTTATGCCCGCCGGTACCGTCTAGACTTATATCAAATACGACGTTCTGCCTCTTTCCCGCCGACTTCGCAGTATTCCTAAGGTTTTCGCCTCGGACGCGCCGCGGACCGACGGGGAATCATGAGGGCTGAGCGTGCGCCCACCGACAATTCTGGCACCCCAGAATTCCGACAAAGGAGATCCTTTCGTGATCGAAGAAATCCTTGCCGAAGCCGGCGAGAAGATGGAAAAGACCATCGAAGCAACCAAGACTGAGTTCGCTAAGGTTCGTACCGGTCGTGTGAACCCCGCAATCTTCAGCGGCCTGACCGCAGAGTACTACGGTGCGCCGACCCCGCTGCAGCAGCTGGTGTCCTTCAACGTTGAGGACGCACGTACCGTCAAGATCGTTCCCTTCGACGTGACCGCACTGGCAGCTATTGAGAAGGCTCTGCGTGACTCCGACCTGGGTGTTAACCCCAGCAACGACGGTGCAGCTATCCGCGTTGTCATGCCCGAAATGACCGCTGAGCGCCGTAAGGAATACACCAAGCTCGTCAACCACAAGGCTGAAGAGGCTCGTATCTCCATCCGTAACGTTCGCCGCCACGCTAAGACCGCTATTGACAAGCTGGTCAAGGACAGCGAAATCGGTGAAGACGAAGGCGCGCGTGCTGAGAAGGAACTGGACGCACAGACCAAGAAGCACATCGACCAGGTCGACGCACTGTACAAGCACAAGGAAGCTGAACTGCTCGAGGTCTAAACCCTAATGAGTACACGCAAAGAAGCGAAAGAAGAGAGAGGCACGCCGCCTGCTCCACAGCCGAGCCCGCAGACCGCTGCAACGCCGGTGAAGTCGCGCAGCGCCAAAGCTGGCCGTAACCTGCCCGCCGCCATTAGTGTGGGCGTCGGTTTCGGCGTGCTATTGGTGCTGGGCCTGATTTACCAGCCGATTTTTGTGGCGCTTGCAGCTGCCGCGGCTGGCCTGGGCGCCTGGGAAATTGGGCACGTGCTCAATACCCGCCGCGGCTACGGCATCCCGGAATACCTGCTGGGTGCCCTGTCTGGCGCAATTGTGGTGGTGTCTTTCCTGTTCGGTTTTACCGGGCTGGGCATCGCCCTGGCGGTGAGCCTGCTGGCGCTGCTGCTCTCTTCTGCTCTCGTGCGTGCTGACCGTCAGGTCTCACTGGGTAAGTCTTTGAGCGGTAGCGCCCTGGCTCTGCTGTGGGTGCCGCTGATGCTGGGCATTGCCATGGTCTACTTCCAGACGGACCACGGCGAGCGCGGCATCCTCATGATTCTGCTGATGGCCATCTGCAATGACACGTTCGGCTTTATTGCCGGTGTGAATTGGGGTAAGCACCCGATGGCGCCGAAGATCTCCCCGAAGAAAAGCTGGGAGGGCCTGGCTGGTTCCTTCGTCGGCTCGGCGGTTGTTGGCGCTATCGCCTTGGCGGTCATGGGTTCGCCCTGGTATTGGGCTATTCCGCTGGCGGCGGTCATGGTGGTCGCTTCGACTGCCGGTGACCTGGTGGAGTCCGTGTTCAAGCGCCGTATGGGTGTGAAGGACATGTCGAATATCCTGCCCGGTCACGGTGGCATGATGGATCGCCTGGACTCGATTCTTTTCGCTGCGGCGGCTGGTTGCCTGATTTTCCGGTTTATTATGCCGCTCTAAAGCTTCAAGCTTTTATCGCTTATGGAGGCGGGGCGTTTCTTCCCACGAGTGGGGGAAGAGCGCCCCGCCTTTGCTGTACCCGCTTTCGCTGTATCCGTTGATGAGGGGCGTAAAAGGCTATATCTAAGACACCGCTCGCCCACCTTGCACCAGGTAGCCTGCGCATTGGTATTCTTAAAGTTCAATCGTCGAGAGGAGCCCACTTTGGCAAGCACCACCCGCGGAGGCGGATTTGCCCGTGCCGGAGAAACTGAACCCGGCTACAAGCGTAGTGAAGTAGACCGCCTGTTCACCCGCCTCGCCGAGGACTACGAGAAGCTCAGCGGAGCCTCCGAACTGCCCGAGGACCTCTACACCTCCCGACGAATCCGCCAGGTCGTCTTCCGTGAAGAACCCGGCGGCTACCAGCTGGACGTGGTCGACCGCGCCCTCGAAAAGATTGAGGAACGCTTCGCCAAGCTCGAACGCAGCCGCTACATTGAGGCGTACGGCCTGGACAACTGGGAACGCTCCCTCGTAGAGACCGGCGAGCTGCTCGCGGGCCGCCTGGAACGCCCCGCCGGTGAGCGTTTCCGCCGCCCCAGCAAGCGCCGCCACATGGGCTACTTCGTCGGCGACGTGGACGCCATCTGCGACCGCGTGTACGCCCAGCTCAACAGCGAGGAGCCGCTGGACCCCTCCGTGGTGCGTCACGCAAAGTTCCGCCCCGCCTCGGGCACCGTCAGCTACGAGGAATCCCAGGTGGACGCCTTCCTGGACCGCTGCATTGAGCTGCTGCAGGATCTGCTCTAAAACGTATGTGTTGAATCCCCCGCCCCGTACCAGGGTGGGGGATTCTTCTATGCCGAGGACAGCCCTAAACGCAGACGTATGCCCGAACGTACCCGCGAGCTCATGAGACACTAGAACCATGAAGTTTGGATCCTCAGCACGCGTCGGCGCCAGCCGCGACCGCCTCACCGACGCCCTCACAGAACTCACCCGCGCACCGCAGCGCGTCACCCTCCTCGGCTCAACCGGCTCCATCGGCACCCAAGCCATGGAAGTCATCGACCACCTCGCCGCGCTCAAGGGCACCAGCGCCTCCGCCGACGACGCACCGCTGAAGGTCGTCGCCCTCTCCGCAGGCTCCCGATCCCTCGAACTGCTCGCACGCCAGGCAGTACACGTGCGCGCCGAACTGGTCGCCACCAGCGGCACCGCCGACGACGCGCAGCGCCTCCGCGAACTCATCGAAGCGGCAGCCTCCGAAGCAGGCGCCACCGGCTACACCCCGCAAATCGCCCACGGCGCCGAAGCATCCGTACAGGCCGCAGCACACCCGGCAGACACCGTCCTCAACGGCATCACCGGCTCCATCGGCCTGGAACCGACCCTCACCGCCCTCAACAGCGGCTACCGCGTGGCACTGGCCAACAAGGAATCCCTCATCGCAGGCGGCCCGCTCGTACGCGCCGCCGTCGACGCATCCCCCCTGAACACCCCCATGGTGCCCGTCGACTCCGAACACTCCGCCCTCGCGCAGGCGCTCGCCTCCGGAACCGGCGCAGAAATCGACCGACTCATCCTCACCGCATCCGGCGGCCCCTTCCGCGGCTACAAGCGCGAACAGCTGCACGACGTGACCCCCGCGCAGGCGCTCGCACACCCCACCTGGGACATGGGCCTGGTCGTCACCACCAACTCCGCAACCATGGTCAACAAGGCACTCGAAGTGCTTGAGGCACACCACCTGTTCGGCGTGGACCTGGACCGTATTGACGTGGCGGTTCACCCGCAGTCCATCGTGCATTCCATGGTGCAGTTCGTGGACGGCTCCACCATTGCGCAGGCGTCGCCGCCGAGCATGGTTCTGCCCATCGCGCTGGGTCTGACCTGGCCGCACCGCATCCCCGGTGCCGTGCCTGCTTGTGACTGGTCGAAGGCTGCATCCTGGACTTTTGAGCCGCTGGACGAGGAAGCATTCCCCGCCGTGTGCATGATCAAGAACGCCGGTAAGGTCGGCGGCACCCACCCGGCAGTGTTCAACGCCGCCAATGAGGAAGCCGTCGCTGCATTCCATGCGGGCGCGATTCGCTTTACCGACATTGTCGATTCGGTGGCGCGCATGCTGGAGGAGCACACCGGCAGCGCTGAGGCTGTCTCTGACGCTGATTTGACGCTGGAGGCTGTACTGAACGCGGAGCGTTGGGCTCGCGTTCGCGCGAATGAGCTGCTGGGTATGACCGGACGCTAAATCGCTTTTGAGGGCGGTACTTGCCCCCGGATTGGGGCTTGGGGGGCGGTGTTCGTCCTGGCTTCGCTGATTGGGATGGCACGCCGCATGTTTCCTCCGCGCCTACGCAGGGGCACCCGTCACCCGGACGCTCCGTCCTCTCCTCGCTCCGCATCGGAGAGCGTCCGTGCTGACACCCTGAGGGCGCATCCGGAAAACACGGCGCGCCACCTCGGGTAGCCTAGCGTGCGTGGAGGGGCGGTGTCGTCCGAACGTGACATCAGGGTGCCCGAAGCGAAGCGAGGGCGGGTGCCCCTGTAGGAACGAGGACGAACACCGCCCCTCTTACCGTCCCCATCCAGCCCCTCCAGAATGCGGGGGAGGGCGCCTTCACAGGCTAAGCGAGTATCCTAGAAGCTTCGTATCCCCGAACCGAAACGAGAAAAAGCGTGGAAATCCTGCTGTACGCTGTGGGCATTATCCTCATGGCAATCGCTATTGCCGTCTCGATTGCCCTGCACGAGGTGGGGCATCTGGTGCCCGCGAAGCTATTTAATGTGCGCGTTCCGCAGTACATGATTGGCTTCGGTAAGACCGTGTTCTCTTTCCGCCGCGGCGAGACTGAGTACGGTTTCAAGGCGATCCCGTTGGGCGGCTACATTTCGATGATTGGCATGTACCCGCCGAGCCCTGCTGAGGTGAAGGAGCACCATGAGGAGGGCCATTCGGGCAGTACCAGCCCGTTTGCGTCCATGGCTGAGGAGGCTCGTGCGGCGGATGCTGAGCGCCTGAAGCCCGGCGATGAGGACCGCCTGTTCTATAAGTTGCCGGTGCTCAAGCGCATGGTGATTATGCTGGGTGGCCCGACGATGAACCTACTGATTGGTGTGGTGTGTACTGCCGTGCTGATTTGTGGTTTTGGTACGGCGCAGGTGACGAATAAGGTATCGGCGGTGTCTGAGTGCGTGCCGAGCGTGAAGGTTACTCATGATTCGATTAGCTATGGCGAGTGTACGGATAAGTCCACTCCGTCGCCCGCTAAGGCTGCTGGTGTGCAGGTGGGTGACCGTGTGGTTGCTGTGAATGGTGCGTCGACGGGTTCGTGGGAGGCTGTGTCTTCGGCGATTCGTGCGGCGGGTTCTCATCCGAGCACTTTGACGGTGGAGCGTAATGGTCAGCGTCTGGATTTGTCGGTGACTCCGGTTGAGATGATCCGCCCGGTTTCTGATGGTAAGGGCCAGTATACGCGTGCTGCGGATGGTTCGATTGCGACGACTCGCGGCGGTTTTGTGGGTGTGTCGCCGTCGAGTGAGTTGGTGCCTGGTTCTATTACTGAGGTGCCTGCGATGGTGGGCGATACGCTTTCGCGTGTGGGTTCGTCGATGTTGTCGTTGCCGCAGCGTGTGTGGGAGTTGACGGTGACTTTGGTGACTGGTGGTGAGCGTAGTGTTGAGTCGCCGGTGTCTGTGGTTGGTGTGAGTCGTATTGCCGGTGAGGTGACGGCTACTGACCGTATTGATGTGAAGGCGAAGGCTGCGATGTTGGTCTCGCTGGTGGCGAATATGAATTTGATGCTTTTTGCGTTTAATCTGATTCCGCTTCTGCCTCTGGATGGTGGCCACGTGTTGGGTGCGCTCTGGGAGGGTGTGCGTCGTTTCTTTGCGCGTTTGACTGGGCGTAAGGATCCGGGTCCGTTTGATCCGGTGAAGTTGTTGCCGTTGACGTATGTGGTGGCGGGCGCGTTTATTGTGATGTCTGTCATTCTGATTGTGGCGGATATTGTTAAGCCCATCACCCTGTTTTAGTGTGTTGTTACGCGCGGTAAGGGTATCCGTATTAGTGCTTTCTTTCGCGTCAGTGGCACAATAAAAAGTTGAACGAAGGATGCGTCGTACGTCCTTCATAACCCATGTATGGAGGAAAACCTTGTCGGTCAGCCTTGGTATGCCGAAGCCCGCTCCCGCGGTTCTGTCCCCGCGTCGTAAGACTCGCCAGTTTAAGGTGGGTTCTGTCGGTGTTGGTTCTGAATCTCCGATTTCGGTGCAGTCGATGACGACCACTAAGACCCACGACATTGGTGCGACTCTGCAGCAGATTGCTGAGTTGACCGCTGCCGGTTGCGATATTGTGCGTGTGGCGTGCCCGACTGATAAGGATGCGGAGGCTCTGCCCATTATTGCGAAGCAGTCCCGCATTCCGGTGATTGCTGATATTCACTTCCAGCCGAAGTACGTGTATGCGGCTATTCAGGCCGGTTGCGGTGCTGTGCGCGTGAACCCGGGTAATATCCGTAAGTTCGACGACCAGGTGAAGGAAATCGCTCAGATGGCTTCGGACCACGGCGTTTCTCTGCGTATTGGTGTGAATGCTGGTTCGCTGGATAAGCGTCTGTTGGAGAAGTACGGTAAGGCTACTCCGGAGGCTCTGGTTGAGTCTGCTGTGTGGGAGGCTTCGCTCTTTGAGGAGCACGGTTTCCGCGATTTCAAGATTTCTGTGAAGCATAATGACCCTGTGGTGATGGTGGAGGCGTACCGTCAGCTGGCTGAGCGCGGTGACTGGCCCCTGCACCTGGGTGTGACTGAGGCTGGTCCGGCGTTCCAGGGCACTATTAAGAGCTCGGTGGCGTTCGGTACTCTGCTGTCTCAGGGTATCGGCGATACTATTCGCGTGTCGCTGTCTGCTCCTCCGGTTGAGGAGGTGAAGGTGGGCACCAAGATCCTGGAGTCGCTGAACCTTCGCCCCCGTAAGCTGGATATTGTTTCTTGCCCGTCGTGTGGTCGTGCGCAGGTGAACGTGTGGGAGCTTGCTGAGAACGTGACTAAGGGCCTGGAGCACATGAAGGTTCCGCTGCGTGTTGCCGTGATGGGTTGCGTGGTGAACGGTCCGGGTGAGGCTCGTGAGGCTGACCTGGGTGTGGCGTCCGGTAACGGTAAGGGCCAGATTTTCGTGAAGGGCGAGGTCATTAAGACTGTGCCTGAGGATCAGATTGTTGAGACTCTGATTGAAGAGGCGACCCGTATTGCCGCTGAGATGGAGGCTTCGGGCGAGTATGTTCCCGAGGGTTCCCCGGCTGTTTCGGTGAGCTAGTTAGCTTTTGTGCGCGGAGGCGCCCTGGTGAGGGCGCCTCCGCGCTTTTCCGGTTATGTCCGGTTATGGTGGTGGCAGGCTTGGTGTTTGCCGCTGCTGGTTGTGGCCGCAGGAGCCGGCTGCTTTTTCGGGGGTGCGTACCCCCGTGTTTTCACTTATTTTTGTCGCTCATTCTCTATCACTCAACAGGTCATGTTCACTCTTTTTTCTCGCCGCCGTAAGGCTAATCGTGCCCGGCGTGCTGCTGTTTCGTCTGCTGCTGTTTCGTCGATGGGCTCTTCCCCTATGCCTGATTGCGTGAAGGAACACGTTTTTGCTCTGGATGCTCGGTGGTGCGATGAGCTGGAGGAGGTCCTGTTCAGTGACCCGGTCCCGAATCTGTACTCCATTGAGCATTATTTGGCGTGCCCTCTTCCGGTGAGGTCCCCGCGTATTCCGCTGCACTACTATCAGGGTTTTGTGGGTTGTGAGCGCGATGGGCAGTTGTGCTGTGTGCTGCTGTTGGGTTCGAATGTGGTGCCGGTGCGGCTGTGCGGTGCTGCGGTCGAACATGATGTTGCCGAACGTGTAGAAACCTCTGATGCCACCACCCTGGATGCTACGGCGCTCGCGCATCGTGACGCGCTGGCTCAGCTGCTACTGCAGGTGGGTGCTCGCCTGGATTCCATGTTCGGTGAGAGCGCCTTCGTGATGCCCCTGTGGACGCGCATGCAGGAGCTGTGCGAGCAGACTCGCGGCGGTAAGAGCCCGCTGTTGCAGATGCTGCAGCCGAGCCTGGGTGACGGTTGCGATCACCGTGCGCGGGTTCTGTCGGAGCGTCCCAATCAGCCGCTGCTGTATCTGCCGCCGGAGAAGGACCTCGCCCGCTTCTACGAGGCGGAGCTTCCTGAGCTGCCGGCGCACCTGCCCGCGCCTCTCAAACCCGTGCCCATCAAACCCGAGCCCCTCAAGCCGGGGCAGAGCCCCGCCGGTGCTGTCCAACTCAGCGGTGAGCCTGCCGGGTATGCGCGCCTCGCCACCTCCGCGGACCTGGGGGAGCTTCTGCCCGCTGCAGCCGCCATGTTCACCGAGGAGGTCGGCTTCGACCCGGTTGCCCGCTACGGGGAGGGCTACGCGGCGCGCCTGCGCACGCTGATTGCCGGTCAGCGTTGCGCCATTGTCACCGATGTGAACGGTCGCGTTATCTTCAAGGCGGATGCGGGCATCGTGAACCTGGACGCCGCGCAGGTGCAGGGCGTGTGGCTGCACCCGGACTACCGCGGCTACGGGCTGGCTAAGCCGTTCTTTGCCGCCGCCGCGCAGATTCTGCAGCGCCGCTACCCGCATTTGAGCCTGTACGTGAACGACTACAACGCCCGCGCTCTTGCCATGTACCGGGGGACCGGTTGGGAGCAGATTGGGCAGTTCTCGACCATCATTTTTGAGCGCTAAACACGCCGAACCCTAAAACGCTATAAAATTAAAGACGACTGTGCCTTTTTCGTGGCTTACCCGGTGAGCCGTGGGCACCCTACCTAAACCTATCGACCTTTCAAGGAGAATCGTGGTACTTCGCCTTTCCAACCTCTTCGTGCGCACTCTGCGCGAGGACCCCGTAGACGCTGAGGTCGCCAGCCACAAGCTGCTGGTTCGCGCCGGTTACATCCGCCGCGCAGCCCCGGGCGTGTACACCTGGCTGCCCCTGGGCCTGAAGGTACTGCGCAAGGTCGAGAACATCATCCGCGAAGAGATGGACGCCATCGGCGCGCAGGAAGTTCACTTCCCCGCACTGCTGCCCCGCGAGCCCTACGAGGCAACCAACCGCTGGGACGAATACGGCGATAACCTCTTCCGCCTCAAGGACCGCAAGGGTGCCGACATGCTGCTGGCACCCACCCACGAGGAAATGTTCACCCTGCTGGTCAAGGACCTGTACTCCTCCTACAAGGACCTTCCGGTTTACCTGTACCAGATTCAGACCAAGTACCGCGATGAGGCGCGCCCCCGCGCGGGTCTGCTGCGCGGCCGCGAGTTCGTCATGAAGGACTCCTACTCCTTCAACATTGACGATGAGGGCCTGAACGAGGCGTACATGGCGCACCGTGCCGCCTACCAGCGCATTTTCGAGCGCCTGGGCCTGGAGATTGTCATTGTGACCGCACAGTCCGGTGCAATGGGCGGCTCCCGTAGCGAGGAGTTCCTGCACCCGACCCCCATCGGTGAGGACACCTTCGTGCGTTCCGCGGGCGGCTACGCGGCAAACGTTGAGGCCGTGACCACCGTGGTTCCCGAGGAAATCGAAATCACCGAGGACACCCCGGCGGCACTCGTTGTGGACACCCCCGACTCCGCCACCATTGAGACCCTGGTGGAGCGCATGAACGAACTGCACTCCGAGGTTACCGGCGGCACCCTGGAAGCTTCGCAGACCCTCAAGTGCTTCCTGGGCACCGTCATCACCCCCTCCGGCGAGCGTAAGGTCTTCACCGTGGGCGTTCCCGGCGACCGTGCCGTGGACCTGGGTCGCGTTGAGGTCAACATCGGCGCCCTGCTGGGCATCGGCGGCGAGGTTGAGGTTGAGGCAGCCAGCGAAGAGGACCTGAAGGCATACCCGCAGCTGGTCAAGGGCTACGTTGGCCCCGGCCTGAGCCTGGATGCGCCCCTGCTCGGTGCGCACGCCGAGGACGAGGATGCTGTGGCTTCCGCAACCGGCATTCCCTTCTTCGTTGATCCCCGCGTGGTGCGCGGTACCCGCTGGGTGGCCGGCGCGAACGAAGAGGGCAAGCACGTGGCGAACCTGGTCTTCGGTCGCGACTTCACCGCCGACGGCGTCATTGAGGCGTGCGAGGTGCGTGAAGGCGACCCGGCACCGGACGGCTCCGGCGAACTGGTCGCAGCCCGCGGTATCGAGATGGGCCACATCTTCGCCCTGGGCCGCAAGTACGCTGAGGCACTGGGTCTGAAGGTTCTGGACCAGAACGGCAAGCTGCAGACCGTGACCATGGGCTCCTACGGCGTGGGCGTGACCCGCGCACTGGCTGCTATCGCCGAGGGTAACCACGACGAGAAGGGCCTGATCTGGCCGCGCAACCTGGCACCGGCAGACGTGCACATCGTCGTTACCGGCAAGGACGCAGCATCCCACGAGTACGCTGAAAAGCTCAGCGCATCTCTGGAATCCGCCGGCCTGCAGGTCATGCTGGACGACCGCCCGAAGACCAGCCCCGGCGTGAAGTTCGGCGACGCCGAGCTGCTGGGCGTGCCCACCATCCTGGTGATTGGTCGCGGCTTCAAGGACGGCGTGCTGGAGCTGAAGGACCGCCGCAGCGGTGAGGCTCGCGAGGTGTCCGTCGAGAACGCGGTGGCTGAGGTCATCGCTGAGGTGCGCGCGCCTAAGGCACGCCACTAGCCCGCTAAGACGTAAAACCGTCGCCACCTGCCCCGCCTCCCAGGAGGTGGGGCAGAGCAAGCGGCGGAAGAATGAAAGAAGAGAACTATGGCATACAAGCCGAAGCGTTCTGGCTCTAAGAAGAGCGCCCCGAATGCGCGCGCTCGCCGTGCCGCATCCCGCGTGGCGAATGGTGTGAATGCTCCCGGCACTCGCGTTGAGAGCGAGCCCGTGGTGGAGGCACCGGTGCGCGTGGGTACCCGCGCGATCCGTGAGGAAGAGGTTGCCGAGGCGATTGCCCCGGTTATCTCCGAGTTCTCGCTGGTGCTGGAGGGCCTGAAGATTTCGGGCCCGGCGGCGAACCGCACCGTGAAGATTACGGTGGACTACACCGCTGAGCGTACCGATTCGCTGTCGCTGGATTCCCTCGCGGAGATTTCCGGTGCGATTTCGAGCGCCCTGGACCGTGCGGATGAGAACGACGAGTTCTTCCCCTACGAGCTGGAGGTGTCCTCGCCCGGTGCTACCCGCGCTCTGACCGAGCGTCGCCACTGGGAGCGTGCCCGTACCCGCCTGATTGCGGTCACCGCACCCGACGGCACCGAGTACCTGGCGCGTCTGCACGAGGTGCAGGATGAGGGTCCGGTGCTGGCTCGTAAGAAGAACACGAAGAAGGGTCAGAAGGAGTCGTACCACGAGCCGAGCTTGCTCCCGTGGGAAAATATTGCTTCTGCTCACGTCGAGATTGACTTCAATTCGCCCGCTGAGCCGGTAGAATAGAGTTATTAAAGCTTCAGGCACGGGGTGTTCCGTGCCAGGTATATACCGTTCGGGAGCCGGGGCGCATTGAGCGTCCCGGCGCCGTGCTAACTGGGAAAGGCTGAAAAGCGTGGAGGATATTAAAACTATTGACCTGGGCGCACTGCGCGCATTGGCGAAGCAGCGCTCTCTCGTCATGGAGGAGCTCTTCACCCTGGTTGAGAACGCCCTGCTGCTCGCGTACATGAAGCAGCCCGGCGCCATTAAGGGTTCTCGTGCCGTCATCGACCACACCACCGGCGAGTTCGTCATTCTGGCTCCTGAGCTTGATGAGGATAACCAGAAGATTGACGAGTTCGACGATACCCCGAACAACTTTGGCCGTATCGCTGCCGCAACCGTCCGTCAGGTGCTCTCGCAGCGTCTGCGTGACGCTGAGGACGCATCCGTTCTGGGTGAGTTCAAGGACCGTGAGGGCACCCTGGTGTCCGGCGTGATCCAGCAGGGCAACAACCCGCGTATGGTTCAGGTTGACCTGGGCACCGTTGAAGCTGTTCTGCCCAGCAACGAGCAGGTTCCGGGCGAGAAGTACCCGCACGGCTCCCGCCTGCGCGCCTACCTGGTTGAGGCTCGCCGCGGCCCCAAGGGCCCCTCGATTGTGGTTTCTCGTTCGCACCCGAACCTGGTTCTGCGCCTGTTCGAGCACGAGGTTCCCGAGATTTCTGAGGGCCTGGTTGCTATTAACTCCATCGCCCGTGAAGCTGGTCACCGCTCCAAGATTGCGGTGTCCGCGAAGAACCCGACCATTAACGCTAAAGGTGCGTGCATCGGCGATATGGGTGCCCGCGTGCGTGCGGTTGCTGCCGAGCTGAACGACGAGAAGATTGACATTGTCGACTACTCGACCGATCCGGCAACCTTCATCGCTGCTGCGCTGTCCCCGGCGAAGGTCACCGAGGTCATTATCGCGAACCCGCGTGAGTACTCCGCTCGTGCCGTGGTCCCGGACGATCAGCTGTCCCTGGCTATCGGCCGTGAGGGTCAGAATGCGCGTCTGGCAGCGAAGCTGACCGGCTGGCGTATCGATATTCTCTCCGAGTCCAAGTACGCTCAGGTTCGTGCCGAGGAAGAGGTTGCAGCTCGCGTGGCTCGTAGCCTGGCTGAAGAAGCTTCCGCTGAGAAGGCAATTGAAGAAGCAACAGAAGAGTCCGCACAGGACGCTGAATAAGCATTAGCCCCGGTGAGGGGCGTATCCCGCGGCATATCCTTTTGATGCAGGCGCAAGAGATCGGGCAGTAACGTGCCCGGTGTTCTTGCGCCTGCGTCACAGTTTTGCCCATGATTCTTAAAAACGGGATACACTATTAAGATGTGCCGGTGTGTAACCGGGCGCTTTAACGCGCCCTCGCATACACCGGATGGAGCATCACGAATGTACTGCGAACGCGGTTCTACACACGCTAGAGAGGGGAGAGGACCATGAGCGATCACGACCTCACCGCAACCTCCGAAGCGTTTGAAGGACCGGTCCGCACCTGCATCGGATGCCGTGCCCGCGATGAACAGCGCAACCTGCTGCGCATCGCCCGCACACCCGTCACGTCTGCTACCGAGCAGGCGGACACCCCGCCCTATCAGCCCGATGCGGCGGGAACTATGCCCGGACGAGGCGCTTGGATCCATCCGAGTGAAAAGTGCGTAGCCGCTCTGCAGAAAAAGAACGGTCTGGCGCGCGCCTTCAAAAAAGCGGTCCCTGCAGCCCAGCTGCAGGCGTGTTGCGAGCAGATTCGAGCCGTGATTGCGGACTCGACCCCCTCGTAGACGCTTTTCGGGTATATGCCCTCTGTAAGTCAACGAGTTTGACGACTTCTTATCTGAAAGCGAGTCAGAAAACTGATGGATATCTAATGAGTGCCGCGAAATGAGTACCCTTTCGTGCTCACCCACCGGCAATTTCACGAATTGGCGCGCCTTCGGGCGTGCACCCCGTAAACATTAGTGTCCGCACCATTCCCGGTGCGGACCGGGAATGGAGAAAATTTGGCTCAGCCTCGAGTACACGAGTTTGCTAAAGAAGTAGGCGTACCTTCCAAGGAAGTTATTGCCAAGCTTAAGGATATGGGCGAGTTCGTTAAGAGCTCCTCTTCCACCCTGAACCCCATGGTTCTGAAGAAGCTGCGCGCGGAATTCCCCGCCGCAGCCGCTAAGCCTGCCGCAAAGGCAGCACCTGCAAAGGCAGCAACGGAGTCGGCGGCTAAGCCGGCACCCAAGCCCGCAGCGGCTAAGCCCGCCGCTAAGCCTGCGGCAGCCCCCAAGCCCGCAGCGGCAAAGCCTGCCGCTAAGCCGGCACCCAAGCCTGCAGCTAAGCCCGCAGCAGCTGAGAGCGCAGCTCCCAAGCCCGCAGCAGCTAAGCCCGCCGCAAAGCCGGCAGCAGCACCCAAGCCCGGCGGCCCCCGCCCGGGTAACAACCCCTTCGCATCCCAGCAGGGCATGGCACGCCCCGAGGCTGCACCGAAGCCGGCAGCACCCAAGCCTGCCGCTCCGAAGCCCGGCCCCAAGCCCGGTCCTCGCCCCGGTAACAACCCCTTCGCATCCCAGCAGGGCATGAAGCGTGGCGGCGGCGACTCCCAGCGTTCCGGCGGTCCCCGTCCGGCACGTAACGGTCGTCCCGGTGGCAACGGTGGCGCACGTCCCGGTGGTAACGGCGGTCCTCGCCCCGCGGGTGGCGCACGTCCCGGTGGTAACGGTGGCCCCCGTCCGGCAGCTGGCGCACGTCCCGGTGCACCCCGTCCGGCTGGTGGCGGCGGCGCACGCCCGAACCCCTCGATGATGCCCAAGGTTTCCAACGTTGGTGGCGGCGCGTCCGGTTCCAACAACGGTGGCGGTAACGGTGGCGGCGGCGCACGTCGCGGCGGCGGTTCCGGCGGCTTCAACCGCGGTCCGGGTCGTCCCGGCCCCGGCGGTCGCGGCAACGCACAGGGTGCATTCGGTCGCGGTGGCTCCAAGCGTAAGGGCCGCAAGTCCAAGGCAGCTCGCCGCCATGAGCAGGAGCAGCTGAACGCACCGGCACCCGGTGGCGTGGTTGTTCCTCGCGGCGACGGCTCGACCGAGATTCGTCTGCGCCGCGGCGCGTCCATCATGGACTTCGCTGAGAAGATTGGCGCAAACCCGGCATCGCTGATTACGGTTCTCTTCCACCTGGGTGAGATGGCTACCCAGACTCAGTCCCTGGACGAGGAGACCTTCGAGCTGTTGGGTGCCGAACTGGGTTACGTCATCAAGATTGTTTCCCCGGAGGATGAGGAGCGCGAGCTGCTCGAGTCCTTCGACATCAACCTCGAAGCCGAAGCAGAAGCTGAGGGCGAGGACGTCCTGGAGGTTCGTCCCCCGGTTGTTACCGTCATGGGTCACGTTGACCACGGTAAGACCCGCCTGCTGGACGCTATCCGTAACACCAACGTTATTGAGGGTGAGGCCGGCGGCATTACCCAGCACATTGGTGCATACCAGGTCCACACCACCGTTGAGGGTGAAGACCGCGCGATTACCTTCATCGATACCCCCGGTCACGAGGCGTTCACCGCTATGCGTGCCCGCGGTGCGAAGGTCACCGACGTGGCAATCCTCGTGGTCGCAGCGGATGACGGCGTTATGCCCCAGACCGTTGAGGCACTGAACCACGCACAGGCAGCTAACGTGCCGATCGTGGTTGCTGTGAACAAGATCGATAAGGAAGGCGCGTCCCCGGACAAGATCCGTGGCCAGCTCACCGAGTACGGTCTGATCCCCGAAGAGTACGGTGGCGACACCATGTTCGTGGACGTCTCCGCTCGCAACGGCACCAACATCGACGAGCTGCTTGAGGCTGTCACCCTGACCGCTGACGTGCTCGAACTGACCGCTAACCCGAACAAGGAAGCACGCGGCGTTGCTATTGAAGCAAACCTGGACAAGGGCCGCGGTGCGGTTTCCACCGTCCTGGTTCAGTCCGGTACCCTGCGCGTCGGTGACGCTATCGTTGCCGGTGTTGCTCACGGTCGCGTTCGTGCAATGTTCGATGAGAACGGTCAGGCTGTGAAGGAAGCTGGCCCGTCCCGCCCCGTTCAGGTGCTGGGTCTGTCCACCGTTCCTCGTGCAGGCGACACCTTCCTCTCCACCGAGGAAGAGCGCACCGCTCGTCAGATCGCTGAGAAGCGTGAGGCTGCTGATCGTAACGCTCAGCTGGCTAAGCGTCGTAAGCGCGTGACCCTCGAGTCCTTCGATGCCGCTGTGGCTGAGGGCAAGATGGACACCCTGAACCTGATTATTAAGGGTGACGTCTCCGGTGCTGTGGAAGCACTGGAAGAGTCCCTGATGAAGATCGACGCCGGTGGCGACGAGGTTCAGCTGCGCGTCATCCACCGCGGTGTGGGTGCTATTACCCAGAACGACGTGAACCTGGCTACCGTGGACAACGCGGTCATCATCGGCTTCAACGTCCGCCCGGCAGAGCGCGTTGCAGAACTTGCCGACCGCGAAGGCGTCGAGATGAAGTTCTACTCGGTCATCTACCGTGCGATTGAGGAAATTGAGCAGGCCGTCAAGGGTATGCTCAAGCCCGAGTACGAGGAAGTGGAGCTCGGCTCCGCAGAGATCCGCGAGGTCTTCCGCTCCTCCAAGTGGGGCAACATCGCAGGTTCGATCGTCAAGAACGGCATCATCAAGCGCAACGCCAAGGCACGCCTGGTGCGCGACGGTTCCGTGGTGGCAGACAACCTCACCATCGAGTCGCTGCGCCGTTTCAAGGACGACGCTACCGAGGTTCGCGAAGGTTTCGAGTGTGGTATTGGCCTCGGCTCCTTCAACGACATCAAGGAAGGCGACATTATCGAGACTTGGGAGATGCGCGAAAAGCCGCGTGTCTAAGACTCACACGCTGATGCGCCCGTCACCCGCTAGTGTTCCCGCACCCGCAGGCTTCTAAAACTTAGAGCCTGCGGGGCGGGTGCTGGCGGGGCGGGCGCTTCCGCATTACCTGGAACGCTGCCAAAGCACCTCGAGTGCCCACGGAAGCGCCACAACATTTCACCACGACATTTCAAGGAGAAACACATGGCTGATGCAGCCCGCGCGGCACGACTTGCCGACCGCATCAAGGTAATTGTGGCGAAGGCGCTGGAGCGTCGTGTTAAGGATCCCCGCCTCGGTTTTGTGACCATTACCGATGCCCGCGTGACCAACGACCTGCAGCACGCAACCCTGTACTACACCGTGTTCGGCTCCGAAGAGGACGCCGCAAACACCAAGAAGGCGCTGGAATCCGCTAAGGGCATTCTGCGCGCCGAGGTGGGTAAGAACATCACTGCCCGCCTGACCCCCACCCTGACTTTCGTCGCTGACGAGGTTCCCGAGAACGCCTTCCACATTGAGGCGCTTCTGCGTGAGACTCGCGAGCGCGACGCCGCCCTGGCTGCTGCAGCTGAGGGCGCACAGTACGCTGGTGAGGCAGACCCCTACAAGAAGGACGAGCCTGCCGAGGGTGAGGACGCCTAAGTGGCGAAGAAACAACCTCAGGGCCCGTCCGGCCTGATGGTCATTGATAAGCCCGCCGGGATGAGCAGCCACGACGCAGTCTCTCAGATGCGTCGTATTGCTGGCACCCGGCGGGTTGGTCACGCCGGTACGCTGGATCCCGCCGCGACCGGCGTGCTGATTTTGGGCATCAATAAGGCGACGAAGCTGCTGACCTACTTGGTCGGTCAGGATAAAACCTATGATGCGACGATTCGTCTGGGCATTGAGACGCTGACTGAGGACGCCGAGGGTGAGCACACTGCCGCGCATCCGGATGCCGTTGAGGCGCTGACCGGTATGGACGCTGAGCAGATGCGTGCGCGCATCCTGGAGGCTGTGGCGCAGCTGAGCGGCGATATTCTGCAGGTTCCTTCTGCGGTGTCTGCTATCAAGATCAACGGTGTTCGTTCGTATGCGCGTGTGCGTAGCGGTGAGCAGGTTGAGTTGGCGGCGCGTCCGGTGACGATTAGCGAGTTCACGGTACATTCCATCAACCCTGGTTTTGCCGAGTACGTGATTGAGGACCCCGAGAACGAGGGCGAACACGCGGCAACTTCGGTTCCCGTGATTGACTGTGATGTGACGGTTTCGTGCTCTTCGGGTACCTACATTCGTGCTCTGGCGCGCGATCTGGGCAAGATTCTGGGCACCGGTGGCCACCTGACGGCTCTTCGCCGTACCCGTGTGGGTGCCGTGGTGCTTGAGGATGCCGCCGATTTGGCGCAGTTGAAGCAGCGCCGTGAAGAGTCAGCAAAGCTGGAAGATTTGCCGTTGCTGCCCCTGGAGGAGGCGGCACGCCGCATCTTTGGTGCGCGTGAGCTCTCCGCCGCGGAGGCGAGCGATATTTCTTACGGGCGCCGTATTAGCCCCAGTGGTGACGGTTCCGTGGTGAAGCGTTCCGTGCACGCGAGCGCGGATGAGTCCGGCGCGGTGCAGCATGCCAGCGTTGAGGGTATTGTGGCGGGCTTCGCCCCGGACGGTACCCTGGTAGCCCTGTTGGAGAATAAGAAGCAGCGCGGGAAGGTGCAGGCCGCCCCGGTGCTGGTTTTTGAGGCGAATCGTTCCTTCAACTAGGCGTTGAGGGCTTATGATGGGTGAAGAGGGTTCGGTGTTTGTGCCTACCCAAAGCTGATTCCTCACGCCTGATTGATTCAGCGCCTGTTGAACGTGAGCCCTTATTCATTCAACACGCTAACGTAAATATCCCTGAACACACATGACTACTCGTGCGGGTGCCGCCCGGCCCTGCTGAAGGAGAGAAGATGAGCGAGAACCAGAGCTCTGCTAAGAAGGCGAGTGAGCCTCGTACCGCGCCGGTACCCCGCGTAGAGTCTGCACGGGCTGAAGCTACCGCATCCGGGGCTGCTGCGACCGGAGCTGCTACTCAGCGCGGTGCCGCGAAGGCTTCCGGTGCTAAGAGTGCTGAGCCTATTTCTGCGGCGAAGGCAGCCGAGGGTGTTCGCGTAGCCGCACCGGCGTCCGGCGATAAGGCGTCGAAGAGGGCAGATAAGAAGGCTGAGAAGAAGGCAACCCGTGAGGCGTTTGCCCGCCCCAAGAGCCTTGAGGAGGCGGCTAAGCCTCAGAACCGTGCGGCGTTCCGCGCGGCGGTGGCGCTGTACGGTCTGTTCATGATTGCGTACGGTGTGTGGCAGGTTCTGGGCGGTGTCCGCGTGATTCCGGATGCGCCGCAGGATTTTGCGAACCCCTCGGTGCAGTCGAACTACGCGTTCTTCGCGGCAGCCTATGTGGGTGTGGGCCTGTCCTTCGTGTTCATTGCCCTGAAGTTCAAGTGGGTGAACATGCTCGTGTTCTCCTGCCTGGTGGTTTTCTTGGGCGGTGTGGGTCGTATCCTGTCGTGGGCGTTCTTCGGCACCCCGCACTGGTCGCTGATTGTGCTGATGGTGACTGAGCTTGTGATTCCTCCGTGCCTGCTGGTGTGGTACGGCTGGATTAACAAGTCCAATAAGATTCGCGAGGAGATGCTGAAAGCTTCTCGTAACCAGGCTCGTAAGTAGTCGTAACGCCCGGGAAGGTTCCTGCCGCACGGTGGGGTACCTGCCCGGGCTTTCTTATGGGCTGGGTTTTCTGCGGGTGGGGCTTGGCTGGTGGGTGGGGCTCTGCCGCTGCCCGTCAGATACCCCGCCGCCTCCGCCGCATCCACAAAGCTAGGGGAGAGGGCACCGCCTGCGAGGGGCGCCGTTCCATTCCCTGTTGATTCCCGTTTTGAATTCTGCATCCTGCCGCCTGTGGTCTAGGATGGTTAGGTACATTTATCTTTTTCAGGAGAGCCCGTGACCCTCTACACCGCTTTGAGCGAGGTGCCCGCCGGCTACGGCCCCTCGGTCGTGACCATCGGCAATTTTGACGGCGTGCACCGTGGACATGCCCGCGTGATTTCGCGCGTGGTCTCCCTTGCTGAAGAGCACGGTTTGAGCTCTATCGCGGTCTCTTTTGACCCGCACCCGATGCAGGTGCACCGTCCCGAGGCGACCCACCACGACATTATGGGTCAGGGCTCGCGCCGCTACTTCATGTGCCTGTTGGGTCTGAACGACTACCTGCTGCTGAACTACAACCTGGAGTTCGCTTCGCAGACCCCCGAAGAGTTCGTGAAGTCCACCTTCGTGGATGCGCTGAACGCGCGTTTCGTGGTCATCGGTGACGACGTGCGCTTTGGAAAGAACAACTCCGGCGACCTGAACACCATGCGTGAGCTGGGGGAGAAGTACGGGTTTGAGGTGGTTGTCGTTGAGGACCTGATGGTGGATGAGAACACCCGCTGCTCCTCGACCCGCATCCGCCAGCTGCTGCTGGACGGCGATATGCCCGCCGCAACCGAGCTGCTGGGCCGCCACCACATGATGGCTGGTGAGGTTGTGCACGGTCTGGCGCGTGGCCGCGAGCTAGGTTTCCCGACCGCGAACCTTGAGCTTGAGGCGCGCGGCCTGATTCCCGCCGATGGCGTGTACGCCGGCTGGCTGGTGGACGAGTCCGGTAACCGTCACCCCTCCGCTATTTCGGTGGGTACGAACCCGACCTTTGACGGTATTGAGCACCGCCAGGTTGAGGCGCACGTGATTGACCGCCCGGAAGAGCGCGTGGAGGATTTCAACCTGTACGGTCAGCATGTGCTGATTGAGTTCGTGAAGCGTCTGCGCCCCATGGTGGCGTACACCGGTGTTGAGGCGCTGATTGAGCAGATTAACGATGACGTGGTGCAGACCCGCGAGGTGCTGGCTGAGGACGCTAAAAGTTACTGCCCGCCGGAGTGCCCGGTGCAGGCGGAAGTGAAGCATCCCCAGCTCTAACCCCACCACGGGTAACCCAGCCACAGGGCGCCGCAGCCTGCGTTTTCTGCGGTGATGACGTGTGATGCCCCGGCGGTAGATTTTCGGATCTGCCGCCGGGGCTTCGCGTACCCGTCCGGATGTGCCACCCGCGAGGCATCCCTGTTTTAGTCGCCCCCGTTTTAAGAGAAGATAGAGTCATGGAAAAAATGAACGTCGAATCCTTCAACCTCGACCACCGCGCCGTGGCGGCACCCTACGTGCGTATCGCAGACCGCAAGGTTCTGCCCGGTGGCGACACCCTCATCAAGTACGATATCCGCTTCACTCAGCCGAACACCGCGCACCTGGAAATGCCGACTGTGCACTCCATCGAGCACCTGAGCGCCGAGCACATGCGCAACCACACCGACCGTCTGATTGACTTCTCCCCGATGGGCTGCCAGACCGGTTTCTACGCGCTGACCCTGGGCCTGGAGCCCGAGGAGTTCTTCCCCATCCTGGAAGCAACCCTCAACGATATCCTCAACGCGACCGAGGTTCCGGCAGCGAACGAGGTGCAGTGCGGTTGGGGTGCCAACCACACCCTCGAAGGCGCGCAGGCTGCGGCTCGCGAGTTCCTCGCGGCACGCGATGAGTGGGCTCAGGTGATGGCGTAATGAGCGCACAGATCCCTGACGCTTTCGCATCCGCCTTCAACCCGGTGGACTTTGACCCGAACGCTTTCGACCCGGCTGAGGCGTTCAACAGCATGTTTGAGCTGATGGACGGCATGTCCAACGCCATCATTATTCAGGTGGCAATGGATGAGGAACTCGCACCTTTCCTGAAGGTGACCGAGGAGCTGCAGCCGTCCTTCACCGAGGGGGCGGCGGTATTCCATCCGCGTTACCTGCAGGTGGGTGAGGACCAGGTTCCGCTGCTGCTGGTTCGCTCCAAGATCGGTCTGGTGAACGCGGCGAGCGCCGTCACCGAGGCGATCAGCTACTCCTCGAACTGCCTGGGCGTCATTAGCGCAGGTACCGCCGGCGGTTTGGCTCGCGGCATTAACGTGGGCGACGTGCTGATTGGCGAGAACTACACCTACACTGACGCCGACGCGACCGCCTTCGGTTACGCGCGCGGCCAGGTTCCGGGCATGCCCGAAAGCTACGACGGCCAGGCGGACGAGTGGCAGGATGCCCTGGAGCATGCGCTCGCCGCACTGGAGACGGTGCGTGAGCAGGCTGAGAGCCCGTGGGAGGTGCACCGCGGCCAGATGCTGGCGGGTAACTCCTTCGTAACCGCCCACAACGTGAAGGACACCCGCGAGGCGTTCGAGGGCGCTATCAGCACCGACATGGAGACCACCGCTATTGCGCAGGTCTGCCACAACTACGAGATTCCGTTTATCGGAGTGCGTTGCGTGTCTGATCTGTGCGGCCCGGAGGCTGACCAGGACTTCCACCTCTCCGTGGACGTGGTGGCTCCTCGTTCGGCTCGTTACGCGCTGCAGCTGGCCGCTGAGCTGTGGACCGAGGCGCAGCTGGAGGCGCTGGAGCTGGCTCTCTAAAGTTCTAGAGCATGCGGCACGATGTGAGCTCGCATGCGGCAAGTGCCGGGGCGTGAACCTGAATGGTTTGCGCCCCGGTCTTTGCGCCCCGGTTCTTTTATGCCGGTCTTTTTGTACTGGTTTTTGTACCCCAGTCTTTTTATAATCAGGCACTTTGATGTACCCGATCCGTAAGAAATGCAGAAATATTAACCGTGGTGAATATACATTCTGTGTGTCGTGGAGTACTATGAATGAGGAAACTGTCCGATCTCACAGAGGAGTACGTCGTGAAGTTCTGCCCGACTCTCGCCTCCGTCACCGGTCTGCTCGGTGGCTACAAGGTTGCATCTAGCACCGGCATCCGCCCGCTCGGTGGTGCTGTCCTGGCACTGTGCGGTGCCGTGGCTTACAAGAATTGGAAGCGTAAGGCTGGCGCAGGCCGTGCCACCTTCCTCACCGCTGTCTACCTCGGCGCGTTCGGCGCCGCTCATCCGCTCGCCAAGAAGCTTGGCGCGTGGCCTGCAGTCTACACCGTGACTGCTGCAACCGCTCTGTGCTCTATCGTCATTGGACGTAAGCGACAGAAGTAGTCTTTGACGAAAAGACGGCGGAAAGGCAACGTTGCCTTCCCGCCGTCTTTTGCGTTCCCTCCCACCGTACCGGTTGGGTGGGGATGCGCCGGGGCGACGCGCGAAGGCAACACTTTCTGCGCAACGCCCCATCACTCGATGGGGAGTGAATCAACCGGTACCGCTCTCAGTCACCTGCTGAGCTGCGGCACCGCTCGATAAGTTTCCCCGCCACCGGCGGGTACACCCCACGAGGTAAAGGAAAAGAAGAAGATGAATACCACTCCGGACTCATCCCCGGTACAGCAGGGAGCAGCCGCCTCCGAGAGCCCGCAGCTAGCGCGTGGACTCTCCCTGCGTCACATCATGTTCATCGCCCTCGGCTCCGCCATCGGCACCGGCCTGTTCTACGGCTCGGCATCTGCCATTCAGCTGGCGGGCCCCTCCGTGTTGCTTGCCTACGTTATTGGCGGCGCGGCAGTGTTCATGGTGATGCGCGCAATGGGCGAACTCGCCCTGGCGCACCCGGTCTCCGGAGCGTTCTCCGAATACGCCACCCGCTACCTCGGACGCTGGGCTGGCTTCGTAACCGGCTGGACCTATGCCCTGGAGATGGCGCTGGTCGCCATCGCGGACGTCACCGCCTTTGCCGTGTACATGAAGTTCTGGTTCCCGAACAGCCCCTCCTGGATTTGGATTGTCTCGGTTCTGCTGATTCTGCTCGCCATTAACCTGGCGAAGGTCAAGGCGTTCGGCGAAACCGAATTCTGGTTCACGCTCGTGAAGGTCAGCGCCATTATCGCCATGATTGTTGGCGGTATCGCCCTGCTCTTCGTGGGTGTGCAGGCGCACGACTCCGTGGCGCCCTCGGTTACGAACCTCTGGGCTCTTGAAGGCGGCTTCTTCGCGAACGGATTTACCGGCTTCCTCGCCTGCTTTACCGTGGTGATGTTTGCGTTCGGCGGTATCGAGAACATCGGTATTGCCGCCGGTGAGGCGAAGGACCCGCGCACCTCAATTCCCAAGGCGATTCGCACGGTGCCGTTCCGCATCCTCATCTTCTACATTCTGACCCTGTCGGTCATCATGTCCCTGTACCCCTGGTACTCGGTGACGAAGGCGAACTCGCCGTTCGTGCAGATTTTTGAAGGTCTGGGCATTCCGGCTGCCGCTTCGATTCTGAACGTGGTCATCATTACCGCCGCAATCTCTGCGCTGAATGCGGACGTGTACGGTGCCGGCCGCATGATGTACGGCCTGGCGAAGCAGAACCTCGCCCCCGCATCCTTTGCGAAGGTCACGAAGAACGGTGCGCCCTGGATGACCACCCTCATTATGGTGCTGGTTATGGCGGTTGGCGTGATTGTGAACGTGCTCTTCGAGAACGCGTTTGAGGTGGTCGCCTCCCTGGCAACCTTCGCGACCGTATTCGTGTGGGTCATGATTCTGCTGGCGCACATCGCGTTCAAGCGCAGCGGCGCCGATACCGAAGCGCAGCCGGTACGCCAGCCCCTGTGGCTGAGCTACCTGGCGTTGGCGTTCATGATCTTTATCGTGGTGCTCTTCGGTTGCTTCGCCGATACCCAGCTGGCGCTGGTGATGGGCGCAATCTGGTGCCTGTTCCTGCTGGGCTACTACCGCCTCGTGGTGGTCCGCGCTCGCGCTGAAGCAGCAGAAGCATAGGGAGTAGAAGCGCAGACACCGAATAAACGTAGAGCCACTGAATAAACGTAGAGCCCGGTGCGAGGACTCGGCGTGAGAACCCGGTGTGAGAACCCGACTGCAAAGCCCGGCGACCGGTAGTGTGATGAGCTACCTGTTGCCGGGCTTCTGCTCACCCTTCCACGAAAGCGCCCCGGTAGCGTAGAATGGGAAGAACGCGTCTGCAGTCCGCAGTAGACGACGTGTATTACAGGGCGTAAGCCCACCACCCGGCGGCAACCGTCCGTACGGGACGTATGCGGTACTAACTCTAGGAGTTAAAAGTGGCACTGGATCCCGCTGTCAAGCAGGCAATCATCAAGGAATACGCAACCCACGAGGGCGACACCGGTTCGCCCGAGGTTCAGATTGCAGTTCTGTCTCGTCGTATCGCCGACCTGACCGAGCACCTGAAGTTCCACAAGCACGATCACCACTCCCGTCGTGGCCTGATGATCCTCGTTGGTCGTCGCCGCAACATGCTCGGCTACCTGAAGAGCGTCGACATCGAGCGTTACCGTTCGCTGATCGAGCGCCTGGGTCTGCGCCGATAAAACAGGAGCGTCTTGACGCTTTTGTGGTGATTAATCGCCTTTAGGCGGTGTGTGCGGACGTGCTGTCAGCACTACCAACCCTCCAATACGGAGGCGGGTAGCGCCAGCGCGTCCGTACTGCCGCGTTGAGGGGCGCATCTTCCGCTCGCTAGATTCGGCGCTAGATTCCAACGCTAGATTCACTGCGAGAAATCGGTAGAAGACGCCGCCCCACCTGAAAGAAAGAACAGAAGGCCGTACTGGCACACACGCCGCGGTCCTCGGTAGCGAATTACGGAATAACACCACTCCCACAACCGTGCCGACACACGTCAAGCACACGAAAAGGCGGGGGAGAGGTGCCGTGGTTTCCTATCGAAGGCCGACTCGTGCGCCGTACGGCCTGCCAAGAAGAAAGAAGGAACCGTGGAAGGTCCCGAAATCAAGTTTGCTGAAGTCGAAATCGACAACGGCATTCACGGTAAGCGCCACGTGCGCTTTGAAACCGGCCGCCTCGCAAAGCAGGCTGCTGGCTCCGTCCTCGTCACCATCGATGACGAGACCACCCTGCTCTCCGCAACCGCAATCGGCAAGTCTCCCCGTGAGGGCTTCGACTTCTTCCCGCTGACCGTGGACGTGGAAGAGCGCATGTACGCAGGCGGCAAGATTCCCGCATCGTACTTCCGCCGCGAAGGCCGCCCCAGCACCGAGGCAATCCTGGCTGCACGCCTGATCGACCGCCCGCTGCGCCCCGCCTTCACCAAGGGCATCCGCAACGAGGTTCAGGTCGTTGTGACCGTCCTGACCTACGAGCCGGACGAAATCTACAACACCTTCGCAATCAACGCTGCATCCGCATCGACCTCCCTGTCCGGTGCGCCGTTCAACGGCCCCATCGGTGGCGTGCGCATGGCACTGATCGATGGCCAGTGGGTCTGCTTCCCCAAGTACTCCCAGCTGGAAAACGCTGTATTCGACATGGCTGTTGCAGGTCGTATCGTCACCAAGGCTGACGGTACCGAAGACGTCGCCATCATGATGGTTGAGGCAGAAGCAACCGACAACTCCTGGAAGCTCATCAAGGAAGACGGCCAGACCGCCCCCACCGAAGAGATCGTCGCAGAGGGCCTGGAAGCAGCTAAGCCCTTCATCGCAGCACTGTGCAAGGCGCAGGCTGACCTGGTGGCTCGCGCAGGAAAGCCCGCCCTGGAACTGCCCTTCTTCGGCGGCCACGGCGAAGACGTCGACGCAGCAGTTGAAGCATTCGCAGCAGACCGCCTGGCAGAGGTGTACTCCATCGCTGGCAAGCAGGAACGCGAAGCAGCAGCAGCCGAGCTGCAGGAAGAGCTCATGGAAGCTCTCACCGGCGAAGGTAAGGAATTCGAAGAACGCTCCAACGAGGTCTCCGTAGCATTCGCTGCCCTGACCAAGCACGTGGTTCGCCAGCGCATCCTCACCGAGCAGGTCCGTATCGACGGCCGCGGCCTGACCGACATCCGCCAGCTCACCGCTGAGGTTGAAATCCTGCCCCGCGTTCACGGTTCCGCTCTCTTCGAGCGCGGCGAAACCCAGATCATGGGTATCACCACCCTGAACATGCTCAAGATGGAGCAGCAGCTGGACTCCCTGCACCCGGTCAAGTCCAAGCGCTACATCCACCACTACAACTTCCCGCCGTACTCCACCGGTGAGACCGGCCGCGTGGGTTCGCCCAAGCGCCGCGAAATCGGCCACGGTGCACTCGCAGAGCGCGCAATCACCCCGGTGCTGCCCTCCCGCGAAGAGTTCCCCTACGCAATCCGTCAGGTCTCTGAGGCTCTGGGCTCCAACGGCTCGACCTCCATGGGCTCGGTCTGTGCATCGACCCTGTCCCTGCTGAACGCCGGTGTGCCGCTGCGCGCACCCGTTGCAGGTATCGCAATGGGCCTGGTCTCTGACGAGGTTGACGGCGAGACCCGCTACGCAGCCCTGACCGACATCCTTGGCGCGGAAGACGCACTGGGCGATATGGACTTCAAGGTTGCAGGTACCTCCGAGTTCGTGACCGCTATCCAGCTGGACACCAAGCTCGACGGTATCCCCGCATCCGTGCTCGCTGGCGCACTGACCCAGGCACGTGAGGCTCGCCTGCACATCCTCGAGGTGCTCGTCAGCGCGATTGACGCACCGGATGAGATGAGCGAGTTCGCACCGCGCATTATTTCCGTGAAGATCCCGGTTGCCAAGATCGGTGAGGTTATCGGCCCCAAGGGTAAGATGATCAACCAGATCCAGGAAGACACCGGCGCAGACATCTCCATTGAGGACGACGGCACCGTGTACATCGGTGCAGCTGACGGCCCCTCCGCCGAGGCTGCCCGTGCGGCAGTGAACGCTATCGCTAACCCGCAGGTTCCCGAGGTGGGCGAACGCTACCTGGGTACCGTGGTGAAGGTGACCGACTTCGGTGCGTTCATCTCGCTGACCCCCGGTAAGGACGGCCTGCTACACATCTCCGAGATGCGTAAGCTCAACGGCGGCAAGCGCGTTGTTGACGCTGAGGACGTTGTCTCCGTGGGCCAGAAGGTCCAGGTGGAGATCACCAAGATTGATGACCGCGGCAAGCTCTCGCTGGCACCGGTCGTTGAGGGTGGCGACGACGAGTAGTCGTAACCCCCGCTAAGTGATGAGGGGCGTTCGGCGCACCCGGTGCGGTTCATTCCCCGCCGGATGCACCGGGCGCCCCTCCGCTGTGCTTGCCCTGCATCTTTTGATGCTCACCCACCCCACCAACTGTGGGACTGCCTACAGGTAGTGGGGCGGGAATGCTTACCTTCAGACGTACCTGTTGAAAGGTTCTTCTCTCTATGTCTATTTCCCTGCCCGTCGAGCTTGAGGCCATCGCCGAAGAGCTCAACTACGAGCACGGCCGCCTCATCTACGAGGGTGTAGGCGGTAACGAGGTGCGCCGCTCCATCCTGCCCGGAGGCGTACGCGTGATTACCGAAAAAATGCCCGGTACCCGCGGCGTATCCATCGGATTCTGGGTGGGAGTCGGCTCCCGCGACGAAGCCCCCGGCATGCTCGGCTCCACCCACTTCCTGGAGCACCTGCTGTTCAAGGGCACCGGCGCCCGCACTGCCCTGGACATCGCATCCTCCTTCGACGCGGTAGGCGGCGAATCCAACGCCCTGACCGCTAAGGAGCACACCTGCTACTACGCGCGCGTGCTCGACGATGACGCGCCCATGGCGGTGGACGTCATCACCGACATGGTCACCAACGCCCTGCTGGACCCGGCTCACCTGGAACAGGAACGCGGCGTGATCCTCGAAGAAATCGCCATGGACCAGGACGACCCGACCGACGTTGCCTTCGAGAACTTCGTGGAGCAGCTTATGGGTGAGAACCCGCTGGGCCGCCCCATCGGCGGTACCCCGCAGGAGATTACCGAGGTGCCGCGTGACGCCGTGTGGGAGCACTACAAGCGCTACTACACCCCGGACCGCCTGGTCATTTCTGCCGCAGGTTCGCTGGAGCATAGCACCATGGTCCGCCTCGTGCTGGAGGCGCTGACCCGCTACGGCTGGAACCTGCAGGAGGGCGTGGCACCGGCACCGCGTCGCGTACGCACCGACAGCGGCATTGTTCCGCTGAGTGAGCTGCGTGAGGTGGAGAAGGGCTTCGAACAGACCAACATTGTGATGGGTTGCCCGAGCATTATCGCCGGTGACGACCGCCGCTACGCGATGAGCGTGCTGACCAGCGCATTCGGTGCGGGCATGTCCTCGCGCCTGTTCCAGGAGATTCGTGAGAAGCGGGGCCTCGCCTACAGCACGTTCGCGTTTTCCGGTGCGTACTCGGATGCCGGCTACTTCGGCATGTACGCGGGCTGCCTGCCCGCTAAGACCGAGCAGGTGCGTGAGGTCATGGGCTACGAGTTCGATAAGCTCGCCACCGCCGGTATTACTGAGGAGGAGCTGACGAAGGTCCGCGGCCAGCTGGCTGGCTCTACCGTGCTCGGTAGCGAGGATTCGGGTTCGCGCATGTCCCGCCTGGGTCGCGCCGAGCTGGACTCTGGACTGTTCACCAGCACCGATGAGCTGCTGGAGAAGATTCGCGCGGTCTCCCTGGAGGAGGTTCGCGACCTGGCGGCGTACCTGGGGCAGCAGCAGATGATTACCACCATCGTGCGCTAACCCCTGAACATCCCTAACGTACAACGCTGGTAAGGCATAGAATGCCCGTTCCCACACCCCACCAAAGCGGGGGAGGGAACGGGCATTTTGTGTGCATCGGTATCTACGAAGAGATACTTCCAAGAAGTGCTTCCGAGTGTTCTGCCGCCCATGCTCTTGACGCTCAGCATGAGCGGCAGAACCGAAAAAGCTACCGCTGAGAGCTACTACTTCTGTGCCTTGGCAATAGCTTCCATCAGCACCTGGGCGTAGAGCTCCTGACCAGCAACCTCAGGGTGAACACCGTCAGAGGCCAGCAGACCACTCTGAGTCTGCAGAGCCTGGCGGATCGTAGAGTTCCAATCCGCAATGATCACACGATCAGAATGCTGAGCCGCAAACTCACGAATCTTACCGTTCGAGTAGTCAATCCAGGTCAGGTTGCGCGGGCCGTAACCGGTGACCAGCACCAGCTTAGAATCGGCGGGCATAGCCGCCAGAACCTCGTCGAGCTGACCATCCAGAATGGTCGAGTTCGCGGTCACCGACAGCACGAAGGTTTTACGAATCTGGCCGTTGGAACCCATAGACTTAATAATCGGCAGGGCCTTAGCAATGGTTTGTCCCTCAGCCGCATCGATAGATGCCTCGGGCATCTTGTCGTACAGCTCGGGGGATACCGCCACCACAATGGAGTCACCCACAATGGTCACCTGCGAGGAGTTCACCGAACCGGTTGCAGCCTTCGAATCGGAAGGGCTAGCAGAGGCAGAAGCCTTCGCATCCTTACCCGTAGCAGAAGCGCTCGGGCTTGCCGATGCGCTCGCAGCCTGCGCCTCCTGACGAGCCTTCAGGCGTTCAGCGGCGGCACGCTTGCCGTCCTCAACGGACTGCTGGGCGGTAGTCATCGCCGGAGCGGTGTGCACCGCCAGGCCGGTCGAAGCAGCAGCCACAACAACGGCAAGAGCCACCGAAACCGGCAGGAGCCTAGTGCGTGAAGACTGGAAAGCCGCCACCACACGGTTAGCGCTACCGCGGAAACCGTAGCGGCGAATCGGGGTCTCAACCCAGCGGTACGACATCTCCGCAATCGCGAAGGTCGCCACCAAAACGCCCACATTTACCAGCGGGGAGCGGTCCGCACCCATCAGGTAGTGCATGACCACGGCGAGCGGCCAGTGCCACAGGTACAGGCCGTAGGAACGTTCGCCCACCCAGCGCAGGGGCGCGAAGTTCAGCAGGCGGCGCAGCATCTCGGAGGCACCAGCGAGCATGTCGGGCAGCATACCCTGAATCACGCCCAGCGCCAGCAGGGAGGCGCCGAACAGACCCCAGGGAATCGCGCCGGGTGCCGACTCGGGAACCAGAATTGCGTAGGGAATCAGCGCGAACAGGGACAGCCAGCTAATCATGACGCGGGCGAACGCGACCAGGCCGAAGGGCTGAGCCACACGGTACAGCACGGACTGCTGCAGCGGCGGGTACAGCGACCAGGGGCGCGCGAACGCCAGCAGGGCGCCGAGCAGCAGGCCGTACAGGTGCGTGTCGGTACCGTAGTAGACGCGGCTAATGGGTGCGCCAGACATCAGAAGAGCGGTGGCGGTGCTCAGCGACGCAATAATACCCAGCACCATGACCACGCTAAAACGACGCCAGCGGCGGCGCAGCAACAGACCAGCCGCAACAATCAGCAGCGGCCACACCACGTAGAACTGTTCTTCCACCGCCAGGGACCAGAAGTTCGTGAAGAGCTCCGGGGAGGTCTGCGTGAAGTAGTCGTTACCGGCAAAAATAGAAATCCAGTTGGACGAGAAGGTCGCCGCACCAGCGAGCTGACGGCCCAGGTTCACCTGAATATCGCCGCCAATGAGCAGGCTGACCGGTCCCATGACCAGAATCAGCAGGGTAATGGCGGGAAGCAGACGGCGGGCACGTCGGATCCAGAAATTGCCCAGGGCAATTTTGCCGGTGAGAGCACCTTCACGCAGAAGCAGGGAGGTAATCAGGAAACCGGAGATGACGAAGAAAATATCCACGCCAATCATGCCGCCGGGTAGTACGGTGGGCCAGAAATGGTACACCATCACGAGGAGCACGGCGATTGCTCGCAGACCGTCCAGACCCGGCAGAATATAACGCCGGTTAGCCTCATCTGGACGCACGGAGGAGGTAAAGAGGGACTTCATACTGTCAAAGCACTCCGTAGGATGGAAATTATAGAAATACTTCCTAATTATATGGTTGCTAACTTTAGATAGCGTATTAAACGGCTTGTATGACGGTTAGATTACTTCGCTTTTTAGACCGCTGAGGTTCCGCGGGGTATCTCACCCAGCGTGTGCGATGGCGTGCACCGCGCCCACACGGGGGATAATAGAGGCTGTACGTCACAGCGTCTGCCCCATAGTCGGGGTGCACAAAAGCTACGGAGGAGAGAAGATGGCCCACGAGGGCGACGAAAAAATCTGGAAGGTAGCGGTACTCGGTGCCGCAGGCCGCATGGGCTCTGAGGCGGTGCGCGCCGTCAACACCTCCGCAGACATGGACCTGGTGGCGGCACTGGGCCGTGGCGATGACCTGCAGGAGCTGGTCGATGCCGGCGCAGAGATTGTTATTGACCTGACAGTTCCCGAATCCAGCGAGGCGAATGTGCGTTTCGCGGTGGAGCACGGTATGCACGCGGTGGTTGGTACGACCGGTTGGACCCCCGAGCGCCTGGACTCCCTGCGCGAACTGCTGACCGAGCACCCCGAGGTGGGTGTGCTCATCGCCCCGAACTTCGCGATTGGTTCGATTCTCGCCACCGAGTTCGCGGCGAAGGCGGCACGCTACTTCGAATCGGTAGAAATCATTGAGATTCACCACCCGAACAAGGTGGACGCCCCCTCCGGTACCGCTGTGCACACCGCCCGCAAGGTGGCTGCCGCCCGCGCGGAGGCTGGCGTGGGTGCAAGCCCGGACGCCACCACCTCCGATCCTTTGGGATCGCGCGGCGCCGTAATCGACGATATTCACGTACATGCGGTGCGTCTGCGCGGCATGGTGGCGCATCAGGAGATTCTGCTGGGTGACCCCGGTCAGCAGCTGGTGATTCGTCATGATTCCTTTGACCGTACCTCCTTTATGCCCGGCGTACTGTTGGGTGTGCGTGAGGTGGCGGCGCATCCGGGTTTGAGCGTGGGCTTGGACGCCTACATGGATTTGTCGTAGGGGAGCGTTATGTCTGAACAGACTTCACCCGACGCCTCGCCGGTATCTTCCGAGGCTCGTAGCCCCTGGTGGACTTCGCTGCGTCTGTGGACTGTCTGCGCCTGCGTGCTGATGGTGCTGACCGTGCTGATTCTGCCACTGCCTTTGGCGGCGCGTGCCTCTATTATGGGTGTGCTGATTTTTAGTGCTGTCTTTGTGACGGTGGATGCTGGCGGATTCGGCAAGACCTTCGCGGCGCTGACCTGCGCGCTGCTGACCCTGTACCTGGTGCATATTGCGCAGCAGGGCTTCGTGATGCTCACTTCCGGTTCTGTGGCTGGCATGGTGCTCGGCGCGGGTATGATCCTGCTCCCGATTCTGGGTGCGTGGGCGCTGGTGCGTGAGGTGCTTTTCGGCGCTCGTATTCAGCGTATGGCTCAGGAGCTGGCTGCTTCGGGTGAGCTTGCGGAGGATACCCTGCCTCGCACCCCGGCGGGTCGTGTGGACCGTGAGGCTGCGGCGGTGGAGTTCGAGAGCTTCGCCGCGGCGGTGGAGCAGGAGCCGAATAACTGGAAGGCATGGTTCAACCTGGCGTGCATGTACGATGCCGGTGGTGAACGCAAGCGTGCTCGTGCGGCGATGCGTAACGCGTGGTCGTTGCGTTCGGGCGGTCAGGCGAAGGGCATGCGTTAGGCGCTAGCGCTGCGATCCCTAGTCAATGCCACATTTATTTTCGGTATGAGACTGATAACGCCGAGGCTATGTGCCCGGTTTCATAGGCTCTCGTGGAAGTACCGCGGGTTTGAAAGAGTCCGAATTGTAGAACACGCATGAAAACTTATGCGTTCTGTAGCAAAAATCTGCATTTCGGGCGTACTCTGGACATATGTCTGAGAACCTTTCGAACCCCGGTACTTTTGTTGAGCCTGTCTTTGGTCGCCTCCTGACCGCAATGGTGACCCCCTTCGCTAAGGACGGTTCCGTTGATGAAAAGCAGGTCGCAGACCTGGCGAACTACCTTGTGGAGAACGGCCACGACGGCCTGGTGGTCTGCGGTACCACCGGTGAGTACTCCACCATGACCGATGACGAGAACGAGCGCGTCTTCCAGATTGTGAAGGACACCGTCGGTTCTCGTGCGAAGATTATTGCCGGTGTTGGTTCGAACGACACCGCGCACACCATTGAGCTGGCACACCGTGCCGAAAAGGTTGGCGTGGACGGCCTGCTGGTCGTGACCCCCTACTACAACAAGCCGACTCAGCCGGGTGTCTACGCCCATTTTGCGACCGTTGCTCAAGCAACTGAGACCCCCGTCATGCTTTACGATATTCCGGGTCGTGCGGGCATCCCCATCGCACCCGAAACCTACCGCCGCCTTGCAGAAATTGATAGTATTGTAGCGGTGAAAGACGCCAAGGCAGACTTCGGTGCCGCAACCGAAGTTATGGCAACCACCGACCTGCACTACTACAGCGGCGACGACGGACTGACCCTTCCCTGGATGGCAATGGGCGCTATTGGCCTCGTTTCGGTGACCGCACATGTGGCACCTGCACTCTTCCGTGCTCTGATTGATGCTGTCGTTGCACAGGATCTGGTGGAGGCTCAGCGTCTTCACCTGGAACTGACTCCGATTGTCCGAGCAACCATGGGCCGTGCTCCCGGTTGCGTTGCCGCCAAGGAAATTCTTTCCTGGCAGGGTGTGCTGGATGAGCCCGTCGTTCGCCTGCCGCATGTACTCTCCGAACCGGAGGTTGTCCAGGCCATGCGAGCTGACCTGCTCTCCTCGAGCATCGCTCACACCCTGAAGAACGCCTAAACTTTAACGCAGAACCTGCACAACTTATCGTGCAGAGCGCGTATATATAGAGGACTTCGGCTACCGTCACACCCCACTTTTGGGGGCACATGATGTAGCCAACGGATGCGGACTCCACACCTAACACTAGGTGAGGGGTCCGCTCTGGCGTATTGCCGCGGTTTACCGCCCAATGATTCGGCCCACCACTCAGACAGGGGCCCAGCTTAGGTAGAGGCACCCGAGCACTACGCCCCCCCAATACTTTTGAATACTTTCGGTGATTTGGACGCACCGGCAGCACCCCACCTCCTCGGCATGTGAGAGCCGAACCGGCGGGAGCGCATGCGGTACGAAGCGTCGCCTACGAATCACAGACATCACAAGAAAACATAGAAGAAAGAGGAGACACACGATGAGCGTCTTTGAAGCGAATCTTCCCCTCCCTCCCCGCCTGAAGAAGGACACCCTGCGCGTGGTGCCCCTGGGCGGTCTGGGCGAAGTCGGTCGTAACATGACCGTGTACGAAATTAACGGCAAGCTGCTGATTGTTGACTGCGGCGTGCTCTTCCCCGAAGAGTCCCAGCCCGGCGTGGACCTGATCCTGCCCGACTTCAGCTACATTGTCGACCGTCTGGACGACGTGGTTGCCATGGTGCTGACCCACGGCCACGAGGACCACATCGGCGCGGTTCCCTACCTGCTGCGCCGCCGCCCCGACATCCCCCTGGTCGGTTCCGAACTGACCCTGGCACTGGTTGAGGCGAAGCTCGCCGAGCACCGCATCAAGCCCTACACCCTCGCGGTGAAGGAGCACCAGGTGGAGCGTTTCGGTCCGTTCGAGTGCGAGTTCGTTGCTGTGAACCACTCGATTCCGGATGCGCTGGCTGTCTACATCCGCACCAAGGCAGGCAAGGTTCTGCACACCGGTGACTTCAAGATGGACCAGCTGCCGCTGGACGGCCGCATCACCGACCTGCGCCACTTCGCTCGCCTGGGCGAGGAGGGCGTGGACCTGTTCCTGCCGGACTCCACCAACGCTGAGGTTCCCGGCTTCACCCCGACCGAGAAGCACATCGGTCCGGTGCTGTCGAACGTTTTCCGTGACGCAAGCGGCCGCATCATTGTGGCGTCCTTCTCCTCGCACGTTCACCGCGTGCAGCAGGTGCTGGACGCAGCCGCTGAGCGTGGCCGCAAGGTCGTGCTCGTGGGCCGCTCCATGGTGCGTAACATGACCATTGCCGAGAAGCTGGGCTACCTGAAGGTTCCCGCCAACGTGCTGGTGGACCTGAAGAAGGTTGACGACTACCGCCCCGACCAGATCGTGATGATGTGCACCGGTTCGCAGGGCGAGCCGATGGCGGCACTGTCGCGCATGGCGAACGGTGACCACAAGATTCAAATTGAGCCCGGTGACACCGTGGTGCTCGCCTCCTCGCTGATTCCCGGTAACGAGACCAGCGTCTTCCGCATCATTAACGCCCTCATGAAGCTGGGCGCTAACGTGGTGCACAAGGGCAACGCGAAGGTTCACGTTTCCGGTCACGCTGCCGCGGGTGAGCTGCTGTACTGCTACAACATCCTCAAGCCGAAGAACGTTATGCCGGTTCACGGTGAGGTTCGCCACCTGATTGCTAGCGGTGACCTGGCGATGGAGACCGGCGTTCCGAAGAAGAACGTGCTGCTCTGCGAGTCCGGCACCGTCGTGGATCTGCGCGATGGCGTGGCGTCCGTGGTGGGCGAGGTTCCCTGCGAGTACCTGTACGTTGACGGCCGCTCCGTCGGTGAGGTCACCGAGAGCGATCTGAAGGACCGCCGCATCCTGGGTGAAGAGGGCTTCGTGTCCATCGTGACCGTGGTGGACCGTGCAACCAAGCGTGTGGTGACCGGCCCGGATATTCACGCTCGCGGTATCGCGGAGGACGACGCGGTATTCGACGAGATTGTTCCGAAGATTACCGCCGCCCTGGAGGATGCTCTGCACCGCGCACCCGAGAAGGTGCACACCGTGCAGCAGCTGCAGCAGATTGTGCGCCGCACCATCGGTGCCTGGATTTCTCGCCGTCTGCGCCGCAAGCCCATGATTGTTCCCGTGGTTGTTGAGAACACCTCGAAGTCTGCGAAGAACTAATACTCTGCGCGAGGCTAACTGCCTGGTATAGCGAAAGGCGGGGTCGATACATTGGTGTCGGCCCCGCCTGCCGTGTATCTGCGGAACGTATGCGCGAAAGCTATGCGAAACGCTGCGCGACAGCGAACGCAGTAGGGGAGAAGCGCCTCATCAGTGCCCTATCAATGCATCTATAGACACCGGGCGGGGCGCACTTTTTAGCTCACTGATAACGAAAGAATCGGTACATTAACGGGAAGGTTGATACCCTAAAAGGTATGGCTCCACGGACCACGAAGGGTCGTAACACGACCTCTACTAAAGCAAACACTAAGAAGACCACCCGCAAGCGCACCACCTCCCGAGGCGGTGCCCAGCGCGGTGCCAACGCGGCGAACCCTGTAGCGGGCGCTATTTCCTCCGTCTGGCTGAGCATCGCTCACGCTATCGGTGGGCTGTTCCGCTCCATTGGTGCGGTGCGCACCGACCTTGCGCCCGAAGACCGTCGTGACGGCGGCGCGCTCACCATCCTGCTGTTCGGCCTCATTAGTGCCGGAGTGGAGTGGTACAACTGGCGTGCGCACACTTCCCTCGGTTTGTTGCGAGCGCCCCTGGACGCCTGGCACACCATGCTGGGCGGTATTTTCGGTCAGGGTGCCCTGCTGATTCCGGTGTTCTGCCTCATCATGGCGTGGTGTGTTTTCCGTGGGCCCGACCTGATTAAACGTAATAACCGCGTGGCGTTGGGTTCGTTCATCATGCTGGTGGCGACCTCCCTGTTCTTTGCCCGCCATGCGGGTCACCCGACGTTCGCAGATGGTTTTGACGCCGTCTGGGCTGGTGGTGGCGTGGCTGGCGTGCTGCTGGGCACCCCCATCGTGCGGGTAAGCGGCGGTATTGCGTTCGTTGAGATTCTGATTCATCTGCTACTGGGTATTGCCGGTCTGATGGTTCTGACGAACACCCCGATTCGTCAGGTGGTGCCACGTACCCTGCACCTGGTCGGTCTGGCTCTGGGTGAGAAGCCTAACGGTACGACCCGAACCTCCGTGAAGGATAGCTCGTCGGATGAGACTCAGACCGTGGATCTGAACGCTGAGGAGCACGACCGTAGCTACCTGTACGAGGATGAGAAGCCGGCGCGTACGGCTCCGAAGTCTGGCGGCCTGTTCTCTCGTCTGCGCGGTTGGTTGGGCATTGCTCCCGCTGCCTCGACCGATTCTTCCCTGGACGAGTACGCCGGTGATGAAGCATTCGTGAGTGCCGTGGTGGATGAGACTCACCCGGAGACCACGCAGATGCCGGTACAGCCGGCGGACTCTGCACAGGATTCTGCGCAGGGATCCGCTCAGCAGACGCGCCCGGCGGCTAAGCCGAACCGTCTGTCCCGTCTGCCCGGTCGCCTCAACCAGGCACCGGCCGCGCAGGGTACGTCCGCCCAGGGTACTTCTGCACAGAACGGTGCTTATTCGAGCAGCCCTGACCTCTTCGACGTTGAGGCGTCGGATGCACCCGCAGCCCGCCTGGATCAGGTGCAGCGTGCCGCCGTGGCGAACGGCCGCGTGAACCGTATTCCTGGCGAGGAGCCCCTCTTTGACGTTGAGGCATATGACGGCTTCGGCGCTTCTGAGGAAGCTGCACCGCAGACGAAGCCTCACCAAGTGGTGAACCCTGCGCAGTCTGCCGCACAGCCCGCCGCCTCGGCTTCCGCGTCCCAGGCTCCTGCCGCACCCGCGGCTCAGCCTCCGATTCCGACCCGCATGCACTCGCCCGGTGCTCACCCGAAGAACGCGGCTCCCGCGGCTTCGCGAGTGCCCGAGGCTGGCGTATCCCGCCCGCTACAGAACAATACTCAGGTGGCGACCACCGAGCAGGCGCGCGGCGAGCAGGTTGTGCAATCCTCCCGCGGCGCGTACGTGCTGCCTTCTGAGGAGATGCTGGTTTCTGGCCCGCCCGCTAAGGAATCCTCCGAGGTCAACGAGCACGTGGTTGAGGCTCTGACGAATGTGCTGGAGCAGTTCAAGGTGGATGCGCAGGTCACCGGCTTCTCGCGCGGCCCGACCGTGACCCGTTACGAGATTGAGCTGGGTCCCGCCACGAAGGTGGAGCGTGTGACGGCGCTGAGCAAGAACATTGCGTACGCTGTGGCGAGCCCGGATGTTCGTATTCTGTCCCCGATTCCGGGTAAGTCCGCGATTGGTATTGAGATTCCGAATACGGACCGTGAGACCGTTGCCCTGGGTGATGTGCTGCGTTCCCCGCAGGCTCACGCGAACCAGCACCCGATGGTCATGGGTGTGGGTAAGGACGTTGAGGGCGGCTTCGTGCTGGCGAACCTCGCGAAGATGCCGCATATGCTGGTCGCTGGTGCGACCGGTGCCGGTAAGTCTTCGTTTGTGAACTCGATGATTACCTCGATTCTGATGCGTGCAACTCCCGACCAGGTGCGCCTGGTGATGGTTGACCCGAAGCGTGTGGAGCTGACCGCCTACGAGGGTATTCCGCACCTGATTACGCCCATCATTACGAACCCGAAGAAGGCCGCTGAGGCTCTTCAGTGGGTGGTTCGTGAGATGGACGCCCGCTACGACGACCTCGCCCACTACGGCTACAAGCACGTTGACGACTTCAACAAGGCGGTGCGTGAGGGTAAGGTTCAGCCCGATCCCGGCAGCAAGCGTACGGTGCACGAGTACCCGTACCTGCTGGTGATTGTTGACGAGCTCGCCGACCTGATGATGGTCGCTCCGCGTGACGTGGAAGAGGCGATTGTTCGTATTACGCAGCTGGCGCGTGCGGCGGGTATTCACCTGGTGCTGGCGACCCAGCGTCCGTCGGTGGATGTGGTGACCGGTCTGATTAAGGCGAACGTTCCGTCTCGTATGGCGTTTGCGACCTCCTCGGTCACTGACTCTCGCGTGGTGCTGGATCAGCCCGGCGCTGAGAAGCTGATCGGTCAAGGTGATGCGCTCTTCCTGCCGATGGGTGCTTCGAAGCCGATGCGTGTTCAGGGCGCGTGGGTGTCTGAGTCTGAGATTCACGCCGTGGTTGAGCACGTGAAGAAGCAGGCGCCGACCATCTACCGTGAGGACGTGATGGTCTCTGCCGCGAAGAAGCAGATTGATGAGGAAATCGGCGATGACCTCGACGATCTGCTGCAGGCGGCGGAGATTGTGATTACGACCCAGTTCGGTTCGACCTCGATGCTGCAGCGTAAGCTGCGCATGGGCTTCGCGAAGGCGGGCCGCATCATGGACCTGCTGGAGTCGCAGGGGGTGGTGGGCCCCTCCGAAGGCTCGAAGGCACGTGAGGTGCTCATCCGCCCGGATGACCTGCAGGCGACCCTGGCGCGTATTCGCGGTGAGGAGCCTCCGGCTGCCGACCCGTACGCGAACGCGGTGGACCCGGGCGAGGCGGTCACCGACTATTTCGATGAGCCCGATGATGAGGGCTCGGAGGACGCCTGGCAGCTGACCGGCCGCTAGCCCTTCAGAGCCCTATCCACTCGGCTGTGTGAGTGCGCGACATGCACCCCGTATCGTCCCTGTGATGTCTGCTACGGCACACGTATAATGGACGGTACGGGGTGTTTGCGTATCCCCGATACGTTTAGGTGTCGGTGCGTACGCGGTCTCTCACCGTCGAAAGCCATCTACCCGTAAGGAGCCGTTATGAATGAAGCTCGCAATTCCGCATCCGCCGGTGCGGTCAGCACCGCGAAGCCTTCGAACTGGAATGTGCCGAATGTGTTGACGGTTCTGCGTATTATTGCGGTTCCTTTCTTCATCGTTGCCCTGGTGGCGGGCGGTACTTTCGGTGCCGCTGATCCGACGCACCGCTGGCTCGCATGGATTATTTTCATTCTTGCCATGCTCACGGACTGGGCGGACGGCTACTTGGCGCGCTCGCGTAATCTGATTACGAGCTTCGGTAAGATTGCTGACCCGATTGCCGATAAGTTCCTGACCGGCGCGGCGTTCATTGTGCTGTCGGCGTTGGGTGAGCTCTGGTGGTGGGTCACGATTGTGATTCTGCTGCGCGAGTGGGGCATTACGATCATGCGTCTGTTCGTTATTAAGTACGGTGTGATGGCCGCTAGTAAGGGCGGCAAGATTAAGACCGTGCTGCAGACGGTGGCGCTGGTGCTGATGCTTCTGCCGCTGGGCCAGCTGGGTCTTGGCTGGCTGATTCCTGGTTGGGTTCTGATGGGCGCGGTCACCGCGATTACTGTGTGGACCGGCCTGGTGTATGTGCGTGATGCGTATATTTTGCGTCGTAACTGGTTGCAGGCTCAGGCCTCCCAGGGCGGCGGTAAGTAGAGGCGAGGGGAGTGGCGTGTGCTGCTCCCCTTCGCTGTACCTGCGGCGCGTTGTGTGCCGCGTGAAATTTTGGTCGGCGGTTCGCCGCTGAAAGGAGAGAATGATGGTTGTTCCCCTCATACTTGAAGATGCTCTGTCCTCTGAGCTTTCCTCCGCTGAGCCCGCTGAGGTTTTCACTGGTACCCCGGAGGCGGCGGCGCTGCTGCTGCGTGATGCGGTGCAGTTGCGCGCCGCCCAGGAGGGGCCGGTGCAGGTGGCGACGGCTGAGTCGCTGACCGGCGGGGATGTGGGCGGCGCGATTTGTACGGTGCCGGGCGCATCCGCGTATTACCGCGGCGGCGTGATTTCGTACGCCTACGAGGTGAAGGCTCAGGTGCTGGGCGTGGATGCTCAGCTGCTGGCGCGTGAGGGTGCGGTGCATCCTGCGGTGGCGGTGCAGATGGCGGTCGGTGCGGCGCGTGTGTGCGGTGCCGATTATGCGGTGTCTACCACGGGTGTTGCCGGTCCTGATCCTGCGGATGGTCAGCCGGTGGGTACGGTCTATATCGGTGTGTGTTCCCCGGGTGGTTCTGAGGTGTTTGAGCGCCACTATTCGGGGGACCGCGCGCAGATTCGTGCGGCGGCGAGCGCGGATGCGATTGCTTTGCTGGCGCGTGCGGTGCGCGGCGGTGCCGGTGGGGTTCTGAAGGACGAGCTGGCGTAGCGTGCTAGGGCTGGGCTGGGCTGGGCTGTGCGGTGCCTGGAACGGCTGTGTCGTCGTCTGTGCGGCGCCTACCTAAAAAAAATTACGGTTCAAATATATTCACAGGGTTCTTTCAGCTCCGCAGGAATAAAGGCATAGGTTCGCCTGTTTGAATAGATACAAGCCATAAGAAGAGGACGAAAATGGCGGGGCCCCTAGCTCACGCTCCAAAAATCAGTTAGGCTTAACTATGTACAGTCCCGCAGGTCGGGAATACCTACTCAGGAAAGTGATATAGAAGCTCATGGCTAAGCAGCGCGTATCGATTAATGGCATTACTAAGTGGAAGGAAATCGAGGAGACCCCCCGACAGGTCGCCCCGGTCGTTGAGGAAGCTAAGGTTGTTCCCCTGCGACAGGCAATCGGTGAGGTTCTTCGCGATGTTCGCCAGCGTCAGGGTCGCACCCTGCGCGAGGTTTCCCAGCGTGCCCGTGTTTCCCTCGGTTACCTGAGCGAAGTTGAGCGCGGTCAGAAGGAAGCTTCCTCCGAACTGCTGGCGTGGATTTGCCAGGCTCTGGACATTCCGATGTCCCAGATGCTGCGTGAGGTTGCCGACCGTATGGCGGTTCTCGAGGGCGTTCAGATTCCGGATACTGTTCCGGCTGAAATGTCTGAGCAGTACAAGAGCGATTACTACATTCTCTCGAAGTAACGAGAGGCGGCACATGCCGCGCTAAACGTGAAGCGATGCCGTGCATCCCCGTAAGGTGGGGGTGCGCGGCATCGCTTATTCTCGGTTTACTCTCGGGCGATGTGGGCGATGTGGGCGATGTGACGAATTATTAAGCGAACTAGCGGTGAAGCGTAAGGAGTGCTTGTGAAGCTGAGCGAATTTTGGGCGTGCATGGAGTATGAGTTCGGTGCCGGGTATGCGCCGGTACTTGCGCGGGACCTGGTGCTGGGCTCGCTGGGTCATGTGACCGCTGCGGAGGCGCTGGACCAGGGTGTTAACCCGAAGGATGTGTGGCTTGCGATCTGTGAGGAGCAGGAGATTCCGCAGGAGCGCCGTCTGGGGCCCGATAAGGAGCCGTTGCGCTAATCGGTGAGTCTGGCGCTTTCTCGCGTAGGGGCGGGGCCTGCCGTTTGTTCGAGTGCTAGCGCCTGCGCGGGAGGTATTTTCGAATAATTAGCCGATAATCCGGGGTTTTTCGAAAATATATGCCGAAACCCTATCCGATTTATTCGAAACTGGGTCGTAATTTTGTTCGATTCATGCTAGACTTTTCCACATCAGGAATTTTTCGGAAAAATCTTCAAAGTTTTCCACAGATTTTAAAAAATGGCCTTATCCTGTCAGGCTGTGACCCTAGAGTAGTCTCAGAAGGAACCGGTAGGCCAAAACCTTCAAGGTCTCGATCACGAGTCCCACCGATTCCGAAGAAACATTACTCCCGTCAACCACTGACAACACAAAGAACGAGGTACTACCGTGGCTAAGAACACCAAGTCTCAGAGCGTAGCTCGCGTTCCCGAAGAGGGTCGCGCCAAGGCACTTGAAGCCGTGATGGCACAGATCGACAAGAACTACGGCAAGGGTGCAGTCATGCGCCTGGGTGATAAAGAAATCACCAAGACCGAGGTCATCTCCACCGGCGCTATCGCCCTGGATGCCGCTCTGGGTATTGGCGGTCTGCCCCGCGGCCGCGTCATCGAGATTTACGGTCCCGAGTCCTCCGGTAAGACTACCGTTGCGCTGCACGCTGTAGCGAACGTCCAGAAGGCAGGCGGCGTGGCAGCGTTTATCGACGCCGAGCACGCACTGGACCCGATCTACGCGGCTAAGCTGGGCGTGGACATCGACCAGCTGCTGGTCTCTCAGCCCGACACCGGTGAGCAGGCGCTGGAAATCATGGACATGCTGGTTGGTTCCGGCGCCGTTGATATCGTGGTCGTCGACTCCGTTGCCGCACTGGTACCCCGCGCCGAAATTGAAGGCGACATGGGTGACTCCCACGTGGGTCTGCAGGCTCGCCTCATGAGCCAGGCTCTGCGTAAGATTACCGGCCGCCTCTCCGCAACCGGCACCACCGCAATCTTCATCAACCAGCTGCGTGAGAAGATTGGTGTCTTCTTCGGCTCTCCCGAAACCACCACCGGTGGTAAGGCGCTGAAGTTCTACGCTTCGGTTCGTATCGACATCCGCCGCATTGAGACCCTCAAGGACGGCGCTAACCCGATCGGTAACCGCACCCGCGCCAAGATCGTGAAGAACAAGATGGCTCCGCCCTTCAAGCAGGCTGAGTTCGACATCCTCTACGGTGAGGGCATCTCCGTTGAGGGCGGCATCCTGGACCTGGCGGTGGAGAACGACATCGTCAAGAAGTCCGGCGCATGGTTCACCTACGACGGTGAGCAGCTGGGCCAGGGCCGCGAGAACGTTCGTAAGCTGCTCAAGGACAACCCCGAGCTCACCGAAGAACTGCAGTACAAGGTTCTGGTGAAGCTGGGCATCATTGAGGAAGAAGCTGACGAGCAGGCAGCTGCTGAGTCCGAGGGTAACGACCCGCTGGACGAGCTGGCTGAGGAGTTCTAAACCGGCTCGCGTAGCTTCTTGCTAACGCCACGACTGATTGCCGTGTGCTGTGCATTCCGCACGGTGCACGGCAATCTGTCGTTAACGGAAGAAACACGTTAACGGGTGCGCATTAAGGGGAGTATCAGGGGGCGCCGGGACAACGCCTCGTTACAATGGGGGAGCGCTGTATAGCCGGGCGCACGGGTCATCAAGCGAGCGCCAACACAGGGGAGAGGAGGAACTGAACATGACGGAGCAGTGCATGATGGAACAGCGCATGACGGAACAGAACGGTCATGAAGAGCGTGAGCAAAACAGCGCGCGTGACGGCGACGCCGGTTTTGCGGCGCTGGAGGCGACCGAACCGCACTTCGGTTCCTCAGCGCTTGGTAACTTTGTTTCCTTTGAGCCTGTTGCCCCGCCGGTTGAGGTAGACGGCTTCGAGGCCCTCAATTTTGAGGCACCCGCGCCCCTGGCTGAGCCCACCCTCAGCTGGGAGGTGCCTGCCGCTGTTGCACCTCCTTCTGTTGAAGAGCCCCCGTATGAGGATGAGCCCCCATACCCTGATGAACCCCCATACCCTGATGAGCCTCCCTATGAGGGCGAACCTCCCTACGAGGACGAACCTGCGTATCCGGCAGAGCCTTCGTACATTGAAGCAGAGTACGCAGGGGAATATTGGGTACCCTCGGACGAAGCGGCACTCGCAGAAGCAATAGCGGAGCAGCGTGGGGGCCAAGAAACCGCACCCCAGAAAACCAAGCCGAAAGCGCGGCAGGCTGAAAAGCCCGCGCCTCAGAAGAAGCCAGCGCCTAAGAAGAAGTCAGCGGCCACAGAAAACGCCCCCAAAAAGTGGGTGCGGAACAGGACCGCGGATTCGGTAGCCGCTGAGGAGTTCCCGGACTGGCACCCCGCCGCGCACGGCTTTGTTGAAGAAAGCATCGCCCGCGATAACGGCGGCGACTACGCCGGGGAGTTCCGCGTACCCGAGCTGCCCCTGCAGGCTGTGCCCGCCAACTTTGAAGATGGCAGTTCTGAGGAAGGTAGTGAATCCCCGCGCCGCAGCCTGCTCGTTGACCCGAACCTGCCCGCCGTCTCCATTGACGAAGCGCCCGCTCGTGCCTTCACCCCCGGCGGTGCCGAGCCGCGCCCTATGGCGGCGGGGCGCATGAGTCGAGCGGGTGCCGCCTCCATCGGATCGGGGCTCACTGCCGAAGAGAAGGAAGAGATCGAGAGGCAAGCCGCTCAGCGGGATAAGCAGAAGAAACGCAAATCTTCGCGTGCCTCCAAGAACACCGACTACAAGCGTGGGTTCCGCCGCATGAGCGCGGTGCAGCAAGAGAAAATGCGGAGCCGTTCGCCCTACGCGCCCGCCTTTGGGGCTCGAAGTGACGACGAGGAAACCCGCAAGAGTCCTGCGGGCCGCGGCTCGGGGAGCAACCTATTTAGGGAGGGAAGTAGTTTGAACGAAGAACTCACCCCCGCCGAAGAAGCACTCATCCGCGGTATTGCCGAGGAGGAGGCGCAGGGCGTTGGTACCGGAAAGCGCCGTGCCGCTTCGGCTGGATCCCCAAAGGGCGGTTCTCGAGCACGCGGCTCCCAACCGGGCGGCTCTCAGATGGGACATGCTTCCTCACAACCGGAAAGTAACGTGCCTTCCTGGAAGCAGAAGGTGCGTGCCGCCCGAGCCGCGGAAGAAACAGACCCCTACACACGCGCTAAAACCATCGTGTACAACCAGCTGGCGTACTCGGCAAAAACCCGAGGTCAGCTGCGGAAGAAGCTGCAGGCAGAAGGCTTCGACGCGGAGCTCATTGAGCCGCTGCTCGATAAATTCGAGGCTGCAAAACTCATTGACGACGCCGAATACGCCCAAACATTTGTGGCGCAGAAGAGCCGCACCAAGAAGCTCTCCCGCGCCGCGCTACGCCGTGAGCTCGCTGAACGCGGGGTGCGCGGTGAAGAAGCGGAGAATGCACTGGCTCAGCGCACCGACGAGCAGGAACGTGAGGACGCCGCCGAGCTGGTGCGTAAGAAGCTGCGCCCCGGCATGGACCTGAGCGACCGCGCCGAAAAGGATAGGGTGACTCGCCGACTGCTGGGGATGCTGGCTCGCCGCGGGTACTCCTCCTCGGTGTCGATGTCGGTGATTCGTGAGGAACTCGCCGTCTACGGTGCGGAGGACGAGCTCTGGTAGAGGGCGAATTAATACATTCCGCACGCACAGATAGACCCATGCCGGGGTGACCGCAAAAATAGGCACTATAAAGGGTGAGACCGCTACAGACATACTCTGTGGCGGGCTCACCCTTTACGCTTTTGAGTTTTATAAAACGCCTTGGCGAAGGCTATATCCGCTGTTTACTCTGCTGCTTATTCAGCGGCTCCCAGACGGTTCGCGAATTCGGCGAGGGTCGCGTCCTGAGAACCGGCAATCTCAAGGAGCAGACGCATCAGCTGCGCACCTTCACGGCGAATACGAGGCAATAGATCGGAACGCGCCGCAGAAGAGTACAGCTCCAACAGAGCGCACACGGTCACCGCCGTGCACACCGCCAAATCCTCCGCCAGGTGCTCATCCAGCGGGGCGTCCTCAAAGAGGGCAGAGTACAGCGCCGGCAGCGCCTTCTTGCGGTCCACCCGGTAGTGCGGGTACTCCGGCGAGGAGGGGAATCCCAGCATCGCCTCAACGAAGGGGAAGCCGCGGTGGTGCAGGCAGGTGCCCTCCGCATCGACCATGCGCACCTGCGCGCCGTCCGCCGAGCCGATTAGCACGTTCTGCGGTGAAAAATCGCCCGAAGAGAGCATATACACCCTGCCGCGGTTGAGCTTGAACTGCTCGGGTACCGGCGGGCGCTTGGTGAAGAAGGGCTGTAGAACGCGGCGGAAACGGAAGGACAGCTCCTCAACGGCGGCGGGAAGAATGGGCGCGTCCTCATGCGCGGCAGGGCTGGCAGCAAGGCTGTCAGTATCGTGCTCGGGGGCGCGCGCCTCATCAGTCACACCGTATAGCTTCTTCAAACCGCGCTCGGCCAAACCCGGCGAGGCAATAGCGCCCGGGAACTGCGCCTTGCGGTCGGCACGCGCCAGGTTCAGACGGTAATCCTCCACCGCCTCGCCCATAATGCCGCTGGCGGCAAGGGAACGGTACGCCTCAATGTAGTAGTTCAGCGCGTCCAGCGCCTGCTGTTTGGTGCCCTCCAGCAGGGCGTGGGCAACCGAATACTGCTCGCCCTCAACGGTTCCGGCGCTCACATCCTCCAGCGCCAGCACGCGCAGCTCAGGATCCGCGCCGTAGAGCTGCGGGAACAGACCCGGAACCTGCCGGTTCAGCGCCTCCAAACCGTAGCGCTCACGCAGGTACCCGAAACCGCCCGCGTTCACCGTCGAATCCTTACGGCGGTAACGCTTCACAATAATCGAGGTCGGCAAAGACTGTGTAGACTCGAAAGACTGCGCAGACTCGGCGGCAGGCTCATACACCACACGCACCACAACGGAACGCATGCCGGTGCCCAGAATCTGCACGCGCTCAACCGCGCGGGCAGCCACCTGCTCCAAAGAATGCGCCCAGCTGAGCAGTTGCATCAGGGTCTGACGCATCGAGGCAGAATCAGCGCTCGCTTGAGGCGGCACGGGGGAGTAGGCGGCAATCGCCTCCTCAATGAGGGTGTTCAGACGCTCCCCGTCAGGGGTGGGGGCGGAAGAATCGTTCGGTGACAGAGCCGGAAAGTTGCTACTAAGGGAAACCTGCATAGAGCCATTATCCCCCATCGGATACCCTATAGGGCATGACTTCGACCCTCAGCGATTCCGCCCAGACCCCCGAAACCAGCCCCCGCACCTACGAAGTGCGCACTTTCGGCTGCCAGATGAACGTGCACGACTCCGAACGAATGTCCGGCCTGCTGGAGGCTAGCGGCTACGTTCGCGCTGAGGAAGGCACCCAGCCCGACCTGGTGGTTTTCAACACCTGCGCGGTCCGCGAAAACGCTTCCAACCGCCTGTACGGCAACCTCGGCCAGCTGGCACCGGTCAAGCGCGCCCACAAGGGTATGCAGATCGCCGTGGGCGGCTGCCTGGCGCAGAAGGACCAGGACGCCATCATTGAGAAGGCGCCCTGGGTTGACGTCGTGTTCGGTACCCACAATATTGGCTCCCTGCCGGCTCTGCTGGAGCGTGCCCGCCACAACCACGAGGCGCAGGCAGAACTGCTCGAATCCCTCGAAGTTTTCCCCTCCACCCTGCCGACTAAGCGCGACCACGTGTACTCCGGCTGGGTGTCCATCTCGGTTGGCTGTAACAACACCTGCACCTTCTGCATTGTGCCGTCTCTGCGCGGTAAGGAGAAAGACCGCCGCCCCGGCGACATTCTCGCTGAGGTTCAGGCGCTGGTCGATGACGGCGCTATCGAGGTGACCCTGCTGGGCCAGAACGTGAACTCCTACGGTGTGGAGTTCGGCGACCGCCAGGCATTCTCCAAGCTGCTGCGTGCCTGCGGCGAGATTGAGGGCCTGGAGCGTGTACGCTTCACCTCCCCGCACCCGGCAATGTTCACCGATGACGTGATTGACGCGATGGCGGAGACCCCGAACGTCATGCCCGTACTGCACATGCCGCTGCAGTCCGGCTCCGATAAGGTGCTCAAGGATATGCGCCGCTCCTACCGTTCCAAGAAGTTCCTGAACATTCTGGACAAGGTGCGCGAGCGCATCCCGAACGCCGTGATTACCACCGACATCATTGTGGGCTTCCCCGGCGAGACTGAAGAGGACTTCCAGGACACCCTGAAGGTTGTGGAGCAGGCTCGTTTCTCCTCCGCGTTCACCTTCCAGTATTCGATCCGCCCCGGCACCCCGGCGGCGACCATGGAGAACCAGATCCCGAAGGAGGTCGTGCAGGAACGCTACGAGCGTCTGATTGCCCTGCAGGACCGCATCGCCGGTGAAGAGAACCGCAAGCAGCTCGGTAAGACCGTTGAGCTGATGGTCGTTGCGGAGGCAGGTCGTAAGGCGGACCAGACCCACCGCCTCTCCGGTCGTGGCCCGGACCAGCGCCTCGTGCACTTCTCGGTGCCCGAGGGTTGCGAGACTCCCCGCCCCGGCGACATGGTCACCGTGCCCATTACCGAGGCTGGTTCCTTCCACCTGATTTCTGACCCGACCGCCGAGCAGTACCAGCTGCGCCGCACCCGCGCCGGCGACGCGTGGGACCGCTCCCAGGCTGACTCTTGCGGTACCGGCACCACCCAGGTGCCCGGTGCGCCGGTGGGTCTGGGCATGCCGACCATCGGTCTGCGCCCCTAAAACCTATATCGAATCATGCGCCCTGTTCTTCGGGTCCTCATCCTCACCGCAAGTGGGGGTGGGGGAACCGGTAGAATGGGGCGCATGACTATCTCCGAAACTCTGCCCGTTATCGCTATTGTGGGCCCGACCGGCACCGGTAAGAGCGCGCTCGCCATTGAGCTGGCTCTGCGCCTGAATGGTGAGTGCATTAACGCTGATTCTATGCAGTTCTACCGGGGTATGGATATTGGTACCGCGAAGGTCACCGCGGAGGAGATGCACGGTGTTCCGCACCACCTGCTCGACATTATGGATGTGCGGGATGAGGCGTCCGTGGCGGAGTTTCAGGAGCGTAGCCGTGAGCTGATTGAGCAGATTCGCGGCCGTGGCCGCTACCCGATTTTGGTGGGCGGTTCGGGTCTGTATGTGCGTGCCGCCCTGGATAGGCTGGAGTTCCCCGGCACGGATGCGCGGGTGCGTGAGCGTCTGGAGGAGCAGGCACGTACCGAGGGTATCGGTGCTCTGCATGCCCGCCTGGCGGAGGTGGACCCGGAGTCGGCGGCGCGTGTGAAGGATGAGCGCCGCATCATTCGCGCCCTGGAGGTGTTCGAGGTGACGGGTCGCCCGTTCTCGGCGTTCATGCCGGTGCGCGAGTACGTGACCGAGAGTATTCAGATTGGTCTGGATATGGATCGTGCCCTGCTGCACGAGCGTCTGCACCGCCGCGTGGAGCTGATGCACGAGCAGGGTCTGCTCGATGAGATTCGCACCCTGAACGAGCAGGGACTGCAGGAGGGTAAGACCGCCTCCCGCGCGATTGGTTACGCGCAGTTCGCTCGCGCCCTTGAAGATGAAGACTATAGCGTGGAGCAGGCGATTGAGGATACGACCATTGCAACCCGCCAGTTTGCGCGTCGCCAGCTGACCTGGTTCAGGGGAGATGAGCGCGTGCGCTGGCTGGACGCGCTCTCACCCACCCTTGCAGATGAGGCGTTGGCTACAATTTTGCAAAAATAAGCAAATGGACGTACTAAAGCTGGGAAATTGAGGTTACTCTAGGGACATATTGAACTCAACTATAGAGGAAATATGTCACTCACATCACATACGAAAAATTCTGCCACTCTGTCCGCGGCAGAATCCACTCGGCGTTCCCTCTACGATGCCATTCTGGGCGGAACGAATTCACTGAACTTTCTTCGCCTCTCATTGGCCTCGTTAGTTATCGTGGCCCATGCTGCCCCTCTTGTCGGTTTTAACGCTGGAATTCTCGGAATTCCTGTTCCCGAACATATCGGCACTTTGGGTGAATGGGCTGTGAACATGTTCTTTTGTATCTCAGGATTCCTGATTGCTCATAGCGCGCAACGGGGTACTATCTCCGGCTATGTTAAGCGTCGTGCCCTAAGAATTTTCCCCGGCTACTGGGTATCTATCCTGTTTGTTGTCTTCCTGTGTGCACCGATTGCTGTAGCCACCGGACACACGGCAGAGCCCTATTCACTGAAGGGCGCAGGCGGATACATAGCGCGCAATTTTGACCTTTTCAATCTGCAATACCCCCTTTTTGGCGGTCCCATTGGCATCCCTTTCACCCACGCATGGAATGGGTCAGCCTGGACCCTGGGTTTTGAATTCCTCGCCTACCTAGCACTTATCCCGATTTTCTACATTGGGTTTATTCGTAAGAACGCAAAATGGTTGGTTCCTGTCATCTATGCTGGGCTATTTTTCGGGCACCAGATTTTTGAACTGATGGGGCGTGAACCTAATCGTTTTGTAGAGCATATTCTTCGCCTGCATCCTTACTTTTTCGCAGGTGTCATTCTCTACATGTGGGGTAAGCGTATTCGCTATAACGCTACTGTGGCTATTGCGGTCACGATTCTAGGATTTGCTCTGCAATGGTTTGCACCTGGTATTGCCCAGTACATGCACCTGCCCGTGGCTTACGGAATCCTGGCTCTCAGCGCTGCGATTAAGACCGACCTGTGCCGACATAACGATATTTCTTACGGCGTGTACATCTATGCATTCCCGGTGCAGATTCTGTTGACAATTTTCGGTAGTGCATCGCTGGGCTGGGTTCTGAACGCCATCATCACTTTTGCTATCACCGTTGGTCTGGCGTGGCTGTCTTGGCTGTATGTTGAGAAACCTGCGTTGGCTTTGAAGGATCGCAAGCTTCTGCGCATTCGTCGCGATCGTCCCACAGACACCGTAGCGGCATCTTCATAAACCGGTAAAGTATCCCGCCTATTTCTGCGGCTTTCGGTAATCTTGACGAACTCATCAAGTGAACCGGGAGCCGCAGAAGTATTTCCGAGGAAGAATGCCTGGTTCACCATCTGGCGCGGTAAAATCATAAACGGACAGGTCACCAACCTTAAGGACAGCATATGAGCGAGAACCCTTCCACCTGGGGCGAGCTGGCAGGCCTGACCCTCACCAAGGGTCACGGCACCGGTAACGACTTCATCTTTCTGACGGACGAGAACGCAGAAATTGCTCTCACCCCCGAGCTGGTAGCCCGCGCCTGCGACCGACACTTCGGCATTGGTGCGGACGGCTTCATTCGTGCTACCCGCAGCACCGCCTCCCGCGCGGGCCAGAAGCTGCTCGAGGAGCACCCGGACGCTGTCTGGTTCATGGACTACCGCAACGGTGACGGCTCTATCGCTGAAATATGCGGCAACGGTGTGCGCGCGTTCGTGGAGTACCTGCGCACTGAGGGCCTGATTGAGCTTGAGGTGGGCGAGACCGTCAAGATTGGTACCCGTGCCGGCGTGAAGACTGTGGCGCGCACCGAAGAGGGTTACGCGATTGATATGGGTCCGTGGAGCTTCATCCACGGTGAGGCTGCCCGCGAGGGTGGCGAGGACTGCCTGGTGTCTGCCCGCGGCTTGAAGACTCCGCGTGCTGGCCTGTCCATTTCGATGGGTAACCCGCACACCGTGGTGATGCTCGGCTCCGACGGTAAGCTGGACGGCCTGGACCTGCACAGCCTGCCTCAGGTGAGCCCCGCCCCGGTCAACGGTACGAACGTTGAGTTTGTGGTGCCGGTCGACCTGGACGTTGAGAGCGGCGCGCATGTGGGCGCTATCCGTATGCGTGTGCATGAACGCGGCGTGGCCGCGGGCATGTCCGGCGGTCCGGGCGCGTGTGCGGCTGCTGCTGCGACTCGTTTCTGGGGCGGCGAGGAAGCACCGGATGAGTGGCTGGTGCATGTGCCCGGCGGTACCCTCGCGGTGACTTTCGTGCTGGGCCCGGATGACCTGGAGCATGTTGTTCTGGCTGGTCCGGCGCAGATGGTTGCGACCGTTGTGCTGCGATAGCCTGCAACGATAGCGAGCAGCCCTAGACCAGAGATTTTATAGAGAAAAGCGGCGGGTGTTTTCTGATAACACATTCAGAAAACACCCGCCGCTTTTACGTTTTTAGCAATGAGCGCCAGAGGATTTAGCGCCAGAGGTTTTAATCCTCGTAGCGGTGCACCTGCAGAATACGGAAGCCCTTCGAGGTCGCATAGCGCGACACCTCAAACTCGCCGGGGTGCAGCTCCTCAAGCTGCGCGTCCATCCACTTCTGCAAAGAATCAGAGCCCAGGTTCTTCTGAACCACCAGGTAGGCGTCACCACCAGGCGCCAGGCGAGGCAGCCAGGTCAGCAGGATCTCGTGCAGAACCTCCTTGCCCACGCGAATCGGCGGGTTCGACCAGATGGTGTCAAAACGCAGTTCGGGGTCAACCGACTCGGGGGTTCCCACGGTAACGTTGGGCAGGCTGAGAGCGGCGGCGTTGCGTTCGGTCAGGCTAATGGAGCGGGAGTTCACATCCACCGCGTGCACCTGCGCCTGCGGGGCGAGCATCGCCAGGGTCAGGGTAATGGGGCCCCAACCGCAGCCGATGTCGAGCATGCGTTCGCCCTGCGGATCGGGTGCTTCCTGCAGCAAAATAGCGGTGCCCTTATCAATGCCGGAGGGGCTGAAAATGCCGTTAGCTGTGGTGACGGTGACCTTGCGGCCGGCAAGCTCCACCTGCACGGGGCGGGGCTTGAATTCGGTCTCGGGGGTTTCAGAGAAATAATGCTGCTCGCTCATGCTATCCAGTGTACCGGTAGGGCAAGATCTCGCCGCACACGGGCAGAGAATGCACGGGGCGGGGCAGTAGCTTGCACGCCCTGAGCGCACAGGCGACCGAACCCCCTACCTGATGCGGGCAACGGCGGTAGAATTAGAGTCGTATGAATTCTAAGAACACCCCCGTATCTGATACCGAAAAGCTGCCCAGCGATGAGCAGCTGCGCCGCACCGTAGACCGCGTTCTGGGTCGCTCCCAGGCGGCCGCCTCCGTCACTACTTATGACGCAGCGGGTACCGCGCATCACAGCGATAATTCTTCCAGCACTCACGGCAACAATAGCCGCCGTGTGCTGGATACTCGCGCGCGCGAAATTTCTGACGTTCAGCGCGAGCATTCCGAATATGACGGTGACCAGGAAGACCTCGCTGAGCGCCGCGCACTGCGCCGTATCGCGAACCTCTCCACCGAACTTGAAGACGTCACCGAGGTCGAGTACCGCCAGCTACGCCTGGAGCGCGTGGTGCTGGCTGGTCTGTGGACTGAAGGCACCGTAGAGGACGCAGAGAACTCCCTGCGTGAGCTCGCGGCACTGGCTGAAACCGCAGGTTCCGAGGTTCTGGACGGCCTGGTTCAGCGCCGCCTCAAGCCGGACCCCGGCACCTTCCTCGGCTCCGGTAAGGCGCTGGAACTCAAGGACATTGTGGAGGCGACCGGCGCTGACACCGTCATTGTCGACTCCGAACTGGCTCCCTCGCAGCGTCGTGCCCTCGAAGACATCGTGAAGGTCAAGGTCATTGACCGCACCGCCCTGATTCTCGACATTTTCGCTCAGCACGCTAAATCCCGCGAGGGTAAGGCGCAGGTTGAGCTGGCTCAGCTGGAGTACATGCTGCCGCGTCTGCGTGGTTGGGGTGCGTCCCTGTCCCGTCAGGCGGGTGGCCGTGCCGCAGCCGGTGAGGGTATCGGTTCGCGTGGTCCCGGTGAAACCAAGATTGAGATGGACCGCCGCCGCCTGCGCGCTCGCATGGCGAAGCTTAAGCGTGAGATCGCTGCGATGGCGCCGGCGCGTGAGACGAAGCGTCTGAACCGTCGCCGTAACCGCGTGCCTTCGGTGGCTATCGCCGGGTACACGAACGCGGGTAAGTCCTCCCTGCTGAACCGCCTGACCGACGCCGGCGTGCTCGTGGAGAACGCCCTGTTTGCGACCCTGGACCCGACCGTCCGTAAGGCGCAGACCCCCGACGGCATCGGCTACACCCTCTCTGACACGGTGGGTTTCGTGCGTTCGCTGCCGACCCAGCTGGTGGAGGCGTTCCGCTCCACCCTGGAAGAGGTCGCTGACGCTGACGTCATCCTGCACGTGGTGGATGCTTCGCACCCGGACCCGGAGGGGCAGATTCGTGCCGTCCGCGAGGTCATCGCGGAGGTTGACGCCCGCCATATCCCCGAGATCATTGTGCTGAATAAGGCGGACGCTGCTGACCCGTTCGTGCTGGAGCGTATGCGCCAGCGCGAGCCGGAGCACGTGATCGTTTCGGCGCGTACCGGTGAGGGCATTGAGGAGCTGAAGCAGAAGATCGCGGACACCATTCCGCGCCCCTCCATTGAGGTGAAGCTGCTGATTCCGTATTCGCACGGTGAGATTATTTCGCGCCTGCACGAGTGGGACGCCGAAATTAAGAGCACCGATTTCGTATCGGACGGCACCTTCGTGGTGGCTCTGGTCCGTGAGGATGTCGCCTCCGAACTGTCCGAGTATGTGCTGGAGGGCGACCTGCTGGAGGTCCTGGAAGAGGAACTTGCGGAGGCACACGCCCTCACTGAGGCGACCGCATCTGACTCCGAGCAGCCCTCTAACTCTGAGGCTCTCTAAGGGCGGATGAGCGTGACCGAGAGCATCAACGCGCCCAAAAACACCCCGGGAACTGGGCCCGGACCGGGGACCGACGGCACCCGATTCACCGGACAGGAGCTTGAGACCCTGCCCGGTGCGAAGGATGCCCTGACCCTGCTGGATGAGGTGGTTGCCGCCACTGGCGGTCAGAATCGTGCCGGTCAGCGCACCATGGTGGCGCATGTGGCGCAGGCTCTTGAACTGCAGCGTCACCTGCTGGTCCAGGCGGGTACCGGTACCGGTAAGTCCCTGGGCTACCTGGTTCCTGCCCTGGCGAGGGTGGGGGAGTCGGACCAGCCGATTGTCGTTGCGACGGCGACCCTTGCCCTGCAGGCGCAGATCGTGAACCGCGATATTCCGCGTCTTCTACAAGCGCTGGAGCCGCGCCCGGAATCGCAGGCGCAGGTGGCTCTGCTCAAGGGCCGCAATAACTACCTCTGCGTGCACAAGCTGGAGGGCGGCTACCCGGAAGACGAGCCGGATGCTCTCTTTGACATGCCTTCTTCGACCTCCCGCGTGGGTGAGGAAGTGGTGCGCCTGCGCGAGTGGGCCGACCGCACGGAGACCGGCGACCGTGACGAGCTGAAGCCCGGCGTCTCTGACCGCGCCTGGGCTCAGGTATCGGTCAGTGCCGCCGAGTGTCTGGGCCGCCGCTGCCCGCTGGTGGAAGAGTGCTTTAGCGAGATGGCGCGTGGCCGTGCCGCTGAGGCTGACATTGTCATCACGAACCACGCCCTGCTGGCGATTAACGCTTTCGAGGGCATGAAGGTTCTGCCCGAACATGAGACGGTCATTATTGATGAGGCTCATGAGCTGGTGGACCGCGTGACCGGTGCCGTGTCTGGTTCTTTGACGGTTGCGATGGTTCGCCGTGCGGCGCGTAGCGTGAAGAAGCATTCAAAGGCTGATTCCGGCGCACTGGAAATGGCTGCCGGCACCCTGGAGACCGCGTTCGAGGGGCTTGCCGAGGGCCTGCTGAAGGGCCTGGACGGTCGCCTTTTGACCGCTATTTCTGCGGTCAATGATGCTGCCCGCACCGCCCTGTCCGATACCAAACCGGACGGTCAGGACGTTGACGCCGGCCTGCAGATGGCGCGCTCGCGTGTCTCTGAGGTACACGACATGAGTAGCCGCATTCTGGAGGCTTCGGGCGAGCAGGACGTTCTGTGGATTTCTCGTCAGGGTGGTTGGGAGAACGGCCGCTACGTGGCTGCTTCCGATACCGACCCGGCGACCCTGAACATCGCCCCCTTGAGCGTCGGTTTGCAGCTACGTGACGGTCTGTTCGCTGACCGCACCGTGATTCTGACGAGTGCGACCCTGACGGTGGGTGACTCTTTTGACGTTGCCGCCGGTGCCCTGGGACTGCAGGGCGAGGGCGCGCCGCGCTGGACGAGCATCGACGTGGGTTCGCCTTTCGACTACCGCAAGCAGGGCATCATGTACGTTGCCGGGGATTTGAAGCCTCCGGGATTCGGTGTGCACGAGGGCCAGCTGGAGCGTCTGCGTGAGCTGTGCGAGGCGTCGGAGGGCGGTGCCCTGGGCCTGTTCTCCTCGAAGCGCGCCGCCGAGCGTGCCGCCGAATACATGCGTGAGCACAGCGACCTGAACATTCTTCTGCAGGGTGAGTCTTCGCTCAAGGCCCTGGTGGAGGAGTTCAGCGAGGACGTTGACTCATGCCTGTTCGGAACGATGAGCCTGTGGCAGGGCGTGGACGTTCCCGGTGACTCTTGCCGCTTGGTGGTGATGGACCGCATTCCGTTCCCGCGCCCGGATGACCCGATTGCGCAGGCTCGTACAGAGGCGGTGAACCGTCATCGCGGTAACGGCTTTATGGCGGTTTCTGCTCACCACGCGGCGATTCGTATGGCGCAGGGCGCGGGTCGCCTGATCCGTTCGGTGTCTGACCGCGGCGTGGTGGCTGTGCTGGATTCGCGTGTGGCGACTAAACGCTACGGCGGTTTCTTGATGAAGGCGATGCCGCCGATGTGGTCAACGCAGAATAAGGCCGCGGTGACCGGCGCGCTGGCTCGTCTTTCGGCGAGTATTGAGCGTTAGCTCGGGCGGGATCCAGTCCTGGCAGCGCCGCACCTTCCGCTTTGGAAATATAAAAATCATCCCGGTGATACGTGAACATTCACGTAGCACCGGGGTGATTTCTATAGAGAGCTAAAAGCCTCGTAGCTATGTCTTTTAGAGGCTGTGTTGTTTAAAACAGCTTCTTTGAGATGCTGTGGCTGTTTAGAGCCCGCGTCTTTCAGAGACTGCATCTTCTAGAGGCTGTGGTTTTCTAGAGACTACGCAGCACGGAGACGACCTTACCCATGACGGTTGCGCGGTCGCCCATAATCGGCTCGTAGTTGGAGTTGCGCGGCATGAGCCAGGTATGGCCGTCGACCTGACGGAACACCTTCACGGTTGCCTCGTCGTCAAGTAGCGCAGCAACAATATCGCCGTTGTCTGCGGTGTGCTGCTCGCGGACAACCACCCAGTCGCCGTCGCAGATTGCGGCGTCAATCATGGAATCACCCTTGACCTTGAGCATGAACAGCTTGCCGCTACCGACCAGCTGGCGGGGCAGAGCGAGCACATCCTCCACGGACTGCTCGGCAGTGATGGGGCCGCCCGCTGCAATTCGTCCAACCAGGGGAACGGGTACGAGGTCCTCATCGCCGACTTCGAAGTTCGGCAGCTCGGGCAGGGAAGAGGAAGCGCTACCGTGGATGCCGATGCCGTTCTCATCCAGCACCTCAATGGCACGGGGGAGCTTGGGGTCGCGGCGAATGTAGCCCATGGTCTCGAGGCGACCGAGCTGGTGAGTGACCGAGGACAGGGACGCAAGACCCACCATGTCACCAATCTGGCGCATGGACGGCGGGTAACCCTTCTGTTCAATCTCGGTGCGGATCGCGTCAAGAATCTTCTGCTGGCGCGCGGTCAGCGCCGGACGGGGTGCTGTTGCCATTTCTTTTCCTTCGGTCTGTGCCCCGAATTCTGTACTCCGGTCTCTGCAGTCTGTTTGAGACACAGTCCGGTCGGGGCACGGATGGGTGCTTCACACGTTTTCTGGTGAAGTCCTAAAAATTTTTTGGTTCTGCCGAAATGGGTCTTATCTCGTCAGGGGGTGGAGGAATTCTATCCGTGCCGGAGCGATACCGGAGCGATACGCAGGCAACGAGTATGCGCCTCCGCCCTATAAAACTCAGTCAGCAGCACCTGCATTCGATACAGAATCAAACCGTAACGGGTACAGAAACCTGCTGTGAGTAGGACTCATCAGGAGCGTGTGGAACGTCTCTTGACACCAGTGTAGAACACTACACCGAAAAACTCAAACAAATATTCTAGATTTTTTCTTCGAAACTCGAAGAAATTTTTAGTACATCTCTGCTAGACTTTAGAACAAGAGTTCGTATATACTCTTGAATCTCTCCTGGAATTCAGGATTTACGGGTGAATGTTCGAAAAATATTCGAAGATTCAACCCGGAGTCTTTCGGGAGAGGAGAGTGAATGGGTGTTCGAATGTATTCGAATCCTCTGCCTCTCTCTTCGCATGATCTACCTTGGATGCTCTAGGGAGCATCTGGCGAAGAGAGAGCGCAGGGGATGGGGTTCCGGGGTCACCCAGTGCGACCCAGCGCAGCCCGGTGCATCCGACGCTCTGACCTAACTAGGGACTAGCTACCCAATAGTTATCGCCTAACAATCACCACTCCATAGTTATCACTCAACTAGGACCTCCGAGCGGGTATCGCTCGGCATTGCTAGACCCGCGGGGTAACCCCGGGGCGAGCTGAGAGAAAGGAACCACAATGACTACAGCAGCACCTATTGCTTCTCGTGGCACTTCTGCACACCTTCCGGCAGGTTTGGTGGTACTTCACCCCGCCCGCACTGCGTCCGCCAGCACCGTGTCGGCCCGCACCATGCAGGGGCGTTCTCGTGTGCCTGCGTCTTCGCAGTCTGTTCGCTCTTCTCGTGCGGCTCATGCACCCCGTCCTGCGCAGGTGGCTCAGCCCGCCCACGCTCCTGCTGTTTCTGCCTCTGCTGCTTCTACCCCTGCTGTTTCTACTCAGGCATCTTCTGCGGCTCAGGCGCCTGGCGCGAAGAGTGTTCTTCTGGCTAAGGGAGGCGAGCTTCTGCGCGCGGTTCCCGCTTCTATTCGTCGTCTTGGCACTGTGCGCGGTTTTCTGAAGGGCCTGCCTCTGTTGACTTTGGCGGCGCTGATTGTGCTCGGTGCTATTAGCTTCTTTGGCCCGGCGGCTTCAGCCTCCGTGGAGAACTCTTCGGCGACTCGAACCGTCGTTGTGGTCAAGCACGGCGAGACCCTGTGGGATATTGCTCAGGCGGTGGATCCGCAGGGTGACACCCGTGATACTGTGGTTCGTATTATGGAGTTGAATTCGTTGACCAGTACCTCTGTTGATGCCGGTCAGCGTCTGGAAATTCCTCAGACTCAGCGCTAAGCATGGACCCGTGTGTGGTTGGCTTCTGCATGAGGTTGATGTCTTGACTCCGAATCCTCTATCTCTCAAGCTAGAGCGCTTGAGCTAAATTCTTGAGCCTATGAAATAGGAGCGCACCGATGCCTGTTCCCGTTGAATCCACACCCGTCGAAACTGAATCTGTACAGAGTGCTCAGACCGCTCGTCCTGTGGTTGCCGTTTTGGGGGAGCCCGGAACTCGTGGCGCCCTGGTGAAGCTTCTTCAGGATGCGGGGGCGGATGTCATCGTAACCGCTGTGCCCGAGCAGCTGCGTGAGGCTGACGGCATGGTGGTTACCGGCGGTGCGAGCTCTCTTGAGGCGTACGAAGATCTGAAAGCTAAGGACGCTGAGCGCGTGATTGGTCGCCGTGTTGCTGGTGGTCGTCCGGTGTTGCCTGCGGGTGCGCCACTGAGCTGCCTCTTCGATTCGGTTACGGTGGAGCATCCGCAGATGGGGCAGGTTCAGGTGCAGTGTATGGGGGAGTGGCCCGGTGAGAGCGTGGAGCTTTCTACCCGCGACTTGGTGCCCGGTGTTTCTACCCTGCGTTCTTCCTCCGATAGTGCGCTGCTCAAGGATCTTGAGGGCGAGGCTCACTTCAAATCTGAGCACGGCGTTTTTGAGTGGGCTTTTGATCAGAGCATTGAATATATTGCCCCTCCGGCAGTGACTTGGACTGTCACCGAGCCCGCCTATATCGCGGCGGTTGAGAACGGTCCGCTGACGGCGGTGCAGTTCTGCCCGGTGGGCTCTGGCGAGCTGGGGGCGGATTTTATGCGCCGCTGGGTTGCGTCCCTGGCGGTGACCGGTCGCCTGTCTTCTGGGTCTCTGTCTTCTGGCGACTCCGCTACTGCTGCGGGAGGTAACTAATGTCTGCACCCGTTCTTGAACTTCTGCCCGCTGTTGATATTTCTGAAGGTTACGCGGTGCGCCCGGTGGGTGGCACCCTGTCCGGTGGTGAGCAGCGCCTCGACCCTGTTGAGGCGGCTCTGACCTGGGTGAAGTCTGGTGCTCGCTGGATTCACCTGGTTGACCTTGATTTGGCATTTGGTCGCGGCACGAATACTGAGGTTCTGGCTGAGGTGATTGCCGCCGTCCGTGCCGAGAATGCCCGCGGCTCCGCTCCGGTTCGTATTCAGGTCAGCGGCGGTGTGCGTAATGCTGAGAGTCTGGAGCGCGCCCTGAGCCTGAACCCGGATCGCGTGAACGTGACCAGCGCGGCTCTAGCGGATTCTTCCTGGCTTGAAGGCACTCTGGCTCGTTACGCCGATTCTGATCTTCTGGCTCTTGGCCTCGATGCCCGTTATAACCCCGAGCGGGGCTGGGTGACGGTGGCTCGCGGTACCGATTGGTCGGGGCCTGATTTGGCGGAGGCGCTGGCGTGGCTGGAGAGCGCGGGTGTGCGCCGCTATATCGTCACGGATGTGAGTAAGGACGGTTCTCTGGCGGGCCCGGGTGCGGAGCTGCTGGATGAGGTGCTGGCTCAGACTGCCTGTCGGGTGGTGGCGTCCGGTGGTGTGGCGTCGCTGGCTGATCTTGTGAAGCTGCGTTCTATGGTGCCTTATGGTTTGGAGGGCGTGGTGCTTGGCAAGGCGCTGTATGTGGGTAACTTTAGTTTTGAACAGGCTCTTGAGGTCGCTGGCTCCCGCTAAAGCTACCGCTCTGCTTTAGCCCGCGTAGATTTCTTATCCGCATAGGTTTTATATATGACGAAGCCCCGTCTTCCTCAATACGAGGGATGCGGGGCTTCGTGATGGCATACACCAGATAGTAGGCCTGCTGGTTTAGCGCACGTCCTGGCTTAGTACACCAGTTGGTTTAGTACACCGGGCCGGTGAGCTTTTCACCGGGGCCCTTGCCGGGTTCGTCCGGGAAGGGAGATGCTTCGCGGAATGCGAGCTGCAGGGTGCGCAGGCCGTCGCGCAGGGGTGCTGCGTGCTGGGAGCCGATTTCGGGCGCTGCGGCGGTGACGAGGCCTGCCAGTGCGGTGATAAGCTTGCGTGCTTCGTCGAGGTCCTTGAGGTCGTCGGCGTTTTCGTCTGCTGCCAGGCCGCACTTGACGGCTGCGGCGCTCATCATGTGGATGGCTGCGGAGCTGATGATTTCGATGGCGGGTACGTCTGCGATGTCGCGCAGCTGTTCGTTGACGGCTTCGACCTGCTCTTCGGTGAGTTCGGTGTGGCCGTGTACGGGGGTTTCTTCTTCCGCGGTGAAGCGGAAGTTCGTGTTTTCAGTGCTCATAGTCTTAGAATCTCATATTTCGTTTGTTTCGGTAAATGCGTCCTTAAGAGTGGGTGCTTCTGTGGACTTTCTGGGGGAGTCCCCGCAATTTTTATGGTGTTTTGCGTCTAATTCCTTGCGTCTGTCGGGGATTCTGCGGTATGGTTGTAGGCAGTTTGCAAGTGGAGCATGTCTCCCACCCGGTTGACCGCCGTAGACGTTTGTTTGCGAGTTTTGAGGTGAACGGGTTCGTCCGCCGCTTTCGGCGTACGCTGGTTTGTGCCTCCGCTTGTGTAACTGCGGGGGCTTTTTTAGTGCCCGCAACGGATAGTATTCACGGGGAAACCCACAGAGCACAGGAGCTAGTCATTAGCGAACCACGCATTAACGATCGTATCCGCGTTCCCGAGGTCCGTCTTGTCGGTCCCGGTGGCGAGCAGGTAGGCGTTGTCCCTCTGAAGGACGCTCTGCGTCTGGCTGAGGACGCCGAACTCGACCTGGTCGAGGTTGCCCCGAACGCGAAGCCGCCCGTGTGCAAGCTCATGGATTACGGTAAGTACAAGTACGAAGCCGCAATCAAGGCTCGTGAATCCCGCAAGAAGCAGGTTAATGCCGTTCTGAAGGAGATCCGTTTCCGCCTGAAGATTGATACCCACGACTACGAAACCAAGGTTGGACACGCTCGTCGTTTCCTTTCCGGTGGTGACAAGGTCAAGGCAATGATTCAGTTCCGTGGTCGTGAGCAGCAGCGCCCCGAGATGGGTGTGCGTCTGCTGGAGCGTCTGGCGGCTGAGCTGGCTGAGGTGAGCACCGTTGAGTCTCGCCCCCGCCAGGATGGCCGCAACATGGTGATGGTTCTGGCTCCGCTTCGCGGTAAGGCAGAGGCTCGCCGTGAGCAGGGCGCCGGCGGTCGCAAGGGTCGCGAGCGTATTGACACGACCAAGGCGAAGCCCGTAACTAATTCTCTGGCAGACGCTATGCCTGCCGAGTTGAAGGCACAGGCTTCCGCCGAGTAGGGAACCGGGTCGTCACTTTAGGATGGGCACGCGCCTCCACCGTTGGGTGGGTGTTGCGGGTTCACCCGGTGCCGGTTCCGAGGCACCTCGTTGGGGGTGCCTCACCTTTGGTCCTTGGGGCTGATGCGTGTATCGCTCAACCCCACTAAGCTACCCCGCTGTTGTGGCGGGGGATGAATGTAAGGAGAACGGCAGCTATGCCGAAGCAGAAGACCCACTCTGGTGCTAAGAAGCGCTTCAAGCTCACCGGTAGCGGCAAGGTTAAGCGCCAGCAGGCGAACCGTCGCCACTACCTGGAGCACAAGTCCTCTCGTCTGACCCGTCGTCTGGCTTCTGACCAGATCGTTACCGGCGGCCAGGCAAAGGTTGTCAAGAAGATGCTGGGTAAGTAAGCAACGCTTACTCTCTGCACCTGGCGCACTGATAGTGGTGCGCACTGATTAAAGACTCGCTCCTGTTCAGCGTGATATGTGAGCTGTTCAGGACATAAGACGAAGGAGACACACGTGGCACGTGTGAAGCGCGCGGTTAACGCGCACAAGAAGCGCCGTACTATTCTCGATCGTGCATCCGGCTACCGCGGTCAGCGTTCTCGCCTGTACCGTAAGGCTAAGGAGCAGGTCACTCACTCGCTGGTTTACAGCTACGACCACCGTCGTAAGAAGAAGGGTGACTTCCGTCGCCTGTGGATTCAGCGTATCAACGCTGCTTCCCGCGCACAGGGCCTGACCTACAACCGCTTCATCCAGGGCCTGAAGGCTGCTGGTGTTGAGGTTGACCGCCGTATGCTGGCTGAGCTGGCTGTTAACGAGCCCGCTGCCTTCAACGCACTGGTTGAGATTGCTAAGAACAACCTGCCCGAGGACACCTCGGCTCCCAAGGCTTAATTAGCCTAGGTTGTGTTCTTACCTCGAAGATCTAGGTTCGGGGTAGGATGCTTAAGCGTCGTGAGCGGCCGTCTGCACTTTTGAGTGTGGGCGGCCGCTTTCTGCGTATCTGGGGATTGTGCTTGTGGCTGTTCTGCGTTTTTGGGTGTGCCTTTGCCTGTACCCTTTAAGAGTGAACTTTTTTGAACGTATTAGTACCCCCGTTGTGATGTCCAATCCGCAGGCAGATCGTGTGCGCGATATTGCGAAGCTGCGTACCCGCGCTGCCCGCACGAAGAAGGGCCAGTTCCTGGTGGAAGGCCCGCAGGCTGTGCGTGAGGCATTGAAGGCGCATCTGAAGAAGCCGATTCTGGATGCTGTCTACGTTACGGAGGCGGCTTTTGACCGTCATGAGGATATTGCTGAGCTGCTGGAGCAGGTGTACGGCACTCCCACCCCGGAGGAGGGTCGCCGCGTTTTTATGCGTGTGGTGACCGATGAGGTGCTGGAGGCGATGGCTGATTCGGTGAGCCCGCAGGGTATTATTGCGGTTTCCTTTATGGTGGATGCGTCGTTCTCGCTGCTGTGGGGTGAGGGCGCGTTGAACCCGAAGCTGATTGCTGTGCTGTCTCGTGTGCAGGATCCGGGTAATGCGGGCACCATTCTTCGTGTGGCCGATGCGGCCGGTGCTGACCTGGTGATTACGACTAAGGGTTCGGTGGATTTGTATAACCCGAAGACGGTGCGTTCTACTGCGGGTTCGCTGTTCCATGTGCCGATTATTCAGGGCGTGCAGCTGGAGGATTTCGCAGAGGATGTGAAGTCTCAGGGTACTGCTGTGCTGGCTGCTGACGGCTATGGTGCGGTGAATCTGCAGGAGCTGAGTGAGTACACTGCGGCTCGTCGTGCCGGTGTGGAGGCGAGTGCCCCGTCCGGTGTGAAGGGTAATTTTGATCTTTCTAAGCCGACCATGTGGCTTTTCGGGAATGAGGCGCAGGGCTTGAATGCTGAAGAGAAGGCAGCCGCTACGATGCGCGTGGCTGTTCCTGTCTATGGTTCGGCTGAGTCTTTGAATGTGGGTACGGCTGCTGCTGTGTGCCTGTATGCTTCGGCGATGGCTCAGCGCGGCGTTTCTCGCTAGGTTTTGGGCGGTTCACGGCTGTGGTACAGCGGTGGGCCGCTTTAGCATCATGGGTTTTAGAGTTTTAGTTTAGGGCTGAGAAAGGGAAATTATGTCTGCTCCTTCTGGTCATTCGGGTTCGGGCGCGATTATTGCCGCGCTGGGTGCGAACCTGGGTATTGCGGTGCTGAAGTTTTTGGCTTTTGCGCTGACTCGTTCTTCGTCGATGTTGGCGGAGGCTATTCACTCGGTGGCTGACTCGGGTAATCAGCTTCTGCTTCTTTTGGGCGGTCGCGCTTCGCAGAAGCAGGCTGATGAGGAACATCCGTTTGGTTATGGCCGTAACCGCTATATTTACGCGTTTATTGTGTCGATTATTATCTTTGCCCTGGGTGGCTTGTTTGCTCTGTATGAGGGGTATGAGAAGCTGCATGACCCGCACGGTATTACTGAGTGGCAGTGGGTTCCCGTGGCTGTTCTGGTGGGTTCGATCCTGCTGGAGGGTAATTCGTTCCGCGTGGCGGTGAAGGAGTCGCGTGATCTGAAGGGCAAGCAGAGCTGGATGCGTTTCTTGCGTACTTCGAAGAACCCGGAGCTTCCGGTGCTTCTGCTGGAGGACGCGGGTGCGCTGCTGGGTCTGATTTTTGCGCTCTTTGGCGTGGGTCTGACCCTGCTGACCGGTAATGGTCTGTGGGATGCGTTCGGCACCCTGGCTATTGGTGTGCTGCTGGTCTTTATTGCTGTGTTCCTTGCGGTGGAGATGAAGTCCCTGATTTTGGGTGAGGCTGCTTCTCCGGAGGATTTGGCGAAGATTCGTGCGGCGATTGAGGATGGCGATAGCGAGCGCATTATCCACATTAAGACCGTGCACTTGGGTCCTGAGGAGATTCTGGTGGCGGCAAAGATTCGTATTCATGATGCTGACACCGGTCGTGCGGTAGCTGATGAGATTGACGCTGCTGAGGTGCGTATTCGTGAGGCTGTTCCTGCGGCGCGCATCATTTATTTGGAGCCGGATATTTTCCGGGCTTAGTTCTAGGAGATTTTCGTTATGACCGTTGAGATGATCGTTGATGGTTTGCTAAAGATTTTCGTTGGCCTGATCATTCTTTTGGTGTACCTGCGTCTGACTCACCGTTCTCAGGCGGGGCACCAGACCCCGATTGATACCATCGGTAACTTTGTCATCGGTGGTGTGTTCGGTGGCGTGTTGTACAGCACGCAGATTAGCTTGTTCTACTTTGTCATCTACATGGTGTTTACGCTGTGCATGATTCAGCTGCTGAACGTGGCGACCACGAAGATTCGTTTTCTGCATATGGCGGTGCGTGAGCAGCGCGTGCCGGTCATTACGGATGGTGATATCGATATTAAGAGCTTCCAGCAGGCAGATGTGGTTCTTGATCCGATGCGCCTGATTGCTGACCTTCGTGCGCAGGGTATTTACGACCTGGAAGACATTGAGTTCGCTCAGATTGAGCCGAATGGTGTGCTGAGTGTGATTCGTAAGGGCGACGGTGTGCCGAACTTTGCTCTGATTGTGAAGGGTACCTTGGTCACTCGCGATATCGCGGATGCGCACAAGACCGAGGATTGGGTGTACCTACAGTTGCGTGCCGCTGAGGTCGAGCTTGAGGATGTTTTCCTCATGGAGTTCAAGAACGGTAACCGCCTTCTGATTCTGCTGAATGACGGCACTAATATTCGCCGTGAGGTGGCAGAAGCCTCGAATATGAATGATGAGGAAGAAGAGTGGCAGGAAGGCGTGGAGGAAGCTCCTGAGCCTGAGGATACTGGGGATGCCGAGAAGGAAGTATCGGAGCACGCTGCTGAGGATGCGCATCCGATGAAGGATTCTAAAGCGTAGAAGAAGGTAGAGAAAGATGAGTGAAGTGTCGCCCTCGTTTGAGGTTCAGGTGGTTGGCGCCGCCGTGGTCGATTCTTTGGTGGCTCCGACCCGTATGCTGGTGGCTCAGCGTTCTGAGCCGCAGACTGTTGCCGGTATGTGGGAGTTCCCGGGCGGTAAGGTCGAGCCGGGGGAGAGCTTCGAGCAGGCGCTGGTGCGTGAGCTGAAAGAGGAGCTGGGGGTGCAGGCGCGTTTGGGTGCTGAGGTGCCCGGCGCGTACCCGCAGGGTTGGCGTCTGAGCGAGCGTCTGGCGATGCGCGTGTTCTTCGCGGAGATTCTTTCGGGTACTCCGGATACTTTGGAAGATCATAGTGCTCTGCGGTGGATGCCGTTGCCGAAGTCTAAGGATGACGCGCAGGCGCACGATGACCTGCTGGGTTTGCCGTGGATTCCGGCGGATTTGCCGATTGTGGAAGCGCTCCTGCAGCAGCTGCAGGACACTGGTACCGGTGAGGCGTAGACCCAAGGTCTGACCTAACGCTCTGCGCTAGTTCGTTGCGAGGCTAAGTCACCGTTATGTGACACATTCGCGGCGGTAACAGGATAAATTTTCTACATCTTTTTTGACACTGTTCGAAGGCGGGATTCCCTGTGGGGAGTCCCGCCTTCATTCATATTTTGAGGGCGACTTATGCGCCAGGTGATCCTGACTTGTGTGTTTGTTGGGGAGGGGAATTTGTCACATATGGGTTCGACACGGGTGCATACTTTGGAAACCTTCCGGTAGGCGGGTAGTATTGAGGGAGAAATCACATACGTATTGGGAGACAATGATGACTGCTCAACCCCCGTTTGATCCGGGTGCCTACCGCTCCGACGCGGTTCCCTCGGACACTCAAGCTATTTATATTCAGGAAGGCGGCGCTGAGCCGCGCGGAATTCTGTTCCATTCGCCGACCAAGCACCCGAAGATTCTGCGTCTGCAGGAGATTATGATTGTCTCCGCGCTGCTCTGCTTTGTTCACGGTGTTATTTCCGCGTTCGCGCCGGGTAATCTGTCCCCGCTGCAGGGTCTGCCGGAGGTCGGCGTTGCAGGCGGTATCGGCCTGCTGGTTGTTTCGGCAGTCGTGTACATCTGGGTGTACTTCACGATTCAGAAGGGCAAGCGTCTGGGCCTGACCGTTGGTCTGATTTTTGCGATTCTGGGTGCATTTGTGGCGATTCTGTCTTTGATTGGTAATGTCATTGACGCTCAGCGTTACGGCTTTGTGCCCCTGTACGCGGCATGGTTCATTGCGAACGTGCTGTGGATTCGTGCTTCTTTCGACCCGGCTGTGAAGCAGGCTCTGAAGTAGAAGTACCCTCTTCAACGTTGTTGTTGAGGCTATATACCTAAGAACGCCCGGATGGACTATCCGGGCGTTCTGCTGTTTGCGCTTCGTTCTCTGGTCTAAAATGGATAGGATATGCGCCCGTCGCCAACCCTGCTCCGCACCCAGTGCGAGGGACCGGGGGAGAGCAGACGGTGCTGCCTAAGGTGTATAACGAGCCAGCCGGTATAGTGCCGGTGGTATGCAGAGAAGAGTGACAATGACCGATTCCGTGCAGGAACACGAGGGTCTTAACGGCCCGGCTCAGGTTCTCGCCCGCATTGCGCAGGTTCTGGAGGAGAACCCCGAGAACGGTTTGGACGCTATCCGTGAGGCTTTTGAGGCTGAGCGTGAGCGCGCCAAGCAGGAGATTCGCGAGAAGGCTAAGGACTTTGACAGCCTCAAGGAGGTGCGCCTGAGCTTCTTCGGTGAGAAGGGCATCATGAGCATCGCTAACCGCCAGATGCGTGATCTTCAGAACCAGCACAAGGGCCCGGTGGGTAAGCTGATGGGGCAGGCTCGTGCGGCGCTGACTGAGGCTATTGAGGCTCGTACCGCTAAGCTGGAGGCTGAGCGTGAGGCTCGCATCCTGGCTGAGGAAGCTGTGGACGTTTCTGCTGCTTCGCCTCGCCGTTCCCTGGGCGGCCGCCACCCGATTGCTCTGATGCAGGAGCGCCTGACCGACATTTTCGTCGGTATGGGTTGGGAAGTTGCTGACGGCCCGGAGCTGGAGTCTGAGTGGTACAACTTTGACGCTCTGAACATTAAGCCGGATCACCCGGCACGCGAAATGCAGGATACTTTCTACGTTGAGCCGAAGAACGCTCACCTGCTGCTGCGCACCCACACGTCGCCGGTGCAGATGCGCTCGCTGCTTTCGCGTGATTTGCCGCTGTACATTGTGTGCCCGGGTCAGGTGTACCGCACCGATGAGCTGGACGCGACCCACACCCCGGTCTTCCACCAGATTGAGGGCCTTGCCGTGGATAAGGGCCTGACCATGGCTGATTTGAAGGGCACCCTGGAGTACATGGCACGCGCCATGTTCGGTGAGGACGCTAAGATTCGCCTGCGCCCGAACTTCTTCCCGTTCACTGAGCCTTCCGCTGAGCTGGATCTGTGGCACCCGAACGCTAAGGGCGGCCCGCAGTGGATTGAGTGGGGCGGCTGCGGCATGGTGAACCCGAATGTTCTGCGTGCTGCGGGTATTGACCCTGAGGAGTACTCGGGCTTCGCTTTTGGTATGGGTATTGAACGTACCCTCATGTTCCGTAACAACGTCGCTGACATGCATGACATGGTTGAAGGCGACATCCGTTTCTCTGAGCAGTTCGGGATGGAGATCTAAATTATGCGTGTACCCCTGTCATGGCTGCGCGAGTTCGTGCCTGTAGCCAAGGATGCTTCGGCTGAAGATTTGATGGCGACCCTGGTGAAGGTTGGCCTGGAAGAAGAAGACGTTCACCGCCCCTCTGATGAGCTGTCCGGCCCGATTGTGGTTGGTCAGGTGCTCTCTATGGAGCCGGAGACCCACTCGAACGGTAAGACCGTGAACTGGTGCCAGGTGCGTGTGGTTCCGGAGGGTCAGGAGCAGACTCTGACCGGTAAGGGCATTGAGCCTTCTGGTGTTCAGGGCATTATTTGTGGTGCCCACAACTTTAAGCCCGGCGACAAGGTTGTTGTGACCCTGCCCGGCGCTGTTCTGCCCGGTGGTTTCGCGATTACCGCTCGTAAGACCTACGGCCACAAGTCGGCTGGCATGATTGCTTCGACTCGTGAGCTGGGTATTGGCGATGATCACGGCGGCATTCTGGTGCTTTCGACCCTGGGCCTGGACCCGGAGCTTGGCACTGACGCGATGGAGCTGCTGGGCCTGTACGATCAGGCTGCTGAGGTGAACGTGACCCCGGACCGCGGTTACGCGTTCTCTCTGCGCGGTATTGCTCGCGAGTGGTGCCACGCTACCGGTTCTTCCTTCGAGGATTTTGTGCTGGCGTACGGCGAGCGCGCCCCGGAGGCGAACGAGTCCGGTCACCCGGTTTCTCTGCGTGATGACGCCCCGATTCACGGTAACCCCGCATGCACTCGTTTCGTGATGCGTGAGGTGTCGGGCGTGAAGGCGGATGCGCCGGTTCCGACGTGGATGTCTTCGCGTCTGCGTCTGGCGGGTGTGCGCTCGCTGTCGCTGCCGGTGGATATTTCGAACTACGTGATGCTGGAGACCGGTCAGCCGCTACACTTCTACGATGCTGACAAGGTTCAGGGTGAGATTGTGGTGCGTCGCGCCGCTGCTGGCGAGAAGCTGGTGACCCTGGATGGTGTTGAGCGTACTCTGCACCCCGAGGATATTGTCATTGCTGATGATTCCGGCGTGATTGGTCTTGCCGGTGTGATGGGCGGCGCTTCGACTGAGGTGACCGATTCGACTACCCGCATTCTGGTGGAGTCTGCTCGTTTTGATGAAGTGTCGGTGGCTCGTACCGCTCGCCGTCACAAGCTGATTTCTGAGTCCTCGAAGCGTTTTGAGCGTGGCGTGGATCCGCAGATTCAGGCTGCGGCTGCTCAGCGTGCGGTTGAGCTGCTGGTTGAGCTGGCTGGTGCTCAGGTTGAGCCGGGTGTTACTGATGTGTCGCTCGGCTATGAGCCGGTCGTGATTGATCTGCCCGCTGATTACACTGCTGGTCGTATTGGCGTGGATTACTCGCCGGAGCAGATTGAGTCCTGCCTGCGTGAGATTGGCTGCTCGGTGGAGCGTACCGAGTCTGGTTACGCGGTGACTGTCCCGTCGTGGCGTACTGACCTGCGTGCGAAGGAGGACCTGACTGAGGAAATCGCACGTATTGACGGTTACGAGAACATCCCCTCGACTCTGCCGGTGGCTCCTGCGGGTCGCGGTTACACTCCGGAGCAGGCGGGTAAGCGTCGTGCGCTGAATGCGCTGGCTGCTTCCGGTCTGACTGAGGTGTTCGCGTACCCCTTCGTGTCGGCTGATGCGAATAACCTGTGGTCGGCTCCGTGGGCGAGAACCCCCGAGAACCCGGTGACTGAGGTTCCTTCGATTCGCCTGGAGAACCCGATTTCTTCGGCTGAGGGCTGGATGCGCCGCTCGCTGCTGCCGGGTCTGGTTGAGGTTCTGAAGCGTAACCTGTCTCGTGGTTTCAAGAACTTGGCTATTTTTGAGTCGGGTCATGTGTTCATTCCGGGTGAGCAGCTGGGCTCCGAGTCTATTCCGCCGCTGGGAGCTCGCCCCTCGGATGAGGTTCTGGCTGATCTGAATGCCGGTATTCCGCAGCAGCCCACTTTCATTGCTGGTCTGTTTGCAGGTACTGAGCACGAGGCGATGCCGGGTGCTGCTCCGCGCGCTTACGACTGGCGTGACGCTCTGGACGCTGTGCGTCTGGTGGCTGCTGCTGTGTCGGCTGAGATTCAGGTGCGTAATGGTGTGCACACTGCGTTCCACCCGGGCCGTGTGGCTGAGGTTCTGAACGCTGCCGGTGAGCGCGTTGGTTTCGCTGGCGAGCTACACCCGAAGCTTCTGCAGGAGCTGAACCTGCCGGAGCGTACTTGCGCGTTTGAGCTGGATTTCTCGGCTCTGTTTGCTGGTCGTGTTGAGGCGCATCAGGCTACTCCGGTGCTGACTTTCCCGGCTGCTACCCAGGATGTGGCGCTTCTGGTGGACCGCGATCTGCCTGCTTCTGAGGTGGAGCGTGTTCTGCGTGAGGGCGCTGGCGAGCTGCTGGAGGACATCCGCGTCTTTGATGATTACCGCGGTGTCGGTATTGATGAGTCGAAGAAGTCTTTGGCGTTTGCTCTGCGTTTCCGCGCGCCGGATCGTACGCTGACTGCTGATGAGGCATCGGCTGCTCGTGAGGCTGCTGTGGCTGCGACTGTTGAGCAGCTGGGTGCGGAACCGCGTGTCTAACCGGGTCTAACCCTAAGGCGTAATGCCTAGTGCTGACGGGGTGGGAGTTGTTGGCTCCCACCCCGTAGCTTTTGGCGTTGCGTGGTGGGTTTACCTGTTGGGTTGGTTTATGAAGCGTTGATAAGCGCTTTCAGTGGTGAACTCATGTGGTTATGGGTACCCTAGAAGATAGATGAAGTGAGGGAGAGAGTAATGGCTAATCGAGAGAACTCGCGCGAACAGGATGAGCTGTCGCAGTCTACTGAGGTCGAAGAAACCTACTTTGAGGATTCTGAGTACGAGGATTCTGAATATGAGGAGTACGACGAGTACGAGGATTACGACGATGAGGAAGAGAACTCCTCCCTTTTCGCGATGAGTGAGGAAGAGCTGGATGACCGCCCGGGCGTGAACTGGCTGTCGGTTCTTTCTGCGGCGGTTGCGGTTATTCTTTCCATTATTTTGGCTGTTGTGGGTGTTCGTGCTTTTGCGTCGGTGAATAATAACGCTGAGTATGCTGGCAAGAGCTGGGTTGTTCAGGGCACTTATCAGGATTTGACTCCTGACCTGATTACGAAGGGTAATGTGGCTCGTTATAAGGGCAACCTGCCGGCTGATGATGCGCTGAATGGTAAGACGTATGTGTCGAACCTGAAGGATAAGTATCAGGTGACTTCGGGGGCTCCGATTGAGTTCCGAGGTTCGCAGACTGGTGATGTTCCCTCCGAGTTCCCTCGTGAGGTGGACGGTCTGCTGGTTGAGAAGAACGGTAGCCTTGAGGTTGTGTATACCGCTGAGAAGGGCACGCTGAAGCCTGTGACTGAGGCAAGCGTAAATGCTGAGCGTTTTGCTGGTATCGCAAGTATTGTTGGTGCGGTGCTGGTGCTTCTGCTGGGTCTGGGTTTTGCTGTGTGGCTGAACCGCCGTTCGCGCGATGTCGAGTATGAGGACCTGGATGGTCTGGTGGAGGATGAGCGCTAGGCGTTCTGAATCCTAAGGATTCACCGGTCATTGTTTTGAAGAGGGAGCCTGTTTCTGGTGCACGTGGTGTTGCTGGAGGCGGGCTCCTTTTTCGCGCTCGCCTACCGGAGGTCTCTTGACCGGCGCAGCGCACCAGTCCACAATGTTCTTGCACGCTATGCATTCATTGTGAGGTTATGCGCCCGAATGTGTAGATACACGCTACATTCGCGGCATTTTGCGTGACAGTTGGTGAGATAAACCCTGAAATTTCCCCCATATCTTGGAATAATCCATATTTGGTGCGCATATTTATGTGCATATGTATTATCTTGGGTAGTAAAGAATGTCGCGCTGCGCCACCGTTGGGCAGCTCCGTTCTGAATTCGTGATTGGCACCGTAGGAAGAAGAGATATTATGCCTTTCCCCTCGACCAAGATCGCGCGTCAGGCACGCATCGTTGAATTGCTGCAGACCCGACGTGTCCGCTCCCAGGCTGAACTGGCGCAGTACCTGGCCGATGATGGTATGAAGGTTACTCAGGCGACCCTTTCCCGTGATCTTGTTGAAATTGGCGCTGAGCGCATCCGTGATGAAGGCGCTGGCTTGATTTATGCTGTGCCGAATTACCCTGCTCGTCGTGGCGGCGGTACTGCACCTGATGCCCGTATGATTTCCCTGTTTAAGGAACTGCTGATTACCGCTGAGGGTTCGGCAAATATTACGGTTCTGCGTACTCCTCCGGGTGCTGCGCAGTTCTTGGCGTCGTCTATTGATCAGGGCGGTCTTGAAGCGATTATGGGCACTATTGCCGGTGACGATACGGTAATAGTGATTACTCGTGACCCCAATGGTGGGGCTGCGCTTGCCGAGAGCTTCTTGGATTGGTCTGCTGCTCAGTAGTAGCTGGGGCGTATCTTGCGCTGTTCTTCTGATATTTCGGGGGGAGCGGTTGAAGGTACGCCCTTCTGCTGTCTTCGGGTTCTTTGCCGGGCTTCTAGCTCGTCTTCTCCTTTTCTAGATATACCGATTTTTCTGTGGTGAGAGTTTTCTATCATGTCTGAAATACACGATTCAGCGAACAATATTGCCTACCTTTTGGCTGAGGCTGCTTCCGGTTCTGGGGCTAAGGCGGCTTTGACGATTCCGGCTTCTGACTCTGCTGATATGCAGGTGGTGAGCTACGCGCAATTGGCTTCTGCTGCTGCGCAGGTCCAGCGTCATGTGGCGGCGCTCGGTGTTGAGCGTGGTGACCGAGTGGCGTTGTCTATGCCGAATGTGGCGTTGATGCCGGCGTTGTATTACGGCATTGTGGCTGCGGGTGCGATTTGTGTTCCGTTGAATCCGCTGTTGTCGGGCGCTGAGCTGGAGTATCATCTGCGCGATAGCGGGGCGAAGGTGCTTTTTGCTTTTGCGGGTACTCGTCTGGCGTCGGAGGCACTCTCGACGGTGCCGGTGAAGAACGGTTCGGTTCGTTGCGAGATTTTCACCGGGGGAGAGGGTTCACCGGTGGCTCCTTTTGATGCACCTGCCGATAGTGCGCTGTCAGCTGCTGTTCTAGAGCCTGTCCCGGTGGCGGCGAGTGATCCGGCGATTATTCTCTACACTTCGGGTACGACGGGCAAACCTAAGGGGGCGACGCTGACTCACGCGAATATCCTCTCGAATGCTCGTAGCTGCGTGAGCGTTTTTGGTTTCACCGCTGAGGACGTCATTTTTGGTGGTCTTCCGCTGTTCCATGCGTTTGGTCAGACGGTGTCGATGAACGCGGCGTTTGCGGCGTCGGCTACGGTGGCTTTGCTACCTCGTTTTACCTCTGATGGCGCGCTGAATCTGATGGAGCGTGCCGGGGTGTCGGTGTTGGCTGCGGTCCCGAGCATGTATGTGTCGTTGGCGGCGGCGCTGGAGGCTGAGCCTGAGCGTGCGCGCTCGCTGCGTGGTCGCATCCGTTTCGGTATTTCGGGTGGTTCGCCGCTGCCTGCGCCGGTGCATTCTGCGTTGAAAACGCTGATTGAGTGCCCAGTGTATGAGGGCTACGGTTTGAGTGAGACTTCGCCGGTGGTTTCGTTTAATCAGGCGGAGTTTGGCATGGTGCTCGGTTCGGTGGGTCGTGTGCTGCCGGGCGTGCAGGTGCAGGTGCGTTGCCCGCAGGGTTCCGAGTGTGCGCCGGGTGTGAGCGGTCAGCTGTGGGTACGCGGCGAGAACGTGATGGCTGGCTACTGGAATAATCCTGCGGCTACTGCTGAGGTTTTTGATGGCGAGTGGTTTGCGACCGGCGACGTTGCTCGTGTTGATGAGCAGGGCAATATTTTTATTGTGGACCGTATTAAGGACATGGTTCTGCGTAACGGCTATTCGGTGTATCCGCGTGAGATTGAGGATATTCTCTATACCCATGAGCAGGTGCAGTCGGTAGCTGTGTTGGGCGTGCCGGATGAGCGTGTGGGCGAGGAGGTTGTCGCCGTGGTCAAGCCGCGTCCGGGTGCTGATGAGGGTGTGCTGCAGGCGGAGTTGAATGCGTTGGCGCGCACTCGTTTGGCGGCGTATAAGTATCCTCGCCGCTACGTGATGGTGGAGAGCATGCCGCTGGGGCCGACCGGCAAGATTCTTAAGCGTGACTTGCGGGTTGTGATTCAGCGGGGCTAATCCCGGCAGATGGTTCTTATCTCTCATCTGAGGACAAGAGCGGGTGAAGAGGGTAGAATTTTGTAGGCGGCTTCTACCGCGTTATTGTTCCCGGGCGTTTTTTCCGGGGCTATCCCCTTCACGAAAGAGAGAGCATGAGCGTTCCCGCTTCTGAGGCTTCGCGAACCCCTATTGAGCAGTTGATTCCGACTGCTTGCGCTACGATTCCGAATTACCCGCACGAGGGTATCCTCTTTTACGATGTGACCACTCTCTTCGCTAATGCTGAGGTGTTCAAGGCGTGCATTGATGAGCTGGCTACTCGTTTTGAGGGTCAGTTTGATGTGGTGGCTGGTGTTGAGGCTCGCGGTTTCTTGCTGGCTTCTGCGCTCGCGTACGCTACCGGCACCGGCATTATGACGGTTCGTAAGGCGGGTAAGCTTCCGCGTGAGACGTACCGTGAGGAGTATGCGTTGGAGTACGGTAGCGCGGCGATTGAGATTCACTGTAATGATTTCGCGCCGGGCACTCGTGTTCTTCTGCTGGATGATCTGCTGGCAACTGGCGGTACCCTGGTTGCCGCCGCGAAGCTGGTGGAGCGCGCGAACCTGAAGGTTGCCGGCGTTGGTGCTCTTCTGGAGCTGGAGGGTCTGGGCGGTCGTGAGGCGCTGGACGGTTACCGTCTTGAGACGCTGAGCTTGGTGTCTGAGTACCCGCTGCCGTCGAAGTAGTTTTATAGAGTTTGAGGCTTACCGCCCTTTGGGTGTGTAGCTGATAGTGATGAGGGGTGCCCTGCCGGTTGAGCCGGTGGGGCACTTTTCTGTGGGGGTAATATTTCTACCCTTCGGAGCCTGTCCTGTAAAATAGTGACCCGTATTTTTGGGTGCCTGTCGCGCCCTGTCTTTGAGACACCATAGGTTTAAGGAGCTTACGTGTCATCTGAATCTTTACCCCAGCAGTCTGCTGATTCTTCGGCGGCTGAGAAGCTGTTTGCTGAGCAGATGGCTGCGGAACGTGAGTATGTTGCTCGCGTGTATGCTCGCCTGGATGAGCTCCGTGAGGAGACGGCTGAGAAGCTGGCTGCTGTGCGTAAGAATCAGGCGGTGGGCGGTCATCAGAACCGTTCGGAGCGTGACTCTTTTGCTACTCACTATGAGGATCGTTTGGCGCAGCTGAATGCTGTGGATTCTCGTCTGACGTTTGGTCGTTTGGATATGGACCGTGAGGGCGCTGATGCGGTGCGTTATATCGGTCGTATTGGTATTACGGATAGCAATCAGCAGCGTCTGCTGATGGACTGGCGTGCCCCGGAGGCGGGTACGTTCTATCAGGCGACTGCTTTCCACTCGATGGGTGTGCGCCGCCGCCGTCACCTGATGCTTGAGGGCCGCACTGTCGTAAATATTGAGGATGAGGTCTTCGATTCGGAGATGCTGCAGGATGAGAACACTCTCCACGGTGAGGGTGCTCTGTTGGCGGCGTTGAATAAGAAGCGTACCGGCCGCATGGGTGATATTGTGGCGACGATTCAGGCTGAGCAGGATGCGATTATCCGCTCGGAGCTACCGGGCGTGCGTGTTGTGCAGGGTGGTCCCGGTACCGGTAAGACTGCTGTGGCGCTGCATCGTGCGGCGTACCTGCTGTACACGAACCGTGAGCGCCTGTCGAAGGCTGGCGTGCTGGTGGTTGGTCCGTCGAATTCGTTCATGTGGTACATCGAGCGTGTGCTTCCGTCGCTGGGTGAGACCGGTGTGGTGATGTCTTCGCTGGCGACCCTGTACCCGGGTCTGCGTGCTGTGCCTGAGAAGGACCGTGCGGTTGCGGCGCTGAAGGGCGATTTGCGCATGGTGAAGGTTATTAAGCGTGCGGTTGCGGATCGTCAGAAGGTGCCGGCTCAGGTTCAGCGTCTGAATGTTGAGGGTACTGATGTTGAGCTGACTCCGGAGATGGTTCGTTCGGCTCGTTCTCGTGCTCGTTCGACCGGCAAGCCGCATAATGAGGCTCGCGAGACGTTCGTGAAGATTCTGTTGAAGGAGCTGACCGCGAAGCTGGATGATCAGCTGAACCGTGCGGCAGGTCGTGTGGTGGAGCGTCCGTACTTGCAGGATGATGTGCGCGCCTCGATGGATGTGCGCCGCGCCCTGAACCTGGCGTGGATGCCGCTATCGCCGGAGACTCTGTTGCGCTCGCTGTTCTCGAAGCCGCATTACCTGGAGTCTGCGACCCGAGAGCTGTCGAAGGCTGAGCGTGAGCTGCTGGCTCGTCCTACGGATGCTCCGTTTACTGAGGCGGATGTTCCGCTGCTGGATGAGGCTGCTGAGCTTCTGGGTGATTTTTCGAAGGTGACGGGTGCGGCTGCTGCGGCTCGTGCTGCGGCGGAGCATCGCGCGAACCTTGAGAACGCTGCGAAGGCGCTGGAGAATGTTCACCAGTCGCTGGAGGATATTGGCGCTGATGGCGTGATTACTCCCGAGCAGATTGCGATGATGAATGAGGTTCGTGGCGAGCGTATGACGGCTGCGGCTGGGGGGTTTTCTGGTCTGGACCGGGGGCAATCTGAG